>Ga0068714_10006083_pt1 | contig 12457 bp, 8 predicted proteins | sample MTBNYHSulfiMetaG_FD_62988 | JGI IMG/M metagenome (GOLD analysis project Ga0068714, IMG submission 62988) | Enrichment culture microbial communities from rom New York Harbor, USA that are MTBE-degrading - MTBE-NYH (New York Harbor Sulfidogenic)... | ecosystem: Environmental > Aquatic > Marine >... | reverse complement strand
TGCAGGCCCTCCGGCGCCCCCCACCGAAGGGGCTACTTCCGCGACGCCACGTATTGCAGGGCCTTGCTCACGGGGAGCTTCACACTGGAAGGCCCGCTGCGGATGTAGAAGCTCTCCTCTTTGCCGTGGGAGAGGAAGACCGGCTTCTCCGAGCGTTGGCACTCCACCAGCACGATCGTGCGGCCCCGCACGGTGTGCACGTCCATGTGAATCGACCCGGAGTGCTCGATCCCGATGTGTTCCGCAATCAGGTGTTGGAAGTGCAGCCTGCACTTGTCGTCGCTGGCGAACCCGTCGGCGTCCGTGCCCTGGATCGTGCCCTGGTCGTCCACGCCGAACAGGAGCCTCCCCCCGCCCGTGTTCAGAAAAGCGGCCACGGTCTTGAGCCAGGCCAGTTCGATCCCTTTTTCGGGCTTGCCGGTTTTCAGGTTCGTCCGCATGGTGGACTTGAACTCCAGGGCATCCCCTTCGCCCTGCTCGATCAGACGGAGCATGGACGGCTCCATGTCATCGCGGTTCAAGGGCCTTTGGGCCAGCTCCTGCAGATGCCGGCCGTACGCGCGCACCACAAGGACCGCTGCGGCGATCCCGGCCGCCAGGAGGAGCAGCAGGACGACCGCGGCAAGGGTCCGGCTCCTGCGGCCCTCTCCCAGCAAGTCCTCTTCCGGGACGATCACCCCGAGCCAGAGCCCTCTGCCTTCCGCCGTAAGAGGGCGGAAGCCCGCCCACCACAGGTTTCCCCGGACCGCGTACTGCACCGGGGTGTCGCCGGATCCGCCTTCCCGTTTCCATCTCTCCACGGCCGCCGCCAGGGCCGGCCTGCCCGTTTCGTGCGCGGGCGTGAGATACGAAGACGTGGCCGGGACCTTCCCGTCTACCGCGGTTTCACCCCCCTTCGTGAAGACCGACCCGGCCTCCGTGAAGAGAAAGGCAGCGCCGTTGGGGGTCGGCCGAAGCCCGGAAACCAGGTCCACGATGTCGTTCAGCATGACGTCGAACCCGATGACGGTGTGGGTTTCCTCGGGTTCCGGCCGCTGCCATGCCGCCGACACGGTGACGCCGGGGACGTCCAGGGAAAAGAACGGGTACGGGCCCGTCCAGAAAACCTCTTCCGGAGATCGGCACGACAGGGCTCCCCGGAACCACGGCCGTTCCCTCGGGTCGTATGCCGAGGTGTCTTCCCAGGACGCCACGGGCGTCCCGGCGTCGCTCCACCGTTGCCACATGCCTGCCGTGTGGGTCGCCGGGCGAGGGAGGACTCGCCAGGTCAGCCAGTCATCGCCGTCCCGGCGCAGGTAGTATCCCGCCCCGTCCGTGCGGGCGATGACGATCCCGCCGATCGCGGGCATCTCCTCCAGGACCGGCACGAACCGGACGTTCAACGAAGGCGCGTCCCCGAGGTCCAGCAAACCGGCCTGTCCCCACTTCCGAGCGATGTGCACGTTCTTCTCCACCGACTGAAAGAAGAGGTCGATGTCCTTCTGCGCCACCCGGGTGGCGTTTTCGATGAGCGAGGCGGAGATCCGGTTCGTCACGCGCCAGCCCAGGGTGAGCGTGACGGCCAGGACGGCCCCGAAGAGGACCGAAGCCAGAACCGCCAGATCGCGCAAGAGCCTGCCGCGCAACGCGCGGGTCGAAGCGACGTCGGTCTTTTCTTTGCTCCCGGAACGTCGGGTCATTCTCGCTTCCTGTCGAGGACCGGCGTCCACGGACTCGTGTCCTGCCGGGGCGGAAGGTGAGGGGAGTCCGAATTCCGCTCCCATGCCACAAACCTGCTGCGGCCGCGGATGCCGCGACAAACGACCCGGGCCGTGCAGGGAGCCCGGCCCCGGAAGCTGTCTTCCGGCGGGTCGTCCAGGAAGGAACCGTGCTGTCCCATGTTCACGAGACGGGCGAGGTCCGTTTCCACAGGCGCTGCCGCAAGGCCGCTCCTCACGGCACGGCGAACCGGATGCCGGTCATGTCCCGGTCCACCTGCAAGGAAACCTCTTCCCAGCGGGGGACCCCGGAACGTGGGGCGTGAGGGACGGTAGAACCCCGAGGGCTCCTTCGGGCCGAAGCGGCCTATCTCCAGTCTCCTGTCTCCGTCTACGTCCTGAAAGGCCTTGATGCAGTACGTTCCTTGGGGAACGTTCTCGAAACGGAAGGAAACCTCGCGCTTGGCGAGTCCTTCGGCCCCCACGGTGCACACCCCTGTCCGGGTGCCGCCGGCATGGGAAGGAAACGCTTCTTCCGTGACCCGGGCCAACCGGATGTTCCCCGGTTGTCCGCTGAACCGCGCGACGCCCTCCAGGGTCCAGGTCGGAGGCTCGGCAGCGGTCTCTGCCCCGAGGCGGAACACCCGGAACGTGACGACCATCGGATCCTTCCTCTCACCGCTCTCTCCTGCCGAGATCATCTGATACCCTGTACGATGTCGCGCGTCAATCGGTTCCGTGGATCCGTGGAGGGCCTGGCGGTGAACCGGAAGAGTGCCCTGGGGATCCGGCGAACGGAGACGAGAGGCGAACGAGGGAAGGGACGGCCGAGGCCGGTCAGTGTCCGAAGATGGCCTCTTCCGGACAGATGTCCGAGCAGTATCCGCACTCGGTGCAGATCTCCGGATCGATCACGAAGATGCCCTCCTCCTTCCGGATCGCCCGAACGGGACACTCCTGCTCGCACAGTCCGCACCGGTTGCACCGGTCGATGTAGATCACGTAAGGCACGTGGGGGGCCCCCTATCGGGTGAGTGCGTAGAGTCCTTGTGTTTGTGAGAAGCCCCGGCGGGTGAAGAGGATCCTGGCATGGGTACAGTCGTAGGCCACGTTCTGACGGTACTCCACATTGGCGAGAGACAGGTAGTCCAGGGCAAACCCGCCCTGGGCCGCGTTGAACCGCCCCAGGGCCTTGGCCACCTCCTGGCTCAGCACCAGCAGGTCCTCCGTGGTACCGTCCTTGCGGGTGGGGGCCAGGGTGAGCCCGGTGGACGTCTTGAGCTGGGAGGTGGGAACAAAAGGCGACAGGGCCGACTTGTTGACCGTGGCCGACGTGGTGAGCGCAGAGGCGATTCTGTACACCGTGGAGTCGTTGAGCGGCGAAGCGTCGTTCTCGGTCAGGTAGAGGGCTTTGGTCTGATGGGAGAACCCCACGTCCTGGATCCCCTTGAAGCCGCGGGCCACCCTCGACATGTTTTCCGGCACCGGAACGGCGTTCAGGATCACGAGGCTGATCCGGTAAATGGAATGGTCGTTCTGGAGTGTGCCGGGGTCCGAAACGAACACCCCGCGCGTGTCGCCGCTGCGGCCCACGGCCACGGCCTGCGCGTCGTGGAAAGGTGTCTCCCCCGGCAGCAGGCCCTGTGTGTGGTCCGGGATCATGAACGGGTTCGGGGAGAGGGATGGCGTCTCCCCGAGGTCGTGCAAAAACAGGTTGGAGTCCCCGGTGGTTTGGCTGATTCCGGTGTAGAGAAGGAGCTGAACCTTCTTCTTGCCCCCCGCCACGTCCACCTCTTCCCCGTAGAGGGCCAGCCCCCCGCTCAGTTTCTGGGCCCCGGCCGGAAAGACCGTGGGAACGTTTCCCCCGCGCTGGTGGTAGAAAAAAATCTCGTTCGTGTGGAGATCCGCCACCAGTACGTCGCCCGCCTCGGCGGTTGCCTTTCCCGTGGTCCCCGGTGGGGTGAAGCTGAACCCCATGCCCGGGGGGACCACGGCCACGGAAGCCGGTTCCTTCAGGGTGATGTCCAGGGGAATCTCGCGGGATGTCTTGTAGGAGGCCAGCCCCGGGAAAGGGTTCGTGCACTCCGAGACCCCCGGGGTGGGGGTCGGCTCGGGAGGGTTGATCCCCTCGGGAAACAGGGTGAACTCGCACGAGAGCAGAAGAAGCCCGGCGGAGCCGAGGAACAGCAGACGGCACGCAAAGGCTCCGCGAGCCTTCAGGGACCGTACGGGAGGTCGTTTCTGAGGCATGATCGTGTCCTTCAGGTGGGCAGCGGGAAGCGTGGGTTTCGAGTCGCTCCTCGAAACGGTCGGAACGCGCGGGAGACAAGGGGACCTCCCGAAAACACCCCCCCCCGTTGCATTGAAACCCACGAGATTCTAGAATTCTCCTTTCGAAAACTCAACCCCGTGGCCGGCCGACCCCATGCGATACGCCATCCTTTCCGACATTCACGCGAACCTGGAGGCTCTTCACGCGGCGCTGGACGCCACGGAATCCCTGGGGGTGGACCGGGTCTTTTCGCTCGGGGACTTGGTGGGGTACAACGCCGATCCCAACGAGTGCGTTCGTCTGATCCGGGAGCGGGAGATTCCCACCCTGATGGGAAACCACGATGCGGTGGCCTGCGGCGTGTCGGACGCGGTGGATTTCAACCCCACGGCCCGCGCCGCCGCGATCTGGACAAGAGATGTCCTCACCCCCGAACACCGGGATTTCTTGCTGGCACAGCCCGAGCAGAGGAGTCTGGACGGCCGGATCCGCCTGGTGCACGGCTCCCTGCTCCACCGGGACCATTACCTGCTCTCCCGGTTCGACATCCTGGAGAACGTTCACCGGATGCGCGCCGAGACGCCCGGTATCCACATCTTGTTCTTCGGGCACACGCACAACCAGGTGGCCTTCTCTTGCGACGAGGAAGGCAACGTTTCCGAGGTGTCCTCCCCGCGTTTCACGGTTCGGGACGACCGGGTCTATCTCGTCAACCCGGGCAGTGTGGGCCAACCCCGGGATCAGGACCCGCGAAGCTCCTTTCTCCTGTTGGACGAAGAAGAACGGTCGGTGGAGTTCGTTCGTTTCTCTTACGATGTCCAAGCCTGCGCGAACAAGATCCTTGCCCAGGGACTTCCCCGCGAACTGGCGGATCGGCTCTTTCACGGATGGTAACCCCGTTCACAGACCTCGCCGCCCACCTGGAAAACGCGGAACGTTTCGGCACCCCTCTGCGGATTATCGGCCTGTGCCCTCCGGCACGCTCCTTGGTGTGTGCATTTCTGGCCCGCCAGACCCGCGCCCGTGACATCCTGTGCGTGCTCCCGGACCGGCAACAGGCCATCCGGTTTTCGGAGGAGGTGCGGTTCTTCACCTCCCTCTTCCGTCACCCGGGGACGGAGGAGAACGTTCGCAGGGAGGTTCTGTCCTTTCCCGCGTCCCTGCCAGGCCCCTCGGGTCCCCGGGAGGTGTCCGGGGACTTCGCACAAGAACGGGTCAGAACCCTCCTGCGCCTGCTGGACCCCGGGCCTTCCCGGCTGGTGGTGACCTGCCAGGAGGCGATTCGTGAGAAGGTCCCGCCTCCCCCCGTGTTCCAAGAGAACGTCCGGACCCTGTGCCGGGGCGATCGGGCGGACCGGGATGAACTGGCCGCCTTTCTGCAGGACGTTGGGTACCGGCGGGCACCGGTGGTGGAAGTTCCGGGGGAGTTCGCCGTTCGAGGCAGCCTGATCGACCTGTATCCGTTGACCCTGCAACAGCCGGTGCGACTGGACTTCTTTGGCGACACCCTGGACGGGATCCGGGTGTTCGACCCGGAAACGCAGCGCTCCCTGGAAACCGCGCCGTCCGTAGCCGTGTGGCCGGCCGGTGTCTTCGTAAAGGGGGCCGTGAACCTGGACGGGGTTTGGCAGCGGGTCAAGGAGCGGGCGGATGCCCTGGGTTTGCCGGCCCGCAAGCGGGTCGAACTCCTGGACCGGATCGAGGCCGGACCCGCCGCCCGGGAGCTTCCGATCCTGCTGCCCTTCCTGTATCCCTCGCTGGGAATGTTGCAGGACTATCTTCCGGAAGGACGGCTCACGATCTGGGTGGAGCCGGAAAAGATCCGGAGGGACGCCGGGTCCCACCGGGAGCTTTGGGACCTGTTCGCCCGGGAGGAAACGGCCCGGGGCAGGATCGTCCCGGCCCCCGAAGCCCTGTACGGGGAGATCCAAGATGGGGTGCGCCAGGCGGGGGACCGCGGCCCGGTGGTCTTCTTTTCGGACCTGCCCGGCCTGCCCGGGGGCGGCGACCCGGCATCGGAGGTGTCGTTGCGGATGGAGGCCCGGCCCGTGGCAGGGGAGACTTCCGCAGGCCGGCCAGCGGGCGCGCCCATGGGGCTCTCCCGGTACCTGGAAAGGATCGAGGGCTGGATCCGCCAGGGAAACCGGGTCTTCCTGGTTTGCGGAAGCGAGCCGGAAAAGGCGCGCGTGGGCCGGCTGCTGGACGAGTACGAACGGTCTTACGTCGAGCCTTCGCAGCGGATCCCCTTCCGGGAGGGAGTGCCGGGGCTCTACCTGCTGCGAGGGGGCCTGTCCGAGGGGTTCCGCCTGCCCGGGCAGGGGATGATCTTCCTGCACGAAGAGGACATCTTCGGGAAGAAGGTCCGCAAGCCGCGGCTGAGCGATGTTCCCCTGCCGGAGCGGATCAACCTGAAGGACCTCGTGCCCGGGGATCACGTGGTGCACGTGGATTTCGGGATTGGGTGCTACCTGGGCCTGAAGACGCTGGACATCCGCGGATTGATCAACGACTACCTGCACCTGGAGTACGCCGGGGGAGACAAGCTCTACCTGCCGGTGGACCGGGCCAGCCGGATCCAGAAATACGTGAGCACCGAGGAAGAGCCCCCGGAGCTGGACAAGCTCGGCGGGACGGCCTGGTTGCGCACCAAGGGGAAGGTCAAGGAGAGCGTGCTGGCCATGGCCGAGGAACTGGTATCCCTGTACGCCTCGCGTGCGGTGCGCAAGGGGCACGCCTTCTCCGGAAGCGACGCCGCCTACCGGGAGTTCGAGGCGACCTTTCCTTTCGAGGAGACGCCGGACCAGGTGCGCGCCATCGACGACGTTCTGCGGGACATGGAGAGCGAGCGCCCCATGGACCGGCTGGTGTGTGGGGACGTGGGCTACGGGAAGACCGAGGTGGCCGTCCGCGCGGCGTACAAGTCGGTCATGGACGGAAAGCAGGTGGCGGTGCTGGTTCCCACCACGGTCCTGGCCCAGCAGCACTACGCAAGCTTCCTGAAACGGTTCCAGGATCAGCCTGTGGTGGTCCGGACGCTGAGCCGGTTTCGGTCGGCCGGGGAGCAACGGGCCATTCTGGCGGACCTGCGGGAAGGCAAGGTGGACATCGTCATCGGGACCCACCGGCTGCTCCAGAAGGATGTGAGCTTCCGGGACCTGGGGCTGCTGGTCCTGGATGAGGAGCAGCGGTTCGGCGTCCGGCACAAGGAGGCCTTGAAGAAGCTCCGCAACGAGGTGGACGTGCTCACCCTGTCGGCCACCCCCATTCCGCGCACCCTGCAGATGTCTCTGCTGGGTCTGAGGGACCTGACCTCCATCCGGACGCCGCCCCAGGACCGTCACGCCATCGAGACCTACATCGTTCCCTTCGACGAGGAGATCGTGCGCAGGGCCCTGGCCTTTGAAATGGACCGGGGTGGGCAGGCCTTTTTTGTCCACAACCGGGTCTCCGACATCGACTGGGTCGCCGACAAGGTCCGGGAGATCGTGCCCCAGGCCCGCGTGGCGGTGGCGCACGGGCAGATGCCGGAAAAGGTGCTGGAGCGCGTGATGCTGGAGTTCGTCCGCGGCGTCCACGACGTCCTGGTCTGCACCACGATCGTGGAGAGCGGGCTGGACATTCCCAACGTGAATACCCTGCTGGTGCACCGGGCGGACCGGTTCGGTCTGGCTCAGTTGTACCAGCTCCGGGGCCGCGTGGGACGATCCGAACGGCAGGCGTACGCGTACTTCATCGTGGAGGACGAGGCGCGCCTGTCCGAGGATGCCCGCAAGAGGCTCGAGGCGCTGTACCGGTTCACCGAACTGGGTTCCGGGTTCCGGATCGCCCGATACGACCTGGAGATCCGGGGCGCGGGAAACCTCCTGGGCGCCTCACAGTCCGGCCAGGTGCGTGCCGTGGGGTACGACCTGTACATGGAATTCCTGGAAACGGCGATCCGGAAACTCAAGGGAGAGGAGGTCGTGGAGGAGGTAGACCCCGAGATCCATCTGGACGTCCCGGCTTACCTGCCCAGGGAGTACATCGAGGATTCCACGCAGCGCCTGTCCTTTTACAAACGCTTGGCCTCGGCCCCGGACCACGACGAGGTGGAGAGGATCCGCGGGGAGCTGCTGGACCGGTACGGGGCTCTGCCGGCTCCGGCGCACCTGCTGTTCGGCCTGATCCACGTCAAGGTCCGGCTGCGGCGCCTGCGCATCCGGGAAGCCCGCCTGGCCGAAGGCGGTCTGTTGCTCACCTTTGCCCAGAACACGCCGGTCTCGGTGGAGCGCATCATGCAATGGGTGCGGCAGGAGCCGGAGCGGACCCGGCTGTTTCCGGACAACCGCCTGCTCGTACGGTTCTCGTCCCCGGCGGTGGAAGAGCGGATCCGTAACATCGAGAAGGTCCTGGCGTGGCTGGAAGCCTGAGCCGGCGGACGAACGTCGTCCGGCCGCGTTGCTCCGGGTGCCCGGTTGGGTTCCCTCGTCGTCTGTGCCCCGGCCGCCGGAGGGGCCGGCGCGTTGTCCATGGCAGGAACAGACTCGGAAGGGGACGTTTCCGTGAAGGGTGGGGCGATCACACAAAGGGGGCGCTCCCCGGTGCCGGGCTGGCGTCTTCTCGTCCTCACGGGCCTTCAAAGAACCTGAGCCTCTGGGTCCTGCGGGCCTCCACCGGGCGCCGCAGGACGTCTTGGCGAAAACCCACGGTGGGCTGCGGGTTGCGTTGCCGCCCGTGGCTCCCCGTACCCGATTTCCGCACGGGGTGCACTATGGAGGAGGGACGTTCATGGGGTTCGATCGCCGGGGATGGATGAGCCGGGCCGCGACGGTGGCCCTGTTTCTCTGCCTGGGGCTTCCGCAGGGGTGCCGGTGTGGGGATTCCGGGGGCGGTATCGTGGCCACCGTGGACGGGTACCCGATTTCCTTCCAGGAGTTCTGGGAGGAGTTCAAGAACCGCTACGACGACGTGGCGGACCCTTCCACGCTGCCGTCCGACGTTCTGCTTCAGATGAAGGTCGAGGTGCTGAGCGACGTCGTCCGGCGGCGGATCCTGCTCCAAGAGGCGCACAGAAGGCAGATCCACGTGCCCGAGGAGCTTCTGACCGCCCGGCTGGCACAGCTCCGAGACGGCTACTCCGGCCTGGCGTTCGAGAAGATCCTGCTCAAGCACCGGCAGGATCCGGAGCTGTTCGAACGGGCCGTGACGGAGCAGCTGATGATGGAAGCGCTGTACAGGGAGGTGACCTCGGACGCAGCCGACGTGACCGAGGAGGAGATCGGGTCGTACTACGACGACCACCTGGACGAGTTTCTGGTTCCGGAGACCGTTCGGATGAGACAGATGATTGTCAAGGACCGGGCCCGGGCCATGGACCTTCTTCAAAGGCTTCGCAAGGGGCAGGATTTTTCCACCCTGGCCGCCGAACACGCGCGGGTCCCCGGGGGAGAAGAGCCGGGGCGGCTGGAGACGTACCGGAGGGGGGAACTCCCGGAGGTTCTGGAGGTGTTGGCCTTTTCGGCGGAAACCGGGCGGGTGACCGGCCCGGTGGAGACCCCGTACGGCTTTCACCTGGTCCGGGTGGAGGAAACGGTCCCCGCGCAACTGTCTTCCCTGGACGACGTGCGTGAGGAGATCCGGACCCGTCTGCGGCAGGAACGGCAGGAGCGGGAGTATGCCCGGTGGGTGCTGGGCAAGGTCCGGGAGTCGGACATCCGGGTGCATGAATCCCTGGAAGAGGCTATACTGACTCCATGAAAAAAGGGGGGGGCGACCCGCCCGCGTGAGCCAGGGACATTTCCGATACGACCCGCACGACACGTTCGTGCTCCGGAGAAGGGGGTTGAGGATGCTTGCCGGAAGAGGCCCGAAGAGGACGCGTACACTCCGAATCCTGTTTCTCGCCATCGTGTGGCCCTGTTTCTGCGTTTCCTCTGCGGCCCAGGCCAGGACCTTGGACCGGGTGGTGGCCTCGGTCGACGACGAGGTGATCACCCTGAGCGAACTCCAGGAGGCGGTGGAACTGTTCATGCACCAGGTCGGGCAGGCCCAGAGCCGCGCCCCCACGGAGCACGAAAGGAAGGCCCTGGAGCGTAGGGTCTTGGAGGACATGATCGACAGGAAGCTCCTGGAAGGGCATGCCAGGGAAACAGGGATCACAGCCACCGAGCAGGAGATCGACCACGCCGTGGAAGACGTGCTCACCCGGGCCAATATCACGCGGGAGCAGCTCGAACTGGCCTTGAAGCGTGACGGCATCCTGGAGGAGGAGTACCGGGACCAGATCCGCAACCAGATCGTCAAGGCCAAGCTGATCCACCAGGAGATCCGCAACCGCGTGGACATCAAGGATGCGGACGTGGAGGGGTACTACCTCGACCACACCGAGCAGTTCCGCACCGAGGAGGGTGTAGCCCTGCGGCACATCCTGCTGCCCCTTCCCGCGAATGCCGAGCCCGGCCAGGTGGAGGACGTGCGCCGCGAGGCGGAACGTATCCGCGGAGAACTGCTTTCCGGCTTGAGCTTCGAGGACGCGGCCTTGAAGTACTCCCGGGACGAGGTGTCGGCTGCGCAGGGCGGCCGCCTCGGGTTCTTCAGCCGAGGGTCCATGAGCCCGGAACTGGAATCCGTTGTGTGGCAGCTTCAGGAGGGACAGGTGAGCGAACCCGTGCAGTCCGCCCAGGGGTTTCACCTGATCCGGCTGGAGGAGAAGACCTCCCAGGAGATCCGTCCCCTGGATAAGGTGAGCGACACGATCCGTGAGAAGCTCTACGAGGAAGCGGCGGAACGCGAGTTCGAGGCGTGGCGGAAAACGCTTCGGAAAGACGCCCACATCGAGGTTTTCCTCTGAGCATGAACCCGCGCGACATTCAGGTCCGGGGCGCCCGCGAGCACAACCTGAAGGGGATCGACCTCGTCATCCCGCGGGAGAGGCTGGTGGTGGTCACCGGGCCCAGCGGGTCCGGAAAATCTTCCCTGGCCAGGGACACCCTCTACGCGGAAGGGCACCGGCGCTACGTGGAGTGCCTGTCCGCCGAGGCCCGCCAGTACCTGCAGCAGATCCGCAAACCCGCCGTGGACAGCATCGAGGGGCTCCCCCCGGCCGTGTATATCGACCAGCGTCCCTGGGGCCGAAACCCGCGGTCCACGGTGGGCACGGCCACCGAGATTCTGGACCTGTTGCGCCTCCTGTTCGTCAAGGCCGGAACCCCCCACTGCCTGGGTTGCGGCAGGCCGATCCGGGCCCAGAGCCTGGAGCAGATGGCGGACCGTGTGCTGGAACTTCCGGACGGCACCCGTGTCATGGTGCTGGCGCCGATTCGAGACCTGGCGGAGCGGGGGGGACTCCGGCGGACCCTGAAGGAACTGGAGCGTGAGGGGTTTCTACGGGTCCGTCTGGACGGCCGGGTCCTGGAGATCGGGGATGGGCAGGGTCTCAAGGGCAAGGAGGCGGCGGACCTGGAGGTGGTGGTGGACCGCCTGGTGGTCAAGGCCGGCGTGCGATCCCGGCTGAACGATTCCATCGAGACCGCGGCCCGTCTCTCCCAGGGGCTGGTCACCGCGTGGATCGAGCCCGAAACCCAGGACCGGCGGGAGTGGACCTTCAGTGAAGGGCCGGTGTGCAGCGCCTGCGGACTGGGGTTTCCGGAGGTTTCCCCTCGCCTGTTTTCGTTCAACAGCCCCCAGGGGGCCTGCCCCGTGTGCGGCGGCCTTGGAAAGACCCGGCGGGTGGACGCGGGGCGCGTGGTGCCGGACCCGGGCCTCTCCCTGGCGGATGGGGCCATCCACCCCTGGAGAAAGCGCTGGAACGTGCACACCCGGCAGGTCGCGGACAGTCTGGCGCGGCACCTGTCTTTCTCCGTGAACACCCCGTTCGGCAGGCTCCCGGAGCCGGTGCGCGAGAAGATCCTCCACGGCTGCGGGCAAGAGGCGGTGCCTTTCTTTTTTCAGGGGGCTTCCGGAGAGCAGGTTGTTCGGCGGCCTTACGAGGGCGTGGTGCCCAACCTGGAGCGTCGGTACCGGGAAACCGGGTCGGACCGGGTCCGGCAGGAGATCGGCCCGTACATGACGGATCAGGGCTGCCCGGCGTGCGGCGCCACACGCCTGCGGCCGGAAGCCCTGGCCGTCCGGGTCGAGGGAACGCACATCGGGGAGTTGTCCGCTCGGAGCGTCCGGGACCTTCGGGTCTGGTTCCAGCGGCTGGAACTCGCGCCCTTCGAGCGGGAGGTCCTGGAACAGGTGGTCTCCAGGGTGCGCCGCAGCCTGGACCTCCTGGCCAGGCTGGGCCTGGACTACCTCACGCTGGACCGAGAGACGGGCGGCCTCTCTGGAGGGGAGGCTCAGCGGATCCAGCTGGCCACCCACGTGGGGTCCGGTCTGGTTGGGGTCCTGTACCTGCTGGACGAGCCGACCCTGGGGCTGCACCCCCACGACACGGGGCGCCTGCTGGCGCTCCTGCAGGAATTGCGGGACCGGGGCAACACGGTACTGGTGGTGGAGCACGACGAGC
>Ga0068714_10006082_pt1 | contig 12458 bp, 15 predicted proteins | sample MTBNYHSulfiMetaG_FD_62988 | JGI IMG/M metagenome (GOLD analysis project Ga0068714, IMG submission 62988) | Enrichment culture microbial communities from rom New York Harbor, USA that are MTBE-degrading - MTBE-NYH (New York Harbor Sulfidogenic)... | ecosystem: Environmental > Aquatic > Marine >... | reverse complement strand
TGGGTATTGATGCCTGCGACCTGGTTAACCGGGTGGGCTGGGAGATTTATCCTATATGCCGGAGTGGTAGTCCTCAGTCAGTTCCCCATGCGGTATCGGTGGGCATGGTGCTTATCCATTAGCTCGCATTACTGAGGGCATGGGTGAGGTAATAGATGCAGAAAGGAGCTATCGATGGTACAGGATATCATTGAACTGGTGGATAATTATCTTCCCGCGGATAGTCCAAAGAAATGGGCCAGGCTCTCCAGCACCGTGGAGTCACGCCGACTTGAGCTTTTACTGCTCAAGGCAATACTTGAGGAACTGAGAGAGATAAATAGGACTTTACAGCTTCAGCGTGGTTGAGTTTGAGATATAATATAAATAGTAAAGGAGAGAAATCCGGCATGCTGTCCAGAGTTTGTTTATTCCCGTTGACGGCTGAGGTAAATAAAAATGGCCATCTCGTTATCGGTGGCTGTGATACTGTCGAGCTGGCCAGGGAGTTTGGCACCCCGTTATATCTTTTTGATGAGTTCAGCCTGCGCCAGAAGTGTGCCGAGTTCAAGGCTGAATTCAGTCAGTGTTATGCCAATACTACCGTTATCTATGCCTGTAAGGCCTTCATCAACAAAGCTCTGCTCATCCTTTTTAAGGAAGAAGGGCTGGGGTTGGATGTTGTCTCCGGGGGAGAGCTTGGGATTGCCCACTCTGTTGGTTTTCCTCTGGAAAGAGTCTATTTCCACGGCAATAATAAGTCGGCCGAAGAAATCGGCCTGGCCCTGGACAGGGGTGTTGGGCGTATTGTGGTGGATAATTTTCACGAGCTTAACATGTTGAGCGAAATGGCCGCAGAGAAGGGCCAGAAAGTTGATATTTTGCTGCGTATCTCGCCGGGGGTAGACCCTCACACTCATCAGTATATTACTACCGGCAACATCGATAGTAAGTTTGGGTTTCCTCTGGTTAGCGGTGAAGAGGCGGTCACCGAAGCAATGTCTCTGCCTAACCTGAACCTGGTAGGGCTACATTTTCACATCGGCTCGCTTATTTTTGAGGTGGAACCCTATCAGCAAGCTGCCGATTTCATCCTTAATTTTGCTGCCGAGATGAAGCAGAAGCATGGTTTTGAGCTTAAGGAACTGAGTGTTGGTGGCGGGTTCGCCGTTCAGTATACCCTGGATTCTCCAGCCCCGCCTGTCTCTTTCTATGCCGGGGCGATAACATCGAGTATTATTGCTCAATGCCAGAAGCTGGGGTTGGCGTTACCGCGGCTGGTTATTGAACCGGGGAGGTCAATGGTGGCCAAGGCAGGGGTAGCGTTGTATACGGTGGGGGTGGTGAAGGATATCCCTGGTGTCAGGTGCTATGTCTCACTGGATGGGGGCATGGGTGATAATATCCGCCCGGCTCTTTATGGAGCCAGGCAGGAAGCAGTACTGGCCAATAAGATGACGGAGAAAGAGGCGGGTAAAGTAACCCTGGCCGGTAAGTTCTGTGAATCCGGCGATATTCTTATCAGGGATATTGGTCTGCCTCAGGTCCTGGTCGGCGATATTGTGGCTGTACCTGATTGTGGTGCTTATAGCATACCACAGTCGAGTAACTATAATGCTTCCTTTAAGCCGGCGATAGTTCTGGTCAGGGAGGGAAAGGCACGGCTTATTCGGCGCCGGGAGACACTGGAAGACCTGACCAGGTTTGACTTGGTTTAGAGGAGATTTTAGGGGGTGAAAGGAGTAGGCTGGGATGGAAAAACATTTTGCCGCTGCTATACAACAGGAATGGATAGGACAAAAAGTTAAGGTTCTCACTAGTATAACCTTCGGTAATGAAATTAAGGGTATACTGAGTGAAATAGGCACAGACTATATTGTAGTTGGTAAAGATATAATCAACTTAGGATATGTAGTTAGAATTAGAAGGGTTTAGGGGCTGATGTCAGCGTGGACGTTAATCGGGCAGGACAGAGCCGTATCTTTACTTCAGCGTGGCCTTAAGGCTGACTCTCTGTCCCATGCCTATCTTTTTGTTGGCCCGGCCCATGTGGGCAAGATGACACTGGCGCTGAATCTGGCGCAAGCGTTGAATTGTGAAGCCGCCGAGCCTCCCTGTGGCCAGTGTGTGTCCTGTCAGAAGATAGCCTCGAACAGGCACGCTGATGTCCAGATTGTGGGCTTAAGCCAGGACGGAGATTCGGGTGAGCCTAAGTCTAAGGTAGAAATCAGCATTGACCAGATTAGACAGCTTCAGCACTCGGCCAGCCTGCCCCCCTTTGAGGGCAAGTGCAAAGTATTCATTCTTAACGGGGCTGAGCTTCTTTCTATTGAGGCGGCTAATTGCCTGCTCAAGACCCTGGAAGAGCCGGTGGAGAAAGTAGTCTTTATGGTTCTGACCACCAGCGAACGGCTCCTGCCAGCAACTGTTGTTTCCCGCTGCCAGCGACTGGAGCTACGCCCTCTGGCGATTGGGGAGGTCGAGGCAGCTCTTATTGAAAGGTGGGATGTTGAACCACAAAAAGCCGGGTTGCTGGCACGGCTTTCTCAGGGCCGTCTGGGTTGGGCGGTGAGTGCTCTTGACGGGAGTTTACTTCAGCAGCGTGCTGAGTGTTTGGACAAGTGGGTTGATATTGTTAAAGGCGATTGTGAGGAGCGCTTTACCTATGCGGCTCAGCTGGCAGCAAAGTTTGGTCAGGACAGGGAAGTGGTCCAGGAGAGACTGGATTTATGGCTTGAGTGGTGGCGTGACCTGTTACTGACCAAGGCGGGTTTAACCGATGCCGTGACTAATATTGACCGGCTTTTGACGATTGATGACATGGCCAGAGGCTATAGTCTGGCACAGGTAAGGTCTTTCATTGATAATATCCGGGTGGCTGTAGACCAGCTTAAACTCAATGCCAACCCGCGTCTGGTACTTGAGATATTGATGCTCAATATACCTGATGTGCAGAGGCATGGTGAGAGAACTTCAGCGGCTCATGTTGAGGTAAAATATGGATGAAATTGTTGGTGTGCGATTCAAAAGGGCAGGTAAGGTATACTATTTCGGCCCGGCTGGTATCGCCCTGGAGGTAAACGACTATGTGGTTGTTTCCACAAGCCGTGGCCTGGATCTGGGCCAGGTGGTCATTTCACCCAGACAGATAGCCAGCGATATTGAGAAACCGTCGGAATCGGTGGTACGCAAGGCGGAACCAGAAGATATCGAGAGAGCTAAGGAACTTGAGGCAAAGGAAAGCGAAGCTCTGGCTGAATGCACTGAACTGATTGATAAGCTGGAGCTGCCCATGAAACTACTGTCTGCGGAATATAATCTTGATGGCAACCGGCTGACCGTTCACTTCAGTGCCGACGAGAGGATTGACTTTCGTGAGCTTGTGCGTGAGCTGGCCGGTCGTTTGAAAGTATGGGTGGAGCTGCGGCAGACCGGCCCCAGGGACGAGGCTAAGCTGATAGGTGGTTATGGCCGGTGCGGCCGTCCGCTGTGTTGCAGCAGCTTTCTATCTGAGTTCGCCCCCGTCTCTATTAAGATGGCCAAGGAGCAGGGCTTACCCCTTAACCCGATGAAGATATCAGGCTGTTGTGGACGTCTGATGTGCTGTCTGGTCTATGAAAGCGAACTATACCACGAAGCGAAGGGGAAAATGCCTAAAGACGGCCAGCAGGTGTCTACAGCTATGGGGATGGCGACGGTAGTTGGTGTCAGTCCGTTGAAGGAAACGGTACTGGTTAAGCTGGAGACTGGAGCGACCGTAGAATTACCTCTGGGTGAAATTAGTCTGGAGGTTAAGCAAGAGGGTAAGAGCTAGTCGAGGCTATTTATAAATCTGGTAGATGGTTTTCAGATGCCATCTTTCGTTGAAGAGAGAGTACTTGAGGCACAGGGCTACCGATACATCGCCGGTATCGATGAGGTTGGCCGGGGGGCTCTAGCCGGCCCGGTGGTGGCGGCGGCGGTTATTCTGCCTCAGGATATAAACACCCCCTGGCTAAAATTGGTAAGAGACAGCAAGCAGTTGACCCCGGCGGTCCGTGAAGTCCTGTTTCAAAGCATTCAGAGGATAGCTGTCGCCGTGGGTATTGGTTCAGCCTCATGTGAAGAAATCGATGTCCTGGGCATAGTCAAGGCGACACAACTAGCCATGAAACTGGCGGTAGAACGGCTTTCACCACCACCCGAGACTCTTCTTATCGACTATATGTTCCTTCCTGAGGTGAAGTTGCCGCAAAAAGGAATCATCAATGGTGATAGCCTCTGTTTTTCTATCGCTTGTGCTTCTATCATTGCCAAAGTGACACGGGATTCTTTGATGGTAGAGCTTGACAGGGCTCATCCTGGCTACGGTCTGGCTCAGCATAAAGGCTACGGTACCAGGGGACACCTCTCTTGCCTGCATCGACTGGGGCCGTCACCAATTCACCGGCGTTCCTTTAAGCCAGTGAAGGATATAATAGGGCAGTGAAGCGCAGAGATACTGGCATCCTGGGTGAAAAACTGGCCAGGGATTTTCTCAAGAAACGCGGTTACCGTGTTCTGGATACCAACTACCGCTGCCCTGAAGGTGAGATTGATATTGTCGCCAGGCATCAGGACACTCTGGTTTTCGTTGAGGTAAGGGCCAGGACAAGTTCGGAATTTGGCACGCCGGAAGAATCCATCACACCCGTTAAGAAGAAAAGATTACGGGCGACGGCCCTTCATTACGGGCAAACGCATGATAGTCTGCCGGAACTGTGGCGAATCGACGTTGTCGCCATAGAACTGGACATGAAAGGTAAGCCATTACGCATCGAGCTTATTGAAAATGCGGTAGGTGATGAAGAGTAATTCCTTCACTTTACCCATCAGGAAAGCTGTGCTAAAATAAGCTAACGCTCATGGCGTTTTCAGAAATGACATCACATCAAACCTTGCGCCTTATTGACGCCAGCCTGAACCGGGTTGGCGAAGGTCTCCGCCTTCTTGAAGATATTGCTCGCTTATTGCTAAATAATGCCGCACTGACCGAACGGCTAAAGGCTATGCGCCACGGGCTTATCGTGGGAGACTCTTCATTTCATCAGCAGCTTCTTCAGTCGCGAGATTCGGAGGGCGATGTTGGTATCAATATTAAAGTCCTTGATGAAGAGAAGGCCAGGGAGCTACCGGCAATACTGGTGGCTAATGCCAGGAGAGTACAGGAGGCGTTGCGGACCCTGGAGGAAGGGGCTAAGGTCCCGGGGATGCCCACCGCATTGGATTCAGAAAAGTTCAAGCAAGCTCGCTTTGACCTCTACACTATAGAGCGTGAGTTAATGTCAGGACTGCTGCGACAGGACAAAGCAAAGCGTGTCTCCGGTCTCTACGTTATTATCGATACGCAATGGTTACGGGGGCGTACTTACCTTGAGGTGACCAGGCAGGCGATTAAAGGTGGCGCCAGGGTAATTCAACTGCGGGACAAACTCCTTCCCAAAAGTGAGCTGTTACCTGTGGCGCAGGATTTAAAAACTCTGTGTGCGGAATGCGATGTGCTCTTTATCATAAACGACTATCTGGATGTGGCACTGGCGGTTGACGCTGATGGCCTTCATGTAGGTCAGGGTGACTTGCCTGTTAAGGTAGCCCGCAAACTGCTGCCCGTAGACAAGATTCTGGGTATTTCGACGGCCACCGTTGAGCAGGCGGTGGCCGCTTTATCTGAGGGGGCCGATTATGTGGCTGTCGGCTCAATATACACAACCTCGACCAAAGAAAAAGCTGTGGCGGTTGGCCCGGAGCGATTACGCCAGATCAGGCAGGCAGTCCCGGTACCGCTGGTAGCTATTGGTGGTATTAATAAGGATAATGTCACCGAGGTTATTGCCGCTGGTGCTGATTCAGTATGCGTAATCAGTGCGGTATTAGGTGCTGATTCTCCGGAAGAAGCATCCCGGGAAATAGCCGGTAAGTTTGAGGCGAAATCATGAGTGGATTAACCGATAATCTGGACTCGATTGCCGAGCGGATGAGGTTGAGTCTGGCGGCCAAAGATGCAGCCAGGGAAAAAGCGTTGCCCCTGTGCCGGGAAGTAATCCGTTACAGCAGCCACGCTATCCGGGCGGTGCACCGGCAGGAGTTTGACCAGGCTGAAGAATTGCTCGCCTCAGCCCGCAACCTCCTCCGAGAAGCCGAACAGGCACTGACTAACGGCGCTGAGATGATTAACACCGGCTTTCTCAGAGATGCTCAGAAGGAGTTTGCTGAGGGTAGTATTACGCTGGCGCTGGTGACGAGAAAGCCATCACCTGACCCTGATGAACTGGGTGTTGACTCGGCGGCGTACCTCAACGGGTTGGGTGAGGCAGTGGGCGAGTTGCGGCGCTATCTTCTGGATAGCATGCGGAAGGGTGACCTGGCACGGGGTGAGGAGATACTGGCGGCCATGGATGATATTTATAACGTACTGGTTACCATGGACTTCCCCGATGCCATAACCGGCGGGCTGCGCCGTACCACCGATATGGTGCGAGGGGTCCTGGAAAGAACACGCAGTGACCTTACTCTGGTGATGAGACAGAAGGACCTGGAGAAAAGACTGGAGAAAAATCTTGATTAGCTTGATAGAAAGGAGTATGCGTAAATGGTTCCAATAGTGATTGCAGCCGTATGTGGGGGGTTGGCACTGGTGATAGCTGCCATTATGGCAGCCTATGTTTTGAGGCAAGACCAGGGCTCGGAGAGGGTAAGGGAAATATCGCAGGCCATTAAGGAAGGTGCCCTTGCCTTCCTAGGAAAAGAGTATTCAATACTGGCAGGATTTGTGGTGGTGGTGGCTATCGTGCTGGGACTGGTGCCCAACCTCGGCTGGCTGGTAGCGGCAGCCTTTGTCTTTGGTGCTGTCTGCTCCGGTCTGGCCGGTTATATCGGCATGAGCATAGCCATCAGGGCTAACCGCCGAACTGCGGCTGCGGCTCAAAAGAGCCTGAATCAGGGCTTACGGGTCTCTTTCCGTGGTGGGGCTGTTATGGGGTTGTGTGTTGTCGGTATTGGCATCCTCGGTTTAAGTGTCCTTTACTTCATTTTCCATAACAATCCCAATTTCCTCTTTATCATTCCTGGTTATGGCTTTGGCGCTTCTTCAGTGGCTATCTTTGCCAGGGTGGGTGGTGGCATATTTACCAAGGCAGCCGATACCGGGGCCGATATTGTTGGCAAGGTCGAGCAGGGGATTCCCGAAGATGACCCAAGGAACGCAGCGGTCATTGCCGACTTCGTGGGTGATAATGTAGGTGATGTTGCCGGTATGGGCGCTGACCTCTTTGAGTCCTATGTCGACTCAATTATTGCCACCATGACACTGGGGATGATAGCTGTTTTTTCAACTACACTAAGCAAAGGACTGGTTCCGGATGAAGCTACCGCCTGGTTTTTACCAATGATGGTAGCCGCCGGAGGCATCATTGCCTCTATTATCGGTATCTTTGCGGTCAGGGTTGGTGAGAAGGCACAGATGGGTGCCCTGCTTAACGCTCTTCGTAGAGGCACATTTTTGTCCTCCATTCTGGTGGCCGGTTTCTCCTTCCTGGCGGTTTACTTTCTGAAGGCTGATATTGGCATCTTCTGGGCTATCCTGGCCGGGCTGGTCGCTGGTGTGCTCATCGGGGAAAGCACCAACTTCTTCACCTCCTATGCCTACAGGCCGACGCTTAAGATTGCCGAATCAGCTCAGACCGGTGGCGCTACTCTGATTACCACCGGCTTTGCTAACGGCTTGATGAGCAATTTACCGCCTATCATTCTGGTGGTAATAGCCATTATCCTGGCTTACAAGTTTGCCGATGTCTATGGCGTGGCTATTGCTGGCATTGGTATGCTATCAACTCTTGGCATACAGGATGCTACCGATGCTTACGGTCCGGTAGCGGATAATGCTGGCGGTATCGTTGAGATGTCGGACATGCCGCCGGAAATCAGGGAGCGGACGGATGCACTGGACTCGCTGGGTAACACTACAGCCGCTACCGGCAAGGGCTTCGCCATCGGTGCCGCTGGCATCACCGCTTTAGCTCTGTTGCTTTCCTATACGCAGGCGGTAGGCATTCAAATGGCCAGTATCAGTCTGATTGACCCTTATGTTATTGCGGGTATCCTGCTTGGGGCTATGATACCCGCTATTTTCTGCGCCATGACATTGAATGCCGTGGGTAAGACCAGTTTCTCGATAATTAACGAAGTCCGTCGGCAGTTCCGTGAGATAAAAGGATTGCTTGAGGGTGAGGAAGGTGTTAAGCCAGACTATGCCAAGTCGGTGTCTATGTGTACTACCGCGGCAATTAAAAGTATGCTGCTTCCCGGTCTGATAACCATAATTTCACCGGTGATTGTTGGTGTGGTGCTGGGACCGCTGGCTCTGGCCGGATTCCTGGTAGGGGCTATTGCCTGCGGTTTTATCCTGGCGGTAACCTTCGCCAATGCTGGCGGCTCATGGGATAATGCCAAGAAGTGGATTGAGACAGGAGCTTTTGGTGGGAAGGGGTCAGACCCTCATAAAGCAGCCGTTATCGGTGATACCGTCGGCGACCCGATGAAGGATACTTCAGGGCCGTCACTGAACATCATGATAAAGCTGATGTCGATAATAGCCCTGGTTATAGCTCCAGTCCTGATTGGTTTCTCCGGTCTTATCTAAAAGGGGGGCTGGCTGCGCAGGAAGGGATTCCAGTTACGCTCAGTACCGATGGTGGTAGCCGGGCCATGACCCGGGTAAACGGTGGTGCTATCGGGCAGCACCATAAGCTTGGTATGGATACTGTTTAATAGCTGGTGGCCATTACCACCGGGCATGTCGAACCTTCCGATACCAAAGTTGAAGAGGGTATCACCGCTGAATACTACCCCTTCTCCCAGCAGGCAGATGCCTCCCTGTGTATGGCCGGGCGTGTGCAGCACCAGAAAATGGAGGTTGCCAACATCTATGGTATCGCCACCCTTGAGCAGGATATCAGGGGGCGGTGGAGCTTTCAGGGAGAGGCGGAACATCATGTTCATCGGATTTCTTGATTGGAGAGACTCAGCGTCGCTGTCATGAATAGCAATTTGAGCGCCTGTCGCTTCCTTGACCTCCTTCAGGGCACCAACATGGTCAATGTGGCTGTGGGTGAGAACGATATATTTTATCTCAAGTTCTAAATCCTCAGCCTTCTTCAAAATGTTATTGCCTTCAGCACCCGGGTCGATAATCATTCCTGCTTTGTTTGACTCATCACCCACAATATAGCAATTAGAAGCAAACATTCCCAGTTCTAATTTTTCAACAATCACTTTATCTTCCTGTTCTCCTTATTTTCTAGGCTGGTATGATTGAATTTGTACCTGGACACCTATTCAATTCTAACATTTAACCAGGTCAGCAGCAAGAATATTCCTTGACACGACTGGTGTTAGATTGCTAAACTGAAGTTGACCATTGTTTAATATAGCTCTGGTGACTTTCTCTGCCAATTTTTCTATCTATCAGAGGAATTTTTGACGGAAACAGCATCAACACAAAATTCTACGCCTTCAGAACCCTTCAAAGAGGGGCTCGTTCAGATTTTCACCGGTGATGGTAAGGGTAAGACCTCAGCAGCCCTGGGGGTGGTAGCACGAGCTCTGGGTCATGGGCTGAGAGTATGCGTTGTGGTCTTTATGAAGGGGGACTATCCCTACAGTGAATGGGTCTTTTTCTCCAGGATACCTGATGTCAAGATAGCCAGATTTGGCTTTAGAGATTTTACTGACCCGGCTAATGTTAAGCCGGAGGAAAGAGAACAGGCAAGTCAGGCTCTAGCTGCTGCCCGTAAAGCGATGCTTAGCGGTAACTATGATATGGTGGTGCTGGATGAAGTCAATATAGCTTCCGCATGGAAGCTGGTTGAGGTGGATGAAGTGGTCAAGCTCATCGAGGATAAACCGCCTGATGTAGAACTTATCCTTACTGGTCGCTATGCTGACCCCAGGCTGGTTAAGCTGGCTGACCTGGTTACCGAGTGTTTGAGCATCAAACACCCTTTTGAGAAAGGAATTCGGGCTCGACGCGGGATAGATTATTAACGCGTAAGGACAAAGGAGGAAATGGTGAAAATCACACTAAGCGTAATTAAGGCGGATGTTGGTGGTTATGTGGGGCATTCTGAGACTCATCCTGATTTAATGGCTAAGGCCAGGGATAACCTGTCCAAGGCACAGAAAGAACGATTGCTGATTGATTATCATGTAACCAAGTGCGGGGATGATCTACAGTTGATTATGACTCACCAGCAAGGTGAAGATAGTGATAAAATCCACAAGTTAGCCTGGGATACATTTGTTGATTGTACGGAGATAGCCAAGCAATTAAAGCTCCATGGCGCCGGGCAGGATTTGCTCTCGGATGCCTTCTCAGGCAATGTCAGGGGAATGGGACCGGGGGTGGCTGAGATGGAATTTGAAGAGCGAGGCGCTGAGACAATAATCATCTTTATGGCGGATAAGACCTCTTCCGGGGCCTGGAACATGCCGCTATACAAGATGTTTGCCGACCCGTTTAATACTATTGGTCTGGTGATTGCGGAAAATATGCACCAGGGCTTTGCCTTTGAGGTCCATGATATTAAGGACAGTAAGAAGATCACCTTTAATGCTCCTGATGAAATCTATGACATGCTGGTCTTTATCGGCGCACCATCACGCTATATGGTCAAGTCAGTCTATCACCGCGGGTCAGGAGCGATAGCTGCTACCTCTTCTACACAGCGCCTGGCCTTAATCGCCGGCCGGTATGTAGGTAAGGATGACCCGGTATGTATTGTGCGCTCTCAGGGTGAATTCCCGGCAGTTGGAGAAATCCTTGAGCCTTTCGCTGCGCCTATCCTGGTTGAGGGATGGATGCGAGGTTCGCACATGGGACCACTTATGCCAGTGTCTATCCCGGATAGCACACCATCACGTTTTGACGGGCCACCCCGGGTGGTGGCGGTTGGCTTTCAGCTCTCCAGCGGTAAACTGGTTGGGCCCCGTGATATGTTTGCTGATAAAGCATTTAACCTGGCTCGCCATCAGGCAAATGAGATGGCTGATATGATGCGTCGTCACGGTCCTTTTGAGCCTCACCGCTTACCCCTGGAAGAAATGGAATACACCACTATGCCTCAAGTAATGAAAAAGCTGGAAGGCAGATTTATCCCTCTGGAGTAGCTAACCAGGAATGACCGCCGGGTTGCCTTCTATCATTTGACATTATGCCGGGGAAGGCAGTATGATAGCATCCTCATACTCTTAGGCAGGAGGTACACCAATGGCATTTTATGTGATGCTGACCACCTTAACTGATGAGGGGAGGAAGACCCTGAAGAGCAACCCGCAGAGGCTTCAAGAGGTTAACAAGGAAGTGGAGGCGATGGGAGTCAGGATAGTAGCTCAGTACGCTCTGCTCGGCCCGTATGACTTTATTAACATTCTGGAAGCTCCGGACAATAACACGGTGAGTAAGGTGGCGGTAGAACTCGGGTCAAGGGGTACTCTTAATACTATGACCATGGCCGCCATGACTGTCGATGAGCTGGTCGCGTAGTCTGTAAGATAATTGTTTAATTGGATTGGATGGGTAACAAACTTCTCCTGGCGACAAATAATCAGGGTAAGGTGCGTGAGTATCAGAGCTTGCTTCAGAACCTTCCGCTTGAACTGGTCACCTTAGCTGAGCAGGGTATTACCACCGTTGTTGATGAGGTGGGAGAAACTCTGGAGGAAAACGCCAGGTTAAAGGCGATTACCCTAGCTCGGGAAAGCCAGCTTCTGGCACTGGCTGACGATTCCGGGCTGGAGGTTGATGCCTTAGGCGGAGAGCCAGGTCGGCTCTCCGCTCGTTATGCCGGCGAGGGTGCTTCAGATAAGGACAGAGTCAGCTACCTGCTGTCACGGTTGAGGGATGTGCCCTGGGAGAAGCGTTCAGCGCGTTTCCGCTGTGTTATTGCCCTGGCTACGCCCGGTGGAGAGGTAGGGCTTTGTGATGGTGAGTGCCGGGGTTTTATTATCTTTGAGCCCAGAGGTGAGCAGGGTTTTGGCTATGACCCGATTTTTTATTTTCCCCAACTGGACAGGACAATGGCTGAGCTACCACTGGAGATAAAGAACCAGGTTAGCCATCGGGGGCAGGCGGCCAGGAAAGTACATCAGGTGCTGATGAAACAGCCCTTTTCGTCCTTTTCCTCACGTCAATAACCGATGACCGCATGGTGTACCAGCCAGAAGGTCTCAAAAGGATATCCTGTGCATGGAGATTAAATCAGCTATTCCCGGTCTCAGGTATCGGTGGACGATACTTGGGGTCTGCTGGCTGGCTTACATTGTTGCCTTCATGCAGAGGCTCAGTATCGGACCGCTAGCCCCGTTCCTGAAAGAAGACCTTAATTTAACCAGTGCCCAGGCCGGACTATTTATGTCGGCAGCCGCTTTTGGCTATATGATTGCACTGGTACCGGCTGGCTGGCTGG
>Ga0068714_10006075_pt1 | contig 12469 bp, 12 predicted proteins | sample MTBNYHSulfiMetaG_FD_62988 | JGI IMG/M metagenome (GOLD analysis project Ga0068714, IMG submission 62988) | Enrichment culture microbial communities from rom New York Harbor, USA that are MTBE-degrading - MTBE-NYH (New York Harbor Sulfidogenic)... | ecosystem: Environmental > Aquatic > Marine >... | reverse complement strand
CGGGGAGAAAGACTGACCCGCCAGGGCCTTTGGCTCATTATCAAGCGCTACGTCAAGCAGGTAGGGATCAGCGAAATGGTGACTCCCCACACCCTGCGTCATTCTTTTGCCACACACATGTTGAACGGCGGAGCGGATCTGCGTAATGTCCAAAAGCTACTTGGACATGCCAATATTTCCACCACGCAGATTTACACGCAGGTGACGAACAAACATTTGCGCGAAGTGTACGACGACGCTCACCCACGAGCCAAGTGAAATGGACGTGCAGTTTCGCGCCGGGGTGACTTATCCTCTGTTCTCAATTGCCGTTGGAAAGCGGGTGCAGTGTTGACATTTGAGAGTTTTTCACGAGATCAATATGAGGAGGCCGTTGTCGCGATCCGGCGCTGCAGCGCAGAAACGCCCCGCGTGGGATTGGTCCTGGGCTCGGGGCTGGGCAGCCTTGCCGCTGAGATCGAAAACCCGTGTGTGCTGCCTTACAGCGAGATCCCTCATTTCCCACGGTCCACGGTCGAGGGCCACGACGGTCAGCTCGTGTTGGGCACACTGGCACGCCAACCCGTCCTGGTGATGCAGGGGCGTGCCCACTTCTACGAGGGTCACTCGCTACAGCGTGTCACCTTTCCCATCCGCGTGATGAAGATGCTTGGCGTAGAGGTCCTCGTCCTGACCAACGCCGCCGGAGGTCTGAACGCGCAGTACCGGACTGGCGATCTCATGTTGATCGTCGATCACATCAACCTGCCGGGGATGGTGGGCGTGAACCCTTTGATTGGGCCAAATGACGAGTCTTTCGGTTCCCGCTTCCCGGACATGACCATCGCCTACGACCCTGAGTTGCGGGACATCGCGCGGGAAATAGCGCAGCGAGAGGGCATCCCGTTACACGAAGGTGTTTATATCATGCTGACGGGACCGACTTTCGAGACCCCTGCCGAGATCCGGTTTCTCCGTGGCATCGGCGGGGATGGTGTCGGCATGTCCACTCTGCCCGAAGTCGTTGTTGCACGCCACTGTGGATTGCGGGTCCTGGCGATCTCGGGCATCACCAACGTAACGATCTCCACACCGGCACCTGGACAAGTCGTCAAACACGAGCACGTGTTAGAAGCAGGCAAAATCATCACGCCACGGATGGCGCCGCTCATTCGCGGCGTCTTGCAGCACCTGCCCGGACGATTTCACGACTGACGTCGCGAAATCGTTCGTCCTCACGCCGTGATGCGCCTGTTGTGGGGCAAAGCGGTCGGATTTGTGTATTGGTCCGTTTGCGAGTATCATACGGGCTTGTGATTCGGTATGTTGATACCGTACCCGCCTGGAGCAGGCTGCTTGGGTGCCAGGCATGTTGGTGACCATTTAGGACCCCCTGCCCAGTACAGTCAATCTCTCTCGGGAGCGCTACTTCGGTCATGAAGGTCTTTCTGAAAGCTATCGTCGATTATTCGTCGTGGTTCTACATTCTGGGTATATTCGGAATCCTGCTTTGCCTGCGGGCAGCGTTTCTTGCCCGCCGGGAGCGAGGTCGCGCCATCTATACCCTGGAGAAAGAAGCGGCGACGAGCAAAGAGCTTCAAGTATTGACGATCGGCATCGCAATCGGGGGAGCAATGGGTGTCGTTCTGTTTCTGTCGACGGCAGTTGCTCCGCAGGTCACGTTCGTCGAGGCCAACATGCAGGATGAGACTCCGGCCGCATTGGTACTACCCACTGTCACGCCGACCCGCCCGCAAACAACACCTACCTTCACACCGACACCCACGCGGATTCGCCCGACACCGTTGCCCTATGTCACTCCGACGTTTGTCATGGAGGTCGCAACGGTAGCATTGCCCACACCCACTCCGCTGCCACCGCAATGTCCGAACCCGCTGGCTCGTTTCACGGCACCGTCCCAGGCAGCGGTCGTCTCCGGAAATGTGCAGGTCATCGGCACGGCGAATCTGGACAATCTCGACTACTACAAAGTCGAGCTATCCGCTGCTGACAACCCCGGTCAATGGAGCGTGGTCACCGAGCTGCACCACAACGCCGTAGCCAACGGCGTGCTTGATGTGTGGGACACAAACGCATTCCCCAACGGGTCGTACCGGCTGCGCCTGATCGTCGTGGACAATACGGGCAATTACCCCGAACCCTGCGAAGTTGGTGTAGTCGTCAGCAACTGAGACCGTGCGCCCAGCGGTCGAAAAGTAGCGGTTCGTTCTCCTCGTGACAGGCTCCAGCTAAACGCAGTTGTTTTCAGGTTTCTTCTCGATTTGGTTCCACTCCGGCTGCCGACTATAATACGCGAGGGTATAGACCTGTTTGGACCACACAGGGGTCCGCCCGTTCCGTGTGCGCATGGGACGGGGAGTCCGGAATTCGGCACAAGATAGGAGTGTCATATTGAGACGGACACTTGTTCCGACCTTGTTTCTGATTATATTAACGATCGCAAGTTCTGCTTTCGATGCACGCATCGCGGGCGCGGAGGCACCTTCCGAAAGCCTCGAACACGTCAGTGTGAACCAGATCGAGCAACCCGGCAGCCTGATCGATGTGCAGAACGAGACAGGTATGGAGACGGTCCTGCAGAGCACGACGATCCCGGAACGAGATCTTTTGGACCTGGCAATCCGCCTCAAACGAGCGCCCCATGATACGCCACGAGTGGTTCGCACTGAACCGTTTCCCTATGCCATCGGGGACCAGGCGACATTCTGGGTATCGGATCAGGGTTCTCTCAGCTACTTTCAGGTAACAGCCACGCTGCGTTATTCCACGCCGCACGTCTACATGTGGGCCGAGAATGGCTACAACATCAGCGACGAAGCGCTTCGGCTATCGGGTGATCGTTTCGAGAATCAGATTTATCCTTTGACACGCCAGTTGTTCGGGAGCGAGTGGTCGCCGGGGGTCGACGCCGATCCGCACATCAGCATCTTCAACGGCTATGTGCCCGGTGTGGGGGGATACTATTCGAGCGCGGATGAGTTCTCCGGCCTGATCAATCCGTACAGCAATGAAAAAGAGATGTTCTACATCAACCTCGACAACGCATCACCCGGACAGAACTACTACGACGGCATTCTCGCTCATGAGTTCCAGCACATGATTCACTGGCACAGTGATCGTAACGAAGAGACCTGGATCAACGAGGGCCTGTCCGAGCTCTCCTCCCAACTGAACGGATTCGAGACCAGCGGTTCGGTGGTAGCATTCGCCGGAAACCCAGACGTGCAGCTGACGAGCTGGCCCGATCTGCCGGGGCAAGCCGCTGCCAACTACGGGGCCGCTCATTCCTTCATGAACTACCTGTTGCAGCGTTTCGGTGACGGCTTCATTCGTGATCTGATCGCGGACAGAGAGAATGGGATGAGTAGCATCGACCAGGTACTCCGTTCGCGGGAGATCGATACCACCGCCACCGCGGTCTTCGCCGATTGGGTGATCGCGAACTATCTCGGTGATCCGCAGGTCGGTGACGGGCGTTATGGGCATCGCCTCCTGCAGACAGCCGCAGCTCTGGATGCGACACATTCCGATTATCCGGTGGAACGGAACGCCGACGTCCATCAATACGGCACCGATTACATCGAACTGCGCGGCACCGGAGACCTGTTGGTCGGTTTCCAGGGCCCAACAGAGACGCGGATCACGAACAACACCGCCTATAGTGGAGAATACGTCTGGTGGAGCAATCGCGGCGATGACAGCAACATGACCCTCACGCGCACATTCGACCTGTCCGCTCTGGACTCGGCGACACTGGAGTTCTGGCTGTGGTATGACATCGAAACGGGTTGGGATTACGCTTATGTGGAAGTGTCCAACGATGGGGGACAAACCTGGGATACCCTGCGTGGCGCTTACACCACTGATCAGAATCCCAACGGAAATAGCTTCGGCTGGACCTACACTGGACTCAGCGGTGGAGGCGATGTCCCTGTCTGGGTCCAAGAACGGATTGATTTGACACCCTATGTAGGGCAAGAGGTAATGGTCCGTTTCGAATATGTAACCGACGACGCGGTGAATCATGCCGGTGTTTGCCTTGATGACATCTCTATCCCCGAGCTGGGATTCCTGGACGACGTCGAAAGCGAACGCCCCGATTGGGAAGCACGCGGTTTCGTGCGCTCCAACAATAGGTTGCCGCAGCGCTTCTTGTTGCAGCTCATCGAAATAGGTCCGGAAACCCGCGTCCGCCGCCTGGGTGAGTCGTTCGAGGTACCTGTGCCACTGGCAGCCGCACCGGTCGCAGCGCCGGCGCCACGTGAACTTTCACCGGAGACCGTTGGCGCATTAGCACAACTCGAATGCCAGCCGTACGAAGTACAGGCTCACGACAGCCTCTGGAAGCTGGCAGAGCAATTCCTGGGCCAGGGGTCCGCGAACGAGATATTGGTCGCTGCCACCAATACCCAGCATCAGAAAGATACGCGCTATGCGTTTCTCGACAACCCGCGGATGATCAGAACAGGAACGACCATCTGTGTGCCGGCAGACGAGCAGAGCAAACAAAGCATGTTGGCACTACTGCATGAGGTTGGCTCGTTGGCGCCATCTCCCGCCGTTCCTGCCGCCCCACTGACAAACACCGAGGAACTCGTGACCGGCTCGTACCAATTTGTGATCCGTGGTCTGGGTACGGACATCAATCGGGCAGTTTTGGCGATCTCTGCCATTGCGCCGGTCACAACTGAGGTCAGTCCTTACCATTACACGCTCACTCCCCTACCCGCGACGTACGACTCCTGAATCCATATCCCGATGATAGACCAATAACAGCGTCCTCCCTTCACCTACTCCCACGCAGTGAAGGGGAAACGCTTGGACCCGCAACACCACAAACGTCTGTCCTGTTCCCATTGCTGTCTTGTTGATTCTATGATATACTGCCCGCGGGTGATCGAAAGTCTTGTCAAGCGGAGGGAAGGGTCCCATGAAGTTGGTCAACGTCGAACAGATGCGTGAGCTGGAGAAAGCGGCCGATACGAGCGGCCTGTCCTATGCCACCATGATGGAGAACGCCGGACGCGCTGTCGCCGAGGTCATCAGCAAGCGGCTGCAATTCGATGCGCAGCTGCCTGTTCTGATCCTGGTCGGCCCGGGCAACAACGGGGGTGACGGTTTGGTGGCTGCACGCTACCTGGCGGAGATGGGCTACAAACCCGTCTTATACATCTGGGCCCGCAATGTGGAAAGCGACGAGAACTTCCATTTGACAGAGCAAGCCCGCATCCCCGCTGTCTGGTCAGAAAAAGACAGGAAACTCGACCGGCTGCGTAAACTGCTACGAGAAGCCCCTGTCGTGGTGGACGCTTTGTTGGGAACAGGAGCGTCCCGTCCCATCGAGGGATTGCTGGCAAACATCCTGTCCACCGTGAGTGCGATCCGGCAGGAACGGCAGCATCCCACACCAACCGTCCTCGAAACGGTGAATCGTATACCCGACTCACGCGAGTTGAGCAGCGCAGCTCCGTGGGTCATTGCGGTGGACGTGCCCAGTGGTTTGAACAGTGATAGCGGAGCCGTCGACGCACACAGCGTGGCGGCGGATATTACCGTGACTTTTGCCTATCCCAAGGTGGGGCAATTCACGTCTCCTGCGTGCAACGTGGTTGGGGAGCTGTTGGTGGCAGACATCGGCATATCTCCTGACCTGGCCAAGAACTACCGGAGCGAACTCATCACACCTTCCCTGGTAGCGAACCTGCTGCCCGCCCGACCCAGGTACGCGCACAAGGGCACATTCGGCAAGGCGTTGATCGTCGCTGGTTCCAGCAACTACACGGGGGCAGCCTGTTTAGCGGCTGGAGCCGCCGCACGTACTGGCGCGGGATTGATCACTCTCGGTATCCCCCGAATCCTTCATTCCGCAATTGCTGCGCAGATCAGTGCGGCGACTTACTTACTGCTGCCACACGATATGGGTGTGCTCAACACGGATGCCGCAGCTCTGGTACTGGAAGCGTGCGGGAAATACGATGCACTGCTCATCGGTCCCGGTCTGACTGCAGAGGAAGAGACGATATCGTTCGTGCAGCGTCTGTTCAGTGCGCGCCCCAAGTCGCATAAGCAACACATCGGCTTCCTGAAACCCGCCGATCCGAATTCGGAACAGAGGGATCTCCCGCCGCTGGTTGTCGATGCGGATGGACTGAACGCGCTCGCGCAGACGGAGCAGTGGTGGACATCCCTGGCCCCGGGGTCTATCCTGACACCACACCCCGGCGAGATGGCACGCCTGTTGGGCTGTTCGGTGGGGGACATCGAGTCGAACCGCATATCGACGGCGCAGCAAGCTGCCCGAGATTGGGGACACATCGTCGTCCTCAAAGGGGCATATACCGTGCTGGCTGCACCTGATGGCGGCGTGGCGGTCAGCCCATTCGCCAATCCGGCGCTGGCCACTGCAGGGAGTGGCGACGTACTGGCCGGGTGCATCGTAGGGTTCATGGCGCAAGGGCTGTCTTCCTGGGATGCGGCTGTGGCTGGCGTGTACATCCACGGCCTGAGCGGTGAGTTGGTCCACAGCATGATCGGTGTCGCCGGCTCTATCGCTGGCGACGTGATCGATTATCTTCCCGAAGCCATGCGCCTGTTGCGAGGAGAATAGAGAAAGGATAAGCATCCGGCTCTTTAGGGTTGAGAGCCGGATGCCTTTCGTTCGTTGATCGACTCATTCAATTCCGCAAGCAAGGTATCCAGATCCAAACCGTACCGATCCGACCCAGCCGCAATGTCGTGGAATCGCGCGATGTTGCAGCCAAAGCAATTCATGAAATTGCGCAGGAATACCCGTACCGTCTGCGGATGTTTCCTGACGACTTCCCCTACCGTCATGTCCGCAGTTATCCGATTATGGTCCATTGCAGCCCGCTCCCTCACTGAAAGGCTATCTGGTTCGTCGCACGTAGACGTGATATTCTTCATCTTGTTTTTCGATGCCGAGGAGCTCGTGGCCGGTGGCCTTACACCAGGCTGGCATATCCTGCTCAATTCCCCGGTCGTCGGCCAGAATCTCGAGCACTTGCCCGACTTCCAGCCTTCTGATTCGTTCTGCTGTCTGCACAATGGGCATAGGGCAATAGAGCCCCACACAATCCAAGGTATCGTTCGTTTGCATCTTACCCCCATCCTTTTGTTTCAAGCGGTCGTTGGGTGGGATGACAGCGCATCTACGTCTAAATAAACAGATTCACCTGGCTTTCAGTCGCCTCGTTCAGATAAGAGGCTGCACCGGCGAATTCTGTGACCTCCGGGATGAAATCCCCTTCGGTCAGCCCCATCATTTTGATGCTAGTTGTACAGGCAACGAAACGCACTCCCTGGCTGGCTGCCATTGAAATGAGTTCCTCGAGCGCCGGCATGCGTTCCTTTTTCATCACGCGCTTCATCATCCCTGTTCCAAGCCCAAAGAAGTGCAGTTTGGAAAGCCCGAGTGCATTAGCTCCCCCAGGGTTCATCCAGCCCAACAGACGTCTCACCAGGTCCGTGGGTGTACTCCCACGGCGAGGTTTGCGAATGACATTGAGCCCCCAAAAGGTGAAGAACATCGTTACATCCATACCCATCGCAGCCGCTGTGTTGGCGATGTTGAAACCTGCCAGGGCTTTGTCCAATTCGCTGCTGAAGACAACCAATGTGACTTTCTGCGTCTTGATATTTGGCTGTTCGTCGTGCATTGCCCCCAGTCCTCTCCAGGAACAGGCAAGCTCACAAGCAAGCCTTCCGGCACAGCCAACGGCTGCCCGTCATTCCTCGCCGTGTTTGTGTTTCTCATAATCTTCGATAGCCGCATGTAATGCTTCCGCACCCAGATTCGAGCAATGCATCTTGTTTGGAGGAAGTCCTCCCAATTCTTCGGCAACAGCCTTGTTAGTCAACGCCTTGGCCTCTTCCAGAGTCATTCCTTTGGCCAATTCACTGACCATGCTCGAGACGGCAATTGCCGCGCCACAACCGAATGTCCGGAATTTCACATCAGCCAAACGATCTCCATCGACCTTGATGTAAAAAGCCATCATGTCTCCACACGTGGGATTCCCGATCTTGCCGACTCCATCGGCGTCTTCGATCTCGCCCACGTTACGCGGATTCATGAAATGGTCCATGACTTTCTCTGTGTACATTGACATCGGTTCGACTCCATTCTGCGCGTTCTCAAATGTGCTCTTCAGTGCGCCAGTCCGGTATGCGCCCTACTGCTCCCGCATGTTGCCAGGGAAAAGCGGTGACATCGCTCGCAACCGCTCGACGATCGGTGGCAATTTGTCCGCGATGTAATCGACATCTTCCAGTGTATTGTCTCGCCCAAGCGTGAAAACCAGTGAACCCTGCGCAACGGCAATATCTATTCCCAGAGCCGTCAGCACATGGGACGCCTTGAGCGCTTTCGACGTACAGGTAGACCCGCTGGAGGCGGCTATGCCATACATGTTGAGCATGAGCAACATCGCCTCACCTTCGACGAATTCCACACAAACGCTCGCATGATGCGGCAGTCGTTGCGTCGGATGGCCTGTCAGAATCACGTTGTCGATTTCGGTCGTCAGCCGTGCGATCAAATGATCCCTCATCGTCGTCAATCGTTCCGCATTGACCGCAATTTCCCACCGGCTCAGCTCTGCAGCCACACCCAGCCCTACGATAGCCGGAATGTTCTCTGTCCCCGCCCGGCGCCCTTTTTCTTGTACACCACCCTCGATCAGCGGCGTGACGCGAACACCCCGCCTGATGAACAGCGCGCCGGAACCAACCGGACCATAGAACTGATTTCCGGCAAGACTGAGCATATCGACACCGAGTTGGTTGACATCGACCGGCACCTTGCCGACTGCCGCCACCGCATCAGAATGAAAAATCACGTCCCGCTGATGGACGACCCGTGCAATCTCGTGGACCGGCTCGATCGTTCCGATCTCGTTGTTCGCAAGCATGATGGACACCAGAACCGTATCATCGCGCATCGCCTGTGCCACCGCATCAGCAGTGACCGTGCCCAATCGATCCACCGCGACCTGAGTGACTTCGAAACCAAGCTTCTCCAGCGTGGCGACGGGATTCAGGACAGACTGATGCTCAATGGCGGAGACCACGATGTGATTGCCCTTCTTCCGATTCATCAGGGCAACCCCTTTGATCGCCGCATTGTTGGCTTCGCTGCCGCTTGCCGTAAAATAGATCTCCGCCGGAGACGCACCGATGAGTTGCGCGACCTGTTCTCTGGCACGCTCCAGGGCTTCGCGGGGTACGTCGCCGAACGAGTGCACGCTCAGGGGATTGCCGAAGTCGCTCTCCAGGAATGGGATCATCGCGGCTAACGCTTCGGGTCGCAACCGAGTAGCCGCTGCGTGATCGGCATATACGCTTCTTGTCATCTGATCCTCTCGAAATATGGTGTGTGCAGGGATAAGTGGCCTCCCAGACGACTGTTCTGAGACGTCACATACTGAAATCCAGCCCTATTATAGTGCGGGTATCCCGCTCGCGATATGATGCAGGTCATATTGGAGGACGTAAAGAATGTAACGGCATTCTGTTTGCGCAAATGGCCCAAAAATGATACACTTGAACTCAACTTGGCGAGATACCTGGCACCTTCTCGGTCCCGCCTGTTTTACGGCGGCCTGGATTGGGAGATCAAACATGGCATCGCAAGCACTTTACCGAAAGTGGCGATCCCGGACATTCGAAGACATTGTAGCGCAAGAGCATGTAACCCGTACGCTGGCGAACGCCTTGCGCAGTGGGCGCATTGCCCATGCATATTTGTTCACCGGCCCCAGAGGGACAGGCAAGACATCTACAGCCCGACTTCTGGCGAAAGCAGCCAACTGCCTGGGTCCGGAAGACGGCCCACGACCGTGCAACCAGTGCACGATCTGCCTGGCAGTCGATGAAGGCCGGCTCATCGATCTGATCGAGATCGATGCCGCCTCCAATCGTGGCATCGACGAGATTCGTGACCTGCGGGAGAAAGTCAATTTCCGTCCCAATGAAGCGCGCTACAAGGTCTACGTTATCGACGAAGTCCACATGCTGACCAACGAAGCGTTCAACGCACTTTTGAAAACGCTCGAAGAACCTCCGGGACATGTCATTTTTGTCCTCGCAACCACAGAGCCACATAAAATCCCGGCGACGGTGCTGTCCCGCTGCCAGAGGTTCGATTTCCGGCGCATCCCACCGCCAGCTATTGTCGAACGGCTCCGTTACATCGCCACACAGGAAGGAATACCGGTCAAAGAAGAGGCACTCTCTTTCATCGCCCGGCAAGCCACCGGTAGCTTGCGTGATGCTGTCAGCCTGTTGGATCAGCTCGTTGCCTACGGTGAAGAGACGGTCACCGTAGAGCAGGTGCAGCAGATTCTGGGACTCGTGCCGCAGCAGGTCGTACGGGAGCTGATCGACTGTATCATTCAAGAGGATATCGCCGGTGGATTGGCCGCTATCTCGGGTGCGATGGAAAACGGTGCCGACGCGTTTCAACTGAGCCGTGAATTAGTGGAATACCTGAGAGGAATGCTCCTCATCAAGATGTCCGGCGATACGGCGCTCGTCAACCTGTCCGACAGCGAGCGCGAAGAAATGGTGAGACAGTCGGGTTTGATCGACCTCACTCGACTGATTGGCTGGATCAAATCATTCAACCAGGCCAGTCTGGAGATGCGACTTGGGGACCATCCGCAATTGCTTCTGGAACTGGCATTCGTCAACGCATTGGTCGAGCAACGTCCCGAGGTGAGTCGACCCACACCTACAACGACGCGTGCGCTGGCCCCAGAACCAGTTACCGTAACGGTTCAACCGCCAGATGCCGCACCGCAGCACCCCACAGCCAGTCCGCAGCCCCAGGTACGTGAGCCGCAATCCGACCAGCGTATCGCCCTGCCGAGCGAACCTGCGGGCGGAGCAGTCAGTCCGGCGGTGGCCACGCCCGCTCCACCCGTTGACGGGCGTGCGATCACACTGACAGACGTGACCGCGCACTGGGCGGGCATACTGACGGCCATCCAGCAGGGAGGGCAGTCCGGCAGTCACCGTATGGTTCATGCGCTGTTGCAATCCTCACGCCCGGCGGGCGTGAAGGGCGATGAGTTGTCGGTGGGCTTCCAGCACGCCGCACTGGCCGAGAAGCTATCCGATCCGAACCGCGTCGCGATCGTCCAGGACGCCATCGCGCAGGTCATGGGTGTGCGGTTGCGCGTCAAAGGCATCGTGACAGCGGATCATCCCGCGGACGGCGTTGCGAGCGCGCCTTCCCAGGCACAACCAGCGGCCAACCCGCAATCCAAGAAAGCGTCGCCCACCCCAAGCACGTCAGCAGCGCTAGCGCAGCCGGCCGCGACCAGTAGTGAGCACGCCGCGAACAGCGCGGGACCCGCCGAGATCGAATACGATACGGCCATCGCGGATGACCAGTTGATCAGAGAGGCAGTCGAGAAATTCGGAGCCAGGGTCAGCCACATTCAAATTCTCGACGAACCAGAAGACGAGGAGTAAGGAGGTATACAACATGGCAAAAGGTAAGGGAAGAGGAGCCGGAGGCTTCAGAATGCCAGGCGCTGGAGGTGGCATAGGTGGAGGTATGGGCGGTGGTATGGGCGGCATGATGCAACAGATCCAGAAACTGCAGGAAGACATGGTCAAGACTCAGGAGGCGCTCGAGCAAGAGATGCTGAGTGTGACTGCCGGTGGTGGAGCTATCAAAGTGGTCATCACTGGCCAGCAGCACATCGAGTCGATTGAAATCAGCCCTGAAGCCATCGATCTCGATGATATCGAAATGCTTCAGGATATGATCGTCGCCGTGGTCAATGAAGCAATCGAGAAATCGCGCGCGATGGCTGCAGACCGCATGAGCAGCCTGACCGGCGGGCTGAATATCCCTGGTCTGGGTGGCTTGGGCCTGTGAACAGGGCCACTGTGTTTCACCTGAATGCAACTGTAGATAGAGAGGATGCCAGCAAATGGCTCTTGTCGCCGAACCGATCCTGCGTCTGGTAGAGGAATTCTCGCGATTGCCTGGTATCGGGCCGAAAACAGCATCCCGGCTGACCTATTACCTGTTGCGCGCTCCCGACGAACAGGCAACCTCTCTCGCAGACGCCATTCGTCAGCTCAAGGAGCAACTGGTTTATTGCGATATCTGTATGAATATTGCAGAGGAGAGCCCCTGCGCGATCTGCGCCAACCTGCAGCGTGACCACGCTCTGATTTGCGTCGTCGAAGAACCGCTCGACGTCCTGGCAATTGAGCGCACCGGCCAGTACCACGGTGTCTATCACGTGTTGCACGGCGCGATCTCGCCGGTCGAGGGTATCGGCCCCGACGATCTGCGCATCCGCGAACTGTTGGGGCGTATCACGAACGGGGCGGCAAAAGAAATCATTCTGGCGACCAATCCCAGCATGGAAGGCGAAGCGACCGCCATGTACCTGGTGCGTGTGATTGGCAACAGCGGGCCGAAGATCAC
>Ga0068714_10006074_pt1 | contig 12473 bp, 15 predicted proteins | sample MTBNYHSulfiMetaG_FD_62988 | JGI IMG/M metagenome (GOLD analysis project Ga0068714, IMG submission 62988) | Enrichment culture microbial communities from rom New York Harbor, USA that are MTBE-degrading - MTBE-NYH (New York Harbor Sulfidogenic)... | ecosystem: Environmental > Aquatic > Marine >... | reverse complement strand
GACCTCTTCGACCAGGTCCGCGCCATGACCTGGCGGCTGCTGCATCCGAGGGCGTGAGCGACCCCCTCCCCGAGCCAGATCGCAACGACGCTGCACCTGCCCCGGACGCTGACCCTGCCGGCTGCCGCTGTCCCTGTCACGGCCGGTGCGTTCTTCCGCCAGCCGCGGGCTGGGGACCCGACGCCGTCGAGTCGGGGCGCACTGCGCGTTCGTGACCACCGCCTCGGCAGCGGCGCACGGTTTCCGCAGGAGCTCGCCCCGCAGCGACCCGCACGGCTGGCGCCCGAGGGGGGCTTGACACGCACAGAGATTTGGCTATCCTGCCAAGTTATGGCGGTGGTGCGGCGCCTCGAGGGTGAGACCAGGACCCACATGGAGGCGCGGGCCCGGGTCATGAAGGCACTGGCCCACCCCAGCCGGCTGTTCATCGTCGACGAGCTGTCCCGCGGTGAGCGCTGCGTCTGCGAGCTGACCGAGATGGTCGGCGCGGACGTGTCCACAGTCTCCAAGCACCTGGCGCTGCTCAAGCGGGCCGGCGTGGTGCTCGACGAGCGGCGGGGTCAGCAGGTGTTCTACCGCCTGCGGGTGCCCTGCATCCTCAACTTCTTCGGCTGCGTCGAGGCGGTGCTCGAGGAGGTGGAGCGTCGGGATGTTATGTGGCGGGTTGACCAAACTTTCGCGTCAGGGCGAGGCGGAGGCCGGGTTTGACCGACTGGAAGGCCGAGTGGAGACCGCTGCTCTGGATGATGGCCGCGTTCGCGGTCTTCTTCTGGATGCCGGTGGGCTCGCCCCGCTTCGACGGCGCGGTCACCGAGGCGCTGGCCCTGACCCGCTGGTACGCCCGCGAGCACGTTCTCCTGTGCCTGGTCCCGGCCTTCTTCATCGCCGGCGCCATCGCCAGCTTCGTCAGCCAGGCCGCGGTCATGAGGTACCTGGGGCCCCGGGCGCCCAAGCTGGTGGCCTACGGCGTGGCCTCGGTGAGCGGCACCATCCTGGCTGTCTGCTCCTGTACCGTGCTGCCCCTCTTCGCCGGAATCCACCAGATGGGCGCCGGGCTCGGCCCGGCCACCGCCTTCCTCTACTCGGGCCCGGCGATCAATGTGCTGGCCATCGTGCTCACCGCGAGCGTGCTCGGCGTCAAGCTCGGGGCAGCCCGGGCGATCGGCGCGGTGCTGTTCGCGCTGGTGGTGGGCGCGCTCATGGCGGTGATCTTCCGCCGCTCCGAGCAGGCTCGGGTCGAGGCCGCCATGGCGCTCCCGGAGCCTGAGGGCGTCCGCCCCCTCGGCCAGATTGCGGCCTTCTTCGCCGCCCAGGTAGCGATCCTGGTCTTCGCCAACTGGGCGCGCCCGGACGACCCCACCGGCCTCTGGTTCGTCATCTGGCGGGCCAAGTGGTGGCTGACGACGGCGGGCGCCGTGGCGCTGGGCCTGGTGCTGGTGCGCTGGTTCGGGCTCGAGCCGTGGAAGGCGTTGGCCATGGCCGGGCCAGTCGCCGCGCTCGGTCTCGCGCTGCCCGACCACCCCGAGCTCGCGTTCACGGCCGGAGTCCTCGGCCTGGCCCTGATGACCGCCAGCGACCCCGGCGAGCTCGGGGCGTGGTTCGCGTCCAGCTGGGGCTACGCCAAGCAGATCTTGCCGCTGCTGCTCGGGGGGGTGCTGGTCGCGGGTTTCCTCCTCGGCCGGCCGGACCACGAAGGCATGGTTCCCTCGGGCTGGGTGGCGGCGGCGGTCGGCGGCAACGGTCTCGGCGCGACGCTGTTCGCGTCGGTGGCCGGCGCTCTGATGTACTTCGCCACCCTCACCGAGGTGCCGATCGTGCAGGGCCTCGTCGGCGCCGGCATGGGGCCGGGCCCGTCGCTGGCCCTGCTCCTGGCCGGACCGGCCCTGTCGCTGCCCAACATGGTCGTCATCGCCAGCGTGATCGGCTGGAAGAAGACCTCGGTGTACGTCGGTCTGGTGGTGGTGATGGCCACCTTCACCGGCCTCGTTTTCGGAACGTTCTTCGCGTAGGAGGTGTGCAGTGAAGAAGATCGTCGTCCTCGGCCCGGGTTGCCCGCGGTGCGAGCGACTGGCGGCCACCGCCAGGCAGGCCGCCGACCAGCTCGGCATTCAGTACGAGCTGGAGAAGATCGCCGACATCAAACGCTTCGTCGAGTTCGGACTGATGATGACCCCGGGGCTGGTGGTGGACGGCCAGCTCAAGGTCCAGGGCAAGGTCCCGTCCCTCGACGAGATCAAGGCCCTGCTGGCGTAGGGAGGTCGACGTGAGAGCACAGCTTCGCCCTTCGTTTCTCGTCGCTGCCTCGGTGCTGCTCGGGCTCGCCCTGTCCGCAGTCGCCGGTGACCAGCCCGCGGTCCCGGTCGGCGCACCGGGTGTCCAGGAAACCCGGGTCGTCGCGTACTACTTCCACGGCAACGTGCGGTGCGCGAGCTGTCGCAAGCTCGAGGCGTACGCCGAGGAGGCGATCGCGCAGGGCTTCGCGGACGAGCTGGCCACCGGTCGCCTCGAGTTGCGGGCGGTCAACACCGACCAGCCCGAGAACGCTCACTTCGTCAAGGACTTCGAGCTTACCGCCAAGTCCGTGGTCCTGGTCTGCTACCGCGGCGACGAGGTCGTTCGATTCGAGAACCTGACCAGGGTCTGGCAGCTGCTCCGGGACAAGGACGCCTTCCTGGGCTACGTGCGTGACAGTACTCGCGAGTTCCTCGCCGAGGGATGATGGGCTCTTTCTGGCTCGCCGTCGGGTCGGCCCTGTGGCTGGGGGTGTTGACCTCCATCAGCCCGTGCCCGCTGGCCACCAACATCGCGGCGGTGTCGTACGTCGGCCGCCAGGTGGGCAGCGCCCGCGCGGTCGTCCTGGCCGGCCTGCTGTACACCGCCGGGCGCACCCTCGCCTATGTGGCCCTCGGCGCGGTGGCGGTGTGGTCGCTGATGTCGATGGTCGCGGTGTCCAGCTTTCTCCAGGGGACCCTCCCCCGGCTGCTCGGCCCGCTGCTGATCCTGCTCGGGTTGATCCTGCTGGGGCTCTTCCGGGTCGGCGTGCCGGGCTTCGGGTGGAGCGAGCGGCTCAAGGGGTGGGTCGACCGCTCGGGGGTGTGGGGCGCGGGCCTGCTCGGCGTCGTCTTCGCCCTGTCGTTCTGCCCGGTGTCGGCGGGGCTGTTCTTCGGCGGCCTGGTACCGCTCGCCGCCGAGCGGCACTCGCCGCTCGTGCTGCCGGCGGTGTACGGCATCGGAACCGCGCTGCCGGTCGCGGGCTTCGCGGTGCTGCTCGCCGTCGGGGTGGGCTGGCTCGGTGCTGCGCTCGACCGGGTCCAGGCCGTGGAACGCTGGGCACGACCGCTGACCGCGATGGTGCTCATCGCCGTGGGTGTGTACGAGACCCTGCGCTCGACCTTCTACCTGATCTGAACGCGGAGGGCCACCATGAAGTGCCGCGACTACTCGGTCACCCAGATCCTGGTGGGGCTGCACCGGGTGGGGGTGGTGGGGCTGCGCGACGCGCTCAAGCTCGTCGAAGCGTCGGGGCTCGACGACCGGGAGCAGCTCGTCGACCTCATGGTGGGTGAGCTGGCCGGCGACAACTACATCCCCGACGGCCAGGTGGAGGCTTTCCGGGTCGCCCTCTGGCGGGAGCTGTTGCGCCACCGAGGCGAGGACTTCAGTCCCTTCTTTGAGCCCGTCGCGGTCACCGTGCGCGGCCGGCCGGGTGAGGAGCGCGACCGTTTCGCCGAGCTGGTGCGATCGGTGCTGGCCGCCTTCGAGCTGCGGGCCGAGGTCACCTTCGAGGACCACCCCGGCGACGGACCGAGCCCGCAGCTGCTGATCGGCGGCGAGATCGTCGCCCGCGGGCCGCACGACCGCAGGAGACTCGAGGGGGCGGTGCGACGCTCCCTCACCGACTGGTGACCCGGCTGAAAGTGACCACGGGGCGCGGGTCGCCCCGCAGCTGAAAGGGAGCTCGGGAGTGGCAGAGACGGACTCACGTGGCTGGCAGCTCCACGCCCTGGCCTGGTTGCTGGCGCTGGCAGCGATCACCGCCTACGCGGCGACGACGAAGACCTGGTTTCTGACCGCGGCCTCGGTGGGGTTCCTGTTCGGGGTGGTCACCCTGCTCGCCAACTGGGGCATGGCCTCCATCTACCTGATGGGGGGGCAGACCGGCCGAAGGCTCCGCGCTCGGTGAAGCCAACCGGGGTAAAGGGCCTGCCGAGGGACGCTTCCGGGGTTACCATGGGCCCATGGGTCGACGGCTTCTGGCCCCGAGCGCGCTGATCATCCTGGCGGCCTGGGGAGCGACCCGGGCCGCTGAGGCCCCCCCGCCGCGGATCTCGGCCGACGCCCTTCGCCGTCATGTCGCGGTGCTCGCCAGCGACGACATGGCCGGGCGCGCCCCGGGGACCGCGGGGGCGAGGGCGGCTGCCGACTATCTGCGGGGGGAGCTCGCCGGCATCGGGCTCGAGCCGCTCGGGGCGGAAGGCGGCTTCGACCAGCCGGTGCCGATGCTGGGGGTGCGGGCGCTGCCGTCGAGCCGGCTGGTGCTGGAGCGTTTTGGCGAGCAGCGCACCTTCGCCCTGGGGACCGACTACGTGCTCCTCACCAGCGGCGACCAGACCCTCGTCCCCCGCCCGGTGCCGGTGGTCTTCGTCGGCTACGGCATCGTCGCCCCCGAGCTCGACCACGACGACTACGCCGACGTCGACGTGGCCGGCAAGGTGGTGGTGTATCTCGACGGCGAGCCCTCCTCCGCCGAGCCGGGGTACTTCGCGGGCGACCAGCCCACGGTGTACGCCTCCCCCGAGGCCAAGCAGCGCACCGCGCTCGCCCGCGGGGCGGCCGGGAGCATCCTCCTGCCGCTCGGTCCCGCCGCCCGGCGGGAGTGGGCGGGGTGGACACGCTGGGCGACCTTCGAGCAGCTGCAGCCCGCCCGGGACCTGCCCCGCCACCTCAGCCTGGCGCTCCACCCCGCCCTGGCCGAGTGGCTCCTCGCCGACTCCCTCCACGAGCTCGACCAGGTCCTCGCCATGCAGCGGGCCAACGCGCTCCGGGCGTTCCACCTGCCGGTCAGCCTCCGCTTCGAGGGGCGCTTCACGACCCGTCCCCTCACCGCCCCCAACCTGGTCGCCCGCCTGCCCGGCGCCGACCCTCGGCTCTCCCCGACCGCGGTGGTGGTGGTCGCCCACTACGACCACCTCGGGGTCGGGCCGGAGGTGGGCGGCGACTCGGTCTACAACGGCGCCATGGACAACGCCGTCGGCGTCGCCGGCACCCTCGAGATCGCCCGTGCCATCTCGAGGCTCGAGCGCCGGCCGCGCCGGTCCCTGCTGGTGGTGCTCTCCACCGGCGAGGAGGCGGGGCTGCTCGGCACCCGCCACTTCGTCGAGCATCCCCCCCTGCCCCGCTCCCGGATGGTCGCGGCGGTCAACGTCGACGGCCTCGCCTTCCTCGGCCCCTTCGGCGACCTGATCGCCATCGGCGGCGAGCTGTCAGACCTCGGACCGACCCTGGCCCGTGCCGTCCGGCCTCTCGGCCTCGAGGTGAGCCCGCCCCCGGAAGGGGCCTGGAGCTCCCGCTCGTTCACCCTCTCCGACCAGCTCGCCTTCGCCGAGGTCGGGATTCCGGCGGTGATGGTCAACGAGGGATTCGCCGGCGCCGGGATGAGCCCGGAGCTCGCCATGCGCCGGGCCCTCGAGTGGATGTCCAGGGTCTACCACTCCCCGCTCGACGACCTCGCCCAGCCCCTCGACTGGAACGCGTCCGCGCGGCACGCCGAAGCCCTCCTGCGGTTCGTGATGACACTCCTCGACGACCCCCGCGCCCCAGAGTGGCGACGCGACGCCCCCTACGCCTACGTCCGCGCCCTCTCCCGGGCGGAGGAGGCGCGGTGAGGCGGCTTGCCGTGCTGCTGCTCTTCGCCTGCGGCTGCGGCACGACCGGCGGCGGGCCGGCCGGCGAGGTGCGCCTGGCGGGCTCCGACACCATGCTGCCGCTCGCCCGGCGCCTGGCCGAGCGGTTCATGGCGGATCACCCCCGGGTGGCGGTCCGGGTGGAGGGGGGTGGCAGCGGCTCCGGGATCGCTGCCCTGGTTGACGGCCGGGTCGACCTCTGCACCGCCTCGCGACCACTGACGCCGGAGGAGGTCCAGGCTCTGGTTGAACGCCACGGCACGCTGGGCGTGACCTTTCCCATCGCCCAGGATGCCCTCAGCGTCCTCCTCCACCCGTCGAACCCGGTTCGCGACCTGTCCCTCGAGCAGCTGCGGGCGATGTTCACCGGCGAGGTGCGGGACTGGGGCGAAGTGGGGGGCGTCGGGGGGCCGATTGCGGTCCTGATCCGACCGCCGGCGTCCGGCACCCACCGTTTCTTCCGCGACCACGTCCTTCTCGGCGCCGGCTACCGGCCCGATGCCAGTGTCCTCGCCACCACGACCGAGATCGTCGCCGCGGTGGCGGCCGACCCGCATGCCGTCGGCTACGGCGGGGTGGCCTACGGTCCGCAGCTGGTCCACTGCGCCGTGAACGGGGTGCCGCCGCCGACCGGGTTCTCCGCCGGCCCGTCCGACTACCCTCTCACCCGCTTCCTGACCCTGGTCGCCACGGCCCCGCCGGACGGCTGGGCGCGGCGGTTCGTGGACTGGTGTCAGGGCCCGGCCGGGCAGCGGGTGGTGGCCGAGGTGGGGTACCTGCCGCTGTGGCCGCGACCCACGCCGCCCACCGGCGGTGGACAGCGCTCGACGCGCTAGCACATGCACGTTAGACTGGCGTGAAGGTCGCGCCGCCGGCCCGTCGAGGCCGGCGCGAGCCCGAAGAGGAGACCACCCGAGCATGACCACCCACCTGGAGGCGTCGGTTCAGAACGACCTGGAGCAGATCCGTTCCAAAGTGGTGGAGATGGGGGAGCTGGCGGAGCACGCGCTGCGCTCGAGCATCCGGGCCCTGGTCCAGCGCGACCGCCGTCTCGCCTTCGCCGTCATCCTGCGCGATCAGTACGTCGACGAGGCGGAGAAGCAGCTCGACCGCCTCTGCCTGCGATTCCTGGTCCGCCACCAGCCGGCGGCGACCCTGCTCCGGTTCGCCTACGCCACCATCAAGGTCAACCTCGAGCTGGAGCGGGTGGGGGACTACGCCGAGAGCATCGCCCGCCAGGCGCTCAAGATCGCCCAGCTGGACGTCACGCTGCCACTGGACCGGATCCAGCAGGTGGTCGACGTGGCGGTCCCCATGCTCCACGACGCGGTCCGGTCGTTCGTCAACCAGGACTGCGAGCTGGCACGACGAACCGCCGAGCAGGACGACGCCGTCGACCTGCTGCGCAACCAGCTGGTCACCGAGCTGACCCAGTCGTACCGCGACGGCACCCTCGCTTTCGAGGCCCTGAACCCCCTGGTGATGGTCGCCCGCCGCCTCGAGCGGGCGTCGGACCAGGCCCGCAACATCAGCATGGAGACCCTCTACCTGTGCACCGGCGAGATCGCCAAGCACCCCGGCTCCGACGTCTTCAGGATCCTGTTCATCGACGAGCACAACGCCTGCCGGAGCCTGATGGCCGAGCTGATCGGCAGCTCCCTCGGCGAGCCGGGTTTCGTGTTCTCCAGCGCCGGCGTCGTCCCGGCGCCGGTCCAGCCCGCCACCGTCCGGTTCATGGCCAGCCGGGGCTTCGACGTCGCCCGCGCGGTGCCGAAGCCCTTGAGCCACGTCCCCAACCTCGAGCACGAGGACGTCATCGTGCTCCTCGCCCCGGAGGCGAAGCGGGTGTTCCCGCGCCGGCCCCGCCACACCGTGCTGCTGGACTGGTCAGTGGCCGACCCGAGCGCGGTCGCGGGCAGCGAGGAGGAGGTCGACGCCGCGTACGGGGCCACCTACGCCTTCATCGAGGCGCAGATCCGCGACCTGGTGTCGGCGATCCGCGACAGCAACCAGAGCTGATGCGTCGTCACACCCGCTTCACGCCCCCCCCGGGCCCGGCTACACTGCCGGCCGGCGGGGCCCTGCCGCGGTTCGCCCGGCAGTCGCCAGCCGGAGGCCCCACACCGAGGCCCCGCCAACCGAAAGGACACCACCGTGACCCGTGACCTCCCTCGCGCTCGGATTTTCCTCTGCACCGGCCTGCTCGCGGCCCTCGTCGTCGCCTGCGGCCCCGGCGGCGGCCCCCAGACCACCACCATCCAGGTCAAGGGCTCGGACACCATGGTCAACGTCGCCCAGGCGTGGGCGGAGGAGTACCAGCAGGTCGCGCCGGAGGTCGACGTCGAGGTCTCTGGCGGCGGCTCGGGGGTGGGCATCGCGGCCCTCATCCGCGGCACCGTCGACCTCGCCACCGCCAGCCGCGAGATGAAGCCGGAGGAGGTCGAGCAGGTGCGGGCCAACACCGGCCAGGAGCCGAGAGACATCGTCGTCGGCTACGACGCCCTGGCGGTCTACGTCCACCGCGACAACCCCATCACCGAGATCACCGAGGAGCAGCTGGCCCGGATCTTCGCCGAGGACGGCGACGTCACCACCTGGTCGCAGCTCGGCATCGCCATCCCGGGGGCCAGCGACGACACCATCGTCCGGGTCAGCCGCCAGTCGAGCTCCGGCACCTACGAGTTCTTCCGGGAGCACGTGCTGAAGGACAGGGACTTCAAGCTGGGCTCCCGGGACATGAATGGCTCCAAGGAGGTGGTGGAGTTGGTCGGCACCACCCTCACCGCCATCGGCTACAGCGGCATGGGCTACGCGACCGAGGCGGTGAAGATGCTGCCGCTGGCTGCCGCCGCCGGCCAGCCAGTGGTCCCCCCGACGGTAGAGGCGACCCTGAGCCGGGCCTACCCGCTGGCGCGGTCGCTCCACGTGTACGTCCTCGGGGAGCCCGAGGGGGAGGTTCGGCGCTACGTGGACTGGATTCTCTCCGCGGAGGGTCAGCGCATCCTCCAGGACAACGGTTACGTCCCGGTCCGCGACAGCGACTGAGCCGCGGGCGCGCCACGATGCGACCACGACCCGGAGGAGGACGGACGCGCTGATGAGCGAAGACGGCCAGGGCAGCCAGGCGCTCGCGGCCCCCCGGCCCCACCGCAGCCTCTGGGCGGTGGCCGGTGAACGGTTCCTGGAGAGCCTCATCCGGTTTTCCGGGGTCAGTGCCGTGATCTTCGTCCTCGGGATCTTCTTCTTCGTCTTCCGGGAAGCGGCACCGGTGCTGTTCGCGCCGGGCTTCGACCTCGGCGAGTTCCTCTTCTCAACCCGGTGGTACCCCACCTCGGCGAGCAACGTCCGCTACGGGACGCTGGCCCTGACCGTCGGCACCCTGAGCGTCACCGCCCTGGCCATCCTCCTGGCGGTGCCCTTCGGGCTCGGGGCGGCGGTCTACATTTCCGAGTTCTGCAGCCCGCGGGCCAAGGAGACCCTCAAGATCGTCATCGAGCTCTTGGCGGCGATCCCGAGCGTGGTCTGGGGCTTCATCGGGCTGACCGTGATGAGCCGCGTCATCGTCACCCTCACCGGCGCGCCGGTGGGGGTGAACCTGTTGAACGGGGGGGTGATCCTGGCCCTGATGAGCGTGCCGATCATCGTCTCCATCGGGGAGGACGCCCTCAAAGCGGTGCCGGACTCCTACCGCGAGGCGGCGGTGGCGCTGGGGGCCACCCGCTGGCAGGTGGTCTACCGCGTGCTGCTGCCCGCCGCTCGCAACGGGCTCCTGGCCGCGGTGCTGCTCGGGGTCGGCCGAGCGGTGGGGGAGACCATGGCGGTGCTGATGGCCACCGGCCACGCGGTGCAGATCCCCCACGGGCTGCTCGACTCGGTGCGCACTCTCACCGCCAACATCGCCGCCGAGCTCGGGGAGGCGCCGGCCGGCTCGGACCACTACCGGGTGCTGTTCCTGACCGGGTTGCTCCTGTTCGCCCTCACCTTTGCCGTCAACCTGGCCGCGGACCTGGCGGTCCGCGGCGTGCGCCGGAGGTGAGGGCGGTGCAGAGCTCCACGAGCCCACCTCCCCGCTTCGGCAAGACCCCCCTGGTGGTTCGGAAGGAGCGGCTCGAGGCGCTCGCCAAGTGGGTGTTCTTCGCCATGGCGGCGGCCATGGTCGTGCCCCTGGTCGCCATCGTGGTCTACCTCCTGTACCGCGCGGCCCCCTCCCTGTCCCTCGAGTTCCTCCTCGACGTGCCCCGGCGGGGGATGCGAGAGGGGGGCATCTGGTCGGCGTTCGTGGGCACCATTTACCTGGTGGTCATCTCCCTGGCGGTGGCTGCGCCGATCGGGGTCCTCGCCGCCATCTACCTCAACGAGTACGCCCGAGACAACTGGTTCAACCGGCTCATCAATTTGGCCGTGATCAACCTCGCCGGAGTCCCGAGCATCGTCCACGCCCTGTTCGGTCTCGGCGCCTTCGTGTACGCCGCCGGCTTCGGGTACTCGGTCCTCGCCGCCTCCCTGACCCTGGCCATCATGACCCTGCCGGTGATCATCGCCAGCACCCGCGAGGCCCTCGCCTCCGTTCCGGTGGCCTTCCGCGAGGCATGCTGGAACGTGGGGGCGAGCCGCTGGCAGACCGTCCGGGCGGTGGTGTTGCCCAACTCCATCAGCGGCATCCTCACCGGGATCATCCTCCAGGTCAGCCGGGCGGCCGGCGAGACGGCGCCCATCATGTTCACCGGCGCCGTGTTCTACAAGGCCGTCCAGCGGGGGGACCTGTTTCCCTACGGCCTCGACGACCAGTGCATGGCGTTGTCCATGCACCTGTACACGGTCTCCACTCAGGTGCCCAACGTCACCGAGTCGATCCCCTACGCCACCGCGGTGGTGCTCCTGGGCTCGGTGCTCATGGTCAACGCCTGCGCCATCGGCCTGCGGGTGTGGCTGCGCAACCGGAAGCGGTGGTGACCCGGTGAGCTCGAACCTCGCCGTCGAGGTCTCGGACCTGCGCCTCGCCTACGGGCGGCGGGAAGTGATCCACGGCATCTCGTTCGACGTCAAGCCGCACGAGATCTTCGCCGTCATCGGCCCGGCCCAGTCCGGCAAGACCTCGCTGCTGCGCTGCCTCAACCGCACCATCGACTTCGTGCCGGGCGCGACGGTCTCGGGGACGGTGCGGGTCGACGGTGAGGACGTGCGCCGGCTCAAGGACGTGTTCGCCCTCCGCCGCAAGGTGGGGATGGTGGCGCCCCTACCGGTGGGGCTTCCCATGTCCATCTACGACAACGTGGCCTTCGCGCCACGGGCGTCGGGGATGACCCGCCGCGCCGACCTCGACCGGCTGGTGGAGCGCTGCCTGCGCCAGGCGGCGCTCTGGGACGAGGTCAAGGACCGTCTGGGAAGCCTCGGTACGGCCCTGTCGGGGGGTCAGCAGCAGCGGCTGACCATCGCCCGCGCCCTCTCCCACCAGCCCGAGATCCTCTGCCTCGACGAGTTCTCCATCGCCATCGACCCGGTGACCACCATGCGCATCGAGGACGTGCTCAAGCAGCTGCGCCGGGAGATGACCATCGTCCTGGTCACCAACCTGGTGCAGCAGGCCCGGCGCCTGGCCGACCGCACCATGTTCCTGTTCAACGGCGAGGTGGTGGAGCTGGGGCCCAGCACGGTCGTGTTTTCGGACCATCCCGCCAATCGCCGCACCTACGAGTACGTCCAGGGGGTGTTCGGGTGACATCGGCGGCCCTCCCCGCCATCGTGACCCGCGGCCTGAACCTCTGGTACGGCTCCTTTCAGGCCCTCGTCGACGTGTCCGTGGACATCCAGCCGGGGATCATCACCGCCCTCATCGGCCCCTCGGGCTGTGGCAAGACCACGCTCCTGCGCTGCTTCAACCGGGTCAACGAGCGCTACGGCAACGTCCGCACCACGGGGGAGATCTCGGTCCTCGGCCAGGGCATCTACGCCCCGGAGGTGTCCCTGATCGAGCTCCGCAGGTCGGTGGGGATGGTCTTCCAACGCCCCAACCCGCTGCCGATCTCGGTCTACGAGAACGTAGTCTTCGGGCTGCGCATCCACTCTCGGCTGCGGGAGCTCAAGAAGGCCGCCCTCGACGCCGCGGTGGAGAAGGCCCTCACCGAGGTCGGCCTGTGGAAGGACCTCAAGGACCGGCTCGGTGCCCGTGCCACCAGCCTCCAGCTGGAGCAGCAGCAGAAGCTCTGCATCGCCCGCCTGCTGCCGCTGGTGCCCGAGATCATCCTCATGGACGAGCCCTGCTCCGCCCTCGACGTGGAGGGCACGCGAGCCATCGAGGAGCTCATGTTCGCGCTCAAGGAGCGCTACACCATCGTCATCGTGACGCACAACATGGCCCAGGCGCGCCGGGTCAGCGACGAGTGCCTGTTCATGCTCATGGGGGAGCTGGTGGAGCACCGGCCCACCACCGACCTCTTCCTGAAGCCCCGCGACCCCCGCACCGCCGAGTACATCGAAGGCCGTTACGGGTAGCTCTTCCCGTACCCGATCAGCTCGCCCGCTCGAGCCGCGACCACGCCCACCCTTCCCCCAGCCCGTCGTCCTCCGCCA
>Ga0068714_10006073_pt1 | contig 12475 bp, 7 predicted proteins | sample MTBNYHSulfiMetaG_FD_62988 | JGI IMG/M metagenome (GOLD analysis project Ga0068714, IMG submission 62988) | Enrichment culture microbial communities from rom New York Harbor, USA that are MTBE-degrading - MTBE-NYH (New York Harbor Sulfidogenic)... | ecosystem: Environmental > Aquatic > Marine >... | reverse complement strand
TGACCATCGGAGTGGCAGTCAGATGGTCACCAGCGTAGAAGTCCCTTCCACCTCGCCATAGTCCACATTCCTGTCATGGAAGAGCCTGCGCCTCATGCACTTGCTTATCCTGGAATGGGCCTCCGGCACACGCGGGACTTATGCCTTCTTCATGGACCTCTCGGTCTAACGACTACAAAAGCTCACCTGCGTAAAGCTCGCGCCCTCAAAGACTCAGCTGTTCCGACTGTCTTCTCAGCCAGGTGCGCAACAGCGACACCGCATACATCAGGACCATTGTCACAACCAAGAGGAGGATTGGCCAGCATGCCCCGAAGTAGTCCTGCGGGAACGTGGGGTCTCCCCGCCGTTCGAGGGGCGGATTCACAAACGGAAGGAGGAAGCAGAACAGCGTAACGACGGTCCAGATGGCAAATCCGATCACCGAATGAATCCGATCGGCCGGTGGTGAGTGCGATGCTTGCCGCCGGCGCTTGCGAAGGGGTGAGATCACCTCGCAAACGGCAGCCACGATCAGGCAATAACTGCCTCCCAGAGGCCCCCCACAAAACACCATCAGGCCCGGCGCAATGCTATCATAATGCAGGTCGATGCTTGAGATAAGCCAACCGTCAATCACCATCAGACCCCAAGAGATCAGTGTGCCGATGGGGATTGACAGGTAATAGTGTGGGAGCCGCCAGACGACCCATGCAGGCAGGACGAGGGCTGCCATCATCATCGCATTGTCCACACGATGGGCAAACTCCACCGCCGACATTCTGTTCGGACGTCCCATGGAATACCACAGCAGCAGCCACACTACGAATGATGCGAGTGGCAACACTGCCACGAACCCGAGAGCCCTGGCCCCCCAGTTCGCGCCCTCGTTGGGAAGTAGTCCGGCACCTGTACTCATTAACGCTTCCGTCCTATGCCCAGGATGCCTGGACACGAGTCCCGCGTTGTCTGCTGAACGACACCCTCACACATTTGTCCTCCGCAACGGTACATACAGCTAAAGCAGGTCTGTTATGACACCTCCATAGTGACTTTCAGCATACCGAAAAACGAACTCTTCCACAAGATCAAGCGGGTCTTCCGTCGAAGAATGTGGTGTCCTGTGTTCCGGCTGCCCACGACTCCTTGAACTAGGCAACGAGCATCGGCACGGCAATCAGAAGGTCAAACGCTCAAGCATCTGTTTTTGGAGCTTGAAAAGGCATCTGAAGCAGCATGAGCGATGGGAACCTTGTCTGACCAAGTGTTCTCCGCATCACGGCATGCTCAGCGGGTATCCATTTCCCCAAGGGATTGCCCGTCTCCTGTCCATCCATGAATTCCGGGAGTCGCGTGCATCTTGACCCGCCATTCGAGCAGGAGGCCAAGCGCGCGGTCCGCGCCACCACTGCCCGGCCCGAGGACATGTGCCGGCCCAGCTCGCCGTCCAGCCCTGCTCTCCGCGTCCTCTCGCCTGTCTTGCTCCTCCGAGGGGAGACGCCCCAACGCGCTACCTGCGATTCGCAGGTGCCGCTCGGAGGCGGGCAGGACGGTTTCCAGTACGAGATCGAGAACAAGATGACGCGCGGGCGGCTTCGTCAAGCTCGACCGAGGCAGGTAGTGCACCTACGTCACGCGCCCTCTTGCGGAACGGGGCGTCCGGTGGCGGAGGTCGGCGCTCGGGCCGTGCGAGGCGGGCGTGGTCGAGAGTTGCGTCCAGTTTGGGGGGACCCTTGATTTGCTTGGCTCAAAGCGGTATCCTGACGGATGGTGCGTTCGCTTTTTGGGGCCAAAGCACAGCAGTGTGTCTCCATTTGCGCCAGGGCGACCAGATGGCGAACCGGGACCCTATCGAAGAACTCTCTTGGGAGGTGGGACAATGGAGACGAGACGGCTTGGCGTTGGACTGCTCTTGAGCGTGCTATGGACGGGTCTGGCCTGTGGACTCTCCGACCCAGAGGGCGTTCCCTGGGCCGAGTGGCGATTCGCACGCGACTTCAGCGCAGCGCATGAGATTTCCCCCGACAGGGCGTCCGATGCAGACAGTCTGATTCGCCGCAATCCGGCGAGTGCCGCAATCCGCATTTCCCAGGGGAAGGTGGTCTTCACCCAGACGGGTCCCGACGATTTCCTCCGCGTGGACATTGATGACCTGGTGGAGAATGGAGGGGGCGTCTACGCCAATGAATACACCATGGTCTTTGACCTCAAGGCGTCGGAGGCCGACTGGCTGCCCATCTATAATACGGGGTACAACAACTACAATGCCGCCGACTTCTGGGCGATGGCGGACGGGTCCGTGGGTTCGGGCTCCTATTCCGATCCCGGCGCCGTCCCGGTGGCCAGGTGGGTGCGTCTGGTCGTGGTGCGCAGGTTGGAGAACAACGGTTGGGTCCGCGATGCCTACATTGACGGAACGAAGGTCCTTGACAACCTCGGCGCCGAAGGTCTGGACGGCAACAGCAGCCTGTACACGAACGCCCAACAGGACGAGGGGCAGTTCACGATCCTCTCGGATTCGGACGCCACCCTCTACGCCGGATGCGAACTCGACAATTTCGCTTTTGTGGCCGCGGCCCTCTCGGATCAGGAGGTGGCCGATCTCGGGGCATACAGGGCGCGGGGCATCTTCGGCGTCGTGGGCCTGGCATCCGAGCCGGTTCCCGCCGACGGTGCGACGGATGTGCCGCGGGAGACGGCTCTGGCCTGGGACGCGGGTGAGTTCGCGGCGACGCACGACGTCTACCTGGGAACTTCCTTCGACGACGTCAACGTGGCGAGCCGAGCCAACCCGTTGGGTGTTCTGATCAGTCAGGGACAAACGGCGGCGGTGTACGCTCCGGCCGTTCGTTTCGATTTCCGCCAGACCTACTACTGGCGTATCGACGAGGTCAACGCAGCGCCCGACAACACGATCTTTGTCGGCGATGTCTGGAGCTTCACCACCGAGCCGTTCGTCTATCCGATCGGGACCGTTGTGGCCACAAGCAACGGGACTCCTGTGGATGATGCGGGACCGGAGAACACCATCAATGGCTCGGGGCTGGATGCCGACGACCAGCATTCCACCAGGACCAGCGACATGTGGCTGGCCACCGGTCCGGCGGATGAGCCCCTTTACATCCAGTACGAGTTCGACGGTATCTACAAGCTCCATCAGATGCTCGTCTGGAACTACAATGGGCAGTTCGAGCCGATTCTCGGCTTCGGGCTCAAGGGTGTGACCGTTGCCTACTCGCAGGATGGGACCGACTGGACGGTACTGAGTGACATCGAGTTCGCCAAGGCGACCGCCAAAGCCACGTATGCAGCCAACACGACGATCGACTTCGACGGCGCTGGGGCCAAGTACGTCCGCCTAACCGTCAACAGCGGATGGGGCATGATGGGCCAGTATGGGCTCAGCGAAGTTCGCTTCCTGTACATCCCGGCCCAGGCGCGCGAGCCGCAGCCGGCCGACGGCGCCACCGATGTCGCGATCGACACTGCCCTGACTTGGCGCAGCGGCCGCGAGGCGGTCTCGCACAAGGTGTATCTGGGCACGAGCGCCGACGATTTGACTCTGGCCGGCACGGTCAGCGCCGCGGCTCTCGTTCCGAGCGACTTGGCGTTCGGCGGCACCTATTACTGGATGGTCGAGGAAGTCAACGAGGCCGACGCTGTCGCGGTATGGCCCAGCCCGATCTGGAGCTTCACGGTGGCCGACTACGCGGTCGTGGATGACTTCGAAGCCTACAACGACGACATCGAAGCCAAGACGACGATCTTCGACACCTGGTTGGATGGCTGGGTCAACGATACCGGCTCGACCGTGGGCTACCTCACCGCCCCGTTTGCCGAACGGAAAATCGTGCACAACGGCAAGCAGTCCATGCCGCTGACGTACGACAACAGTGCTTCACCCTTCTATTCAGAGGCCGAGCGGATCTTCGAGCAGGCTCAAGATTGGACGATCGGCGGCGCCGACAGTCTGAGACTGTATTTCCGGGGCGAGGCGACGAATTCGCCGCAGACGCTCTACGTCACGCTGGAAGACCGCGCCGGACACACGGCGACCGTCCGCGGCACGGACCCCGACGCCATCCAGGCGACCGAGTGGCAGGCCTGGCAGATCGCTCTAAGTCAATTCGGCGGTGTCAACGCGGCGTCGGTCGAGAAGATGACCATCGGAGTCGGCAATCGGACCAGTCCGGCCGCCGGCGGCACCGGCATCGTCTACATCGACGACATCGGCTTCGGCAAACCCGCCGCCTCACAATAGCGTTCTGACGCACGGGATTTGTTACAGTGCAATTCGGGGCCCTTGCCAATGCGGCGAGGGCTCCTTTCCTATCTGTTCGACCTCAAAGCATGCGGCATGGGGTACATCGGTGATCTCATGCAGCGTTTCCGGAAGATACATAGTCTCCACCCCGGGTGACCCTGCCAGCCTTGAGCAAATCTCTTCGCATCACAACACAAACCCCTGTATACTTTGGTTCAACGTTGACGACCATGGACAGTTGGCAAGATCCGCCATCCGATCTACAGGAAAGGGTCGACGATGAGACCGTCACGCACCTCGACACAGTTTTCCAGACGCACGTTCCTACAGGCTGTCGGCGGTACGGCCGCGGCCCTTTCACTGACCACCCGTGGCTGGCTGGGCGGTGCTGCTCTGGCCGGGCAGGCCGGGCAGGCCAAGACACCGCCGGTGATACGGGCCGCATTTGTCTACCCTCCGACGGAGGAACTCCGGAAGGCCGGGTACTATAGCTGGCCCGGCTCAACGTTCGACGCAGAGGGTCGCCAACTACAGTACATGGCCAGGCTCCAGGGCCTGGAGCGCAGGCTGGGCCTGCGAATCGCTATCGAACGGGATCCGCTTAGCGATGGCGACGCGGCGGATCGATTCATCCGCCAGGTCAAGGACGAACCGCCGGATGCATTGTTCCTCGTGCCGTTCAAGAAGGGCCACTGGCCACACCTTACGCGGATCGTCGAAGAGACAAAACTCCCGACCATTGTCCTTGCCCCGCTCGGAGTGCTGCTGGTCGGCATGGTCCGCGAGCTGCATCGCAAGCCCGGCGTGTATATGATCAACGGGCTCGACAGCTTTGAGGCGGTCGAGAATGGCATGCGGATGGTCCGAGCCGCCAGTTGGATGAGACAGAGCCGTATCCTGAACATCGCCCGTTCGGCCGGGACAAGGCAGACCATCGCGCACCTCGGCACCGCAGTGGACACCGTTGCCAACACCGGCTTCATCGAGGAGTTCCAGAGGACGGGACCAACAGAAGAGGTCAAGACGCTCGCCAGCCGGTATAAGACCCAGGCCACCCAGGTTCATCAGCCCAGCGATGAGGACATCCTCGACGCTGCCCGCGCGGCGGTCGCCCTGAAGAAGGTTGTGGCCGAGGCGAGGGTCGATGCCGTCATGATGGACTGCCTGCCCGGGCTCCAGCATCCGCATCAGCACGTGCCGCCGTGCATGGGCTTCATGGATCTGCGGGACGAGGGCATTCCGGCCGGCTGCGAATCGGACCTTGATGCGACGCTGACGATGATGCTTCTCCAATACCTGTTCGACCGACCCGGCTTCCAGCACAACCCCGCCGTGGAGACCGAGAAGAACCACTACTTCTGCGCGCACTGCACCAGCGCCTCGCGCATGGCGGGACCTGATGTTCGGCCGGAACCGTATATGCTGATGAATCACGCCGAGGCGGGATGGGGCTGCGTGCCGCGCGTGCTCTTCTCGCCCGGGCAGGAGGTGACGATCGCGAAGTATCTGCACGCCCCCTCCGACCAGGATGTCCCGCAGATGCTCGTATACTCAGGCGAGACGATCGGTTGCCCGCCCATCCCGCAGACGGGCGGTTGCCGCACCAACGTCGAGACGACGATCAACGAATTGGAGGACGTCTCCGACCTCAAAGGGCACCACCTTGTGATGATCTACGGCAACCACGCCAAGGTCCTGCGCCGCTTCTGCCAACTGTACAATATCGAGGCTACGGTATGACCAGAACTTCAATCCGAGGCCATACATGGGCCGAAGTGTGTTGCCCTCCTCACAGGCGATGACGGGATCGAGGCCCCCAATCCCGCCTTGCCTGGCACGGGCGTACGATGCAGAACGAGATGCCTGAGCCGGATATCATCAACAATGCGTCCGACCGGCCGGAACGGCCCCGCAGACGAGGGACCCGGCGTTGGGGACCCCTTCTCCACGATCTGCTGCTCTTCAGTCTGTTCTTTTTGTATCTGTGGCTCGTGGTTGAGCCCCACCTCATCTTCCATGGGTCTGATCGTATCGCGAACTTTCCCCCTTTCTATACCACCTGGAGTTTCTTCATCTCTCACCTGTACCGGCTCGGCGGGCCGGTTGATTATATGTCGGCATTTCTATCACAGTTGTTCTATTACTCGTGGGCAGGCGCGCTGGTGATAACGGCCCAGGCGTGGACGTTCAGGCTTCTGGTTGCGCGCCTTTTGACGACGATGAACCTCGCGACACTGCACCTTGTGGGCTATGTGCCGGCATTGCTGCTGCTGATTATGTACGGTCGGTATACGTACTTCTTCCCTGCGACAATGGCCTTGCTTGTCGCCCTGCTGCTGGCATATGTCTTCATGTGCCTGAGGGCGACAAGAACATGGGGGGCCGCTGTGGTGTCTTTCATAAGTCTGGCATGCGTGTGCTACTATGCCGCCGGAGCAGCGGTGCTGCTATTTGCAGCGATATGCGTGATTGGTGAAGCGTTTGCATGCGGCCGGCGCCGGCTCGGCGTGCAGTATGCACTCATTGCCCTGGGGCTGCCCTATGTTCTCGGTGTTGGGGTCTTCGGCACAAGCGTCGTCAATGCGTACAGCGATCTGCTGCCCATTTCATGGAAGATTCTATTCTACGACGCCCGTCGCCGGGGTGTAGAGACCGTCTGCATTCTATACCTGGTAGCCCCAGTCGCTATGGTTGCGGGCGGGATCGTGTCAACCCTCTGGAGACGCTGGGAGACGACTCACCAGGCCGGCAAGTCCAAGGACAGTCGAACAGCGAACAATACGGGGGGCGGCGGACGGGCAGCCACACTGTCGCGCCGCCTTCGACCGACCGTCTGGGGCCGGGTGGCAAGCACGGTAGGACTCGTTGCCGTTGGAGCCGCCGTGGCCTGCGGGAGCTTTGACGCGAGACAGAAGACGCATCTTGCCGTGGACTATTTCGCATACCACAGAAGGTGGCGCGAACTGCTTATCGAGGGCAGGAAAGCCTGCGACGATCCATTCGTCATGCACGCCGTGAACCGAGCCTTGTACCATACCGGCCAGCTTGGCGACGCCATGTTCGCATGGCCCCAGGACCCGACGTACCTGTTTCTGACGGACAGCAAATACAGATGGGTACACTGGCAGTGTTTTGCCACCCATCTGGAGCTGGGAGCGGTCAACGTGGCCGAGAACGCGCTGATGGAATGCCTGGGCGGTATGGGCGACCGACCGATGGTTCTACAGCAGTTGGCGTGGATCAACCTGGTCAAGGGCAATCTCGGTACGGCCCGCGTCTTCCTCCATACGCTCAGGGGCACCCTGTTTCATCGCCGGTGGGCTGATCGCTATCTGGCACTCCTGGAGCGGGACCCTGGCCTGGCCACGGACAAAGAGATCCAGTACCTACGGTCTGTCGCGATGGAACAGGACTATCCCTCGCTTCGCCTGGCCCAGGAGCGGATGTTGTTGGACCTCCTGAAGAAGAACAGCAAGAACAGGATGGCTTTCGAGTATCTGATGGCGTCGTACCTTCTGAACAGGCAGTTGAGCCGTTTCATCGAGCGCATTGATGAGCTCCCCGAGCTGGGATACCAGACGTTGCCGAGGCACTATGAAGAGGCGGTGCTGGTGTATGCGGCCACAGCGAGGACAAGCGTCCAGTTACGCCGGTACAGTCCTCGGAACGATGTGCGTGAGCAAATGGAGCATATCGGCGGGATTCTCCAGAGCCACGGGGGAGACAAGCAGGCCGCCTTCGCGGATTTGGAAAGGTCCCATGGAAACACCTATGCGTTCTACAACATCTACGGCCGCCGGGGAAGATCAAGATGATGGATTCGAGAGCCCCGCAAGGGCCTGGCCAAACCGAAACCACCAACGCAAGTGTAGCACGTCTGGGCAGTATCCTGCTGGCTGCCGGTGCGGGCCTCCTGGTCCTGCTCTATGGATTCGGCGGCAGGAACGGACCGGACGAGCCGTACGCGATGGTGAACAGAGCGCCTGCGATCTGGCCGGACTGCGGCGACATCGTCATACCCCCAAACATCGCGCCTCTGAACTTCGCCATCCACGAACCCGGCACCTGCTATTTCGTGCGTGTGCATGCGGCCAACGGCAAGCCCATCGAGGTATTCAGCAGGAAACGCGAGATTCGCATCCCGCAGCGCCCCTGGCGACGCCTCCTGGAGGAGAACCGTGGCGACACGCTAAACCTGGACGTTTTCGTCAAGTCCAGTATCACAGACCCGACGGCACGCCAGCCGGCCCGGTGGCAGCGCTTCGCCCGTATGACCAGCCGGATCGCACCGGAAGATGTGGACGACTTCATCGTCTACAGAAGAATCTGGCCGGGACATGCGACGTGGCGCCAGATGGGGGTGTACCAGCGCGATCTGCGCTCGTACGACGAGAATGTGATTCTGGACAATGACTATTTCCAGCACGGGTGCGTCAACTGCCATGCCTTCTGCAATCATCGCACAACAAAGATGCTTCTTGGGGTGCGCAGCACCACGTACGGCAGCTCCGCGATCCTGGCCGAAGACGGGCATGTCAGCAAGATCGGGACGAGACTTGGATACACATCGTGGCATCCCAGCGGGTCCGTAGCCGCGTCTTCCGTCAACAAAGTCCGGCAGGTCTTCCACTCGGCGACCAACGAGATACGAGACGTCCTGGACTTCGATTCGTTGATCGTCTACTACCGCCTCGACGACCGGACGGTGAGAACGGCCCCTGCTTTGGCCCGCAAGGACTGGCTCGAAACCTACCCGGCCTGGTCCCCGGATGGGCAATACCTCTACTTCTGCTGCGCGCCGATCACCTGGAAGGATCGTGACAGTGTCCCTGACAGCTTCCATCAGATCAGATACAGCCTCGTACGCATTCAGTATGACCTTCAGAAGGACCAGTGGGGAGACCTTGAGATGGTCCTGTCGGCCGACCAGACAGGACAGTCTGTCCTGCTCCCACGGATCAGTCCGGATGGTCGCTGGCTGCTGTTTACCATGTGCGACTATGGCTGTTTTCCCGTCTACCGTCAGAGCAGCGACCTGTACATGATGGATCTCGAAGCGGCACAGCAGACGGGGCAATACAGCTATCGCCGACTGGATATCAACAGCAGCGCGAGTGAATCCTGGCATAGTTGGTCAAGCAACGGACGATGGATCGCGTTCAGCAGCAAGCGGCTCAGTCACCTCTTCACTCGTCTGTACCTCGCCTATGTCGATGATCGCGGCACCGTGCACAAACCCTTCTTGTTGCCACAGCAGGATCCTCACTCTTACGACGCCTGCCTGTGGACATTCAGTGTTCCGGAATTGGTGGCAGAGCCTGTGCGGACCCGGGGGGAGACCCTTGGAAGGGCCATCCGCGGCAAGCGCGAGATACGCGTCGAAATGCCCGTCACCATGGCCACGCCGAGGCAGGAGGCAACCGCCGCCAAAGAGGAATCCTGGCATCAGTAGATTCAGCGGGCACTCCGGGCTCGCCGGCTCAGGATGGGTCGGTCAGTCTTTCGGCTCACCAGCGTCTTGCAGGAGCGCGTCGTCGTTCCGTTCCAGGCTCGGCACGAACTCGTAGATGGCGGCGCCGGCGGGGGCGAGGGTATCGGTGACGATTGCCTGGCCGTTTTCGAACCGGCCCATTTCGGTGCGGCTGGCGGGGAGCCGCTTGTAGATGCGTCCCCGCTCGGGCAGTCCGTGTTCTTCGCGGCTGAGGGCAAAACGGATCGGGTGGTCCGCGTCGGCAATGTTGGCGATCGCCACAGCGATGCCGCCGTCATCGGCGCGCCAGGCGCCCGCCAGATATTGCGGCACGCGCTTGCGGTATGCCTGGACGGCTCCCTGCTGGCCGGCATAGATGGACAGGCGCGACATATCAATCTCCATGTCGGGAATGTCCATGCGCGGCGGGCGAATAAACGTGCCGTACAGCAGATAAGGCAGGGCCGCCTGCCGCAGTTGGACCAGTTGTTTGATATACGCCAGGTCCGTCTTCCGCTCCACTAAGTGCTCCGGCTGGAAATTCGCAAGGCAGGGCTGCTGTCCCCAGACGAAGCTGCGCGCCTGTTCCAGACGGAACTGGTGCCGGAATTTCTCGTCGAGCAGTTGGAGCGGCTGAGCCGGGGCAGAGTCCCTGGGCCAGAGCAGGTCATACGGCGGGCGCGTCAGGGACGCATAGCTTCCGTACAGGACGCTGTAGCCGTGATAGACGGCGTGGAAGAACGGGATGGGCTCCCACTGGCCGGGGGCGGCGTAGCGTTCCTGGCTGACCTGGAGGCTCAACATCAGGTCGAGATGGGGCAGCCACGCCTCGCCGCAACCCTCTCCCGCCAGGGCGACGCCGGGACATCGCTCGCGGATGTCCGATTCCAGGGCGCGGAATCCTTCCATCCAGTACGTGCCGCCTCCCGGTGCGTGCCCGTGCTCGGTGTCATAGCAGACGAGGCTCGAGCAGGCCTGGTCCATGTAGATGCCGCTGACGCCCAGGTCGTTGTACACGGCTTGGGACAGGCCCGCGTAGGTGTCGCGCCAGAACGCCGTTCCCATGCACATGGACGCCATGGGGGACCGGGTGAAGGTATTGTAGACTTCCGGCTGCACCGTGCCGTCCGGCTTCTTCACGGCGTAGTGTTCGGCCTGCTTGGAAACCCAGCTTTCAGAGGTCATGCCCCAGAGCCGCTGATTCATGTACACGATGGGATTCAGCTCGTGCTGGCGGGCTTGGCGCACGGCCCGACGAAAGGCGTCTGTCCCCTCACGCGGCGGCAGGTACTCCGGAAAATTGACATCGTAGGCGCAGCCATGCCACCAGTGCCAGAACACGCTGACCGGCACGCCGAGATAGTCCTGCATGGCGGCGGCCGGGGGCAATACGCCGTCTGACCGGCCGCGATTCCAGACCCAGAATCCTGTATTTCTGACCCAGTCGGGCGTGCGGCCCTGTTTCAGCCGGCTCCGGCGTGCCCAGGGCTGCTCAAGCGCCCACTGGCGATACCGTGCGGCCACCGTGATCCAGTCGCCTTCAAACAGGCCCACCACCACCTCGTAGGGCGGTTCGTACGTACCTTGCGCTGTCGCGTCCGCGCCCGGGAAATGGCAAACCTCCAGGCCAATGCCGCCGCGCCCGTTGCCGAAGGCGGCGAAGCTCTTGCTGCGCGCCGCGACATCGTCGGCGGCAAGATACAAGCCTGGGCCGCTTTCCCGGTAGAACGCGATGCACTGCATGGACAGTATGCCGGGATAGGCAAACTCGCGCCGCTGGGCCTGGCCCGATGTCGGAGAGAGTAGTTGCCTGGCCTGCGTCGTCTTCTCGCCCATCCAATAGGGTACGGCGAGCACTTCCGATTCCTGCGGGGCGATGGCGCCGATGCGCGGGAAGCACAGCACACGGGGAACCACGCCGTCCAGGCCTTGCACACGGATTGAGAGGCGACCTGCCCGGGCCGCGCGGTCAAGGCGGACGCCGACCGATACGGACAGAGCGGGCATCGCATCCCGGTTGAACCCGGTCCAGAACAGGCGCACTCGATGCGGATCGTTGTCCTCGTGTCGGCACTCGAATTGTAGCGCGTGTTCGGGAAGCAGCGTGCCTCCGGCCTGCTGGGGCAATTCCAATGCCCAGAGACTCCCAGGGGCGTCCGCGGCAACATGCTCGTGGCCCGTCTGCTTGTCGAGCAGGGAAACCAGAGACCCATGCTCTTCGTCGAACCGCATAGCAATCTCCGGGCTATCGACGGACAGAGCCGAAACGCCGGCAGCAGAACACAGTATCGCCAGCAGAATGGCCCACGGCCAACCGTGCCGAGCTTCTGCAGAGACGCATTTCGCAGTATGTATCGTCAAAAGGTATTCCCTTCCGAGAAGAACGGCCTACACGGACGCAACGGTTATGGATGCCGCCCGGCATTCCGAGATCAGCCCTCAGAGGGGTGGTCCCTGGGGGATGACTGTGAGTCGTACGCGAGGGGCAGGTCCATCCGCGGCGCCGCACGAGAACTGAATCTGGTTCGGTCCGGTCCGGAGCAGAGGGATCGGGCCCTGGGGGGACACGTTGGCGATCGTCTCGCCCTTGGGTCCGTAGAGCACGCATTCGCGGTCCGAGCGGAATTCGAGATAGTTGCCGGATGACATCTCCACGGGAAGACGCACGGTCGTGCCGTTGACCGTGATCGCGGGATCCCTCACCGTAGAGGCGGCCATCGGCAGCGCCTTGACCGGTCCGATGGCACATCGCACTTCCCGAC
>Ga0068714_10006072_pt1 | contig 12476 bp, 10 predicted proteins | sample MTBNYHSulfiMetaG_FD_62988 | JGI IMG/M metagenome (GOLD analysis project Ga0068714, IMG submission 62988) | Enrichment culture microbial communities from rom New York Harbor, USA that are MTBE-degrading - MTBE-NYH (New York Harbor Sulfidogenic)... | ecosystem: Environmental > Aquatic > Marine >... | reverse complement strand
TGCCGCCCGTCAGGATAAACAGTCTGCGGCCCAGGGCCGCAACGATCTGAGGCAGTTCGGCTGCAACGCCGGCGCCGAAGAGGATTCTGTTGGCGGTGGCGAATTCGAATCTCATATCAGCCATCCGGTCAGACCTTTGCCGAGTCCCAGCCACGCTCGTCCGGAAAGACATTGGTGTACTTGATCCCCGTCCGAGGCTCCGCCATCATGTCCGCAACGGCGTCTCGCCACTTGAGATAGTGGGCGGTCTCCTTGTGCTTGGCCGGGTCATCCGACGTCCGGTAGACCTCCACGAGGACGAAACGTGTCCGGTCGTCGGTCTGCTGGACAACATCAAATCGGGCCACGCCCGGCTCTTTCACACTGTTGTGGGCGTTCTCCATGCTCGCGGCGCGAAACGCCTCGACGCAATCGGCTTTCACGTGGACATGTACGTGCACGATAACCATAGGCCACTCCTTGCACATCAGTTCGTTCGGCCGGCCAGTTTAGCAGACCGGCAGTAACCGGGCAATGACGATCCGTCCGCCTGTGTCGGCCGGACGGCGACATTGACAGGGCAAGCGATTTCTGCTATGAACCGCGATCCGGAGCCGCTGCGCACGAGAGCCGGCGTGTGCGAGGGCGAGCACCGGGGGCGATCGATTGTGACGAGGGCATGCGCATGACCATCTTGGCAGGGATTGATGAGGCCGGGTTCGGCCCTCTGCTCGGGCCGCTGGTCGTCTCGTCGTGTGCATTCGCGGTGGCGCCCGAGCACGTGGGAGCAGACCTCTGGCAGGTTCTGCGGAAGAGCGTCGGCAAGACCCGCCAGCACCTGCGGGCCCGCCTGTTGATTGCCGACAGCAAGAAGGCCTACAAACGGGAGGAGGGATTGGGACATTTGGAGAGGACCGTCCTTGCCGCGATGAGAAGCCTGGGACAGGTCCCCACGAGTCTGAGCGATCTTCTGAGACTCGTGTGCCCGGAATGCTACTGCCGGGTGATCGAGTACCCATGGTATCGCGGGACCGAATCCTGGTTGCTGCCGGCAGACCGGCCCGAGCTGCGCATCGCATCGGGAGTGTTTGCTGCCGACATGGCCTCGACCCACGCGACTCTTGTGGGCCTGTCGAGCTACTGCCTCGACGTCGCCTACTACAATACGCTGATCGAGCGGATGAAGAACAAGTCGCAGGTCCTTTTCTTCACCACCACGCGACTATTGCAGAGCCTGATGGAACGCTTCGCCGATCAGGACATCCACATTTTGATTGACAGGCAGGGGGGGCGCGTCCACTATCGGGAGCATCTCCTGCGCAGCTTCGAGTCGATGGAACTGCGGATCGTCGAGGAGAACGAGCGGAGAAGCGCGTATGCGCTGCGCGGTGGTTCCCGGTGCGTGCATCTGAGCTTCGAGGTAGGAGCCGACGAGCGGCACCTGCCGGTGTCACTGGCGTCGATGGTCAGCAAGTACGTCCGGGAACTGCTGATGGAATGCATGAACGCGTACTTTGTGTCGATGAGTTCCGATCTGAAACCCACCGCCGGTTATTGGACCGACGGGCTGCGATTCCTGGAGGATCTGACCAGGCGTCTACCCGACTTTCAGATCGACAGGCATCGGTTTGTGCGTTGTCGATAGGCCGTGTGACCGCCGGCCCGGCCGAAAGTCCGGTCCGTTCCCAGGGCCGGTAGAGCGGAGTCGATTGCTTTGAGGAGTTTATGCTGCGCGAGCGACAAGAACAGACGTGGCTGACAACAGCGTCCCTGGTAATCCTGGCGGCGGTGGCGCTGGCGGCGGCGCTGGTTTACACTCGTGCGGTAATGGTCCCCTTTGTCGTCGCGCTGTTCATCGTCGCGCTGGTCAGCCCCATCGAGGATTTCCAGGTCAAGCGGCTCCGGTTGCCCCGTGTTATCGCGATCCTGGTGACGTTGCTCGTCGTGATGGCGGTGATCGTGCTGGTGTTTCTCCTGATCGCGCAGGCGACGACGATCATCGTCTCGACGGCGGGAGAATACAGCGCCAGCTTCGCCTACATGGCCGACAAGATTCTCGAACCCATCGAGTACCTCTATCACGAGGAGGAGCGACAGCCGCCGGCGGCGCCAAACAACGTGGGACCGTCGTCGCCGGCGCCGGCCCCTGCGGAACCGGAACCGCTGGTGCTGTTTCCCATCGTGCAGGACGCCGGCCAGGAGGCGACTCTGGGGACACGGCTCCAGACAGGCGACCTCGTGACAGACGCCAACGGGCTGATCGATCCCAATCAGGTCATCCCTCCGGGCGGCCTGGCCAGCAAGGGACTGCGCATCGATACCAAGCGGATTGTCGTGGATATGAGGAACTACATCTTCAATATCGTGACCAATGCGTTTGGGACGATCCTCGGACTGATCTCCAGCATGTTCTTCGTCATCATCTTTGTGATCTTCCTGCTGATGGGACGCGATCCCTACAGCGATCATTCGCCTGTCTATTCCGAGGTGGTGCAGAAGATCCGACGATACGTGGGCATCAAGCTGGTCGTTTCGACCATCACCGGCCTGCTGGTCTGGGCGATTCTGACACTCGTCGGTCTGGAACTCGCCGGGGCCTTTGGCATCCTGGCCTTCCTGCTCAATTTCATCCCGTCGATCGGGTCGATCATTGCCACTCTGCTGCCGATACCCATCGCGGTGGTGCAGTTCCAATCTTCCCCCTGGCTAATCGTCGTAGTGGTGGCGGGGCCGGGCGCTGTCCAGAATATCCTCGGCAATATCATCGAACCGAAGCTCCAGGGCGAGGGTCTGAACCTGCATCCGGTGACCGTCATCCTGGCGTTGTCGTTCTGGGGACTTCTCTGGGGGATCGTGGGCATGTTCCTGGCGGCGCCGATCACGGCGGCGCTGCGGATCTTCCTGATGCAATACGATACGCTCAGGCCGATCGGAAAGCTCTTGGCGGGAGACCTCAGGGCGACCGAGATGCCGAGCGTCTCGTAACTGACCCTCGAAAATCGGGTGACGACGAGCGGAGTGGGGTCAGGCCTTCGCCAGCTCTTCGTTGAGAAGGCGAATCTGCCGCGTCTCCTCCCGGAGGATTCTGTCGATGAGCTCTTCTGTCGCCGGATCGCGGGCGAAGTCCTTCAGGCCCTGGTAGAAGATGATGACCTCGTTGGCGCGACGGACGGCGTCGCGAAGGATCTGGTGCTTGGTTTCCTTTCCGGTCAGCCGGCCCGGTACGTCCTGTTTGGTGCCGAACCAGGTCAGTCCGGCCATCACCTCGGGGTTGCTCAGCACATAGTTGTCCGGATCGAACGTCCCGAACTCCCCGGTCTTCTCGGAGAACCGCTTTCGCATCCGAGCCCAGATCTTGACGTGCTTGGCCTTCCAGTTGGCCAGGCGGTAGTGAATGTCTCGAATCTCCGGATCGCTGAAGAGCTGGGCCGTCTTGAGATAGAACCGGGCCCCCTTGTTTTCGATCTGCTCGGCGATTTGCAGGACTTCAAATACGTTGAACTTCGTGTCCATGCGGTGCTTCCCAGAGCAAGCGGAGATACTTACACCCCCCGGCACGGCGTCACAGTCTGGTCCATGACAGACTACTTCGCTCGGTGTTGGGGACGCAGCGTTGACCTAACCTATTATAGGAATTGGACATGGCAAGTCAAGGCAAAACAGGGTTCCCGGGATGGTCGGCTTGAGGCCGTCATGTCGAGTCATGCATGGAAACGCAACGCCGCGGCGGCCCGGATCTTCCCCTGCTTGAGGTCAAGAAGGGTCCGGTTGACCCTTTCGGGTGCGGTCTCTTCCACCGTCGGGCACAGTGGGATATCGGCTGCCAGAGGGAGGAATTCCCGGGCGTCCTGCCGTGTCACATTGGCGACACTTTTGATTTCCTTCTCGTCCCACAGGTGTCGATCGTAGATCAGCTCGGGCACCGCCGTCACCTTGCGGATCGCGTTGACGACCACACGTCCGCCTTTGTTCAGGACGGACAGGGCCTGCCGGACGGTCTCGCCAACCGGGGTGAAGTCGATGGCCCGATCCAGTCGAACCGGAGGTTCGTCCACCGGCGAGCCGGTCCAGGAGGCGCCGAGTGTGCGAGCCAGTTCCTTGTGCTCGTCGCCTCGCGTGAAGACGAACAAATCGCTCTTCGGGAACTCATGTCGGACCAGTTGGATCACTATATGGGCCGAGGCGCCAAATCCGAACAGACCGACGGTTTGACCGTCGTAGATGTTGGCCAGACGCATCGCTCGATAGCCGATCACGCCGGCGCACAGCAACGGCGCGGCCTGCACGTCGGAGAAGACCAACGGGATCGGGTGCGCATAGCCTTCCGGCACGACCATGAACTCGGCGTAGCCTCCGTTGGCGTCCTTGCCGGTCCAGCACGCGTGGTCGCAGAGGTTCTCCTGACCGGTTTGACAGAACGGGCACGCCCCGCAACTGGAATACAGCCAAGTGACCCCGATGCGCGCCCCGATCTCGTGCATGGTCGCGGCCACACCTTGCTGGACGACTGTTCCGACGACCTGATGACCTGGGACGATAGGCAACGCGCGCGGCGGGAGCCGGCCCTCAATCTCATCAAGGTCGGTGTGGCACAGGCCGCAGACCGAGACCTTCACCAGTATCTCCTCGTTCTTCGGAACCGGGGTTGGTAGTTCCGTCTCGATCAGAGGCTCGTCCTCGATAGGGGCAATTCGTGGAAGCACGATCGCCTTCATGGGGTTGTCTCCCGCTTGAGCTGCTCGGCGAAGACGTCGAAGTTCTCCCGGCCGTACAGGCAGAACACGACCCGTTCGAGGCCGGTCTGTCCCTTGAGATAGTCTAAGGCCGTCGCCAGCATGATCTCGGCGCAGCGTTGGATGGGGAAGCCGAAGATGCCGGTGCTGATGGCGGGAAACGCGATGCTCGTGAGACCGTTCTCGTCGGCCACCTTCAGCGCGTTCCGTGTCGCGTTCGTGAGCTTCTCGTCCTCGTGGCCCTCTCCCAGGCGAGGTCCCACGGCATGGATCACATGCCTGGCCTTCAGACGGCCGCCGGTGGTGATTGCAGCGCCGCCGACGAAGGTGCCTCCGATCCGGTCGCATTCGGCCTGGATGGCCGGGCCGCCTTTGCGGGCGATCGCGCCGGCGACGCCACCGCCCAGGATCAGACGGGCGTTGGCTGCGTTGACGATGGCGTCAGTATCCATCTCCGTGATATCGCCCTCGATCAGTTCCAGGACGCGGCCTGCTACCTTTACCTTCATGGTCTCGGTCTCCTCGATGCGCCGGCGGGCAACGGGTCCCCGGCGCAGCTTAATTATAGTGTCCAGCGGTGTTTGCGTCAGGACAATGCCCCTTATCGAGGGGGCAGAGCGAGCCGGTCAAGAAAAATCGAGGTCCCGGACTTTTTTTGATTGACATAATGGTCAAACAACCATAGATTGGGATTTGGGTTTGTTTGGAGTGCATGCTATGGAGCCATTGACGGAAAAACAACGGCAGGTTCTGGAGTTTGTCGCGGCCCGATTGCAGGAAGATTACCCGCCGAGCCAACGGGAGATCGCCGGCCATTTCAAGCTGGCCCAGAATGCGGCCTATCAACTCGTGGGCTATCTCAAGAAAAAGGGCTACCTGGTGGATGTGGGCGGCCACCGGGGGCTTCGTCTGTCTCCGGCGTATCTTGACGAGACGGCGGACGCCGAAGGCCTGCCGATCCTCGGGCGGGTCGCGGCCGGCGAACCGATCCTGGCCGAGCAGAACATCGAAGGTTACATGACCCTCGAAAAGCTCTTCCATCGCGCGAAGGAAACCTTTGCTCTGCGAGTTTCGGGCGACAGCATGGTCGACGAGGGAATCATGGACGGCGATTACGTGATCGTCGAATCCGGCTCGAAGATCGAGAATGGACAAATCGGCGTCGTGCTGCTCGACGACGAGGCCACCGTCAAAAGGGTGTTCATTCAAAAGAACCGGATCGCCCTGAAGCCGGCCAATCGCAAAGCGGGGTACACGACCCGCTATATCAAGCAATTCGACAAAGACGTTCGTGCGGTCGGCCGGGTCATCGGCTGCATCCGCACGGAAATCAGGTAGGTGTGACGATGGTATGTCCGGTTTCCATCGGGATTGCGGGTTGGTCCTATGCGGACTGGGAGGGGATCGTGTACACCGATTCCCAAGTCGATCAACTGGTCTACGTCAGCGGGTTCGTGGACTGTATCGAGATCAACAGCACGTTTTACCGGCCGCCGTTCGCCAAAACGGTTCGGTCCTGGCTGGAGCGGACGTCGCAGAGGCTGGAGTTCTTCTTCACCGCCAAATTGCACCAGAGTTTCACCCACGAAGGCAAGGTCGATTCGGAGATCGTCAAGCAGTTTCATCGCGGGTTCGAGCCGTTTCTGGAAGCGAGGAAACTGAGGCATCTTCTAGTTCAGTTCCGGTACGATTTTTCCGACGGAGAGCCCGCCCGGCGACACCTGGCGGACATCGTCGGCCATTTCAAGGAGACCTTCAGCCTGGTGGTGGAGTTGCGACACGTGTCGTGGGAGAGCCAGGGGGCTCTGGACTTTCTCCAGCGGCTCGGCGTGACGGTGTGCAATCTGGATTACCCAACCTCGAAACAGTCGTTCAATTTGCAGCACTGCACGGTCGGCCGGTCGGGTTATTTTCGCATGCACGGCAGGAATGCGGAGAAGTGGTTCAGCAAGGCTGGACGGGATGAAGTCTACAACTACTACTACAATGAACGCGAGCTGGCCGGGATCAAGCAGCGGCTCGACGAACTGGGCAAGGCCTTCGAATCGCTGACTGTGATCGCCAACAATCACTACCGAGGGGCCGAGTTGGCCAATGCCCTCGAATTGAAAGCCCTCGTCAGCGGGAAAAAGCAGCGGATTCCAGAGGGACTTCTCAAAACGTATCCAAACTTGGCCAGAATCGCCATCGGTCGATAACCATTTCTGTACAGTGTCGTTTGTATGGGCGGGGAAGGTATGCGCATAGCGGCGCTGACATGCCGGAGTTTCTACAGCCTTTTGAGGGGGGCTGTTTCGGTTGAGCGATGGGTTGCCAACGCGGCGGAATGCGGCTACGGGGCGGTGGCCCTAGCCGACGTCAATACGCTCTCGGGCGCGGTCGATCTTTGGAAGGCTACGGAGAGCACCAACGTTCGGCCGATCCTCGGCGTCGAGATTCTGACCGAGACCCAGCGGGCGGTTCTGCTGGCGGAGAATCGCCACGGGTACGAGAATCTTTGCCGGATCACCACCGCCAGGAATCTCGATCCCGGTTTCGATCTTGTCGGGCAATTGAAACGCGATTGCAGGGGGGTGATCTGCCTGTGCAACGTGCCGGAACTTTTGAGCGAATTGAAACGGGTCCTGGGCAAAGGATACTTGTTCGTCGGTTGTGGCGATGCGGAAGAGGCGGCGCGTGCGTACGCGGCCGGGTTCGAGCCTGTGGCCTGGCGTCATGTCAACTGGCTACAGGAGGGCGATATCGAGATTCTCAAAGTTTTGAATCGAATCCGCACGATGAGCGGAGCGGGGGCCGGCCCACCCGATCCTTGTGGTTTGAACGCGATGATTCCGTCCAAAGAAGTGGAACAGAAGTTCCGCAAGGTTCCGAGAGCCCTTCTCCATGCCGATGAGATGATCCCACGGTGCGATTTCCAGTTGCTGATGGGCAAACCGATCCTACCCCAGGTCCGGCTCGACACAGGGATGAACGCCGACAGAGAATTGGCCAGGCTGTGCCATCGGGGGCTGGCGAAGAAGTATAACCCCGTAAGCGAGGAAGTCCTTCGGCGGCTGGAATACGAACTGACGACGGTCCGGCAGAACGGGTTCAGTGATTACTTCCTCGTGGTCCACGAGATCGTCAGCTTCGCCCGGCAGAACCGAATCCCCGTCGAGGTGCGGGGCTCGGCCGCCGGAGCCCTGATCTCCCATGTGCTGGGTTTCACACGGGTCTGTCCGGTTGAAAACCGTTTGTACTTCGAGCGTTTCATGAATCCCGGGCGGACGGATTGTCCCGATATCGACATCGATCTGTGCTGGCGCAAACGGGACGAGGTCATCCGCTTCTGTTACAAGCGTTGGGGTTTCGAGAACGTCGCAATGGTCTGCAACGTCAATCGATATCGGCTTCGCAGCGCGATCCGTGATACGGGCAGGGCCCTGGGGCTGGCGCCCGTCCAGATCAACCAGTTGTCCCGAGGCGGGAAGATCAAAGAGACTTCTGCGGTTTACAGGCTGGCGAAGAGCCTGGTCGGTATCCCTCGTCATCTGGGTATCCATTGCGGCGGGATCGTTGTGACTCCGTCCCCGGTAAGCCATATCGCTCCGCTGGAGCGGGCCGCCAAAGGGGTTGTCATCACGCAGTATGACAAGGATGCCGCGGAAGCCATCGGTTTGGTCAAGATCGACCTTCTGGGTAACCGGGCCTTGTCCACGGTCAACGGCGTCATCCAGATCATCGATCGTAACCACGGCAACAAATGCGATTTGGATTTCGATCCGAATGACGAGAAGACCGCACAGATGCTCAGTGCCGGCGATAGCCTGGGCGTGTTTCAAAGCGAATCGCCTGGCATGAGGCAGTTGCTTCGCGGCCTGAAGGTCAGGAGCAGGAAGGACTTGGCGATCGCGCTGTCTCTGATCCGGCCGGGACCGGCTTCGGGTGGAATGAAAGCCGCGTTCATCGAGAGGCACGTTCACAGAAAGCCCTTTGCATACCTCCACCCGAAACTGGAACGGTTGCTGGGTGATACCTATGGCGTGATGCTCTACCAGGAAGATGTCATGCGGATTGCGGTCGAAGTGGCCGGCTATACGGTCGCCGACGCAGATCGGTTTCGCTCCGAGGTCTCGAAAAAGGTTTCGCCCGCCCGCTTGCAGGCGCAGTACGTCGACTTCATTCGATCGGGAGCGGACCAGGCGGGGATCGACCGCCAGAGCGCCGAAGCGATATGGGACGAGATCCTGCGCTTCGCGGCGTATTCCTACTGCAAGGCCCATGCGACGGTCTATGCCAACATCGCGTGGGAAACTGCATATCTCAAGGCCCATTACCCGGCTGAGTTCTATTGCTCCCTTTTCAACAACCACCACGGGATGTACCCGTTGCGGGTCTATGTCTGGGATGCCAGGAGGCGGGGCATCCCGATCTTGCCTGTCCACGTCAATCACAGCGAGATCGAATGGAGCGTGCAGGGCAGGGCGATTCGAGCGGGATTCCATATCGTCAAGGGACTGAACCATAGCACCGCGAACGAGATCGTCCGCCAGCGGCAGATTCGCGCGTTCGAGCACCTCGACGACCTGAGGCGGCGCGTGGTGTTTCGCAAGCCGCAGTTGCAGAATCTGATTCACGTCGGCGCCTGCGACGGCCTGGGGCCTACGCGTCCGGCGATGCTCAACCAATTGCATCTTGCCTTGCCCGAGCCGAAGCAGCCCATGCTGTTCGATCTCTATCAGGACCATCTTGCAGGGCGCTTGCCCGATTACGACCGGATCGCAAGGCTGAAGGCGGAGTTGGACGTTACGGGTATCTCCTTTGGCCTGCATCCGGCGGTATTGCTGCCGACCGGATATGTTCCGGCGGTCCAACTGCACCGCCTCGTCGGAAAGAGAACGACGGTCGCCGGTTTCGTGGCGACTGCACGACGCGCCAGGACCAGTGGCGGCCGGGTGATGGGTTTCGTCACGCTGGAGGATTCTACCGGTCTGGCCGAGGTCAGCTTCTTCCCCGACCAGATCGGGCTGTATCGGAGCATTTGCTCCTATGGTGGCCCCGTGTGGGTCCGGGGCCGGGTAACCGAGCACTTGGCCTCGATCTCACTCGAATGTGCCGCGTGCGGCAAAGTGGCATAAGACCAGCACTATGGACTCCTGCATTGTTGCCCTGCCGCGTTCCTGGTAGAATCATGTGCGTTATGGCCGGGGCCTTCTGACGAATGCTCGCCAGCCATGTCGATATGACCACGTGCTGCAAATTCGGATCGACTCTGACAAGGGGGATGCATCATGGAAAGACGTACATTTCTCAAGACTATCGGGACCGTCGCAGGAAGCTATGCATTGGGAGTTGGACCGCTTTCCGGGGCTCAAGGAGCCGGCCTGGCACGGGAGCGTCTCAGCCTCCCGCAAAGAGTGCTGGGCAGAACGGGGGCGAAGGTCTCGGTGGTAGGATTTCCCGGGTTGGCTCTGGCTAACTACGATCAGGCGCAGGGCACCGCCGGACTGCACAAAGCATTCGATCAGGGCGTCAACTATTACGATGTCGCTCCGGCCTATGGCAAGGACGGCGATGCAGAGATCAAGATGGGGATCGGCTTGCAGGGAATCGACCGCACCCGCATCTTCCTGGCCTGCAAGACCAAGATGCGGGACAAAGAGGGCGCACGCCTGGAGCTGGAACGCTCGCTCACGAGGCTCAAGACGGACTACTTTGACCTGTACCAGATGCACGCTATCTTCACCGAAGACGAGGTCAAGCAGGCCCTGGGTCCGAACGGAGCCCTCGAGACGTTTCTCAAGGCCAAAGAAGAAGGCAAGGTTCGCTACTTTGGTTTCTCTGCTCACACCACGGCGGGCGCCGTGGCGGCTCTGAATGGCTTTGCTTTTGACTCGGTGATGTTTCCTGTGAGCTTCGTCGACTACTTCGAGTCGGGCTTCGGCAAAGCAGTCATCGAGTTGGCCACGCAAAAGGGAGCCGCAGTCGTGGCCATCAAGGCGTTGTCCAAAGGGTCGTGGCCACAGGGAGTCGAGCGAACGAGAAGATGGTGGTATCGCACGACAGAGGATCAGAAGGAAGTAGACCTTGCTGTGCGTTTCTCTCTGTCTCTGCCATCGGTCGTTGCCGCAATCCCGCCCTCGTGGCTGGATCTGGTCGACAAGGCTACGGAAGCGGGACGTTCGCTTCGCCCCGTTACCGAGGCGGAGACGTTGGAGCTGCGACGGATAGCCGAGGATTGCCAGCCCCTGTTCCGCGAGGAACCGCAGCACGCTACGGCGGATTGTCACAGCGGCCGTTACATCTATCCCAATTGTCCGCACTACCCCGTTGCCGCGACAAGAGTCGGATAGGCATTCACGCGACAAAGACCTCCAGACAGCTTCACAGACCTGAGCCGGACCTCGCATGAGCGGTTCGGCTCAGGCTCTGTCTCTGCATTCCCTCGTCAGTCCGAGCATTCGCGGGACATGCGGAGCCGTCGTGACTCTGTATCACATGCTTGATAGTGGACTTCGCAGATCGGAATCTCCACGTGGACTTTCCCTGTGATACGGCGACAAAGCCCCCCATGCAAATTACGTATGTTCCACAATAGACAATGACTATGCGCAGGCTATGATAGCAACGACCTTGTGGGAAATGGATAGCTGCAAGGCTCGATCGATGACGACTGGTTCGCTGCGGCGACAATCGGGCGTTCGATCGAAAAGAGTCGTTGGAGCGGAATACGGAGACGTGGTCACGGAGGAACTGACGTGAATATGGCAACGGAGGCCATGGTGGTTTCAGGGGGTGCGTGCCTGCCATTGAGAGCCGATTCTGTCCTGCCACCCCGGCAGGACCAGGCTGTCGGAGAGGTTCCTCTACGGTATTTCCGGAAGCTGGTCGCCCGGCTCTCGATCTGCGTGCGCCGTCGGCCCACGCTCGTCCACGCAGCGTCTTCTCCGTGCGTTCGAGATGTGATGTCTGTTGGTCCGTCGTCATCAGCAGTGATGACATTAAGGGAAACGACATAGTAATTGGGGACTTGTTGAATAGGGGACTTGTTGCCAAGATGCAACTCGGTGGAACTCTGGTGCGGTCCGCCCGAGGAGGGCATTTTGCCAGACGGCCGCAGGGGGAGCTATTTTCTGCCGAGGATGGCGCGGCTGCATGAGATGGATGCCCTGCACAATACTTGAGAATTCTTCTGGGCAGTTGATGGTGTAGACTGGTCCGCGCATCTTGCGTTAGAGCCTTGGGCTCGGTTGCCGGTGCGAGCGTGTGGTGAGTCGAACAGTAGCCCAAGACGGGCAAAGATGAAGGATATGGGGACGCCGGTTCGGGAACGCTGGGCGGTGTCCAGGTAATTCAACTGTGCGCCGGGATGGGTCTGTCGCGACCTCGACGCAAGGGTAGTGGATGCTGTCCCGTTGAGGGGACATTCGGAGGGCCCTTCAGAGAGAAGGGCAAGAAAGGAGGATCTGATGCTGTTTAGTCAAAAGACACTCGGCTCTGTTCTTATGGTTCTTATGCTGATCAGCCAGAGTGTGACAGTCGCGCTGACCCCGGAAGAGGGCGCGGACCTCATCGCCAGCCGCTTGGAGCAAGACCAGATTAAGGATGGCCTCAATGCTGGGTTGTGGCAGGACGAGGTGCAATTCCTGGGGCCGATTACGGCCGCGATGGCCTCTGCCTACGAGTGTCTGGGGAATCCCGCATACCGCGTTTCGGCCGATCTTGCAGGGGCTTGGATCCTCGATGGGGCCATCGCCCAGGGCAACCTGTTCGGCGACGAAGCCT
>Ga0068714_10006071_pt1 | contig 12477 bp, 10 predicted proteins | sample MTBNYHSulfiMetaG_FD_62988 | JGI IMG/M metagenome (GOLD analysis project Ga0068714, IMG submission 62988) | Enrichment culture microbial communities from rom New York Harbor, USA that are MTBE-degrading - MTBE-NYH (New York Harbor Sulfidogenic)... | ecosystem: Environmental > Aquatic > Marine >... | reverse complement strand
TTTTTTTTGAAAATATGTGAACCATTCTATTTTTTCTCAAATCGGCTGGCTCCGTTAAATAACACCTACTACTCTAGTAATGCATGGCCGCCGACCAAGGAACCAGGATGCCTAGAAGGGTTATCTTCGCGGGTGCGAACATAGCCTTCGGCGTGTCTTTCATCGGCCTTGAGTTCCTGGGGCTCCTCTACGGCGTGTCCCCTGCGGACCCGGGGCTGCAGGCAAACCTGAACCTGTTAATAGTTGCTATCAACCTGCTGGGCGGCTACGTGGGGGGCTACCTCGTGGCTAAGAACACCCAGGGGGATACGTTGCAGCATGGGACGCTGACAGGTGTCTTGGCCTACATCATCCAGCAGATAGTTCACGCCACCTTGTATGGGTTTGGCGCTGTGGGGAACGCGTTCACCACTCTAGCTCTCATCGGAGGGGCCATGGCCGGGGCTGTGCTCTACGGGTCACACGTCAAGAGGCTTTCGAGGATACGTGAAGCGGCGTCCCGAGCCGAGGAGGTAGAAAGCCCCAGTGGACCCGAGGACTCTGAGGTTGAGTCTGAAGAAGTCGCGGAAGCTGAGCCGGGGGAGAAGGGCGAGGCACCGCCTGAGGGCTGAGCCGAGTAATAGGGGAATATTTTAGGCTCCTCGGCGGGTAGGGTATATATATTCTGTGCATTTTCCTTAATGGAAACCCGAGGTGAAGCCATGCCCGAACCCAAGACACTTGTGACCTCAGCCCTCATCTACGCTAACGGCCCCGTTCACATAGGCCACATGTTGGAGAACATCCAGACGGACATCTACGTGAGGTCCCAGCGTATGCGGGGCCGCGACATCATCTACTGTGGCGCAGAGGACACGCATGGTGCACCCATTGAGATCAATGCGGCCAAGCAGGGGGTGACCCCCGAGGAGTTCATAGACCACTGGAAGTTGGAGCACAAGCGTGACTACGACGACTACCTGATCAGGTTCGACAGCTACTACTCTACTAACAGCCCCGAGAACAGGCACTACACTGAACTCATCTTCAAGAGGCTCCAGGAGAACGGGCACATCTACACCAAGGAGATCGAGCTCACCTACTGCGAGCACTGTAAGAGGTTCCTGCCGGACCGCTACGTGAAGGGCACGTGCCCAAAGTGCGGCGCCCAGGACCAGTACGGGGACGTCTGCGAGAAGTGTAACAGCACCTACAGCACCACTGACCTGGTGAACCCCTACTGCAGCATCTGCGGTAACACGCCTGTTCGCCGGAACAGCCTCCACTACTTCTTCAAGCTGAGCGAGTTCAGCGGATGGCTGGAGAACTGGCTCAACACCAACCAGAGCCTCCAGCCGGAGATCAGGAACCAGATACTCACATGGGTCAAGGAGGGCCTCCAGGACTGGTGTATTAGCAGGGATGGCCCCTACTTCGGCTTCAGGATACCCGGAGAGGAGAATAAGTACTTCTACGTCTGGCTGGACGCCCCCATAGGCTACATAGCTAGCACAGCAAACTATTGCAGGGATAAGCCGTGCACAGCCGACGACTACTGGCAGCCAGGGGGCAGCAGGATCATCCACTTCATAGGCAAGGACATCATATACTTCCACCTCCTCTTCTGGCCCGCAGTCCTCCACGGCGCAGGCTTCAACGTGCCCGACAACGTGGTGGTCCACGGCTTCCTGACGGTGAACGGGGAGAAGATGAGCAAGAGCCGGGGCACCTTCCTCACCGCGGAGGAGTTCAAGGACTACGTGGACCCTGAGCTCACCCGATACTATTATGCGGCGAACCTCACCCACTCCATGACGGACATCGACCTGGACCTGGTGAACCTGGAGAACAGGGTCAACAACGAGCTGGTGTCAAACCTGGCCAACTTCTTCTACAGGGTCCTCAGCTTCCTCAACAAGTACTATGACAGCCAGACCACCACAGTGCTGGATGGGGGGCTCCTGGATGAGGTTAGGGCTAAATGCGGGTCGGTGGGCCGAAGCTACGACAACTACGACTTCAGGGACGCGGTTCGGGAGATCCTTGAGGTTAGCAGCATGGGCAACAAGTACTTCCAGGATAACGCGCCCTGGGAGCTAGTTAAAACCGATAAGGATCGGGGGCAGAGGGTTCTCACGGACTGCGTCAACATAGTCAAGAACCTGACTATTCTGGTCAAGCCCATAATGCCCCTGTTCGCGGAGAAGGTGGAGAAGCAGCTCGGCTTGCCGGCCCTGGACTGGAGCCGCATCGAGGACGTTGTGGAGAACCACAGGATCGGGAAGGCCAGGATCGTCCTCAAGAAGATAGAGCCCATAGTGCTGAAGACCAGGGACGAGGCCCAGGAGGAGCGTAGGGTGGAGTTCAGCATCGACGACAAGCTCGCCAAGATGGGTGTGGACGTGAAATTCGCCGTATTCCAGGGTGTCAGCATCAGGAAGAGTGACGGCGAGCTGGAGAAGCTGAAGAAGCGGGCCGAGGAGGAGATAAAGGCGTTCAGCATCGAAGGCGACACCGTCATCGAGGGCTACAGGGATGTGTACCACAAGTTCAAGGCGGACGTTGAACCCCCCATGGCCCACCTCATAAGCCTCGTCAAGGAGAAGGGCATGCTCCCCAACATCAACACGGTCGTTGACGCATACAACATCGTCTCGGCCACCCGGCGGGTCAGCGTTGGGGTCCACGACCTGGACAAGGTAGTAGGCGTCGTCCGCCTCAAGGTGACCCAGGGAGACGAGGTCTATGTGCCCCTCGGCGAGACGAAGCAGGTCAGAGTCAAGCAGGGGGAGTTCGCCATGGTGGACGACGAGCACGTCCTCTGCTACCTGGACTCCAAGCAGGGCCAGCACACCAAGATAGGGTACGACACCAGGAACCTGCTGGTGTATGTGCAGGGAAACGCTGAGACCAGCGGCACGTACCTGGACGCGGCTCTCCGGGAGATATGCGACCTCATCGCAAGGTTCAGCGGCGGCAATTATAGGCTGCTGAACCCCACCGATCTCTCGGCGTTGAACCTTAAGGTGGCTAAGGTGACGGAGGTACTGGACCACCCGGGCGCCGACAAGCTGTACATCATCAAGATCAACCTGGGCTCCGAGGAGAGGCAGCTATGCGCCGGCCTGAAACCCTACTACCCTGACAGGAACGACCTTCATGGGAAGCATTTGGTAGTGCTGACCAACCTCCAGCCAGCCAAGCTGAGGGGCGAGCTGAGCGAGGGCATGCTGCTGGCCGGGGACGACGGCAAGGACGTGGGAATACTGAACCCCCAGAAATCCAAGCCGGGAGACCAGGTCTACGTCGGCGACGTGAAGGAGTACAGGGAGGACGTGATCACCTTCGACCAGTTTATGAAGTACAGGCTGGAGGCCGTGGAGGGCAGAGCCTACATGGAGGGCCTGCCACTGCACACGGACTCCGAGGATGTACGGCTGGAGAAGGTGAGGGACGGCAGGATAAGGTAGGCTAGAAGAACTCCTTCTCCACCTCACCTATGGACTTGTCCAGCAGCGCCACGATCTCGTCTATCTGCTTCTTGTCCACGATGAGGGGCGGGGCCACCTGGATGTGGTCGCCTCTGACGCCGTCCACTGTGCCCGAGCCCGGGTAGACGAGGAGCCCGTTCTCGAAGCACATGTCCACAACTCTGCCGTTGAACCTATGCTTGGGGTCGAAGGGTTCCTTGGTCTCCTTATCCTTGACGAACTCTATGCCTGCGAAGACCCCCATGCCGCGGATGTTGCCCACGGAGGGGTGGTCGTAGAGGTCGGCCAGCTTCCTGTGGAGGTACTTGCCGTTCTCGGCTGACCGCTCCACCAGCCTGTGCTTCACAGTGTACTCCAGGACGGCGGCCCCGGCCGCGCAGACCACCGGGTGGCTGCCGTAGGTGTGGCCGTGGGCGAAGGGCTCACCGAAGGCCTCATACACCTTATCGCTGGCCATGGTGGCGCCCAGGGGCAGGTAGCCGCCCGCCAGACCCTTAGCCGTCGCGATGATATCCGGTTTGACGCCCCAGTGGTCCAGGCCCCACTTCTTGCCGGTGCGGCCCAGGCCCGTCATCACCTCGTCGGCGATGAATAGGACGCCGTGCCTGTCGCAGGTCTCCCTGATGACCTGGAAGTAGCCCTCCGGGGCGGGGACCGTGCCCAAGGTGGCGCCCACCACCGGCTCCGCGATGAAGGCTGAGACGTGCTCCGGCCCCTGGGCCCTGATCTCGGTGTCCAGGGCCCTGGCGCAGTCCAGGTCGCACGTGTCCCTGGTTTTGCCGTAGGGGCACCTGTAGCAGTAGGCCGGGGGTATGTGGGGGAAGTCTATGAGCATGGGTACGTAGCGGCGGCGGCGGGCTATGTTGCCGCTCATGCTGAGGCTGCCCAGGGTGTTGCCGTGGTAGCTCTGCCACCTGGCCACCACCTTGTAGCGCCTGGGCTCCCCTGTGAGGAGGAAGTACTGGCGCGCCATCTTGGCCGCAGCCTCCGTGGCCTCGGAGCCCCCGCTACAGAAGAAGACGTGGCCCAGGCCCTCGGGGGCGAAGGCCGCGAGCCTGTCGGCGCAATCCTTCACGGACCTGGTTATGAAGTGGCTGCTGTGGACGTAGCTCACCTCATCCATCTGCTGCTTGACGGCGTCGGCGACCTCCTTGACGCCGTGGCCTATGTTTACGCATATGGGGCCGCTGCTGCCGTCTATGTACCTGCGGCCATCCCGGTCCCACAGGTAGATGCCCTCGCCTTTCACCATCTCGTAGAGGTGGTCGGCTCCTCTGGAGAATACGTGTTGACCTGACATGGAATAGACTTGGGGCGGGGAGACTTAACGGTAGCGACTGCGGAAAAATGAAAAGCGTGGTCGCCTCTACTTCATGGGATACTTTATGATTGAAGGAGTCAAACGCGTGGCGCTGGTGGGCTCAGGCCTCATAGGCCAGGGCTGGGCGGCCCTCTTCGCCCTCCACGGCTACAGCGTCGTGATGCAGGATCTGTCGGAGGAGAAGCTGGGGGAAGCCAAGGCTAGGGCCGTCCACCACATTGGCACCCTGGTTGACGCGGGTCTGGGTAAGAACGCTAGGGCGGCGGCCAAGCGGCTGGAGACCACAACGAGCCTGGGGGAGGCGCTGGAGGGGGCCGACTTCGTCCAGGAGTCGGTCTTTGAGAGTCTGAGCGTCAAGTGTCCTCTTTACGCTGAGATGGATAGGCTAGCTCCCAGCCACGTTGTCTTCGCCAGCAGCACCAGTGGGCTGCTCATGACGGATATAGCTCGGGACATGAGGCTGCACCCGGAGAGGGCCATCGTGGCTCACCCCTGGAACCCGGTGCACCTTGTGCCCCTCGTGGAGCTCAGTCCCGGGAAGAAGACCGACGCCAAAACCATCGAGACGGCCTACCGGGTGATGGAGGACATCGGCCGAGTCCCCGTTGTGCTCAAGAAGGAGGCCCCCGGGTTCATAGCCAACAGGCTGAGCGCTGTGCTATGGAGGGAGGCCCTGAACCTGGTGGACCAGGGGGTGGCCACGGTCGAGGACGTGGACAAGGCGCTCAGCGCGGGCCCCGGCATCAGGTGGGCCATCATGGGCCCCTACATGACGTACCACCTGGGGGGCGGAAAGGGGGGCATAGAGTACCTCATGAGGCACATAGGGGCCAGTAAGGCGAAGTGGCTTGAGACCACGGCGAAGTGGACGGAGCCCCCCGAGTCGGTTGTCCAGAAGGCCATCGACGGGGTTGACGAGATGGTGGGCGGCAAGAGCCTTGAGGAGCTGGAGGCCTGGAGAGATGGGTATCTCCTGGAGCTCAACAAGCTCCTCTGGAGTGCAAAACAGTCCAAGTGAAGCCGTATGAGCGGGAAACCTAAGGCGAAGTCATCGGGGGGCCCACCCTTCTTCGACGTGGTGAAGCAGAGGGTCAGCGTCAGGAAGTACAGGCCGGACCCGGTGACCCAGGAGCACCTGGACATGATCCTTGACGCGGCCAGGCTGGCCCCCAACTCGGGCAACCAGCAGGCGTGCAGGTACCTGGTGGTCAGGGACCGGGAGAAGCTGGAGGCGCTCAAGGAGGACAGCGTCAGGAACAGGATGCGGTGGCTCGAGGAGGAGGGCTACGAGGTGCCCGAGGAGGCCGAGCTCAGGCAGAGGTACGAGGACGTGTTCAGCGCCCCCGTCTACGTCATGGTGCTGGTGGACACTACCGTGAGGTACGAGGGCTACACTGACATGGACGGCAGCCTCGCCGCGGGCTACATAATGCTGGCCGCCCGCGCCCTGGGCTACGGCACCGTTTTCTACTCGGGCTCCGTTACCGAGGAGCTGTGCAGGAAGCACTTCGGCATACCTGAGAAGTATAAACGGGTCTGCATGATACCCATCGGGGTGCCCGTGGAGTGGCCAGAGAGAAGGAAAAGGCTGCCCCTGAAGAAGCTTGTCTTCTACGAGACCATCAAGTAACAGCGGGCCAATGCAGCCTTCACCCCTACTTTAGGTCATTTTTGGTTACTGTTAACCGGAAAACGTTTTGAGTCTTCAGAGCCAGATAGAACCATGAAGTTCATCGAGGAGGGCCGGGGTGAGCTCCTGGGCTGGATGCACCCCGACGAGGCTCGGGCATGGATGACGGAGCACAAGAGCCGCGGCCTGGACGATAAGCGGATGACCATAGCCGAGGCCGTCCACAGGTTCACCCGGGACGGCGACTACTTCGCCATGGGGGGCTTCGGCCACATCAGGTTCAGCATGGCCGCCATCCACGAGATGATACGCAGAGGCAGGAAGGGTATGGCTATCGCAGGCAAGACGGCGGTCCACGACGTTGACGTACTGATAGCAGGGGGCGTCGTTGACCGTGTGGACTGCGCCTACGCTTTCGGCCATGAGCTGAGGGGCCTGTCCCCGGCGGGCCGAAGGGCCGTAGAGTCGGGCAGGGTGAAGGTGGTGGGGGAGCTCAGCAACGCCGCGTTCCAGTGGAGGTTCAAGGCCGCCGCCATGGGTTTGCCCTGGCTGCCGGCCCGGGTCATGCTGGGCACAGACACCCTCCGGTATAGCTCCTCTAAGGTGGTGGAGGACCCGTGGACGGGGCTGCCGCTGACCCTGCTGCCGGCCTGCTACCCTGACGTGGTCTTCATCCACGTTCACAGGTGCGACATGTACGGGAACTGCCAGATCGACGGCACCACCATCGAGGACGTGGACCTGGCAAGGGCGGCCAAAAGGCTCATAATAACAACTGAGAAGATCGTGCCCGAGGACGAGATCAGGGCCCACCCAGACAGGACAGTCATACCCCACTTCCTGGTGGACGCCGTTGTGGAGGCCCCCTACGGCAGCCACCCGGGCAACATGCCTGGCCTCTACTACAGCGACGAGGACCACATGGCCGAGTGGCTCTACATGACGCGCAGCGAGGACGGCGTCCAGAAGTACCTGGACAAATACGTGTACGGGGTCACCGAGTTCAGCGACTACATCGAGCTGGTGGGCGGCGAGGAGAAGATGAGGCACCTGGAGCGGCTGGAGCGCCTGGAGGTGCCTTTCGAGGCGCCGTGGGCGAGGAGGGGATAGCTTGGAGTACAACGCCACGGAGCTCATGGCCTGCGTCGCAAGCAGGGCTCTGGAGGACAAGAGGTCGGTGTTCGTGGGCACGGGGCTGCCCCTGGTGGCCAGCATGCTGGCTCAGAGGCTGCACGCCCCTGAGCTGCTGCTGGTCTTCGAGGCCGGGGGCATAGGCCCCAAGCTGCCCATGATACCCGTCAGCGTGGGGGACAGCCGAACCTTCCACAGAGCCGTGATGGCGGCCAGTATGGACTACGCCATGGGGCTGGCCCAGGCTGGGTTCGTGGACTACGGGTTCCTGGGGGCCGCCCAGATCGACGTGTACGGCAACCTGAACACCACGGTCATAGGGAGCCACGAGAAGCCCAAGGTCAGGCTCCCGGGGAGCGGCGGCGCCAACGACGTGGGCAGCCTCTGCAGCCGCACCATCATTCTGATGAGGCACGATAAGCTCAGGTTCGTGAACAAGCTGGACTTCCTCACCACTCCCGGTTACCTCACAGGCGCCGGGGCCAGGGAGAGGGCGGGTCTACCCAGAAACACGGGCCCCTACAGGGTTATTACTCAGCTGGCGGTGCTGGGCTTCGACGAGGAGACCAAGGCGATGAAGCTTCTGTCGGTCCACCCTGGTGTGTCGGTGGAGGACGTCGTGGACAACACGAGCTTCAAGCTCATTGTCCCTGCGAAGGTGGGGGTGACACAGGCTCCGTCGCCTGAAGAGCTGCGCCTTCTCAGGGAGGAGATCGACCCAGCCGGCATAGTGATAGGAGGTTAGTGGATGAAGAAGCTGAGGCTGGGTGTGGCCGGGTTCAGCCACGAGACCATTACTTTCTGGCCTGGGCTGACGACCCTCGCGGACTTTGAGAGGGACGCCACGTATGGGCAGGCGGTGCTGGATAAGGCGCGGGGCACCAACACCTGCATCGGGGGATTCATGGAGGTCTGCGGGGCCGAGGGCGTGGAGCTGGTGCCCGTCCTCAACGCGTCCGGCGGGGCCACGGAGACCGTGGCCGATGAGGTGTACGATCACTACGTGCCCCTCATGAGGAAGGGGTTCAGGGAGATGAGGGACGGCATCCACGGCGTGCTGCTCAGCCTCCACGGAGCCATGGCAACTGAGAGCAGGCAGGACCCGGAGACCGATGCCGTGCACGAGATCAGGGAGGAGATAGGCTACGAGGTGCCCCTCATGGTGACCCTGGATCTCCACGCCAACAAGGACGATGCCATGCTGAAGGAGGCGACTGCTGTCTTCGGGTTCCAGAGCAGCCCCCACGTGGACATGAGGAACACGGGTGTCAGGGCTGCCCGCGCCATGGTGAGGACGCTGCGGAGTGAGATCAATCCGGTAGTCGCCTTGAGGAAACCGGGGATAGTCGTGCCCAGCGTGTTCAGCGCTACCACCGTCAGCCCCGCAAAAGACATCATCGACCGGGTGCGCCTCTGGGAGCGGGAGCCGGGCGTCGTAGACGTGACGGCCCTCTTCGGGTTCGCCTGGGCCGACGTCAGGCCCCTGGGCATGGGGATGGTGGCGGTGACGGACGACGACCCCCAGCTGGCTCAGAGGATCGTGGACGACCTCACCGAGCTAGCGCTGGGCAAAAAGAAGGAGCTCACAGGCAGGAGTGAGGCGTCCCTCTACAGCGTTGAGGAGGGCGTCAGCCTCGCCCTGAGGAAGGCGGAGAGGGCCAGGAAGCCTGTGGTGATCCTGGACCACGCGGACAGGAGCAACGACACCACCTTCGTCCTCAGGGAGCTTCTGAAGCAGAAGGCGGAGAAGACGGCTTTCCCTATGATCTATGACCCCGGATCAGCCAAGAAATGCGTGGAGGCCGGCGTCGGAGCCACCGTCGAGCTGGACGTAGGCGCCACCACGGGCTGGAGGGACGGGGGCAAGCTCAGGGTCAAGGGCAAGGTTCTCTGGGCGGGCGAGGGCAGGTACAGGGGCACCGGCCCAATGAGGGTGAACCAGGACATCCAGCTGGGCCCCACCGGCATCCTGCAGGTGGGGGGCGTCTGGCTGCAGCTCATATCCCGGCAGAGGAGCCTCATAGACGATGATCCGATAAAGCAGTTCGGGTACAAGCCCCAGGACTTCAAGGTAATCGTGTCCAAGAGCAAGACCCACTTCAGGGCCGTCTACGAGGTGATCGGCGAGGAGATCATCATCGTGGACGCGCCGGGCCAGTGCCCAGCGGACCTCGGCGTCTTCCAGTACAGGAATGTTCCGCCCGGTGTCTACCCTGTGACGGTCCGCGACTAGCCCACATATTATATTCTCCGGGGCTCAGGTTGACACGGTGGACGCATTGGATAAGCTGACGGTTCCCAGGCTCAGGAAGATGAAGGCGGTGGGCGAGAAGATCACCATGGTCACCGCCTACGACTACCCCTCGGCGCTTCTGGCGGACAGGGCCGGCATCGACATGCTGCTGGTGGGGGATAGCCTGGGCATGGTGGTCCTCGGGTACCCCAACCCGGTGCAGGTGACCGTGGACGACATAGTGCACCACACCCGGCCCGTGGCCAGGGCCGCGAAGCGGGCGCTCGTGGTGGCGGACATGCCATTCATGAGCTATCACCTGGGCCGGGAGCAGGCCGTCGGTAACGCGGCGCGCCTCATACAGGAGGGCGGGGCCGACGCTGTGAAGCTGGAGGGCGGCAAGGCGGTTGCTGCAACCGTGAAGGAGATCGTGGACGTGGGCATACCCGTCCAGGCCCACATCGGGTTGATGCCGCAGAGGGCCTCGGTGGGCGGGGCGTTCAAGGTGCAGGGGAAGACCGCGGAGGCTGCCCGGGCCATACTGGAGGACGCCCTGGCCTTGGAGGAGGCGGGCGCATTCAGCGTGGTCATGGAGTTCGTAACGACGGAGGCGGCCCAGCTTATAACTGAGCTTCTAGAGATGCCCACCATCGGGATAGGCTCTGGGCCGGGGTGCGACGGCCAGGTGCTCATACTGTATGATCTGCTGGGGGTCTACGAGGAGGCCCCGCCCTTCGCCAAGCCCTACGCTGATTTGAACAGGGTTGTGACGGAGGCCCTCACCAGGTACAGGGACGACGTGAGGTCCATGGTGTACCCCGGCGAGGAGCACACGGTTCACATGGACAGCGGAGAAGCGAAGAAACTGAAGAAAAAGAGAACCTAAACTAGGTCAGTCCATGTATCCCGGGGGCACGGGGATCGTCTTCCACAGGTTTATGAAGTCCACCAGGAACTGGGTTGTCTCCTTGGCGTACGTTGCGGCCTCCTTCACGTCTGCCTTCCGGGGGTCGCTGGTGGCGTACTGGCCTGTGCGCGTGATGTCCTCGGTGTTGGGGCCGACGCAGGCGTTGAGGATCTGGCTCACCAGCTCGTAGTCCTTCCTGTCGGGGTTCATGAACTCCTGGAGCTGCTGGGGTATCACGACGCCGTTCTCCCAGTCGTCCAGCCTCCACTTCTCGACGAGCTCGGGGAAGTAGTGGAGGGCGAAGGCGGTCTCCCTGGGGCCGCTGTGGACCTCGTAGTACCTCTTCTCCCTGTCCTGTATCTTCTTGGCGGTCTCGGTTCCGCTGGGGCCGCGGGGCGTCGCCACCATGACCTTGTACTCGCGTCTGGCGATCTGGGCGGCCAAGTTCATTATGTTGCTGTTGCCTCCGTGGTAGTTGATGAGCACTATGCGCTTGACTCCGTGCTGGGCGAGGCTCTCGATGGTGTCTAGGAGGATGTTGAGGAGGGTCTCGGCGCTGAAGGTGATTGTGCCGGGGAAGGCCATGTGGTGGGGGCTGTACCCGGGCCAGCATGGGTGTACGCAGACGCTGTTGGTCCGGCTTGCCACGTCGTGAATGAACCGGACCACCCCGAGGCTGTCGGTGCCCAGGGGCAGGTGAATGCCGTGCTGCTCTATGGCCCCGATGCCTATGATGGCGACGGGGGCGGGCTCGTGCTCCAGCCAGTCCTCGAAGGCCGGCCTGGTGAGTTCCTGTACCCAGAACCTGCTGAGCTTACCGTTCTCAGACATGGTTCAATGAGAGTGCGTGGTGTTTTAATAATTATGACCCTCTACGCATCCTCAAGGAATTGTGTAATTCCTGACCGATAAGCCTAATATGGGCTTCCCTGAAGGATAAAGGATGAATATTGAGTGAATCACTCAGGGAGTTCATGGATGAGAGGAGCCTGAGGAAGCTCCAGGCTCTCAGTAATCCCCACGTGGAGGAGCAGCTCCTCCGGTTCATTAAGCTATGCAGGCCCGCTAAGGCCACCGTCCTCGACGAGTCTAAGAAGGACGTGGAGTACGTCCGAAAGCTGGCCCTTAGCACCGGCGAGGAGAAGCCCCTGAAGCTGAAGGGCCACACCATCCACTTCGACGGACCCAACGATCTGGCCCGCGACACGGGGTCCACAAAGGTGTTGACGCCCCCAGGCATGAGGCTCAGCAAGGGGATAAACACCATCGGCAGAGAGGAGGGGCTACAGGAGATGATGGGTCTCCTGGACGGCACCATGGCCGGGAAGGAGATGCTTGTCAAGTTCTACAGCCTGGGCCCCCCGGGAAGGTTTAGCCTCTGCGCCCTCCAGATCACCGACTCAGCTTACGTCGCCCACAGCGAGGACCTCCTCTACAGGCAGGGGTACGCCCAGTTCAAGAAGCTGGGAGGCGGAGGCGGGTTCTTCACCTTCCTCCACTCGGCGGGGGAGCTGGACGAGCGCAAGGCCACCAAGAACGTCACGAAGAGGCGCATCTACATCGACGTCGTGGACGGCAAGGTGTACAGCGTCAACAACCAGTACGCCGGCAACAGCGTGGGACTGAAGAAGCTAGCGCTCCGCCTCGCCATATATAAGGCCAACCACGAGGACTGGCTCTCGGAGCACATGCTCCTAATGGGGATCCACCCGCCCGGCAAGGACAGGGTCACCTACTTCAGCGGAGCCTACCCGTCGGCGTGCGGCAAGACCAGCACCGCCATGA
>Ga0068714_10006070_pt1 | contig 12478 bp, 5 predicted proteins | sample MTBNYHSulfiMetaG_FD_62988 | JGI IMG/M metagenome (GOLD analysis project Ga0068714, IMG submission 62988) | Enrichment culture microbial communities from rom New York Harbor, USA that are MTBE-degrading - MTBE-NYH (New York Harbor Sulfidogenic)... | ecosystem: Environmental > Aquatic > Marine >... | reverse complement strand
ACCGATTCCCGCCGGGTTTCGCGTGCGGCCTTGCGACTTCGGCCCGGCGGGACGACACCAAGACGGGCCTGCCTTTTCGGCCGTCACGGTGGGGGAATTTTCGTTATCATTATGAACGGCAACCGTAATGGAAAGGAGGATGTTTCCCATGCCCCGAATACTTCTCGTAGTTTTCCTCGTGTGCCTGGCGGCCGCGGCGGGCGCCCACGTGTCCGCCCCACCTCGGGAATCCTGGCTGGAACAGGCGGACCGCCTCGACATCCTGGCGCCCATGGACCCGGCCTTTCAGCCGGCCTTCGACGTCCTGTCGGACCTCACGCCCCTGGTGGGGACCACCTGGAACGTCGAATTCACCATCATCAGCACCTTTACGGATACCTTCACCTTCGGCGACCAGATCCGGTACCTGGACGCCACGCCCTATCTCACCGTGAAAGACCAATACGGGAATACGGGAAGCTGTTTCCCCAAATGGTTTACCTGGCAGGAGCACGATTACGGCGTAGTGTTCATCAACGAATGGTGGTCTCCCATCGAAACGGAGTTCTACGATTTCAACATCAGCGGAAACACGTTGAACGGAGTGTACCAATTCAAGTACGATGGCAATCAGTATACGAACCCGTATCCCCTGACGGGCGTCCGGGTGGGCGGGCCGCCGCCGCCGGCTCCGACCCCGGCCCCGGAACCGCCCGCGCCGCCGGAGGATCCGCCCGCGGAACCCGCGCCGACGCCGGTCCCGCCCGGCGTCACCGCGGCGAAAAGCGGGATCTGGAAATCCCATGATCACGTACTGTCTCTATATCTCCAGCGGTACCCGTCCGGTTCCTGCGCGCTCGTCGTCACCATGGGGGATGGGACGTACACGGCCTTCCTGGACACGAACTATGCGGACGGCATCGCCTGCTCCGATGTGGACGGACGGGGCTATACGCTTTCTCTGGCTCTGGAAGACGGCGCCCGGGGAACCTTGACCGTGACCCTGCCCGTATACGGGCTCGTCATCACCCCCGTGGTCCTCGTCTTCGAAGCGCTGGGCGAATAACCGCCTGCCGGCCGCCGCCGGGAGGAAATGGTTCCGGAGTCTTCCTCCGAAGGAACAACCGGCTTTCCACGCATTCATTCAACGTACATGCAGGGAGGTTTCCAAAGCATGGGCGCTTTCAACCGAGGTAACGTGACCCAATGGGTCATTCTGGGCCTTCTGCTGGCCGGGGTGATTCTGATCGCAATGCTTCAACCCCCGGTGGAACCCCGGTATCCCCTCCGGGCGTCCCATTCCACATGGGATTCGTTCGGCCTGGAACAACAGTGGATCGGCGTTCACTTCACCCACCCGGTTAACGCCGGAGATCTGGAACGGTATCTGGAGATCCGCAACGGACTCGACGGAAACGCCGTGGTGCCCTATGAAATCCTCACCTCGGGGGCGTCCCACGCCCATCGGCTGGCCACGAAGCTTGAGGACACCGAGGATGTGGAGCTTCTCATCCGCATCGATCGAGGATTGCCCGGGCCGCAGGGCATTCAACCTCTGCCGTCGGAATGGACCTACACGCTTCAGCGGCGCGCCCAGCCCCTCATCGTAGAGAATTTCTACTGGAACCGATCGCACCGGGAGGGGCTTGCGCTGCACGTGGATCTGAGCGCTTCCGTGGATATGGAGGACCTTCGAAAAGACTTGGATGTGAATCCCGCCCTGGAGAACATGCGGGTGATTCCGGGCGAGTACGCGGGAGAGTTCGTGATTCTGGGCGAATGGCGGCCCAACGAAAGCTACGAAGTGACTTTGGCGGCCGGACTCGTATACGCCGGAGGCCTGACTTTGAAGAAGTCGCTCACACGGAGCGTCACGACCCCGGAGATCCCCCCGTATGTGGGATTCGGGCGGGCCCGGGAGTATTACTTCCCGAGACGAGGCGCCCTGGAACTGCCTCTTTCCCACAGAAACGCGACGCACGTGACCCTGCGGTTAGGCCGTATGTTTCCATCCAACATCGCCGTGGCTTTGGAGGATTTAAGGGAGGGGGAAGGAAGCGGGACCTTCATGGAGCGCTGGAGCGAATCCCTGGAGGAAACGGAACTGAAGCTGGGGGAATCGTCGTACCGGCTCGCGGAAACCCCGCTGGATCTCGGGGCGTTGCTGCCCGCCGATAAAAAGGGCGTGTTCTGTCTCGAGGCGCGGAGCGTGGGAGAGGATTCCGCCTCCGACCGGAAGGTGATCCTCGTGACGGACATCGGCGTACTGGCCCACTGGCAGCGGAACGAACTGGTGCTGTTCACCCATGACCTGTACTCGCTCAAGCCGCTTTCCGGCGCCGTGGCGCATCTCTACTCGGACAAGAACCAGGTGCTCAGCCGCGGGCAAACGGACGGAAGCGGCATATGCCGGCTGGCGGCGTTTTCCCCCGCCCTCGGGGAACCCTATGTGGCCGTGGTGGAACACGGGAACGACTATACCTTTCTGGATTTGTCCTCGCCCGCGAAAGACGCGGTACCCTTCACGTCCGCCATGCCGGCCTACGATGGGGAAGGATACCAGGGCTTCGTGTACGGAGACCGTGAGCTGTACCGTCCCGGGGAAACCGTTCGATTGCGCTGGATGGTTCGCACCGGCGGCGGCCAAGGGGTGGCCGGCGTTCCCCTGATCCTGACCGTGACCAACCCCAACGGCCGGGAACTCCTGTCGCGTCCGGTGACGCTTTCGCCCTTCGGAACCGGGGACCTGGATGTTCCCACGCAGAATTCCTATCCCACCGGGAGGTACTCGGTGCGCCTTTCCGTGCCGGGGAGCGAGAAGCACATCGCCGATTACCCCTTTCACCTGGAAGAGTTCGTACCGAACCGCATTCGGGTGTCCGTGACCCCGGCGGAAAGTCCGCTGACGGCCCGGCGGGAGACCTCCATCGAGCTTGAGGCGGAACATCTGTTCGGGGCCCCGGCGGCGGAGCGTAAGGCCGAGGTGGAAGTACTCTTGAGGAAGAAGAAGGTGGAACTGCCCGCCTGGAAAGGGTTTCGATTCGACAACGGCGAGATCTTCACCCCGAAGGCCGTCCCGTGCGGGGAACAACGCACGGACGCTGAGGGCAGGGCGGTGTTTTCCTTCCACTACATACCCGACGACGCCCTGCGGTTTCCGGTGGAAGCCGTCATCCTGGGACGCGTCTTCGAACTGGGGGGACGCGCCGTAACGGCCAAGGCGGAAACGGTGTTTTTTCCTTCGGAGGTCGCTTTGGGCATCCGGGGGGAATCCCTTGGAAAGGACGGCGTAGCCGTGGAGGTGGCCGCGGTCCGCCCGGATGAATCGCCGGCGGGAATCCACCGGGTGAAGGTGACCCTGGAACGCCAGGTGTGGAACTATTACGTGCGACGCTACTACACCCATCACCAGCCGAGTTGGGGGGAATCCTTCGAGCCCGTGGAGACCCGGGAGGTGGATCTCCGAGACGGCATGGGCGGAACCACGTTCAGACCCGAGGGCTACGGAACCTATCGGGTCCGTGTCTCTTCCGACGAGACGCCCCAATTCAGCGTTTTAAACTTTCATGCCTATGACCAAACGTACGAAATCGAGGATTCCACCCGGCCTAGCCTGATCCGGGTGACCCTGGACCGAAGCGACTACGCCGTGGGCGAGGAGGCGGAAGTCCTCATCGAGTCCCCTTTCGGGGGCATGGGAGTGGTGGTGGTTCAGGGCGAGCGGTTTCACCGGGTTCTTCCCGTGGAAATCGCCGATAAGCGGGCGCGGGTGCGTTTTCGTATCGAAAAGGAATACTTCCCCAACGTTTGGGTACAGGCCACCGTGATTCACTCCTTCGAGAAGGGACGGGTTGCCGTGCACCCGTTTTCGAGCTTTGCCCTGACGCCGCTCTCCGTGCGGGATCCCGCGCGGCGACTGGTTGTGTCGTTGGAAGAATCCCCCGGGGAAATCCGACCTGCGGGGCCCCTGGAAATCGCCGTCACGGTGCGGGACCAGGCGGGAAAGCCCGTGGAGGCGGAGTTGACCCTGGCGGCGGTGGACGAGGGCATCCATGCCATCCTGGGAACCCGGGACCCGGATCCCTACGCCTGGCTGCTTCGTCTCCGGAGGCCGGACCACAATCGGGCGCATTACTACGACAAGGTGGCCTATGATTTCACGGCTCCGGAGCCCAGCGGGGACGGAGAGGCCGAAGAGGAAATCGCCAAGCGGGTCGAGTCTTCGGACACGAACTGGATCCGTCCCGTGGCCCTGTGGTCCGGCGTGGTGCATACGGACGGGGACGGGAGGGCCACGATCCGCCTGGACGTTCCCGAGTTCACGGGGGCGTTGCGGCTTGCGGCCGTGGCCTGCACGCCGGAGGGCGTGGGCGCGGCGGGGGAGCGGCTGCTGGTGCGGCGCCCCTACATGCTGCGCACCAGCATGCCCCGTTTCCTGCTCCCCGACGACCATGCGCGATGCCGGGCCGTGATGTTCAATCACAGCGATGCGCCGGTGACGGCGGTGTTGACTTGGTCTTCGGGGGGCGTGCTGCCGTCGGCGGAAGGCGCCGAAACCCTGTTCCTGCCGCCTGGCGGGGAACGAGATCTTTGGGCGGACGTTGCCGCGGGTTCCGTCATGGGGCAGGGAGAACTCCGTTGGGAAGTGACGGTAACCGGAGATTCCGGCGACGTGTTGGAGCGGCTGACGGAGATCGCTCCCATTCCGGTGCGGCCGCCGGCGGGATTCCAATCCCATCACGAACTGGTGACCGTCGAGCCGGGAGAACATCGAGTGATCCGGAACACGCGTTTCCGGGATGACGATCGCACCGAGATGGAAGTGAGCATGGCCGCGAGCCCGCTGATCCGCCTGGAAAAAGCGCTGCAATTCGTGACGGGTTACCCGTACGGATGCGTGGAACAGGTCACTTCCCGATTGCTGCCCATGTATCTTTTGAAAAAGAATTCGGCCCTCACCGCCTCGGCGGTCCCGGAGAATACGCAACTGAACGAGTATTTACGGTACGGCATCCATCGGCTGTTTTCCATGCAGACGGGATCCGGCGGCCTGGGCATGTGGCCCGGATCCTACCATGCCTATCCCTACGGTTCCGTGTATGCGCTGCATTTCCTCACCCTGGTCAAACAAGGAAGGGACTTGGAACTGCCCGAGCGAAGCATGAAGGCCTTACAGGACTATGTGCGCCGTGTCGCCGTGACCTATTCGGGCGATGAATCATGGGATCTATATCTGAGGGCCTATGCGCTCTACGTGCTTGTGCTGGACGGAGACCTGGAGGCCATTCGGCAGATCGGGCGTTTCGACAAGATCCTTATGCCGCGGCCGGCCCGGTTCCTGCTGGCGGCGGCGTTGGCTCAGAGCACGGGAGACGCCCGGCGGGTCCGGGAATATCTCGCCAAAGCGCCCTCGGAGACCTATCAGCGCCGCACGCAGGGGGGCACCCTGGACTCGGATATCCGCAATACCGCGGTGGAGCTGATGGCCCTGCGACAAATGAAAGCGGAGATAAGTGAAATCGTCCCCAAGGCGGATCTGTTGATCCGGTTCCTGGAGAACGACCATTACGGCACGACCCAGGAGACCGCGTTCGTCATCACGGCGCTGGCCGGGTATCTGGCCGATTTCGCCGGGGATCCGGCGCAGGCGTCGGCCGAGGTGGAAGGCCCCCGGGAGACGGTGAATGTGACCGGCGCCGACTTCTACCGCAGTTCGCACAAAGGTCCCGGAACCGCGTATACGGTCCGGAACACGGGTCCCACTCCCATGTGGATGTACGTCACCACGCGGGGAATTCCCGTGGAACCGGAAACGGGGGCGGAGAGCCGGGGCGTTTCCATCCGCCGTGCGTTGCTTTCGGCGGAATCCGGTACGGAAAAATCGGACACGGTATTCGAACACGGCAGGACGTATCTGGGACGTCTGACCCTGGAGTGCAACGAGGCGGCGGCCAACCTGGTGGTGACGGATCTGCTGCCGGCGGGGTTCGAGGTCGAAAATCCCAGAGTCGATCCGGACGCCCTTCCCGCCGGATCCCTGCCCGGTGCGGTAATTCCCTCGTATCTGGAGATCCGGGACGACCGGCTGGTTCTGGCGTTCGATTCCCTGACCGCCGGGACACACACCTTCTATTACGTGGTGCGGGCCGTGACGCCGGGTCGTTACCGGTATCCCGCGCCGCAGGCGGAATGCATGTACGACCCGGCCGTCGGCGGACGCGGGGAAGCGGCTTCCATCGAGGTGCGGGCCGAATGAAAGGCACGGCCGTGAGACGGATGGGCGCAGCCTTAAAGCGGCGCATGTGCTGGAGGAACTTGGCCGTCGCGATCTGGGTCGTCGGATTCTTCAGTGCTCTGATCCTGGCGTGGCCCATGGATACGAAGTCGTATCTGCGGAACCTGAGTTCGGGGGTTTTGGCGGACCGCGAAGGCCGCATCCTGTATCCCTGTCTGAACAAACAGGAGCAATGGTGTTTTCCCGTGGATCTAGATCGAGTGAGCCCGTGGCTGATAAAGGCCACCATCGCCGCCGAGGATCGTCGATTCCGCCTTCATCCGGGAGTGGATCCGGTGGCGGTGATTCGCGCGGTGAAGCAGAACCTGGTTCACGGGCGCGTGGTGTCCGGGGCGTCCACCTTGACCATGCAGTTGGTGAAGCGAACGGAGGGTGCGGCGGACTCCCTGGCGGGCAAGGCGCTGCAAGCCCTGCAGGCGGTCCGTCTGGAACTTCGGACGAGCAAGAACGAAATCCTGGAGGCTTACCTGAACGGCGCTCCGTACGGCCTGAACCTGGTGGGATGCCAGTCGGCTTCCTATCGATTTTTCGGTAAGCCGGCCTCCGAGCTGACCCTGGCGGAAGCGGCGCTTCTGGCCGGTCTGCCCAAGAGCCCCCGGGCCATGATGCCGCTGAAGAACTCCGATCGCGCTTTAGAGCGGCGCGCATATGTATTGAAGCGCATGCTGGAGGAGGGAACCATCACGCGGGAGCAGGCGGAAGCGGCCCTCAAGGAGCCGCTGGGGACCCGGTGGCATGCTCTGCCCAAGCTTGCGCCTCATTTGGCCAGGGCGTCGGCATCCCGTATGGACAGGGAAGGCCGGGTCATGACCACGCTGGATGCCCGTATTCAAGAGAAAGCGGAACGATGGGTGCGCCATCACCTTTCGCCGTTTGATGGAGAGATCGAGAACGCGGCGGTGATGGTGGTGGATGTGGAATCGGCGGAAGTCTTGGCGCGGGTGGGATCCGCGGATTTCTTCGGCACGGTGCCGGGGGGGCAAGTGGACGGGTGCCGCGCCCCCCGCTCGCCGGGGTCCGCGTTGAAACCCTTTGTTTACGCCATGGCCATGGAGGAGCAGCGGCTGTATGCCGATGAAATCCTGGCCGACGGTCCGGTGGATTACGGATTGTATCGGCCGGATAACTTCGACCGCGGGTTCCGGGGTCTGGTATCGGCCTCGTGGGCGTTGAAGCACTCGAGAAATGTTCCGGCCCTGCTGGTGCAGGAGCGCGTCGGTGTGGAAACGGCATGGAAGAAATTCCGCGATCTGGGTTTGACGACGCTGACGCGGACGCCGGATCACTATGGGCTGGGCCTCGCGCTGGGGGGAGCCGAAGTGCGCCTGGAAGAACTGACGGGGCTGTATCGAACCATCGCCGCGTTGGGGGATTTTCGTAAGTTAAAGTACTTTATGAAAGATACTGAGTATCTCTGGAATTCTACCGATACTAGAATGTTCTCCAGAGGCGTCTGCCTGAAACTTTACGAGATGCTGGAAGGATCCTTACCCCTTGCCGTGGACGGCTTGTCCCGTTCCACCGGGGGAGCGTCTCCGCGCGTGTGCTGGAAGACGGGTACCAGCGCCGGCCATACGGATGCCTGGGCGTTTGTATTCAATCGCCATTATGTGGTGGGCGTATGGGTCGGCAACAACGACGGCCGGCCGTCCCGGAGGCTGGTGGGTGCGGAGGCGGCGCTTCCTCTGGCGGCGCGGATTTTCCGATCCCTGACTCCAAAAAACGAACCGGCGTGGCCGGAGGCCGGGGATGATTTGCGGGAGGTGACTCTATGTTCCTCGAGCGGCTTGCCGGCGTCCCCGTGGTGCATGCGCACCCGGACGGCCATGCTGCCCCGGAGCCAGTATCTGCACCGGATCTGCGACGTGCATCATCCGGCGCCGGCCGATTCCGGCGACGCGCGCGCGGCGGAGGTCATGGAGCGGTGGCCCGGAAGGACCCAGGGATGGGACCTGGCGGGCGTGCAAGTCCCCGTGACCCCGGATCGAGGGCGCGACGGCGGGCCGGCGCGGATCCATGCGCTGCGCATTCTGGTTCCGGTGAACCAGGGAGTTTATGTCCTTACCGGGGAACCCGAAGGAGACCGCCTGGTCCTGAGCGCTTCCGCCCCTCGCGAGACGCCGTTGCACTGGTATCTGAACGACCGATACCTGGGATCTTCCCGGGGCGACTCATTGCTTCAACTTCGCCTGGAAGAGGGGAATCATCGCCTGACCTGCATGAACGCGAAGGGCGTCCGGGATACGGTGGCGTTCCAGGTGACCGTTCCGCCGCCGAACCCCTGGCAAGGCGGATCCGGAATCCGGGTGACCTCGTTTCGATGATTTCCTCCCAAGATTCCCGCAAATCACCTGGATTGCGCCGCATAGGCTTCCACCGTGCGTCATGACCCTAAACAGCCCGTTGATCAACAGGGTTGCGGGCAGGCCGTTGAAAAACGCGCCTGCCTGTGCGTCTCACGCAGACAGGCGTCATTGCGGCGTACTGGTCGTACGCCTCATTCCTCAAGATTCGCCCGTTTTGTATCCCATCGTTCTTGACCGGCCTGCCGAGGGGGTTGCCGCACCCGAACAACGAATTGTATACATATCCATCGTGTTGTATAGGGACCTACGGATCCGAACGGCGAAGATCCGCCGGGGTCCAAGAAGCGCTTTTTCCCGTATCCGGCGTTGCGAGGCATGGATATGAGGTGGGGCGGAGGTTTTCCATGGGGAGGATGTCTGAAGAAGACGTGACATGGGTTTCGAGAAAGCCGCCATGTTGAATCATATGCGGGTCAAACTAATGCTTCTGTTCTCGCTGTTCGCGCTGGTGCCCTTATGCGCGCTCGGTGCGTTCTCGCTCAGGACCGCGGAAGAACTCATCCTGAACATGGTGACCAACCAGGTGGAACAGGTGGCCCGGGACAAAGGGGCGCTGCTGGAGCGGTGGATATCGGAACGGAAGGCGGATATCGCCGTGGTGGCCGGATCCATCATCCTGGCATCCGGCGGACCCGAGGAGATCGAAGCGTACCTGAGGTTGGTGCGGGAGAATTACCGAGTGTACAGCGGCATTTCCGTGGTGTCGCGTGACGGGAAGGTGATTTACACGACCTCCCGGGAATCCTTCATTCCGGAGGAAGCGGCATGGGTCCGGGAAGCGGCGGACGGTAATCTGCACATGTCCGACATCGCCTTCAACCCGGAGAAGAACGAATCCTTTTTCCGGGTTTCGGCCCCGCTTACCGGGGGAACCCCTGAGGTGGAGCGTATCGTGTCCGCCACGGTGGGGACGAACACCATCCTGTCGGCCATTCTGTCCGTGTCGCTGGGTGAGACGGGCGAATGCTACCTGGTCGACCGGGACGGGATGTTCCTCGCCCATAAGGAACCCAGGAGAATACTTACCGAGAGCATCGCCCAATCCGAAAGTTTCAAGAACATTTTCAACAGGGCGGGAAGTCGGATCACGTACGTGGATTACCGGGGAATTGAAGTGATCGGCGCCTCGGCCCGGGTGGAAGGGACGGAATGGGCGCTGGTGGTGGAGCAGGACCGGGACGAGGCGTTTCGCAGCGCCGATGGTCTGCGGAGAACCATCTTTGTCGTGATCGGGTTATCGATCTTCGGAGCGTTGATCTTCGCGTGGCTGTTGTCCAGATATGTGGCCGATCCCATACGGAAACTCAGCGAGGCCGCCAAGCAGGTCGCGGTGGGCGAGTATGATCGTATCGACGTCAAGACCCATCGGAACGATGAAATAGGCCTGTTGTACCGTGCGTTTGCGGATATGGCCGAGCAGCTCAGACATCGCCAGCACAGCCTGGAAGAGCAGGTCTTTCTGAGGGAGGCTGAACTCAAGGAAACAGGCGTGGAGCTGAGGAAAACCCAGCAGGCCGCGGCCCGCTCCCAACAGCTCGCTGCGTTGGGTCAGCTTGCCGCGGGTGTGGCTCACGAAATTCGAACTCCCCTGACTTCCCTGAAATTGTTTCTGGAATCCGTGGAGGCGGAGATCGAGATTTCCGGTGAGTTCGAAGAGGATTTTCAGGTTGCCATGAAACAGATCCGCAGGATGGAGGCGACGATCAACCGCTTCTTGGATTTTGCACGGCCGCAGGAACCGATTATGACCCATATTCATCCGGCGGAACTCATCGAGGAGGCCTTGCTGGTGGTGGGTCCCAGAGCCAGGCAGCAGGAAACGGTGATCCGAACCGAGTTGCCGTCCTCCTTGCCGTGCGTACGGGGAGATCGAAAGCAACTGGGGGAGGTGCTGGTCAACCTGATGGTGAACGCTTTGGAGGCCATGGCCGCCCGGGGCGCCATAACCATCGGGGCCAAGGCGGAACGGATGACCGGCGGAGACGGGGCCGGGCAATATATTCGAATGGACATTGGGGACACGGGGCCCGGCATCAGCGAGGAGAGTATTCCAAAGTTGTTCGATCCGTTTTTTACGAGCAAGGCCACGGGCACCGGTTTGGGCCTGTCCATCGTGTACGGCGTCATCCGGCGCCACGGCGGCGATGTCAGGCTTCAAACCCATGCCGGGAGAGGCACGGTGTTTTCCGTATTTCTCCCTGTGGCGAAAGGGGAACCGGCGGCGATCCATGGAAAAAGTACTGCTTGTTGACGATGACGAGGGTCTCATCCACTTTCTTCGCAGGTTTCTGGAGAAACAGGGGTACGACGTTCATTCGTGCGGCGGAGGAGAACAGGCCCTGGAACGGGTGGCCGTAGAACCCTTTGACCTGATCCTGCTGGATTACAAGATGTCCGGGTTGAACGGACTGGATACGCTGCGCGAAATCCGCCGATTGCAGGTCAAGACGCCCGTAATCATCATGACGGCTTTCGGAACCACGGATACGGCCATCGAGGCCATGAAACTGGGGGCTTACGATTATCTGCCTAAACCGTTCGAACGAGACGAACTGGAACAGTTGGTGACGGATGCTTTGGCGGTGAACCGACTTATGAAGGACGTCGTGGGCTATCCGCAAGCGGTTCCGGGGACTCCCGCGGCATCGGTAGGAGGCGGGACGCAGATCATCGGCCGTCATAAGAGCATGCAAGCGGTGTATAAGCTCATTGGACAGGTGGCCGACAAGGACGTGATCGTTTTGATTACCGGGGAATCGGGTACGGGCAAGGAACTGGTGGCCAGGGCGATTTATCATCACAGCCATCGGAAGGACAAGCCGTTCCTCGCAGTCAACTGCGCCGCGATTCCGGTAACGCTGTTCGAGAGCGAGTTGTTCGGCCACGAACGGGGAGCCTTTACGGGCGCCGAACGGGTGCATGTCGGTAAGTTCGAACGGTGCGACGGTGGAACGCTCTTTTTCGACGAGATCGGGGACATGCCTTTGGCCACCCAGGCCAAAGTCCTGCGCGCCCTCCAATACGGCGAGTTCGAGCGTGTCGGAGGAAACCAGACCCTCAAGGCCCATGTGAGAATCCTGGCGGCGACCAACAAGAATCTGGAAAAAGAGGTCCAAGAGGGAAGGTTCCGGGATGATCTGTACTGGAGGCTCAAAATCATTTCCATTCATCTTCCTCCATTGAGAGAACGGCAGGAAGACATCGCTCTTCTGGTGGAGCGCTTCGTGGCCCGTTTCCGGGAAGAATACGGGGTATCCATCCGGTATGTGGATGAGGCGGCGCTCCGGAAGCTCGAGTCCCATGGGTGGCCGGGCAACGTGCGGGAACTCGAAAACTGCATCCGGCGCGCGGTGCTCCTTTCCCCCGGCGATATGATTCTGCCGGAACATATACGTTTTGATCGCGCCGGAGGAGACGCCGTTACCGGCCGGGAATCGTTGCTGGGACGTATCGAGCGCAAGCTGGACGACCTTTTTCCGGACCTGGTGTTGCTTTCGAGCGGGAACGAACACACGAACGTGCTGGAATTGGTGGAACGCGCCTGTATCGCAAGGGTGCTGAAACAGTGCGGCTATAACCAGGTCAAAGCGGCAAAGATGCTCGGGGTCAGCCGCAACACCCTCAGACACCGCATGAAGAAATTCGATATCCAGGGCCCTACCGAATAAGCTGCACGTCGAATTCCCCCCGCGCAAGCCTGCTGGAACTCCAGCAACGGTGTGCAAGATCTGAACACGCCCGCTAACTCCTTGGAATGAAACCGTCTTTATTCTTGATCTGCGGTGAATAAGCTGGCTTCGCTTAAACCCTGCTGATTCCATACCACCATTCATTCTTG
>Ga0068714_10006069_pt1 | contig 12480 bp, 9 predicted proteins | sample MTBNYHSulfiMetaG_FD_62988 | JGI IMG/M metagenome (GOLD analysis project Ga0068714, IMG submission 62988) | Enrichment culture microbial communities from rom New York Harbor, USA that are MTBE-degrading - MTBE-NYH (New York Harbor Sulfidogenic)... | ecosystem: Environmental > Aquatic > Marine >... | reverse complement strand
GCTGCGCGGGCGCTTCGCCGAGGTCCTGGTCGACGAGTACCAGGACATCAACGCCGTCCAGTACCGGCTGCTGGACCTGGTCTCCCGCGGCAATCTCTTCTGCATAGGCGACGTCAAGCAGAGCATCTACCGGTTCAGGGGGACGGACCCCGGCTTTTTCCGGCGCCGCAGCGAGCAGTCAACCGAGGTGGACCCTGAGCGGGGCGCCCAGCGGATCGCGCCCGCAGCCGAAGGCGAGGGGTCGGCCGGAGGAACCCCTACCGGCAGCCCCCGGGCCGGCAGCCCCCGCGCCGGCAGCCCCGTGCGCTGGCGGGTAGCCCTTACGCGCAACTTCCGAAGCAGGCCTGCCGTACTTGATGCGGCAAACTTCATGTTCGGCGAGCTGATGCGCGTCGAGCTGGCGGAGACCGGTTACGGTCCAAGAGAGAGGCTCGTCCCGGGTTTCGACTACAACAATGCCCCGGACCCGGATGGACCCGTCGAGGTGTATGTTCTGGAGCGCGCGGGCTCGCGCGGCGCCGGGGAGCAGGCGGAAGACAGCCCGGACGGTTCGCCTGGCCAGGGCGAAGATAACGGCCCGGGCACTGCCGAGGACGACGCGGCGGCCGACGAGATCGAGCGTGAGGCCGAGCTGGTCGCCAGGCGTATTCTCAGGATGGTCCGCGGCGGCCGCGCGGGCGGGGCCGAGTTTTCGGTCTACGACACCGGGCGGGGCCGCTACCGGCCGGCCGGCTTCCGGGACGTGGCCGTGCTCCTCCGTGCGGTCAGGGGCAGGGCCAACCGCTACCTCGAGGTCTTTGGCCGCCTCGGAGTGCCTGTCCGCGCCGACCTGTCCACCGGCTACTTCAGCGCCATCGAGGTTGAAACCATGCTCGCGCTGCTGCGGGTCATCGACAACCCGCGCCAGGACATCCCGCTGGCGGCCGTGCTGCGGTCGCCGGTTCTCGGCCTTGACGAGCGCGAGCTTGCCAGGATCAGGGCCGGTGCGCCTTCCTTGCCTTACTACGACGCGGTCCTGCGCGCGGCGTCCGCGCCAGGAAGCCTGGCAGAGCGCCTGAGGGCTTTCCTCGACAGGCTGACCTCCTGGCGGACGGCCGCCAGAAGAGGCCCGCTGAGCGACCTTGTCTGGGCGTTGCTACAGGAAACCGACTACCTCGGGTTTGCCGCCGGGCTGCCCGGCGGGGCGCAGCGTCAGGCAAATCTGCTGGCGCTTCACGACCGCGCCAGGGAGTTCGACCGCTTTGCGCGGCAGGGGCTGGCCAGGTTCCTGCGTTTCATTGAGCAGCTGCACGAAAACGAGTCTGACCTGGGGGCCCTCAGCGATCCCGGCGAGGGTGCCGATTCGGTCCTCCTGACCAGCATCCACAAGAGCAAGGGCCTCGAGTTTCCGGTGGTCTTCCTGCCCGACCTCGGCCGCCAGTTCCATCCCCGGAGCGTGCGCGACATCCTCTGGCACTCCGAGCTCGGCCTTGGCCCGGTGCTTGCGGACCGCGCCGGCGGGTTCAAGTACCCAACCGCGGCGTGGCACGCTATCGACGCCCGCATCTCCCGGGAGGAACTGGCCGAGGAGATGAGGCTCCTCTACGTCGGAATGACCCGGGCCCGGGAACGGCTCGTGCTCAGCGGGTCAGTCCGCAATCCGGCCGCAAGGACCCAGGCCTGGGCGGCCACGGCGGGGGCAGGGGCGTTTATCCCGGAAACCGCGCTCCGCACGGACCGCACCTATCTTGACTGGGTCTGCCGGGCCCTGGCTAGACACCGCTGCGGCGGAGCCCTCCGGGGCGCTGACGCCGGCGATCCGGCGGCCTCCGGGCAGCCGCGGCTCAGCGACGACCCGTCAAAGTGGCACGTGTCCCTGATCCCGGAGGGAACGCCTCTGGACATCCGCCTGTTCCCCGCGGCCGAAACCGGGGGTATCGAGGCCGAGGCTGAAGGCGCGGGGGCAGGGGAGGATTCGGCGGGGGACACGGTGCGGCTCACGCCGGACCAATGGGCCAGGGTGCAGGCCCTGGAGCCGCTGACCGGGTTTCGTCCAGAGCGGTTCTCGGAGTTTGAAAGGGTCTCCGGCTGGGTCTACCCCTCTCCGGGACGGACGCGGGTTCCCGCCAAGGTATCGGTGTCCAGGCTCAGCAGGCGGCAGGCGGCTCTATCCGCCGCGATCGAAGACGGCGACGCGGTCGTCGCAGCCGGCCAGGCGGCCGCGCCGCGCGCCGGGTTCCAGGGCCCCGAACTCCGGCCCTGGGGAGCGGGCAAGTCACGTCCCGGTCCGGCCGAGCTGGGCATCCTGACTCACGAGGTCCTGAGCAGCCTGAAGCCCCGCGGGCCCTTTGACGCCGGCTCTCTCAGGGCCCAGGGCAGCGAGCTCGAACGCGCCGGGATCCTCGCCCCAGGCGAGTCCGGACTCGTCGGCTGGGAGGACCTCGAGTGGTTCTTCGCGTCGCCGCTCGGGAGGCGGCTGACGGAACACCCGGAGCTTGTGAGACGTGAGGTGCCGTTCTCGCTGGCCGTTCCCGCGGTCGAGGCCCACCCGGGCGAGCCGGACCTGGAGGGCGAGTGGGTCCTGGTCCAGGGCATAATCGACTGCCTGGTGGACTGCCCCGGCGGCCCCGTGATCCTGGACTACAAGACGGACCGCCTGGCCGGCTGCGCCGAGGTCGACGCCCGGACCCGCGCGTACGCCCCGCAGATATCCCTCTATGCCAGGGCCGTCCGCGAGAGCCTGGGCGTCCCCGTGAAAGAGGCCTGGATCGTGTATCTCCGGGCCAGGGAATTCCGGCGCATCGAGGTCCCGTAGTAGGGTCTAGCCGCCACGAAAGCCACATTCCTCGCCGGGCATGCTATAGCCATCTACCGCAGGCGGCGTGAGTGGTCCCTGCGTGCGCCATGCACGCTGCCGGCTGGAGGTGGCCGGCACGGAAGCAGTGCGTGAACCCGCGGGGCACCAGCGCGGCACGGCTGGCATCGGAGCCCGGCCCTGGGGTTGGGCCCTGCTTGGAGCCGCGGTCTGCGCCTTGATAACGGGCGTGTTCGCTGCCTGGTGGGCGGGTCCCGCGCTCGTCGGCGGCCTCATCATCCTGAGCGTCGGCGAGAGGCCCGAGGGGCTGCTGTTCGCGGGCAGCCTCCTCTGGGCCATAGCGCTCACGGGCCTTCCTCTGGCCGGAAGGCCGGCGCCGCTTCTTTCGTCGGTCCTGGCCTTTGCCGGCACCCGGGCGTACCGGGGGTGGAGAAAGACCAGGCAGACGGAGCGCACACGCCCCCCCGCGGAACCTGTCCCGGTCTACGCCGGTCGCCTGCCTCTGATTGCCTGGATCGCATGGTTCGGCGGTCTGGGCGGTTCGGCCGTCCTGCTCATGACCTGGCTGGGAAGGGTACAGATGTTCCCTGCCCTGGATGCGGCTCTGGCGTCAGTTCAGCTCGGTGCCGCCGCCGGGCTGACCGTCGCGCTCGGGTATGGCCTGTCCGGCGTCGCGCGCCGCCTGGTCCTCTTGCCGCTGGGGCTGTCTCTGGCCTCGATGAGCGTCCTCTTTTGGTGGTTTGTGCTCGCTCCGTAGGGGCATGCGCAGCCAGGGCCCATTCTCCTCCCAGGCTTCTGCCCCATCCAGCCGGTGTTTGACCCAGCCCATGTTTGACGTGTCGTGGCACAAACGATGCGTTGACCAGTACGTGTCGTGGTGGACTATAGGCCGTAGCGCTTTGAGGGAGACCTCTGGAACGGCGTGACGGTTTGATAGCGATGCGCCACAGACCCATCCGCTCTAGTCGCTGTGAGGCTCACCCAGTTTTCCCCTCTTTCGCATGGTACGATGCAGATTGCCCAGAAGCCGTCAAAGACCTCGGCCTTGGCAGTTCTCCCCGTAGTAGTCGTGCCGACGACGCTGGTCACCATCCGATTGAGGGCGCAGCCAAATGCATCCAGATGGTCAGTGGTTTTCTTTTTGTCGCGATCATAGGCTGTCCCACCACCAGTCATGGACCAGTAAGTTTGCAGGTAGCCAGCCGAGCCACTTGAGGCCAGGAGACGTCCATCTTCGTCACGCCACTCAGCGATAAGCTGGAATCGTTTCTCGCCTGCGCCGCTAGTGAATGTGTACACTGCGAATCTCCAACTCGCAGTGTACCGGTAGACTCTCCAGACAATGTCATCATCCTCGCCGGGGAATCCTTCTCGGATCTCGGCTGGAATTGTGAGCGGGTCAAGGGTCGGCAACTCAAATGGTTGCGTACATCCGGTGATAGCTAGTGCCAGAGCGCAAAGCAGCAGCAGACGTTGGTCGGCAGGATGGCGGAAACGACCTCTCAAGGAAGCACCCCTGGTCTCGGCCGGCAGGGCAGGTAGCCGCCCTGCCGGCCGTAGGTAGATTATTCGATGGTCTCTATCCCCTCAACTACCCACCCTTCATCGGATAGCCTCAGGTTAAGTACCTTGATCTCGCCTGTTGCCTTTGGGAACACGGCTTTTGCTGCCGCGTTAGGCATTGGTGTGGCGCTCTGGGTTGCGCCATTATCCCTTTCGACCCAGCGACCGGATGCGAGTCACCGGATGTGGAGGCTAGCCCTCCCCACCGCCAAACGTCCTGTGAATCGTCTTCATGTACTCGCGGACCGGCAGCCCCTGCGGGCAGCGGGATTCGCACTCTCCGCACTCCTGGCAGGCACCCGCGCGTCTGTCCTCCGGGATGCGCCCGTACATCTGCCGGTGCTCCGCGACCCTGCCGAACATAACCGCCGTGCTGTAAAACTCCAGCAGATTCGGGATCCTGAGTCCCTGCGGGCATGGCAGGCAGTATTCGCAACCGGTGCAGTTAAAGGGCTTTAGCTGCAGGTAAGCCTCACGGACGCGGCTCAGGAAGCCGGTTTCATCCGGGGAGAGTGACCCGATGGCTGACCGTTGGGCGCTGGCCACGTTCTCCACAACGTGCTGCATAGCGCTCATCCCGCTGAGAACCAGGGAAACCTCCGGCTGGTCCCAGAGCCACTGGAGGGCCCAGTCGGCCGGCGTGCGCTCCACGGGAGCGGTTGCCCAGACAGCCTCGACGCTCTCCGGCCGGGGTCCGACCAGGCTTCCGCCGCGCAGGGGTTCCATGATGACGACCCCGAGCCCGCGCTCCGCCGCAAACCTCAGGCCGGCCGTGCCCGCCTGGTGCTCCGTGTCCAGGTAGTTGTACTGGATCTGGCAGAAATCCCAGCCGTCATAGCCTGTGACTATCTCCTTGAACGCGTCCAGATCATCGTGGAAAGAGAAACCGAAATGGCTAAACTTGCCCTCGGCCCTGGCCTTTTCCGCGGACCGGAGCACTCCCAACTCAAGGATCGTTCTCCAGCGCTCCCGGCCCAGCCCGTGCAGGAGATAAAAGTCGATGCGCTGGGTCTTTAGCCGCTCGAGCTGCTCGGCCAGGTACTTGTCAAAGTCGCCCGGCTCCTTGAGCAGCCAGGTCGGGGACTTGGTGGCGACCCTGGCTTTCTCGCGGTACCCGTCCTCCAAGACCCGGCCGACAAAACCCTCGCTGTTTCCGCCGTGGTAGCCGTACGCCGTATCAAGGTAGTTGACTCCATTGTCGATTGCGTAGCGAATCATCCGGCAGGCCTCGGCCTCATCGATCCGGGACCGATCGTCGCCGATCACCGGGAGGCGCATGCAGCCAAAACCCAGAGCCGACGGCCGCCAGTCGATCCTGCTTCCGAACTCGCGGTAACGCATGGCGATCCCCCTCCACTGGGGCTTCGCCGAGATTCGAGGCCTAACCTTCCCGTCCGCCGCTTTGCCCGGATGCAGGCTAGATCTCGAGCCTCGCGAACCCGGCCTCGGCGGTGTTCCAGAGGTTCCGAAAGGTGACCCAGGAAGCCAAGGCCCCGACACCGGTCAGCGAGGCGTACACGGCCAGACCGTGATGCCCATACAGCATCATCAGCCTGGCAATGAGGCCCCCGCCGATTACGGCAATGAGGAACAGGCCGATTGACATCAGCGCGTTCAGGTTTGTCTTGACAGGCTCGCGCGGGTCCTGCCAGCGGAGCATCGGGCGGGCGACGTCCATCCGCAGGCCGATGCACGTCACCGCTATCGTGCCGGCAACGCCTGCAACGGTCCCGCCCAGCATGTGGAGGAGCGGGGGCCTGACCACCGCGGCAACGACGAGCAGCGCCGGTATCGCCGAGGCGAGTACGGCACTGACCGCCATTGCCAGCTTCGCGAGCACCTGCCTCACCGCGGGTTGCGGTGCGACCCGGGATATCCAGAGCCTGGCCCCCTCCCTTGAGACGGACGTCGCCGCAAGTCCCCCGACCCCGCCAAGGAATGAGAGGTAACCGGCGATCCCGAGCCCCAGGTAGGTATACCCGTTGGGCGACGCGGCGAGGGCGTCGAGGACCTGCCGCAGTCCTCCCTGCTGCGCCACCATCACGACAAACATAAAGAGAGGCATAAAGAAAAGCGGAGCCAGGTTGTTCATGACCCAGACCGGAGTCCTCAGGATAAGCATCCACTCCCGCCAGAAAAGGGCCGCCAACGGGCTCCTGGGTGCGCCGAGCGTCGTTGCCTCCGTCCCCGCGATTCCTCGCCGGCGCCCGGCCGCCAACGACCGTCCCCGCGAGACCTCCTCGCCGCCGATCAGGCCCCTGTAGAAAAGGCGGTCCCCGGCAGCGCCGATAAGCGCTACCGAACCCAGACCCAGGCCGACGGTCGCCAGCATTCCGCCGGCGCCCTCCAGCGATGGCCAGCTGTGGACGGCCAGCGTCGCCCAGTAGGCGGGCGGGAAGCGCCTGGCGACTACCCGGAGAAGCCCGAGGCGCGAGCTTATAAGCTCCCGGAGATACTCGTCGAGGTTCGCGGTGGGCGCCCGCGCGACGGCAAATTGCCAGGTAAGTATCAGAGCCAGGAAGGCGAAACTCCCAACGTAAAACAGAATGTCCCGCTGCCGCCGGTTAATAGTCCGCATGAAGACTATCGCCACCAGGGACGTGATCGCCAGGGGGGGTATGGGCAGCACCAGAAAGACCATCAGGGCCGCTATCCACTTCAGCGGCCCGAATGGAACGACCCGCGAGTAAGCGAAGACCGCCGGCAGGTAGATGAAGAGAACCGTCACGTACTCTCCGACCAGGACGGTCAGGAACTTCGCGGTGATAACGTCGCCGGGCCTGACGGGGAGGGGCACCAGGATCCTGAGGTCCCGCGCGAAGTAAAACGCCGAGACGACCATGAAGAAACTCAGCAGCAACACCAGAGCCTGGGCCATCGTCGTTGCCAGGCCGAGAGCCATCTCGGGCTGTCCCAGGGCCGCGCCGACCTTTGCGACCGTGAGCAGCACGCGGTAGGCTCCGTACCCGAACATCACCGCCAAAGTGCCCATTCCCCAGATCACCAGGGGCACTTCCCAGAGGCGCTGGCGGCGCCTGAGGTAGCGCCACCGCAGGGCCGAGAGCCCGAACGAGGTATTCAGCATCGCCCGCAACACGGGCCAAAACGAGCTGCTCATTCGCGGGTCAGCTCTAGGAAGATGCCCTCGAGGTTGGAGCTTTCCGTCGCCTGCCGCCGGAGCTCGTCCATCGTCCCCACCGCGCAAAGCCTGCCGCGGTTGATGATCCCGATCCGGTCGCACAGACGTTCGGCCACCTCCAGGACGTGCGTGGAGAAAAACACGCTGCCTCCGGAGTCGCAGTGCCTGCGCATGGTTTCCTTGAAAAGGTGCGAGGACTTGGGGTCCAGGCCGGTCATGGGCTCGTCCAGGATCATCAGCGCGGGGCGATGGAGCAGGGCGGCGGCGACCGCCAGCTTCTGCTTCATGCCGTGGGAGTAGCTCTGGATGAGATCCAAAAGCGCGTCCTTGAGGTCGAACATCTCCAGCAGCTCAAGAGCCCGCGCGTCGCGCTCCTCCTGTGGCACCTCGAAGATGTCGGCGATGAACGACAGGTACTCGCGGCCCGTCAGCCTCTCGTACAGCTCAGGGGTATCCGGGACGAAACCAATCCTCCGCTTGGCCTCGATGGGCCGGTCCCACACGCTGACTCCGTCCACCAAGATCTCGCCGCTGTCCGGTTTCAGCAGCCCGACGACGGCCTTGATCGTCGTCGTCTTGCCGGCCCCGTTAGGCCCCAGAAACCCAAATATCTCGCCCGCCCTCACGTCGAGGTCGAGATCGTCGACCGCCTTCACCTTGGAACCCCGGTAGGTCTTGCACAGGCCCCGGATCTTCAGCACCCGCCTTGCCCCCCGTCGGCCTTCCGTGAACACATGACCAATGATAGCATTAGCAATCCTCTAACTTCAACTCCCCATGCCGCAAAGCGAGAGCCGCCCGGCGATCCGGGCGGCTCTCGCTCACGCCATGGACAGGGGGCCGAGGTGCGGCTACAGGCTCTGCAGTTTCTCCAGGGCGTCCTGCAGGATCTGGCCCTCCTCCTGGGTCACCGACAGCAATTCCCCGGTGAGTCCGATAAGCTCGGTCTTGAGTTCGATGATCCGGACCAGGCACTGGATGCAGGGCTGCGTCTGCTGCTTGGAGGCGTGGTCGCGGAACTTCTCCCATTCGTCTCTTAGCTTGTCGCCGGCCTCACGCGTCTCCTCCTGCAGCTCGCGCCGCTGCTCGAGCAGCGGGGCAAGGAGAGCGCGCATCTCCCTGACGATTCTCAGCTTCGGTCCCCAGAGCTCCTGCAGCTGACGCATATTCTGGCGCATCGCTGCGGCCTGCGTGTTGAGCTCGCGTAGCCTGGCCATGAGGTCCGCGAGCTGTTCGCGAATGGCCCGCGCGGTTTCCAGGTCTCCGCCTCCCGCCGCCTCCGCCATCGTCCGGCGCAGCTCCACAACCTGTTGGCGGAGAGGCTGGACCTCGGACTCGACAAAGGACCGGTGGTCGCCGGCAAGGGCGGCCAGCTCCGGCCTAAACCCGCCGAGCTCGGCCTTGATTTGCTCGAGGAGATCCCTGTTGCTCTGCTGCTGGGCGCGCAACTCCTCTATCACCGCGCCGTGTTCGGCGCGCAGTCCCTGGAGCTGGTGCAGGTACGGGAGGAGAGGCGCCTTCCAGTCGTCCAGCGCGCCGGTGACCTCGTCCGCAAAGGCCGCCAGCGGGACGGCGACCAGCGACACGGCGATCGCCACCAAGAAGATCCACCTGGCTGTAGCTTTCATCTCTTGGTCCTCCTCTTGCGCCGGCCCCGCGGCCGGGGCCGGTGTTGGTTCTATCTGCCGTTAGTGTCGCCGCCTCTGGTGAACCGATGGTTTCCGGCTGGTTATCATAGTCTGAAGTTTGTGTTAACAGGCGTTGGGGGGTGCGCCGGGGACAACGAAAAGCCGCCCCCGCGGGCTTGCGGGAGCGGCCGGTGACCACGGGCGGGGCCTATCGCGCGAAGACGTGCTGGCCTATCCTTGCGGTGACGGTCAGGCTCCACAGGAAGCTGTTGCTCGTGTACCTCGGGTTGAAGAAGAACAAGGCTCCCCTGGAGGGATCCCAGCCGCCGATGGCGTCCCGGACGGCCTTGATGTGGACGTCCGCTGCTGCAACGTATATGCGGCCGTTGCTCACCGGCTCGAACTGGTGCGACTCGTAGACCACCCCGCGGACGGTGTTTGGGAACCGGGAGCTGCGCACCCTGTTCAGGACCACCGCCGCGACGGCGACCTGGCCGGTGTAGGGCTCGGCCTCAGCCTCCGCCCGTACCAGACGAGCCATCAGGTCCACGTCGGTGCTGGAGAAACCGCCGTTTGTGCCGCGCGACACCGCCGGCGCCGTCCAGCCCGCCGGGATCACGAGCCTCTGTCCCGGGTAAATAACCGATGACGAGAGCCCGTTGGCGGACATGATCGCGCTGGTCGTGGTCCCGAAGGCCTGGGCGATCTTCCAGAGCGAATCGCCGCTGCGGACCGTGTAGGCCGTCCCGCCTGCCGGAACGCGAAGCGTCTGACCCGGGTAAATGGTCGTTCCCGGGAGACCGTTCGCCGACTGCAGGGCGGTCACCGTGGTCCCGTTTGCCTGGGCGATCTTCCACAGGGAGTCTCCCGGCCTGACGGTGTAGCTGACGTAGGCGGCCGCGCCTGCCTGCCTGGCGGGCGGGCATACACCGGCCAGACCCAGAACCAGTACCGCCACGGCAATCGCCGCGAACGCGCGCCGGCTGTCGGCTCGCCGCAGTAATGCGTTGAAACCTGCCATTCCTGGCCCTCCTTTCGATGGCCTCCGGGGTTAGTTGACGGTTGGGGCGGAAAGGACGGCCCCGCGGCCCGCCGGCCGCTTCACCGCTCCGGTTCTCACCGGATCCTGGCATCCCCCGTACCGCTGCCGGCCCGCCCTGCTCCGGCCGGGCGGCCGCGACGCGGATTCGGCATAGATTTGAATGTTTCGCCTGCTTACATACCTATTACAATTATGTGAAGTAGCGCAGGCATGTACCACTTTACATGAGCTGTGCCGCTTTGTCCAGAGAAAGACCAGCTAGACGTGCTGTTGCCGGATTCTTGGGACTTGCGTGGTCAAGTCGTGGCCGGGCGGATCTAGAATGGGTCTCCTATCCAACCCGAAGGCCGGTGAGGCGGGGCCGCGGCCAGCGTCCCGCTCCAACCCTCATCCCTCAGCGCAGGCTCAACCACATCCAGCGCGAGCTCGGGGCTGTTGCAGTCGATGCTCAGGTGGGCAAGCAGGACCGAGCGCGTGCGGCCGGTCACAAGCTGGCGCAGGGCGTCCGCAGCCTGATCGTTCGACAGGTGGCCCCAGGCGCCCAGGACGCGCAGGACGAGGCTCCAGGGCCTGCCCGAGGCGGTCTCAAGCTCCCTGTCGTGGTTGGACTCGAACACGAGGTGGGTGCAGCCCTGCAGATGGGAGGCCGCTTCAGCGGACACGTGGCCGAGGTCCGTCGCGATCCCCAGCGACGTATGGTCGCAACTCAAGACAAATCCCAGCGGTGAACGTGCATCGTGGGGGGTGTTGAAGGCGCGGACGGCGATGCTTCCTATCACGGTTTCCTCACCGGGTACGATTGACCGCACCGGGCCGCCGGCGGCGGCGCACCGTCCCCAGGCCCCTGATATCAGGGCCCGGCGGGCTGCCGCGCACTCCTCCCAGACGGCGGGGTGGGCGTAGGTCGGGATTGCGTGGCGAACGGCGAAAGGGCGGCGAAGGTTCAGGCCGTAGGTGTGGTCGCTGTGCTCGTGCGTGATCAGCAGGGCGTCGATCGTCTCCGGGGGAACCCCCAGCGACGCGAGGTCGGCCTCCATCCTCCGGAGGCGCGCGCCGCAGTCCACCAGCACGCGGGTCGGGCCCGGCCCCTCTACCAGGTAGGCGTTTCCGTAGGCGCTCGAACTGGCGAGCGAGGTGTAGCGTATCAAGGTTGCTCGTCGACCCAGGTATGGGCGGGATCCGGGCGGTTGCGCGACTGCGCCGGAGTCTGCCCCGCGAGCGCCCAGAGGTAATGAAGATGGTAGCCCGGCGCGGCGCAGACGGTATGGTATCCCTGGAGGATGGCCAGGGCGTCGGCATGCTCAAAGACCAGGGTCTGGTCAGAACCCGGGCCCCCCGTCCCGCCGTCGTAGATCCGGGCCAGCCCGAACCCCTGAACGGGCGTGAATCTGAAGACGTAGACCTCCTCGTGCTGAGTCTCCGGCGGTTCTGCGGCGTCCCCCGGGTGGTTGCGGTCATGGCGGTGGGGAGGGTACGTGGACCATCCTCCGGGCGGGTTGTAGGTCTCGCCGATCGTGAGGCCCACCGACCGCGCGCCGGGGGTTATCAGCGGGGTCACGAGGCGGCGGTGGCTACCCTCGCCGACCTCGCGGGAGTCCTCCGACGCGGGCCCGTAGACCTCGGCCTCCGGCGTGTCACGGTTTCCGCGGAGACGGGCGCCAAAGAGGATCACCTCGGCCGGCTCCAGGGCCTGGAGCTCAAGGTGCGTGTCTGGAGGCAGGTAAAGCGCCTGGTGCAGCGGCCAGGGCGTGGTGTGCGCGAGCGGCCTGAACTCAGGAGATATCCTGCGCCTGGGCCTGGGCGTGCCGGCGCGAGACGGGCCGGCGCGCCTGCGGGACGGCTGGTGGAAAGGGGTCCACGGTGCCGCCTTGAGCGCGGTGCCCGCGTTGGCCCAGAACCTGCCTCCGGCCGTGGCCCCGCACCGGCCCGAGGCGAATACCGCGGCGGTCTCCATATCCGACGGAGTGGTTGCCGTGAAGCGCTCCCCGTCGCTCAGACGGACCACGCTGACCTCAAGGTGGGGCAGGCTCAGGACGGTCGTGTGTCCGGGCTCCGGGCCCACGCTCCGGATCCAGCCGGCCATAGGGCAAAACCTCCTCGGGCAACAGCCCGCCCGGGCCCCGGGAATCTCCTGAATAGGTTTCAAGTCACCGGATAGGCGTTCCTGCCTTGCGAGAGGGCCGTTAGCCCTGGGGTGAAATCCCGGTTGACATTGGGGGGATTGCAGGATAACCTTGTCGGCAATAACACGCCCCAAGACGATGAAGGGGATTAGTAACCGTCTCCCCTGCGGTCAGAGAGCGGTCCCGGTGGT
>Ga0068714_10006068_pt1 | contig 12481 bp, 8 predicted proteins | sample MTBNYHSulfiMetaG_FD_62988 | JGI IMG/M metagenome (GOLD analysis project Ga0068714, IMG submission 62988) | Enrichment culture microbial communities from rom New York Harbor, USA that are MTBE-degrading - MTBE-NYH (New York Harbor Sulfidogenic)... | ecosystem: Environmental > Aquatic > Marine >... | reverse complement strand
TGACAATGCCCCGACTGAAAGTCTATGGAGCACCTTAAAGATGGAGTTGGTGTATCAGCGCAAGTTTGCAACACGAATGGAGGCTGAAGCAGCGATCAAAGAATACATTGAAATATTTTATTGAAAGGAGAGCTGCCTAAAATGGGTCTGTCCACTATTGACAGTATACCCCAAACGGTTAGATATGGTTGTGGATTGTAGGGCAGGGGGTGTTTAAATGTCAATGAAATTGCAGTTCCTAAAGGCAGTGGGGGCTTTGGCGGGCTATCGGGATGGGTTACCGCAAATAATTCTCTGCCTTCTGCACCAGGGCGTTCAGTCTGCCTTCCAGTTCCTTGCGGTATTTCTCCAGTTCGGCGCCCCGTGCGGTGGGTGGGACAAAGAGCGGTTCGCCGTAAAAGAAGGCCAGGCGTGAAAAGGGCAGGGACAGGACGGTCTTGTCCCAGCTATTAAACCGGATGGCCCCCTTTGTGGCATGGGTGACCGGGACGATGGGGGCGCCGGTCTCGCGGGCGATAACCATTACGCCCTTTTGTACTACGCGGGCCGGGCCTTGTGAACCGTCGGCTACGATTCCGCCTCCATATCCTGCCTTTACCAGGTTTATGATTTCTTTAACGGCAGTCAGTCCCCCTTTAGTCCTTGAGCCTCGTACGGTTGTATAGCCGAGGCGTTGCATGGCGCGGGCCATTAGTTCGCCATCTTTGCTGGCGCTGACCAGGGCGAAACCCTGCCGGCGCCGGAAATGATAGGTGCAATAAAAGAGACTGAAATGCCAGAGGGCGCAGAGCATGGGTTGGCCTTTTCGGGCAAAGGCTTCATCATATTCCTTGCCGAATACCTCAATGCGGCAAGTCTTATAAAGGGTGGACAACAAGGAGGTAAAAAGGGGCGGCCCGATGCGTAGGATCAGTTTGTTCTGCCAGTCGTTCATCTCATTAACGTTAACACGTTTTCACGTTTGAAGGTTCTTTTGCATATTCCGGCGTTTATAACATTTCTCTATCTCCACCGCAAAGAATACCATAGATGACAGGGCGAGGGTAAACATCAACTCATTAAACGTCAAAGGTTCTGTCTTGAATATGGGATTCAGAGACGGGACATATATGGTCAACATCTGGGAAACAAAGCTGAATATTACCGCGCCGAGGAGCGGCTTATTGGAAAACAAGCCTATTTTAAATAAGGATTCCTTTTCCGACCTTATGGCAAGGACATGACCAAGCTGGGTCAGGCATAAGACGGTAAATACCATCGTTTGCCAGTGGCCGTGCCCGGTCTTGATAGACCATGCCTGGGTAAATAAAACGATGCCTCCCATTAAAAGCCCGACCCATATAGCATGAATCCCCAGACCATGGGCGAAGATGCTTTCCTTCGGATGTCTCGGCGGTCTCTTCATTACACCCCCTTCCGCAGGCTCGACAGAGAGGGCAAGGGCGGGAAGGCCGTCGGTCATAAGGTTTATCCAGAGGATGTGAATGGGCAGCAACGGGATAGGAAGCCCTGCAAGGGGCGCAAGGAACAAGGTCCATATTTCGCCTGAGTTTGTTGTAAGGAGGTATTTCACAAACTTTCTTATATTGTCATATATCTTTCTCCCTTCCTTGACGGCCTTTACAATGGTGGCAAAGTTGTCGTCGAGAAGGATCATGTGGGCCGCCTCTTTTGAGACGTCGGTCCCTGTAATGCCCATGGCAATACCGATATCGGCCCTTTTTAAGGCAGGAGCATCATTAACGCCGTCTCCGGTCATGGCCGCAAATTGGCCTTTATCCTGGAGCGCCTTGACTATCTTCAGCTTCTGCTCAGGGGCCACCCTGGCATAGACGCTGAGATGCTCAACTCTTTTTTCAAACTCCTCCAGGGATAATTTATCCAGTTCTCTCCCTGTAATTATGGCTTTTGAGCCATCCTCAATAATACCGAGCCTCCTGGCTATGGCCTTTGCTGTAAGGGGATGATCCCCGGTTATCATTACCGGCCTTATCCCGGCTGTTTTACATAATGCTACCGCCTCCCTGGCCTCTTCCCGGGGGGGGTCCATCATACCTATAAGACCTAAGACAGTAAGCCCGGTCTCCACACTCTCAGGGGACATATCCTCAGGCAGGCTATCCCACTCTCTCATAGCCATGCCGAGTACCCTCAGTCCATCCGCAGCCATCTTTTCATTTACCCTGAGGATCTCTTCCCTGTTTATTGATCTTAGCCCTTCCGATGTCAAAATATCCTTTGACTTTTCCAGCAGGACGTCTATAGCGCCCTTTGTGAAGGATATGTATCCGTTCTTTTCTCCAGACTCCAGACTTCTGACTCCTGACTTCTTGTGGAATGTAGTCATGCACTTTCTATCAGAGTCAAAAGGAATCTCGGCAACCCGCGGGAAATCCCTTTCCAGTTCCTTTTTGTCAAAGCCGTTGTCTCTGGCGATGTTATACAGCGCAATCTCGGTTGGGTCTCCGATTATATTCCCGCCGGAATCCGGCTGGGAATCATTGCTTAAGGCCAGCGCCCGGAAGAGAGTGATGAGTGATGAGTGATGAACGGTGGGTCCCGGAGCTTGTCTTATATCTTGGCTCATAACCCGTAACTCGTCACTCGTTACTACCTTCCCATCTACATATATCTCCTCCACGGTCATCTTGTTGAGGGTAAGTGTGCCCGTCTTATCAGAGCAGATGTATGTAACAGAACCAAGGGTCTCCACGGCCGGGAGTTTTCTTATGAGGGCGTTTTGCCCGACCATCTTTTTCGCGCCAAGGGCCAGTGATATGGTTATTACCGCCGGAAGCGCCTCCGGGATGGCCGCCACGGCCAGAGAGATGGCGGTGAGGAGCATTAAAAAGACCTGCTCTCCCCTCATAATGCCCACGATAAAAACAATAGCGCATATAGCCAGGACGGCAATGGCCAGCTTTTGGCCAAAGGCCGCCAGCCTTTTTTGCAGAGGCGTTTTTACCTCTTCCTCCTCCTGCAGCATGGCGGCAATCTTGCCAAGCTCTGTATCCATGCCTGTGGCTGCAATAACACCTGCACCGCGTCCATAGGTTATAACTGTGCCTTTGTAGGCCATGTTCTTACGGTCACCGATGGGTAAATGCTCATCATGGAGCGCCGTTGTGTGTTTTTCAACGGGCACGGATTCTCCGGTAAGCGCCGCCTCGTCCACCTTCAACTGGGCGGCTTCAGTAAGTCTCAGGTCTGCCGGTACAACCTTCCCGGCCTCAAGGAGTACCACATCACCAGGGACGAGCCGGGACGCGGGGATATTTTCAGGCGTTCCGTTTCTTATGACCGTTGCCGCCGGGGCCGCCATTTTTTTAAGGGCGGCCATGGCCTTTTCTGCCCGGTATTCCTGGGTGAATCCAAGGATGGCGTTAAGAATGACGATTACCACTATGGCGATGGTATCCGAAGGCTCACCAATGATTCCCGATATAACTGCGGCAGCTATGAGGACAAGGATCATGAAGTCCTTGAACTGGTCGAGGAGCATCATGAAGGGGGTCTTCTTCTTTTTTTCCTTTAATTCATTAGGCCCATATTCCCGGAGCCGTTTCTCCGCTTCATCTGGAGAAAGGCCCTTAAGGGATGACCCCAGGTCTTCAATAACCTCGTCTATCTTCTTCTGGTGCCAGCGCATAAGCCTCCTCTTATACCCTCCTTATTCCTAAACAAAAAAACCCTTACCACGATTGAATAATCATCGTGGTAAAGGTCTCGCTTGTTAGATTTACCTAACCGGTAGTACCGGCTCGCCTCAGGCGAACGTGCTGACGATAGCCACCGATTCAGCTACTCCCCTTTACCGTTAGTAAGCGGATACTATATAAGAGGGAGGATTTGTGTCAAGCTTTAATTTTGGATTTGATTTTGGATTATTGCTGACGGCTGAGAGCTGATAGCCCGAATTAAGATTTCCTTGCTTACTTCACCGGGTTGTGCTAAATGATGCCACAAATCCAGAGAAGGAGTCCCTTATGCTGAAAAAAACAGGCTATATGGTTCTCATGTTTATGTTGTGTGTTACGTTCTTGTCCTGTACCAAGGAGCAGCCGAAGCAGCCGGAAGAGGTCGTGGTTACTGAAGGGCCTGCGCAACCGGATACCTCGCCGGTGGTGGCTGAGATAGGGGAAGAGAAGATCACCTTAAATCAGCTTGACCGGGCTATTGAACGCCTTCCGTTGCCTTATCAGGAGCGGTTTAAGACTGAAGAAGGCCGGAAGTATGTTCTTGACGATCTTATTACTACCGTCCTTCTCAGCCGGGAGGCCGAGCGCCTTAAACTCGACCAGAAGCCGGAGATAAAGGAACAGTTAGAGAGTATTAAAAAACGAATCTTATCGGCAGGGCTGATCAGAGCTGAGATGGCCAAAGAGCCTGTTCCAGGGGAAAAAGAGGCCAGGCAGTATTATGAATCGCATAAGGAACAGTTTACTGAGCCGGAAAAGGTCAGGATGAGGCAGATTGTGGTTCGGACGGCAGAGGAGGGGCAGGACGTTATAAATGACTTGCGGGAAGGGCATGATTTTGTCCAGCTGGCTAAAGAAAAGTCTGTCGATCCCTCGAAGGCAAACGGCGGCTATATTGGATGGGTAAGCCGTGATCGGATGAAGCCTGATTTTGCCGAGGCTGTCTTTAAGCTGGGCAAGGGAGAGCATAGCGCGCCTATGCCTACGGCAAAGGGCTATGTGATTATATTGATCGAAGATAAAAAGGCCGCCGCGCCGGTGGACTATAGCAAGGTAGAGCCGGCCATCATCCAAAGGCTCCGCGCGGAACGGGAGGATAAGGTGCTTGGCGCCCTGCGCACCAGGCTTTTCAAGGAGATGAATGTCACGATTTATGAGGATAAACTGGCGCAGAGCGGTGGACATAATCAGGAAGCAAAATAGGGGCAACCCGTTTTGTCTTTACGCCTGTTTTTATTAAGCCGGCGTGGTAACTCCTGACATGACCAAGAGAAAGCCGGTTGCCCTTTTTTCCGGCCTTGATGAATTCGCTGACCTTTACCCCGACCCGCCGCCCAAAGACATGTATGTCCAGAAGGGAATTCCCCATAAGACGGTTGTCGCCATGTATGCCTCCGGTTACCTCCCCGGCGGCAAAGAGCCCGGAAATTCTGGTCGCTCCCCATTCATCAATTTCTAATCCCCCGTTCTGATAGTGGAGAGTCGGATAAACGATAATAGGCTCGGTGGAAATATCTATGCCATATCGTTTGAACTGTAGATACTTGGCGCTCAGTTCCTTCTCCACTGTCCCTTTGCCCCGCAGCAGGTCAATCATAGGGGTATCCAGCCAGACTCCGTAGTGGCCGGTTGGAGCCACAACACCACCGCTTTTCTCTGTACATTCCCGGATAATACATGAGGAGGCAATGTCCCGGGGTTCGAGAGGATGGGCAAATTCCCTGCCGTGCGCGTTTATAAACTGCGCGCCAAGGGTGCGCACTTTCTCTGTAATGAGCAGGCCGAAGTTCTGTTCCGGAAATACCGTGCCTGTAGGGTGGTATTGTGCGTAACGCATATTGACTAACGGCACGCCTACACGATAGGCCAGCGCTAACCCATCGCCGGTTGCCCCATAGTGGTTGGTTGTGGGAAACCCCTGGATATGGAGGCGGCCAAAACCACCGGTGGCCATAATAACTGCCCTGGCCTTGACTACACTGTACTCCCTGGTTTCAAGATTATAGAGTACGGCCCCGCTTACGGCCTTTGTCTCGTCAATGAGCAGTTCAACGGCCGGCGAGAATTCCAGTACCTGTATCTCCTTCGGGTGATTGCGTATTTCATCCCTCTGGACACGCATTATCTCGGCCCCGATCATATCCGCGGAAGAGTGCATACGCCTCCGGCAGATACCCCCGCCTTTAAGCTCGATCATATTACCCGCGTTATCCTTATCAAACATAACGCCCAAATCTTCCAGCCATTGGATGATAAGCGGGGCATCCATGGTCAGGGCCTTTACCAGCCGTGGGTTATTGGTAAAATGGCCACCGCCCATGGTATCCAGGTAATGGTAGTATGGCGAGTCAGCCGGCCGGTCTGCCGCCTGTATTCCGCCTTCGGCCATAATGGTGTTTGAGTCACCATGGCGAAGCTTTGTGGCAATAACGACCCGCAGGCCGTTCTGACGGGCGAAGAGAGCGGCTACCGCACCCGCGCCGCCGCCACCGAGGATCAGGACGTCGGTCTCATAATCAGGGTTTTTCAGCCGGTCATCGAAGGCATCCGGATCGATACGGCTATAGGATTCCAGGAGGTCGGCTACTTCATCAGCCAGAATTTCGCCTTTATTGGCGCCGACCTTGAGTCTGCGGCGTCCACCCGGCCTGTAGTCCGGGTGGTAAGACTTGAGCACTTTTTCGCCTTCTTCCCGGGTCAGCCTGGGGAAATGTCGGTTGGTTTTTACCCGCGCCAGGCGCTCAGGTCTCGTCTGCTCTACTGCACGGATAAGTTTTTTCAGCTCCGGGGGATAACCGATGGCCTGTCCTTCTGCCATTATTTTTCTCCTGCTTGTTATCAACGTGTTAACGTTCGCACGTGTGAACGTTTTGTGGTTAGGTTTTAGTCCAAAACTATAGTGAATGTCATTAGTCAATAGTCATTTGTCACTGATAAAAGTGATTAATCTTCCATAGTTAACCAATGACCGATGACTAATGACCCGTGACGTTGCCTATAGATATTTCGTTTCTTCCGGCTGCCAGTCCGGGTTTTCATAGGACTCCGGTTCCCATTCCCGCCGGGCGTAGCGTTGTTTCAATTCATCGTTATTCAAGGACATGATCTCGGCCATCATGGAATCAAATTTCCCTTCTTTTATCTGCTTAACCCGTTGTTCCAGGTGCCCGGCCCGCGGCTGGAGGTAACGGCCATAGAGCCGGCGGGCCAGCATGGCCATGTGGAATTGCTGCAACTCGGCCGGACAACGGAGGGCGCAGATACCGCACATGGTGCAGCTATGCGAAAGGCGGGCGCACTCGGCGATATCGCCCTTGAGGAGGGCCTGCACATAGTCCATCACGCTGATACCCATGGGGCAGGCCTTGCTGCAGGTATTGCAGGCCAGACACCTGTAGAGATCAGGATAAACCCGGCTAATGCTGTTAATGTCCGGTGTGAGTTTTTCAATATCGTAGATGGCCTTGTTTGCCGGGACGAACGGTATCTGTGCCAGATACATATCCGGGGCCACCACGGTCTGACAGGCCAAGCCGAATTTGAGACGATATTCCCCGGAGAGGCGATAGACCGTGGCACAGGCCCCACAGATACCGCCGCGGCATCCGCAGCCCCGGATATGCCGGTAGCCCGCGTATTCCATGGCCGTAAGTATAGTTAAGGTCTCAGGCACCTCATATTTTTTACCCATTATGTATATCGGGATCATCCGGGTCTCCGAAGACTTTTTACCGGACGTTTTTCCTTTGGCTTTAGTAGCCATGATCTCTACACTGCCTCCTTTTCCTGCATTTTCTTGCCGTAGTCATAGCCTGTTTCAAAGGCGCGCAGATTGAGTTCTTCCGTCCCTTTGGGGATGGAACCCTTCAATGCCTTCTGCATAGCCGTTAAACTGATGTGTGGAACAAGCGCCGTAAAAAAGCCGAGGATGACGATGTTGGCCACTACCTTTTGTCCTATTTCCTCGGCCAGCCGCGTGGCCGGTATGGCCTGTACCTGGACGGAATCAGGCAGGTCTTTGGGCCTTACCAGGTCTTTATCTATGATGAGACGGCTTCCCGGCCGCACGTCCTTTTGGTATTTGTTGTAGGCCCCCTGGGCCATAACAACCATTATATCCGGCTCTGTAACGTAGGGCGCATGGATCTTGTCCGAGGCGATGATTACACTGGAGGCCGATGCCCCGCCACGCGCCTCCGGGCTGTATTCCTGGGTATAGACGGCTTGGTTGTGGTCAAAAACTGCGGCCGCCCGGCCCATGATAAGACCGCAGAGCCCTATGCCCTGGCCACCCAGACCGGCCAGCTTGATCTGTACGGGGCGCTGGATTATGGGTCTTTCCGCAGGAACTTCCGCCGGTTTCCCGGGAGCCTTGGCTGCTGCGGGTTTCACCGGCGCTTCCTCCAAAGGCACCCGTCCGTCCCCCCGGAAGTCATAGACCTTGACCTTGGCGGATATTACCTCTCTGAGGGCCGTCAGGTACGAAGGCCGTTCCATGTCCACGAACTTACCACACAAGATGGGTGAATCCAGTTCTATATCCGCCTTTGCGATGTCGGGTTGGGACTCAAGGACGGCCTGCTCCAGAAAACGCTGGAGGAGCTTGATCTCGCGCATCTTGTTCCGGCGCCCAAAATTGGTCGGGCAGGGAGCAATAACCTCCAGGAAGGAAAAACCATCCTTTTTCAGCATTTCGCCCATGGCGATCTTCATATAATGAGGATGGGCGGATGTCCAGCGGGCCACATAAGGCGCGCCGCAGGCAGCCATCAGATGGATGAGGTTAAATGGCCTTTCCGGGTTACCGTAACCGGTCGTTGTAGTCCGGGCCAGCCGGGGAGTGGTTGGGCCGCCCTGGCCGCCGGTCATGCCGTAGTTGAAGTTATTAACGCAGATCACCTTTATGTCCACATTGCGGCGGGCCGCGTGGATAAGGTGGTTACCGCCGATAGCGGACAGATCACCATCTCCGCTGAAGACGATGACCGTCAGATCCGGGTTGGCCAGTTTCAGCCCGGTGGCGTAGGGAATAGCGCGGCCATGGGTGGTGTGAAAACCGTCTAAGTTGAGATAACCGGCGGCGCGGCCGGTGCAGCCGATACCGGAGACGACCGCCGTTTTTTTAAGGTCCAGGCCGGAACTCCTTAAGGCATCCATCAGGGCCGAAAGCACCGATCCCAGGCCGCAGCCGGGGCACCAGATGTGTGGGATCCGCTCTTTACGCAGGAGCAGATCCTTGGGATGGTCTAAAATCTGTGGTTCGATCATGACGCTATCTCCTCAACGGTCTCGAGGACTTTTTGGGGGTCATGGACCGTTCCGCCGCCATGTCCAACGAGACGCGTTATGCATTTCCCGGCAGCGCAGCGCTCCACCTCCAGGGCGATCTGGCCATAGTTGATCTCTACGGTGACAAATGCCTTGACGCGTCCGGCCAGTTCCTGCACCCGTTTTTCCGGAAAGGGCCAGATGACCTCCAGCCGGAGTAGGCCAAGATTTATGCCCTTCTCGCGGGCCATTTCCCGGACGGCGCGGCATATCCGGGTGGAGATGCCATAAGAGACAAGGACAATCTCAGCCCCCTCCACGCCGGTTTCTTCCCATGCCGCAATCTTGTCGGAATTGAGGCGGATCTTTTGCACGAGACGGGATACCAGCTTTTCCTGCGCCTCCCATTCTATTGCCGGGTAGCCCCGTTCATCATGGGTAAGGCCGGTGACATGAACGGCATATCCCTGTCCGGCCACGGGCATCTCCGGGATGAGATCCTTTTTAGACTTAAATATCTTAAATTTGCCGGGGGGTTCGCTCGGCCCCCGTCTGTTCGCCACCTTGATATCCTTTTTCTCAGGGATGACCACACGCTCGCGCATGTGTCCCACCACTTCGTCCATGAGCAGGATTACCGGTACGCGCCAGGTCTCCGCCAGGTTAAAGGCCCTTATGGTGTAGTCGAAGGCCTCCTGCGGGGAGGAAGGAGAAAGGGCTATGATCTCGTAGTCGCCGTGGCTTCCCCATCTGGCCTGCATGACGTCGGCCTGTCCAACCAGGGTGGGAAGGCCGGTGGAAGGCCCGCCGCGCATGACGTTGACCACGACGCAGGGTGTTTCCGTCATTACCCCGAGGCCGATATTTTCCAGCATGAGGCTGATGCCCGGCCCGGAGGTGGCGGTCATGCTCTTGGCCCCGGCCCAGGATGCGCCCAGTATGGCGGCCATAGAGGCTATCTCGTCTTCCATCTGGATATAGACCCCCCCTACCTGGGGAAGGCGGATGGACATCCGTTCCGCTATCTCACTGGATGGCGTGATGGGATAACCGGCGAAGAAACGGCAACCGGCGGCCAGCGCCCCTGCCGCGCAGGCCTCATTCCCGGTCAGAAAATAAGTCCCTGTAAGTACATCCTTTCCCATGTTAATCCTTACTCCTTGCCACTAAGACACAAAGCCACTAAGATTGGCAGCTTTGTAAAAAGTCTGGAATACTCCTTCTCCCCGGGGAGAGAAAAATTACTTTCTGAAAAATCAGAAAATTAAAAGTTCTTCTTTTAATATCATATCCTTTGTGCCTTTGTGACTTCGTGGCTGAATAGTTACCCCACGGTCACATAGATAGCGAAATCCGGGCACACCTCTTCGCAGAAACGGCAAGATATACAATATTTCTCTTCTGTCTCTTCGAGCACCGGATAGCGGTAGCCTTTGAAGTTGTAGTCCGTTGACCAGGCCAGGACCTTATTCGGACAGTATTCAAGGCAGAGGCTACAGCCCTTGCAGCGTTCGGGAATGATCTGCACCTTGCCGCGGGGGACCTGATATTGATCCAGGTTGAATAACTTGCGTTTTACCGGGGACATCAGACCATCTCCTCCAGTTGGGCAAATATCTGTTTAAATGAAGAGCCCTTAAGGTTTATAGCCCCGGAAAGGCAACCGGCCGCGCACAGGCCGCACCCTTTACACAAGACGGGGTTGATACCGGCCACCATTGCGCCGGTCTTTTCTGACGGAGACATCGTTACCGCGCCGAAGGGACAGATGGAGACGCAAAGTCCGCAACCGCGGCAGATCTCCTCTTCTACCCCGCATATCGTGGGATCGAGTCTTATAAAATCATTGGCCAGGAGAGACAGGGCCTTGCCCGCCGCACCGGTGGCCTGGGAAACGGTGTCGGTAATATCCTTGGCAAACTGCGCTGCTCCGGCCAGAAATATGCCATCAGTATTGCTTTCCAACGGTCCTAATTTGGGGTGCGCCTCGCTAAAAAATCCGCCGAGGTCGCTGGCTATGTGTAAGGTACGGGCCAGCTTCTGACTGCCGGACGACGGGATAACAGCCATGGCCAGCACCACCAGATCGGCCTCAATCTCTACCTGACGGCCGGACAGGGTATCTGCTCCCCAGACCACTAATTTATCGCCGGACTTAAAGACCTTGGAGACCTTACCCCGCAGATAGAGGATTCTTTCCTCGCTCATGACCTTTTGCACAAATTCTTCGTGTCCCTTTCCGGCGGCACGGATATCGATATAAAATACGTAGGCCTGGCCGTCCGGCACTGCATGCTTATACAGCAAGGCTTGCTTGGCCGTGTACATGCAGCAGACCTTTGAACAGTAGGGGACTCCGTGTTCAGGGTCGCGCGAACCCGCACACTGGACAAAGACCACGTTTTGGGGGATGCGGCCGTCGGAAGGCCGGCGCACCACGCCCCCGGTGGGGCCGGAGGCCGAGAGCATGCGTTCGAATTGCAGGCCGTCGATCACATCTTCATACCCATCGCCTCCGTATTCGCCGATATGGGCCACGGGCATCAGTTCATAGCCGGTGGACAGGATGATGGCCCCCACCTCGAAGGTTATTTCCCGGGGCTCCATGAGGAAATTTATGGCCCTGGCCTCGCAGCTCTTATAGCAGTTCTCACAGATAATTAATTTATCGGTGTTGAGGCAGGCGTCCCAGTCAATGGTATAGACCGTGGGCACGGCCTGCGGAAAGGGCAGATAAACGGCCTTTCGGGCCCCAAGCCCCTGGTCGAATTCATTGGGTACGACCACCGGACAGGTCGGCACACAGTCGCCGCAACCGGTGCAGAGCGTCTCATCAACGTAGCGGGGTTTGAAGCGCACGGTGACCTGGAACTGGCCGATATTCCCTTCAATACGTGTTACCTCGGAATAGCTTAAAAGATGAACGCGCTCGTTTTGGCTTGCCTCGACCATCTTGGGCGTGAGGATACAGGCGGAGCAATCAAGCGTCGGGAAGGTCTCTCCGAGCTGGGCCATGTGTCCCCCCAGAGATGGCGATTTCTCCACGAGATAGACCTCGTAGCCGCTGTTAGCTATATCCAGGGCGGCCTGTATGCCGGCGACGCCGCCCCCGATTACGAGCACCCTTTTAGTTACTGGGCTCTGGAAAGGCTCCAGCGGTTCGGCATAGCGCAGCCGGCCCAGGCTTCCTTTGATGATGGAAAAGGCCTTATCTGTGCCTTCCGCCCCGTCTATATGCACCCAGCTACAGTGCTCCCGTATGTTGGCCATATCCAGTAGATAAGGGTTCAGGCCGGCCCGCTGTGCGGTTTGCGCAAAGGTTTTCCCGTGGAGCCTGGGGCTGCAGGCGGCAACCAGCGCCCCGTCCAGACGGTGTTCGCGGATGTCATCGGCAATCATAGTCTGGCCGGGTTTGCTGCACATATAGAGGTAGTCTTTGGCCAGGACTACATCGGGCAGGGCAGAGACCTTTTCCTTTAAGGCTTCTATATCCACGGTGCGGGCGATATTCTTTC
>Ga0068714_10006067_pt1 | contig 12482 bp, 11 predicted proteins | sample MTBNYHSulfiMetaG_FD_62988 | JGI IMG/M metagenome (GOLD analysis project Ga0068714, IMG submission 62988) | Enrichment culture microbial communities from rom New York Harbor, USA that are MTBE-degrading - MTBE-NYH (New York Harbor Sulfidogenic)... | ecosystem: Environmental > Aquatic > Marine >... | reverse complement strand
TGGTGGAGGGGTTGCCCGGGGCCGCCGCCGCCCTGCTCACCACCCGCATGGCCGACCCGGCCGGGTACGGACGCGTGTGCCGGGAAGGCGGCCGGGTGGTGGGCATCGTGGAGGACCGAGACGCCACTGCCGAGCAAAGGGCCATCACCGAGGTGGCCGTCTCCACCTACGCCTTCGAGGGGGCGGCTCTGGGCGGGGCACTGGCCGGACTGGCTCCGGACAACGACCAGGGCGAGTACTACCTCACCGACGCCGTCGGCTTGCTGGCTGCCTCGGGGACGGTGCGGGGGGTACCGGTGACCGACCCGGCCGAGGTGCAGGGGATCAACTCCCACGGCCAACTGGCCCAGGTGGCGGCGGAGGTGCGGCGGCGTATCAATGCCGCCTGGATGGAGGCCGGGGTCTGGATGCTCGACCCCGACCGGGTCTACCTGGAGGCGGCCGTGTCTCTCGAGGCGGGAGTCTGCCTCTACCCCGAGGTACACCTCGAAGGCACCACCCGGGTGGGCGCGGGGGCCGTGGTCGGCCCGCAGGTCTTTGCCGCCGACAGCTCCATCGGCCCGGAAGCCCGCGTCTGGTACTCGGTGCTGCGCGGGGCGGAGGTGGGGGAGGGGGCGCAGGTGGGGCCCTTCGCCAGCCTGCGGCCCGGCACCCGCCTGGCCGCCGGGGCCAAGGCGGGCACCTTCGTGGAGACCAAGAACACCGTGGTGGGCCGGGGGAGCAAGGTGCCTCACCTTTCCTACCTGGGCGACGCCACCATCGGCGAGGACTCCAACATCGGCGCCGGCACCATCACCTGTAACTACGACGGGCGGGAGAAACACCGCACGGTCATAGGCGACCGGGTGTTCATCGGATCCGACACCATGCTGGTGGCGCCGGTGGAGATCGGGGACGACGCCTACACGGGGGCCGGCTCGGTCATCACCCGCGACGTGCCCCCCGGGGCCCTGGCGGTGGAGCGTTCGCCGCAACAGGAGGTACCCGGCTACGCTGCGAAGAGGGCCCGCAGAACACAAGAGAAAGGGTGAGCACCGGTGGAACTGCCCGGCCGCAAGCGCTTGATGCTCTTCTCGGGGTCGGCCAACCCTGCCCTGGCCGAGGAGGTGGCAGGTCTTCTCGGCATCCCGCTGGGCGGGGTGGAGCGTTCCCGGTTCGCCAACGGGGAGATCTACATCCGCTTTGACGAGAGCGTGCGGGGGGCCGACTGCTTCGTGTTGCAGAGCCACAGCCGGCCGGTCAACTTCCACATCATGGAGCAGTTGATCATGCTCGACGCCCTGCACCGGGCCTCGGCCAAGCGGATCACCGCCGTGGTGCCCTTCTACGGCTACGCCCGCCAGGACAAGAAGCACCTGGCCCGCGAGCCCATCACCGCCCGGCTCATGGCCGACCTGTTCGTGGCGGCCGGGGCCGACCGCATCGTGTCGATGGACCTGCACAGCGCCCAGATCCAGGGGTACACGGTGAAGCCGTTCGATCACCTCACCGCCCTGCCGGTCTTCTACCAGTACCTCCAGGAGACGGTGGGCGATTCCATGGTCATCGTCTCCCCCGACACCGGGCGGGTGCGCCTGGCCTCCCGCTTCGCCCGCCACCTCGACGCCGGGGTCGCGTTTGTGCACAAGCGCCGCCGGGTGGACGTGCGCAACGAGTCGGCCTCCCTGCAGGTGGTCGGCGACGTGGCCGGCCTGCACGCGGTGATCATCGACGACATGATCGACACCGGAGGCACGGTGGTCACCGCCGCCGAGTTGCTCCACGAGGCGGGGGCGCTGAGCGTGCGGGCGCTGGCCACCCACGGGGTGCTCTCCCCTCCGGCCGCCGAGCGCTTCCGGGCCAGTGCCCTCCAGGAGGTGGTGATCACCAACACCCTCCCGGTGCCGGAGGACGCCGCCGGCCTGGAGAAGCTGAAGGTGCTGTCGATCGGCCCGATCCTGGCCGACGCCTTGCGGGCCATCTTCACCGAGGAGTCGGTGTCGGCCATCTTCATGGGGGAGAACGCCTGACCTCGGACGGAAGGCCGCGATGCCCGAAGCGGTGGCCGTCGGAGGCGCCCTTCTAGCATCGGCCTGCCGATGGTCTTCTCCTCGATCGAATTCCTCTTCCTGTTCCTGCCGGTGGTGCTCGGCCTGTACTGGATCACCCCGCCGCGGGCCAGGAACACCCTGCTGCTGGCGGCGTCGCTGGTCTTCTACACCTGGGGGGGAGGGGCCTTCGTCCTGATCCTGCTGGCGGCGATCGCCCTCAACTACGCGGCCGGGCGGCTCATCGGGTGGGCTCGCGATCGCGATCGGCCGCTGGGCGCCCGCCTCGGCCTGGCTCTGGGCGTGGCCAGCAGCCTGGGACTGCTCGGGTACTTCAAGTACGCCAACTTCCTGGTGGACCAGCTGAACGACATCGGGCACCGCCTCGGGCTGGGCACCATCGCCTGGGAGGGAGTGGCCCTCCCCATCGGTATCTCCTTTTTTACCTTCCAGGCGATGTCCTACGTGGTGGACGTGTACCGGGGCCGGACCCGCTGCCTGGCCAACCCGATCGACTTCGCCATGTACGTGGCGCTGTTCCCCCAGCTCATCGCCGGGCCCATCGTTCGCTTCCATGAGATCAGCGACCAGTTGCACGACCGCCGGACGCGGGTGGACGACATCGCCGACGGGGCCCTGCGCTTCGCCCACGGCCTGGTGAAGAAGGTGGTGGTGGCCGATACGGTGGCCGCCGCCGCCGACGCGGCCTTCGGGGCCCAGCCCAGCCTGCTGTCGATGCCGGAGGCCTGGATCGGGTTGGCGGCCTACACCCTGCAGATCTACTTCGACTTCTCCGGGTACAGCGACATGGCCATCGGGCTGGGGAGGATGCTGGGCTTCCGGCTGCCGGAGAACTTCCGCCGGCCCTACTCGGCCATCTCGATCACCGACTTCTGGCGCCGCTGGCACATGACCCTGTCCAACTGGTTTCGCGACTACCTGTACGTGCCGCTGGGGGGCAACCGGGGCTCCCGAGCGGCCACCTACCGCAACCTGGCCGTCGTGTTCCTGCTCACCGGGCTGTGGCACGGGGCCAAGTGGACCTTCGTGGCCTGGGGGGCCTATCACGGTGTGCTGCTCATCGTCGAGCGGGCCACCGGCCAGCGACCGACCGGGGAGGCGTCGCTGGTGCCGCTGCGCCGGGCTCTCACCCTGCTGGCGGTGATGCTGGGCTGGGTGCTCTTTCGGGCCGATTCATTCCCGCATGCCCTGGGCTACCTGCAGGCGCTGTTCTCCTTCGATTTCGGGGTCGGCAGCGGGGCGGTGGCTGCGGCGGCGGGCGGGCGCCTGGTCATCACCATGGTGGTGGCCGGCCTGGTGGTGCTGCTGCCGCGCGGTTTCGTGTTCGGCCCCTACCTGCTGCGCCCCCGCCGATGGGCGGTGGCCGCCCGCCTGGCGCTGCTGGCCCTGGCCCTGCCCTATGCGCTGCTCCTGGTGGTGAGCGGCACCTTCAGCCCCTTCCTCTACTTCCAGTTCTGATGGGCGACCGCGATCCCTCCGCTTCGGCACGCCGGTCCTCCGGGTGGGGCCGCTGGGGCCGGTGGGGGATCATCGTCTGGTTCTGCGCGCTGCTCTGCGCGCCTCCCCTGCTGCTGGCCGCCGGGCTGCGGCCCGAATCGCTTGAGCAACGCCTGCCGGTCGAGGCGCCCGGGTTCTCCGTCGGCCGGCTGCTCGACACGGGCTGGTACGGACGGATCGCCGATTGGTTCGCCGACCGTCTCCCGTGGCGGGACCGGGCCATCGAAGCCGACGCGCTCATCGACTTCGTCCTGTTCGACGAGAGCCCCAGCCCTCGGGTGCGGGTGGGGTCGGACGGGTGGCTCTTCCTGCGGGACGACTTCGAGGTGCCCTGCTACCCGGTTGAGAGCATCCAGGCCGCGGTGGATGAGATAGCCCTTCTCGACCGCGTGCTGGCGCTGGCCGACAAGCGCCTCCTGTTCATCGTGGCCCCGGACAAGTCGGCCATCTACCCGGACCGCCTGGGTGATCTGGCCGCCGACACCGCGTGTGCCCGGGCCAACCGGGAGACCTTCCGGGATCTCCTGGCCGCGTCCGGCATCACCGGTTATCTCGACACCTGGTCGATCCTGGAGGAAGCGGCGGCCGGTCCGCAACCCGCCTATCACCGCCTCGATACCCACTGGAATGACCTCGGGGCGGGAGCGGTGGCTGCCGCCGCCGTGGAGCACTTCGCCCCCGGCCTGTGGGATCCGGGGGACTTCACCCTGATGGGATCGGAGACCCGCATCGGTGATCTCGGGCGATTGATGGGACTGCCCCTGCATCAGGAGGTGGACATCTGGCAGGTGCATCGGGATGAGCAGCCCTCCCTGCTCACCGAAGGGGTGACTCGCACCATCGAGGCGGTGACCAGCACCATGGAGAGCAGTCCCGCCATCGGGCTCCCGGGTCTGATGATCCACGATTCCATGGGCAACGCCCTGGCCCCCCTTTTGCGCCCCTACTTCGCCCGGCTCACCACCGTGCGCGCCCTGGGCGTGCGCGCGCCCTTCGCGGCCGATCGGGGCTGGTTCGAGGAGGCGCTGGGGGAGGCCGAAGTTCTCATTGTCGTGAAGGTTGAGCGGGTGGGGCTGCAACGGCTCCAGGGCGGGTTGGTGGGGGTCGTGGTCGGCGCCCTGGCCGACTTGCTGCCGCAGTCGGAGATACCCCTCGTCCGTCGCCTGACCGGAGCCGAACGGGGCACCCGCTGGGCACGGGACACCGGCGAGATCGTCACCACCGGCGAGGGGGAAGCGAGCATCGCTCTCTCTCTGCCGGCCACCGGGCCCGGAGTGGACCGCTACCTGGTCGTCCACCTCCGGCCCAAGGGTCGCATCGAGGTGCGCCTGACCTGGACGGATCCCCTGGATGGTCGGACTCGCGAGGTGGTGGACGTCATCCCGCCTGCGGCCACCACCGCCTCCTTCGACCTGTCGTCGTTGGGGTCCGCCACGGAGGTGGAGCTGCATCTGGGCGCCGTACGGGGCCGCCGGGTGACGGGGATCACGGTGGTGGAGATCGCTCCGCCGGCCGCCGACGCGTAGCCTGTCGGCCGTGGACAGCATCGAGATCACCCTGCGCACCGGCCCGGCCCCGGCGGCCCTGGATATCACGGCCGAGGTCGAGCGGTTCGTCGCCGGCAAGGGCGACGGCCTGCTATCGGTGTATCTGCCCCACGCCACCGCGGGGGTGGCCGTCATGGAGACCGGCTCGGGCAGCGACCACGACCTGCTCGATCACCTCGACGCGCTGTTCCCCCGAGACGACCGCTGGCGCCATCGCCACGGTGCCGCCGGACACGGGGCCGACCACGTGATCCCGGCTTTCGTGTCCCCCTCGGTGACGATCCCGGTGCTGGACGGGCGGCTGGCCCTGGGGACCTGGCAGTCGCTGGTGGTGGTGGATCCCAACCGGGACAACCGCACCCGCCGGGTACGCCTCAGCTTCCTGCCCGGCTGAACCGGCCGGCTGTCGCGCTCCGGGTGGCTCAGGAGGCGTCCTGCCATCGGAGGCGGCGCAGGAACTGGGCGTTGACGGCGACGATGACGGTGGAGGCGCTCATCAGGATCGCGGCTGCAGCGGGGGCGAGCACGATCCCCGCCCAGGCCAGGGCACCGGCCGCCAGGGGGAGGGCGAAGACGTTGTAGCCGGTCGCCCAGGCCAGGTTCTGCACCATCTTGCGGTAGCCGGCCTGGGAAAGGCGCCGGACGGCGACCACGCCCCGGGGGTCGTCGGAGGCGAGGACGATCCCCGCCGATTCGATCGCGACGTCGGTCCCGGCCCCGATGGCGATGCCGACGTCGGCCTGGGCGAGCGCCGGCGCGTCGTTGATGCCGTCCCCGACCATCGCCACCCGGTGGCCCTCCGCCTGCAGATCGGCGACTCGCGAGTGCTTGTCCTCGGGGGGACCTCGGCCAGCACCTCGTCGATCTCCAGATCGGCGGCAACCGCCTCGGCGACGGGGCGGGCATCGCCGGTGATCATCGCCACCTTGACGCCGAGGCGGTGGAGATCCTCGACCGCCCGGGGTGACTCGGGGCGGATCTCGTCTTCGAGAGAGATGGCTCCCACGATCTGGTCGGCGTCGATCACGTACAGGACCGTCGCCCCGCGCTGCGTCGCCCGGTCGACGGCCTGCGTCAACGCGTCGGGTATAGCCAGGCCTCGCTCCCGGAGGAGGGCCGGGCCGCCCACCGCCAGGAGGCGGCCGTCGACCGTGGCTTCGACCCCGCGACCGCTCATCGCCCGGAATCCGGTGGCGGCGGGGAGGTCGGTGGCCTCGCCGGCCGCGGCGACGATCGCCCGGGCGAGGGGGTGCTCGGAGTCTGCCTCGACGGCCGCCGCCAGCCGCAGCAGCCGGTCATGGTCCCCGTCGACGGCCGTTGCCTCCTGCACTGCATGAGAGCCGCGGGTGAGGGTGCCGGTCTTGTCGAACAGCACGATGTCGACGGTTCGCATCCTCTCCAGAGACAGGCGGTCTTTGATCAGGATGCCGCGGTCGGCGGCCAGCCCGGTGGAGATCGAGACGACCAGGGGTATGGCCAGGCCGAGGGCATGTGGGCAGGCGATCACCAACACGGCGACCGCCCGCACCACCGCCTGGTCGGGTCGATCGGCTATCAGCCAGGCGAGCACCGCAATCAGGGCGGCGGCCACCGCGACGTAGAAGAGAATGGCGGCGGCTCGATCGGCCAGCGCCTGCGCGCGAGATCGTGACTGCTGAGCCTGGGCCACCAGTCGTTGGATGCCCGCCAGGGTCGTCTCCTCCCCCAGCGCCCTCACCTCTACGCGGACCGAGGAGTCGGTCACCACCGTTCCCGCCGCCACCCGATCGTCGGGGCCCTTCGGAACCGGCCTGGACTCGCCGGTGACCATCGATTCGTCCATCTCGGCCGAGCCTTCGATGATCACTCCGTCGGCCGGGACCCGCCCACCCGACCGAACCAGGACCAGGTCTCCCACCTGCAGCCGGGAGACGGGGATCGTCTCCGCCCCACCGTCGGTCAGGCGTTCCGCCTCGTCGGGCAGAAGCTCGGCCAAAGCAGCCAGGGCGCCCCGAGCCCTGCCCACGGCCCGCATCTCCAACCAGTGGCCCAGCAGCATGATGGTGATGAGCGCGGCCAGCTCCCACCAGAACTCCAGGTCGAACCACCCGAAGGTGGTCGAAGCCGACGCCGCGAAGGCGACGGTGATCCCCATCGCGATCAGCAGCATCATTCCCGGGCGGCGGTCTCTTACCTCGCCGATCGCACCCCGCAGGAAGGGAAAGCCCCCGTAGACGAAGATCGCCGTTCCCAGCACCGGTGACAACCAGGTCGATCCGGGAAACGACGGGGCCGTGTACCCGAACCAGCCCTGGATGGTCTCGCTGAAGAAGACAACGGGAAGGCTCAGGGCGAACGACAGCCAGAACCGGTTCCGGAAGCGGGCCGGGTCGTGCCCGGCGTGGCGGTCGTGACTTCCACGGTGCCCGTTGCCCATCAAAGCGTGTCGTTGTGGAGAAGGGCTATGAAGGGCAGCGTTCGCCGCCTCGGCGTGGTGGCCGGTGTGGTTATGAGGATCGGGTGAATTGTCCAACGCGCTCTCCTCGAGCCGGCTGCCGTCCGCAGCCGCCCGGTTCCGGGGGCCGGCGGAGTCATCGGCCGCACATCCAACCCTATCGGGAGGGCGTGCTCTACCGGTAGGAGGGAGCGCGCGTCACAATGCCGGTACGGCTACCGAGAGGGTCAATATGTCGTTGAGCTACTGGCTCGTCGCCGACGTCGGCGGCTGGGGCCATCACATGGACGGCTGGGGCTGGGGCGGGGCGGTGTTCGGGTGGCTGGCGATGGTCCTCGTCGCCCTGGCGATCGGGTGGCTGCTGTGGTCGGTGGTCACCCGTGTCGGTGAGCGCCGCCGTGGGCAACCATCGCCCCGCGACCGGCTCGACGAGCGATACGCCCGCGGCGAGATCACCCGTGAGGAGTATCTCCAGCAGCGGTCCGACCTCAGGGGCTAGGGCCGGCGGCGACGGGCAGGGCTCAACCGGCGGCGGGGCGGCCGACCGGCACCATGTACAGAGGCAGGCAGCCCTCGGGGAGGCCGAGCAGGTGGGCCACTCCCTCCACGTCGTGCGCCCCCACCGGGTAGGCGGAGAGGCCCAGGGCTTCGGCTTGTAGCAGGACGTTCTGGGCGGCGTGGCCCAGCCCCAGGGCGACGTAGCGGTCGGCCCGCTCCGCGTAACGGTCGGCCGTGCGGGCGCCGACGGCCGCCAGCACGATCACCGCCCCGGCGGTGAGCAGGTGCTCGTCGTTGCGGGTCACCGCGCTGAGCGGGGCGCGGAGGTCGGCCGGGTCGGTCTGCTCCAGGTGGTGGGTGGTGCCGTCGTAGTGAAAGGTGCCGGCCGGGGTGACCGCGTACACCTCATGTGGCAGTGTGTTCCCCGCGGTGGGGGCGGTGCGCCGGCCGTCGGGCCCGGTCACTCCATGGGCGGCCCAGAGCAACTGGCCCAACTCGGAGGGGGAGAGGTCCTCCCCGGCGAAGTCACGTCGCGAACGGCGGCTCGCCAGGGCCTCTTCCAGCGATACGGGCCCGTCGCAGCGGGGCGGGGGCAGTTCGAGCATGCTCTCCTCCTTCATCTCGGGCTGAAGAAACCGGCGATACCGGCACGACGGCGCCGGGCCCGGTAAACCGAGGTCACGATGTCTGAGGTCTCGCGTGAGGAGAGGTTTTCCCTCTCCAGCAGGGCCTGAGCCACCGCCTGCACCGCGGCCCAGATCTCCGGGATGCCGATGAGGCCCAGGGCTCGCCGCCGGATCCACTCCAGGTAGGCCTCGTTCTCCTCCGGGTCCCGCGTCACCCGCCGGCCGAGAACCGACAGGGCCTCCCCGGCCGGCCCCCAGCCCCCGGGCGGTTCCCGGCCGTCGAAGCACTCCCGGGACTCGCTCACCAACGCGGTCCACCGGGCGAGGATCTCCAGTTCGACCTCATGGCGGGCCCGGCTGCCCATGGCCACTTGCCAGGTGCGCGGCGTGTGATCCTCATCGGGGACGGGGGGCTCGGCCTGTTCGGCCAGGGAGAGCACGGGCACCCGCCGCCCCTGGGTACAGAGCGCAACCCCGTAGCCGGCCCGGTGGTATGCCAGGCGCTCCCGATCGAGTTCCCGGTCCTGGGTCATGTGCTCTCCTTCTGCGGGGAGAGTAGGCGGATGGGGCGGGTCAGTCGCCGATCACCTTGACCAGCACCCGCTTGCGGCGTCGGCCGTCGAACTCACCGTAGAAGATCTGCTCCCAGGGGCCGAAGTCGAGCCGCCCGCCGGTGACCGCCACCACCACCTCCCGGCCCATCACCTGGCGCTTGAGGTGGGCATCGGCGTTGTCCTCCCCGGTGCGGTTGTGGTGGTAGGAGGACACGGGCTCGTGGGGGGCGAGGCCCTCCAGCCAGACCTCGTAGTCGTGATGGAGCCCGGCCTCGTCGTCGTTGATGAACACGCTGGCGGTGATGTGCATGGCGTTCACCAGCACCAGGCCCTCGTCGATCCCGCTCTCTCTGACCGCCTCCTCCACCTGCGGAGTGATGTTGACGAATCCCCGCCGGGCGGGGATTTCGAACCAGAGTTCCCGGCGATGGCTCTTCATGGTTGATCCTTCCCACGAGGGCTTGGCCCGGACGGGGTGCTCGGAGCCTAGATGAGCGGAGCTGTGCCGCCGCATCAGGTGCTGCTCCTTGCCGATCGTCGCGTCGTCACATGGCGCCATCCCATACACTTGGGACCGGGCACTGGCTGTCTCTGAGGGAGGGACTCATGGCCATCAACACACCCCTGTCCACCCGCCGGGGTCTGGGCGGGTTAGTGGCCCTGGCGGCGGGGGCCCTGATGATCGTCTCGGTGTTTCTGCCCTGGCTGAGCAGTCCCGTGGGGGCAGGGGACTCGGTGACCGGTTGGGACACTTACGAGCAGGCCTCCGGAGGCGAGCAGTGGTTCGTCCAGGAGACCTTCTCCTCCGGGTTCAGCCCCTGGTTCACAGGCATCTCGGTGTTGATCGCCGGGGGTCTGCTGGCCCTCATCGGGCTGGCCATGCTGTTCTCGCTGTCGGGCGGCGCTTTCCGGTTGCCGGTGGCCGGGATCATCTTGCTGGGCTTCATCGCCCTGTTGATCTTCATCGTGGGGATCACCAACCTGGTCTCTCTGTACGCCACCGGCGATTCCGATCTGGTGATCCCGGAGTACGGGCTGTTCCTGCTCACGGCCGGGGCGACCGTCGGCCTGCTCGGCGTCTGGGTGGGGGTCGGCCGGGGCCGCTCGGTCTGAGCCGAGCGGCGCGAATGTCGCGGCCCACGCGCCCGGCATCTGCGCCCGGATCGTGCCCGTCCCCTGCGTAGACTGCGCGCCGGGGGTCGAAGCTTCACTCGGTGGAGGCCGGCATGAACAGGCGGTCATCACTCAACTCCCGTCGCGGCCTGGGCGGGCTCACCGCCCTGGCGGGCGGGTTACTCATGACCCTGTCGGTGTTCGCCCCGTGGATCCACTACCCGGCATCTACCACCACCGTGACCGGTTGGGACACCTACCAGCTGGCCGCGGGGGCCGACAAGTGGTTCACCCAAACCGCGTTCGCCCCCGCCGGCTCCAGCCCCGGGTTCTCCGGCATGTCGGTGCTGATCGCCGCGCTCGTGCTGGTGCTCATCGGAGCGGCGATCGTGTTCTCCGTGGTGGGCGCCTTCCGGCTAGCGCTTGGGTCGAGCCTCCTGCTGGGGATGGTGGCCCTGCTGGTCTTCTGTGTGGGGTGCACCAACCTGGTGTCGCTGTACACCACCGCCGACCAGTTTGTGGTGCGGCCCGGATGGGGTCTCTTCGCGATGGCAGCCGCAGCCCTGGCGGGGCTGGTCGGTGTCTGGGCGGGGGTCGGGCGGGGCAGGTCCTGATCCCGGCCGAGGCCCACAGAGAAGCCCCTCCGGACGGGCCGGAGGGGCTTCTTGGTCGGGCCGGTTGCTAGAGGAACAGCGGCGCCATCACCAGGGTGATGGTGGACAGCAGCTTCACCAGCACGTGCAGCGACGGGCCGGCGGTGTCCTTGAAGGGATCGCCCACCGTGTCCCCGACCACCGAGGCCGCGTGGGTCGGGTTCTTGATGGTGGAGCCGTCGGCTGCCGTCAGGTACTTGCCCCCGTGGGCACCCGCCTCGATGTACTTCTTGGCGTTGTCCCAGGCCCCGCCCCCGTTGTTGAAGAACAGGGCGACCAGGATGCCCCCGATGGTGCCCACCATCAGCAGGGCGGCCACCGCCTCGGCGGAGATCAGCGGTTCCCCGCTGGTCACGAAGAGCCACTTGAACAGGAGCCCCACGGCAATGGGCCCGAGCACCGGCAGCAGGCCGGGGGCCACCATCCGCCGCAGCGCGGACTTGGTGACGATGTCCACACAGGCCCCATACTCCGGCTCGAAGTCGGGCGGGAACTGGATGATCTCGTTCTCCCGCGGCAGGTGGGCGTACTGACGGCGCACCTCGGCGATGATCGACTGGGCCGCTCTGCCCACCGCCCGGATGGCCCAGGCCGAGAACAGGAACACCAGCATCGCCCCGATCAGGGCACCGACGAACACCACCGGCTTGGCCAGGTTGATGGGGAAGGGGGTGCCCTCCGGCTGGCCCGAGTACTGGACCACCTCGTCGAGATAGGCCTGGAACAGCAGGAAGGCCGCCAACCCGGCCGAGCCGATGGCGTACCCCTTGGTCAGTGCCTTGGTGGTGTTGCCCACCGCGTCGAGACGGTCGGTCTTGGCCCGGACCTCTTCGGGCTGTTGGGACATCTCGATGATGCCCCCGGCGTTGTCGGCGATGGGCCCGAAGGTGTCCATCGCCAGGATGAAGGCCGCCGTGGCCAACATGCCCATGGTGGCCACCGCCGTGCCGAACATGCCGGCGTTCACTCCCGACCCGTCGGGGAAGGCGGACTGGCCCAGAAAGTAGGACCCCAGCAGGGCCGCTCCCATCACCACCACCGGGATGGCGGTGGTCTCCATGCCTACGCTGATCCCGGCGATGATGTTGGTGGCCGGCCCGGTCTCGGAGGCCTCGGCAATCGACTTCACCGGGCGGTACTTGTGCTCGGTGTAGTACTGGGTGATGTACACGAAGGCCACCGAGGTGACCACCCCGATCAGCCCGCACAGGAAGAAGTGCCACCAGGCGTTGGGCGCCTCGTCGGTGCGCAGCAACCAGTAGGTTGCCCCGGCGAAGGCCGCCATGGCCAGCACCACCGCGACGTAGTAGCCGCGGTTGAGGGCGGTCATCGGGTCGATCTTCTCTTCCCGGTCCATCCGCACCCAGACGATGCCGATGATGGAAGCGATGATCCCGAAGGCACGAGCCACCAGCGGGAACATCATCACGCCCACGATCCCGGCCGAGAACGGCAGCCCGGCGCGCTGCGCCGAGAGGGCCAGTGAGGCCCCCAGGATCATGGCGCCGATGT
>Ga0068714_10006066_pt1 | contig 12483 bp, 11 predicted proteins | sample MTBNYHSulfiMetaG_FD_62988 | JGI IMG/M metagenome (GOLD analysis project Ga0068714, IMG submission 62988) | Enrichment culture microbial communities from rom New York Harbor, USA that are MTBE-degrading - MTBE-NYH (New York Harbor Sulfidogenic)... | ecosystem: Environmental > Aquatic > Marine >... | reverse complement strand
TCCGGCCCGGTGCCGAAAATTGGTGGCCTACATTTAGGCGCCGTGCCCAAAATTGAGCTTGACTCTCAGGCGAGGGGGACGGTACTCATGGCCCGAGTTCTGCTTTTTGGCTGGAAGGTCGGTTCATGCGCTGGAGCCCGGAAACCCGCTACAAGATGCTGCTGGAGATCAACAACGCCGTGGTGACCCGGACCAACCGCGAATCGATGTTCCAGGCGCTCGCCAAGGAACTGCGCAAACATTTTGACTTCGACCGGATGGCCATCAACATCTACGACGCCAAGACCCAATCCATCAGCTACTTCGCAGCCGCCGACGGCATCCAGCCGGGCGGCATCATGACCCGGCACAGCCGACCCCTCGCCGACGGGGCCATCGCCCGCATGGTGATTCAATCCCGCCAGGCGACCGTCATCGAGGATCTTCAGCGCTATACGGACTTGCAGTCCGTCGGCGCCATGGTCCAAGCGGGGCTCAATGCCACCATGGCTTTTCCCCTCCTGGTGCGAGGGAGCGTCCTCGGAGCGATCCACTTCTCCTTTCGCCGCGCACCGGATCACATCTCGGAGCTGAAAGAGGTGCTCACGGACGTTTCCACCCAGGTGGCGATCGCCGTTGACAACATGCTTGCCTATACCGAACTCGAAAAAATCAACAAGAGCCTCGAGCACCAGAAGGAGTATCTGCTTCACACCAGCAGGGATTACCCCGAGAACGAATTTTTCTACCAGTCAACGGCCATGGTCAACGTCATGAAGCTGGTCGAGAGTGCGGCCGACACGGACGCGACCGTGCTGATCACGGGCGAGACCGGAACCGGGAAGGACTACCTGGCCCGGTGCATCCACAATCTCAGTTCGCGCCGCAACCACCTCTTCGTCAAGACCAACTGTCCCGCGCTGGCATCCTCCCTTTTCGAGAGCGAGCTCTTCGGCCACGCCAAGGGCGCCTTCACGGGGGCTCTGAACCGCCGTCTCGGCCGATTCGAACTCGCCCACGGCGGGACCATTTTCCTGGACGAGATCGCCGAATTGCCCATCAACCTGCAGGCCAAGCTGCTGCACATCCTTCAGGACGGGCTGCTCGAGCGGGTCGGGGACAGCCGGCCCATTCACGTCGACTGCCGGGTGATCGCCGCCACCAACCAGAACCTGGAAGCGGGGATCCGCGCAGGCACGTTCCGGCGGGACCTCTACTACCGGTTGAACATTGTCTCGATCCACGTCCCGCCTTTGAGAGAGCGGCGAGAGGATGTTCGGCTCTTGGTCGAAAAACTCACCCGCATCCAATCCCGCGAGATGAACCGGCCTGAGCCGGTCTACTCCCGGCAGGCCATGGACCTCCTCAGCGCCCACCACTGGCCCGGGAATGTGCGGGAACTGAAGAACATCGTGAAGCGCATGGTGATCCTCCGGCCCGGGGATGAGATTTCCGCCCGGGATCTGGAAAAGCTGCTCAGCTCCGCCGCACCGAACGGGCAACCGAACCCGCCCACCACGCTGAGGGAAGCGGAACGGCAGCACATCGTCAGGGCATTGGCTGAAACCCGCGGGGTCATCGGAGGCCCCCGGGGCGCTGCGCGCATGCTCGGTCTTCCCCGCTCGACCCTTCAGTACCGGATCCGGAAGCTCGGCATCCGGTCCGGAGACTACCTTGCAAAGGGCTGAGTCGAGGATTCAAGCGTCGCTTTCTTCCAATTCCACCTGCCTGGCCTTGGCCCGCTTCCTCAACCAGATGCCGCTGACCACGGAGAGAGCGGCCAGAATGATGAAGGCCGCCGAGATGGGGCGGGTGACGAAGATCGCCACAGACCCCCGCGACATGGTGAGCGACTGCATGAAGGAGGTCTCCATCAGGCTCGCCAGGACCGTGGCCAAGACCATGGGAGCCACTGGAAAGCCGAGCTTGCGCATGAGGTAGCCCACGACCCCGAAGAGCAGGACCATCCACAGGTCGAAAAAGGAATGACGGAGGCTGTAGGCGCCGATCAGGGTGAAGACTGCGATGAAGGAGCCCAGGACCGGAAAGGGGATCAGGGCCATGCGCGCCCACACCCCCACGAGGGGGAGGTTCAGAACCAGGAGCATCGCGTTGCCGACGTACATGCTCGCGATGATGGTCCAAAGCAACTGGGGCTGCTCCTGCATCAGCCGGGGCCCGGGCTGCAGGCCGTACATGATGAATCCGCCGAGCAGAACGGCCAGGGCCGGCCCCGAAGGAATCCCGAAGGCAAAGAGGGGAACGAACCCCCCGCTGGCCGTGGCGTTGTTGGAGCCTTCCACGGCCGCCACCGCGTCCATGGCACCCTTGCCGAACCGTTCAGGGTGCTTGGAAAACCTTCTTTCCATGTCGTAGACCATGAACGACGTGACGGCGGGGCTGCAACCGGGGATGAGGCCGAAGAGGAAGCCGACGACTCCGGAGCGTCCTGTGGCGGCCCAGGTCTCCTTGATATCCTGCCAGGTGGGCAGCCATTCCACTTTCTTGCCCTTGAAGATATACTTGGTTTCCTTTTCGGCATTGATCAAGATCTCGCTGATGGCGAAGAGCCCCATGATGATGGGCACGAATTCCACCCCTCCCATGAGCTCCCGGTACCCGAAGGTGAGCCGCGCCACGCCGGTCAACGGATCCAGACCGATCATGGCCGTGAGGAGCCCGAAGAGGGCGGCCAGAAGTCCTTTGCCCAGCTCTCGCCCCGAAAGGCTGATCACGAGGCTCAATCCCAGAAGGGTCAGGGCGAAGTACTCGGGCGGGCCGAAGGCAAGGGCCGCCCTGGCCAGCACGGGGGCGAAGAAGGTCAGGCCGATCACCCCCATAGTTCCCGCCACAAAGGAGGCGATCGCCGAAATTCCCAGGGCGGGACCGCCGCGGCCCTGCATGGTGAGCTGGTAGCCCTCCATGGCCGTCGGCACCGAGGAAGCCTCTCCCGGGATGTTGACGAGGATGGAGGTGGTCGAACCCCCATACATGGCACCGTAGTAAATGGCCGCCATCATGATGATGGCGGGTGCGGGGTCGAGCAGGGTCGCCAGGGGCAGCAGCATGGCGATGGCGGCCGTGGGTCCGAGACCGGGCAGCACGCCGACCAGCGTGCCGGCGATGCAGCCGATCAGGGCGAAAAGCAGGTTGTAGGGGCTGACGGCCGCAGCAAAGCCGTCCAGCAACGAGGACCATGCTTCCAAGGTTCGTCCTTTCCGGATCCAGGAAGCTCCGCGGCACGCAGAGGGCTCACCTATCCCAAAAACGAGAGAGGTCCCAGCGGCAAAGTCAGCTGCAGAAGCCTCATGAACACGAGGTAGATGAAAACCACGACGCCGAGGGCATACCCCCCGGCCACCCACAGGGGATACCTGCCGAAGTACCTGATGAACCCCATGACGAAGAGGAAGGTGCAGAGGAGAAACCCCAGGTAGGGCAGGAGCCCCACGTAGAGCACGAGACCGGACAACGCGCCCAGCCACAACCGCCGGCCGCGTCGGTCCGGCCACTCGATGCGTTTTGCCTCGCCTTCCCCCGACCTCCAGGCTTGGAGGAAGAGGGCGGCACCTCCGATGAGCAGCAACAGGCTCAGGAGGATGGGGAACGTGCGGGGGTGGAGCTGCCCCCCCGCACCCTCGGCGATCCCGGTCGACGCCCACAGGAAGACAGCTCCCAACAGGACCAGAAAAACCCCGGCCGCCATGTCCCCGGATCGCTTCGTGCTCAGCATCGTTCGGCTTTCAGCTACTTCTTCTTGATGTCTTTCACGATGTCCGCGTAGATTGCCGTCATTTTCTTGATGTAGGCTTCACTCGCCTTGTGGCCCATGGCCAGCGGCACAAAGCCTTCCTTCTTCATCTGCTCCACGATGGCCGGATCCTTGGCGATCTTCAAGAAGGCGTCCTCAAGGACCTGGATGACCTTGGCCGGGGTCTCGGGCGGCACGCCGATGCCCCGGTCAATGGACTCCGACAGATCCAGACCCGCCTCTTTGAACGTGGGCGTGTCCTTGAAGGCCGGGAATCTTTCGTCATCCGCGATGGCCAGGACCCGCATGGCATCCGCATGCTTGACCAGGTCGTCGGAGTTCCCGAAGATGGCGTTCACGTGCCCTCCCAGGAACGCGGTGATCTGGGGGGCGGCGCCGGTGAAGGGGACGTAGTTGAACGTGGCACCCGTCATTTTCTGCAGCCGCAGGGTGGCGATGTGATGCCCGGAAAAAGTCCCGGAACCGCCGATGCTGATCTCACCCGGTTTGGCCTTGACGGCATCCAGGAACTCCTTGAGCGTTTTGTACGGGCTGTCCTTTTGGACGGCCAGGCCCAGCGGCGTCCGCTGGAACAGCGCAACGGGGACGATCTCTTCGGTCTTGTACCCGGTTTCCTGTTGCATGGGCTGCAGGATGATGTGGGGGATGTTGATCCCGCAGATCAGGTATCCGTCAGGCTTGGACCGCACGAGCAGACTCCAGCCGAGGGCGCCCCCGCCTCCGACCTTGTAGTCTACGATGACCTTTTCCCCGAGGATCTTCTCGAGCAGAGGCTGCTGCCGCCGCGCCTCCCGGTCCGATTGGCCGCCGGGGTTAAAGGTAACCAGATAAGTGATCGGCTTGGAGGGATACTTGTCCTGGGCGAATGCCTGGGTGCCGAACCCCGCCGCCAGGCACAGGCAAACCAACAAGGTGAGTAAAGGGAATCTCTTCCATCGTTTCATGGCATCTCCTCCTTCTTTGTCTTACGGAATGGGTGATCGCTTCATGCTCCGAGGCTCCGTGACGGGCCCACAGCGCCTATACTAGCAAAAAGGCTGCCAGGCGCAAGGATATTGTTAACCTGATGATATTGTGAGGATAATTATCCTCTCTTCAAAGGAGTGCCCAATCTTTCCGCCTAATATTGGGCGGCGTGCCGAAATATAACCTACCAAGGTGGAAACGCGAGGTCAGGCACAACCGGGCGGACGCAGGTCTTTCCATGGTCTCTCCTGCTCATAGGCCCAGGCGGCCTGTAAAACCAAGTCATCCCGGTGGCGAGGGCCGACGATCTGAAGGCCCACGGGGAGGCCGTTCCCGGTCAGTCCCGCGGGCACGGATGCGGCAGGGTGTCCCGACAGGTTGAAGGGATAGGTGAAAGCAACCGCCCAGAGCAGCGGGATGGTCGCCCCTTCGATCTGCGTGGGAGGCGGGCCCTTGGCCCCGAAGGCCTCCGTGGGCGTCGAGGGGGTGAGGAGAAGATCGTAGGTCTCGAAGAGTCCCCAGAGAACCTGATTGAGCCGGGTCCTGGTCTTGTTGGCTTCAACGAGATCCGGCAAGGTGAAGGACTTGATCTTTTCCATGGCGTGAACGAGGGTCTTGCCCAGGTCTTTTTGATGCACATGGAGGCTCTTGTGCAGAAGACCGTACAACTCGCAATCCATGAGGTCGGCCCAGACACCGGACACCTCCGGAATCGAGCCCTCCCACAGGTCCACGGTGTGCCCCATGGCTTCGAACGCTCTGACTGAATCCTCGACCCGGTTCACGACTTCCCTCTGGACCCTGGCAAATCCCAGGGTCGGGCTGTACGCGATCCTGAGTTTCCGGGGGGTGTGTGTGAGCCGCGCCAGGTACCCCTGCTCCGGCCGCGGCAAAGAGGCCGGGTCGGAGGGGTGGTAGCCCGCCGTGCAGTCCAGGTAGAGCGCGGCGTCCTCCACGGTCCGGGTAATCGGCCCCAGGGTGAGAATGTGGTAGATCTGCAGAAAAGGAGCCGGCCCCAGCGGAATCCTTCCGAAGGATGTCTTCAGCCCGAAACACCCCGAGTAGGAAGAGGGGATGCGGATGGAACCGCCCGCGTCCGAGCCGGTGCACAGGGGAACCATGCCGCCTGCCACGGCTGCAGCGGAACCGCCGCTCGAGCCGCCGGGTGTCCGCTCCCTGTTCCATGGGTTCCGGGTCACGCCGTAGAGCAGGTTCTTGGTGAAGCCCGTGTATCCGAACTCGGGCGTGTTGGTCTTCCCGACCACGACGGCACCGGCCTTCCTCAGCCTCTCCACCTGGGTGGAATCCATTGCCGCCCGGTGGTTCTTGAAGGGGACCGACCCGAAGCTGGTCACCATGCCCGCCACGTCCTCCAGGTCTTTGACCCCGATCGGTATCCCTCCCAGCACTCCGGGATCCTTCCCTGCAGCGAGGGCCTCGGTCATGGCTCTGGCCTCTTCCATGGCTTCGTCGGCCCGCAGGGACACAAAAGCATTGAGCGGAGGGTTGACCTCGCTGATTCTTCTGAGGGTCTCCTCCACCACTTCCAGGGGAGAGATCTCCCTGGAACGAATCAGCCCCGCAAGTTCCAAAGCGCTCTTGTAAGCAATGGACATCCTATCGAAGACCTCCGCTTTTCACGCTGAAGATCGCACCCCACCTCGGCCGCGCCGGGTTTGAGGCGGCTCTCGCCCTATTTCGCAAGGACTTTCAGCAGGAAAATGAACTTTGACGTAGCCGGGCCGATGATGATCTGGTTCTCCTCCTGGTCGAGCCGTGAACGGGTGATACCGGTGTGGCGGCCGATCTCCTTCCCGTTGACGATGGTCCCGAAAGAGCTGCCCCTGTCGACGACCCAGACACACCCCGCCTCGTTTTTCAGGGCCAGGTGATTCCGGGAGACGACGTAGGGTTTCTTCTCCCGGATGAAAAGGTCGTTGTTGTAGAACACGTCCGTATCGGGATTCACGGACTCTCTCCCGATGAGAAAAGGGAACTTCGTGATCTCTCGCTTACAGTGAGCCAGGGCCTCCCTGGCTTCCTGGGTCTGCCCTTCCAGGATGACCTCAAAGGATCTTTCCTCCGGCTCCTCGCTTCTGGCGGCCGGGTTCGCCTCCGCGAGCATTTCGCTCGCCTGCCTCAGTCTTTCGAAAAGGCTCTTGATGATGGGGATGAGCACGGACGGCCTCTTGGTGAGCAGGTCGTTGAACTGGTCTCTCGTGATGATCCTCGTTTTGAGTTCTCCCCGTGCCCTGACCGTAGCCGACCTCGGCCGATCTTCGATGAGTCCCATTTCCCCGAAGACCTGGCCTTCTTCGAGCGTGGCCACCACCACCTCGCCCTCACGCGATTGCTTCACGACCTCCGCAGCCCCGGAAAGGATGATGAACGCGGACGTGTCCCTTGTCCCTTCCCTGATCGCGATCTCTCCCGGCTCAAAGACCCGCACCGTCTCCATGTTCCACTCCCTGTCTCCGAGGTTCCAGGGCATTTTATTCCAATCCGCGGCCGAGGTCACGGACAAAAGAACTGCTGTTGACGCTCTCCGCGCTTTTGTCCTATACTATGGCTCGCCTTGCCCCATCGAAAGGGGTGACGCTCGCTGCTCCCGTGGGCGATTTTGACAAAACGGACTCAGGATGCTGGACGAAATCATCAACAACGAAACCCTGCGGAACCGGTACCTGAAGAGCTTCAGGAAGGGGGACGTGCTGTTTCTCGAAGGGGACGACTCCCAGGATCTCTACATCCTCGTGTCCGGCCACCTGGAGATCTTCAAAGGAGACAAGAAGATCTCGGAGATCACGGACCCGGGCGCCGTTCTGGGAGAGGCCGCTTTTCTTCTCGGCGCCAGGAGAACGGCGACCGTGAAGGCCGAAGAGTCGGTCCAGGTTCTCCGGATTCCCAAGAACGAGGTGAATCGATTCCTGGCCGACTTCCCCTCCGCAGCCCAGAAGATCGGGGAGCTCATGGCCAGGCGCCTCGACGAGTCGAGCCAGGTGGTCTACGGGCTTCGCCACATCTGCGACAAGCTCCCGGACGCGGTGATCTTGACCGACCGGGACGGCAAAATCCTGGCCTGGAACGTTGCCGCGGAAAAGCTCTACGGCAGGGACTGGCACCAGATGAAAACCGGGACCGTGGAAGACATCTATGAAGAGCCCCGCGCTTACAAGGATTTTCTGGAAGACGTGCAGTCTCAGGAGTCGGTGTCGGAGAGAGTGCTCAAGATTCGCCACCCGGAAAAGGGCGTCCGCTTCGTATCCACCAGCACCTCGATTCTGTACGACGGGCAGCACAACACTCAGGGGGTCCTGTCCCTAGGACGGGATGTGACCGCCTTTCAAAAAATGGAGCGGAGGTATCGCAGGGCCCGGTTGTGGATCATCCCTACCCTGGTCCTGTTTTTTCTCCTCGGCGGTGCCGTCTTCTTCGGATACCCCTATTTTTCCAAGGGGGTCCAGACCATGGACCTGAGGAAGCAGGAGTTGAGGAACCTCATGGCCAAAGACTTCCTTCTCCTCAAATCCCTGCTCGCCGAACCTGTCAGCGTAGGAAACCGGGAAAAGACCCGGGAAATCCTGAAGGACTTCTTCCGCGTTCAGGTGGCTGAGGGCTGCCCTTACCACGGCGTCGTTCTGCTCGATCGGGAGAAGAAGGTCTTCGAATCCGTTTCCATCAAGCCCGGGATCGAGGCCGGATCCTTGATCGGGAACAGCTACGCCGGCCTCCCCTTTCAGGGGCGAGAAGAATCCTTGTTTCGAATCCTCGTGCTCTACCGCGCCGACAAGTCTCATCCCATGGGTCAAAAGGGCGTAGAGGCCGCCTTTGAAATGGAAAAAGAGGGCCAATCCTTGGGATGGCTGATATTCCAGATGGATATGCAATGTCTTGAGGACAACTACGAGATCGACGAGGAGGGCTTGAAAAGGCTTCAGGCCTGAGGCCTTGGTCCATGGCGAGGTCGGATCATCCACAATCCTGGGATTTCGACGTTTCCGATCATTTCAGCGGAGGCATCATCCTTCACCTTCAGGGCCGCATGGACGCGGCCGGTGCTGCGCCCATGCTGCGCCGGCTCATCCCTCTGGTCAAAGGCCGATCCATCAGGTCTCTGGCCGTGGACCTGCGGGGGGTGACCTACTTCGACGATTTCGGCGCCCTGGTGCTCGTCGAATTGAGGGACGCGGTGACCAGAGAGGGCGGACATTTCACCCTCGAAAACGTCCCTGAAAAAATCAGCGAAATCCTCACCGTTCTGAACTTCGAGGCCCTGGGAGACAGGGCCTCCCCGGCCGGGAAGCGTCCGCCGAATGCTTTCGCACGCCTGGGAGAGAGTTTTCTCGGTCAGGTGAGCGAAATGAAGTTCCTCACCTCTTTTGCCGGGTCCGTCTTCCTGGCCTTCAACTACATCCTGTTTCACCCCAGGTCCCTGCGCAAGGACGATACGCTCCTGGTCATGCAAAGAACCGGGGTTGACGCCCTGCCCATCGTCGGACTCATCAGCTTTCTCCTGGGCCTGATCATCGCCTTCATGTCCTCCGTTCAGCTTCAGCAGTTCGGGGCGAACATCTACGTCGCATCCCTGGTGAGCCTGGCCATGACAAGAGAACTGGGCCCCATCATGACGGCCATCATCGTCGCCGGGAGATCCGGATCCTCCTTTGCCGCCGAACTGGGAACCATGAAAGTTTCCGAAGAAGTGGACGCCCTCTTCACCATGGGCTTCGACCCCACCCGGTTTCTGGTGATCCCGAAAGTCCTGGCCTCCGTCGTCGTGGTCCCTTTCCTGACCCTTTTCAGCGACCTTTTCGGCATCGCCGGCGGGCTTCTCGTCGGGGTGTTCATGCTGGACCTGACCACCGGTGCCTACATCGCAAAAACCGTGGACACGCTCACCCTGTTCGACGTGTACTGGGGGCTCTTCAAGAGCGCGGTGTTCGCCCTGCTGATTTCATGGATCGGGTGTTTTCGCGGCTTCCGGGTGGCGGGAGGTGCGGCTTCCGTCGGACAGGCCACCACCTCCGCCGTGGTGAGCAGCATTTTCCTGATCATCCTGACAGACTCTCTCTTCGCCGTCATTCTCAGGTACTGGGGGTAGGAGAGATGGAAGACAGAAGTAAACGCCCGTCATCACTAAACGGAAAGCGGTGAGCGGTCAACAGGGACGATGAACAGGCAGCCGATCATTCAAGTCAGAGACCTGGTCGCCAGGTACGGCGAGCAAACGATCCTGGAACAGGTGACCTTCGACGTTCACGACGGAGAGATTTTTGTCATTCTCGGCGGGAGCGGCTGCGGCAAAAGCACGCTCCTGAAGCACATGGTCGGGCTCCTTCGTCCCTACGAAGGAAGGGTCGTGATCGACGGCGACGACATCAGCCGGTGCGACACCGCAACCTTTCACAAGGTTTTGAGAAAGATCGGCGTCCTTTACCAGGGGGGCGCCCTCTTCGGCTCCATGACCCTGGCCGAAAACATCGCCCTGCCCATCGAAGAGTACACGGAACTCTCCCCCGAAGCCGTCTGGGACCTGGTGCGAATGAAGCTCAGCCTCGTTCAGTTGAACGGCTACGAGAATCATCTGCCCTCGGAGATCAGCGGCGGGATGAAAAAGAGGGCCGGCCTCGCTCGAGCCATGGCCCTGAATCCAAAGATCCTTTTTTTTGACGAACCCTCGGCCGGACTGGATCCGGTCACATCGGCCGGAATCGACCACCTCATCCTCCATCTCAACAAGACGTTGGGGACCACCATGGTCATTGTCACCCATGAGCTGCAAAGCATCTACACCGTGGCGCAGCGCGTGATCATGCTCGACCGGGAAGCGAAGGGCATCATTGCCGAAGGAGATCCGCAACACCTCCGGGAGCACAGTGCCCACCCCGCGGTCAGGCGTTTCTTTAACCGGCAGGCGGAAACACCCGACGGGCGTGCGACCCCGCCGTGAGCCGCGAGACCGGGTGAAGCGAGGGGTTTTTCCGGGTTTGCTGAAAGGCTGAATCATTATGGCTTCGCAGAAAACGAAATTCGCGGTCGGCCTTTTCCTCATGGGGGGGATCTCGGTCGCTCTCGTGGCCCTGATCTGGCTCGGCGTGACGCGCTACTTCGAGAAGGGAAATTTCTACGTCACCTACTTCAACGAGTCGGTTCAGGGTCTCGAAAAGGACGCCCCGGTGAAGTACCGGGGCGTCACCATCGGCCGGGTGGAGAACATCAGCGTCGCGCCCGACTCGAAGCTGATCAAGGTCGTGCTCCATGTGGAATCCGGCATGGTGCTGGATTCCAACATCGTCGCCCAGCTCAAGAACGTGGGGATCACCGGAAGCATGTTCGTCGAACTGGATCAGCGCAAGGAGGGGGAACCGGACCAGTCGCCCCCGCTCAGCTTCCCCTCCGAATACCCGATTGTGGCTTCGAGACCCGCAGAGATCAGCGAAATCCTCCGGGGGCTCGACGAGGTGTTGAGCAAGATCAAGGCCCTTGACCTGGAAGGAATCGTCAGCAAGATTAAACTGAACCTGGACCTCATCGATCAGACCATCCGTCGAGCCAACGTGGAAGGCATTTCCCGGAAGGTGGAAATCACCCTGGACCAGATGAACCGCATGATGGACCTGGAGAAATGGGACGACATTCTCAAGTCGGTTCAGGAAACCCTCCAATCGGCCAACTCGACCTTTGCCCATGCGGACAAGACCTTCGCCCAGGCGGAAGCCATCATCGTGGAAAAGAGCGCCGCCATCCGGGAAGCCCTGGAAGAGTTCAGAGGAGCGGCGCGAACGGCCAACGTCTTTCTCGAGAAAGCCTCCTCGCTGGCCGGCGGAGGGGAGGACACCCTCTCCGACCTGCGAGGTCATCTGGTCACAACGGCCCGCAATCTGGAGACGGCCAGCGAAACGCTCAACCGGATCCTGGAGATCATTGCCGAACAGCCTTCCCAGGTCCTCTTCGGCGAGCCGCCGCCGGCCCGAAAGATCGAAACCCCTTAAGGAGACTCCACATGCACCCAAACAGAGCTTGGTTTGCCCTCTTGTTTGTGCTTCTGACGACTTCCTGCGTGACCCTGAAGCAGCCGAGCCTCAAGATCGAGCACTACACCCTGGAGTATGCGCCCCCGGAACCGGGCGATCTTCCGAGGCTGCCGGTGATCCTGAAGGTGGAACGGTTCACCGTCGCGCCCCTGTATGACACCCGGCAGATGGTCTACAGGGATCGGGCGTACAAGAGGGAAACCTACACCTATCACCGCTGGCGCTCTCACCCTGCCGATCTCGTGACCGACTACCTGGTCCGGGACCTGAGGCGGTCCGGCCTCTTCGGAGCGGTCGTGCAGGAAGGGAGCACCGTTCCGCCGACCCACGTCCTTGAAGGATCCGTGGATGAATTCTTCGAGTGGAACGCCGCGGAAGGGTGGAAGGCCGTCTTGACCCTCAGTACCACGCTGATCAAAGCCCGGGAAACCGACGCGGCCGGGAGAATCCTCTTTCAGAAAACCTTCCGTGCGGTTCAGCCCTACGAGGAAAAGACCCCGAAGGGTTTGGCGGAAGCCATGAGCGAGGCCATGTCCCGGGTCTCGCAGGATGTGATGAAGGCCGCGTATGAGCACTTGTCGAGGCCGTAGCCAAAGGTCATTGATCCATGTTCGAGAATCCAACACTCATTGCCGTCAGGCAGGACAAGCCCGGGTTTGAGCGCTTCATCGGCTCTTGGGTCTGCCGGGGAGACCGCTGTGTCGTCGTGGATGTAGGTCCTTCCCGCTCTGT
>Ga0068714_10006062_pt1 | contig 12488 bp, 9 predicted proteins | sample MTBNYHSulfiMetaG_FD_62988 | JGI IMG/M metagenome (GOLD analysis project Ga0068714, IMG submission 62988) | Enrichment culture microbial communities from rom New York Harbor, USA that are MTBE-degrading - MTBE-NYH (New York Harbor Sulfidogenic)... | ecosystem: Environmental > Aquatic > Marine >... | reverse complement strand
GACCCAACCTCTCGGCGTCCATTCATTCTCTCCTGGAGGTATATCATGAAGAATTTGAGACTGCTGATCGCCATCACGTTTCTATGTCTGACCGCAGCGAGTGCAGCCTTCGCCTGCAGTGGCGGCGGAGGAGGTGGTGGCGGCGGCGGGGGCGGCGACAGTCTCCCACCATCCAGTCCATTCTCGCCTGCCGACCCTCGCAACCTCGGCATTGAGGACGAAGACGGTGCACTTCAAACCATTGAGGAGGCCTATCGAAAAGGACTGGAGCAGAAGCAGGCCGAAGATATGGCTCAATCTAAAAAATGGATGGATGAAGGGGACTATTTCGAAGATCTGGAAAACAAGGGGGAGGGGGTTCAAATAGGTATCAATATTTCAAGCATAATATTGGATTTTATGTCAGGCGGTGCAACATCTAAAATAAATAATATTGGCCAGAATTCTGCCGTCTTTATTCAAAAAGCTATCGAATCCAAACAAAAAGGCAAATCGGCGGCGCAAGCTTTAGAGGATGCCTCGATTGAAATGGGGAAAAATGCAGCCAAAATAAATACAGGAACCAAAATTATCAAAATACTGAACTCAACGCCCAACATAAAAGCTCCTCCGGCGGTTCACATTGGAACACCCGCTCCAGATCACAGTTTCGGCGCCGGCGGCCCGGCTCCGGCCGATGAATCCGTCTTTGACCTTTAGGAGAGAATGATGAGAATTTCATACAGATGGCCCATACTTTTGCTTTTCGTAATTCTTTCGGCTGGATGCGCCGGAATGGCCCAGGATTGGAAGCGTACCCTGACAAACGAGGGGCCGGTACTGGTCGCTCCGGAACGCACCCCGATGGAACTTCCCGACCATGCGGAGCTCGCCGTTGCGGCGCTGCTGCAGAAAATGCGTCACCAAACCGTCACGACAGCCGTTTTCGATGCCGGAGGAAACCACGACGTCCAGGAATTCTTTTCTTACCAGGGATTCAACGTCTCCAATGTCGACATAGCAAAACAAATTCTAGCAAAGGAAAACTCTCGGGCGGCCATCTTCAACCTCGGGGGTTTTCTCCATTTTCGAGACGAGGCTGCTCGCGGGACCACCGTCGGCTTTGAAATGCATTACAAAGTTTTCAAGAATTCCCACGAGCTTCCGATCATATTGAAAAGCTATGCTTCCAACGTAACCCCGACCTACCCGTTGGTCGCAGCGTTTTATATCCCCGCTGAGACTTTCCGGAGAAATGCAAGCGCTCTTCCAAACTCCTTTCCGGCGTACCTTCGGTTCGCTCAGCAAAACGCCATAGACATGAGCATGGGCGACGGGCAGGGAGGAATCGCCGGCCGGGGCAAACAGAGTCTTATCATACTTATCTTCTGTTTGGACCGGTTGCCCCCCGAGACGTTGCTTGACGTGACCGTGGATGACTACAGGGTCACTCCCGTTTCCATGGATTTCAACGGCTGGCGTATCCTGGCCGTGGGAGGCAAAGGCCGCTTGTTCACCCCTTCCGAGCCTTTCTTTATAGATGTTCATTACTATAGAAGGGCGACGGCCTTTTTCAGCCGGCAGCACATCGCACGCTTCTCGAGCCTCCGGGAGGACCTGCAAGGCGGCTGGAAAAAAGGGATTCAGCAAGGGAAACGGAGCACCGAAGGAAGTATGCGGGCCAGAGGACCAGTAGAAAAAGGGCTCTTCCTCCTCGACGTGCGAAGATACGATGATGCGGTACTGGTCCAGACCCGGTTACAGGAACTGGGATATTATAACATGAAAGTGGACGGGGATTTCGGCAAAGGATCGAGAGCCGCTTTGAAAAGCTGGTCCAGGGACCGATTGGGTCGTGAATCGGTCGTTCTCACTCCGGAAATCCAAAAAGAACTTTTCAAAGGTACGGGGCGCTGAAACATTTCATCGTGACGCTCCCGCAGAATTGCCTCGCTGCGGGAGCGGCCCATCAAGCGGTGAAGAGCCGGGTCAACAGGGCAGAAACGTTCGCCCGGCAATGACAAAAAATCAGGGGTCAGTCACGGTACGGAACGGTTTGCCGAATTCCGAACGCCGAGGTTTTCAGGAACCGCGATCTCAAAAATCCGCGGCCAATTCTTTCCTGTAACCCACAGCCGGTTCCCAACAGAATCGTAGGCAATCCCGTTTGCTACCTCAGAGCTCCGGTGGCGATCCTCCCACGAAGCAAAACCAGCGACATTGACCCAGCCAAGCACCTCGCCATTTGAGGGATCGATTCGAGCAATATTGTCCTGCTGCCAGATGTTCGCCCAAATTTCCCCGTGGATCCATTCCAGTTCATTCAGTGAGTATACAAGCCGCCCGCCATCGCTCACGTCCAGTTCTTTTTTGATTTCAAGCGTCAGAGGATCAATGAATTGCAGGCGACATGTCCCATCACTCAGGATCAGGTGAGAACCATCTGCCGTAAGACCCCAGCCCTCACCTTCGAAACGAAATCCACCAAGCATTTCCAATGTTTCTGGATCGTAGATGAAGCCCTCACCTTCACGCCAGGTGACCTGGTACAGTCGATTATCCAAAACTGCAATACCCTCGCCAAAATACTTGTCCGGCAGCCGTCGACATACTTCAACCTCACCGGTAGAAGGATGGACCTTTCGAACCGTGGAAGATCCATACAAACCGGTCGACTCGTAAAAAAACCCCCTGTAGAAAAGAAAACCTTGTGTGAAGGCGCCGGGATCGTGCGCGACGTCGGCGGTTATTTCCAAGGGGGTCCCGAACACGGCCTGCGATGCTGCATCTTCGTACGCCCCGAGCAAAACCGCACCAAAGGTGATCGCTGCGACGATGCAATTTTTGAACAACGGTTTGATCATTCCGGGTCACTTTCAAAATGATTATTTGTTCAGGAGCAGGCCCGGGCCGATGATTTGATCACCGAATTTCTCGGAGATGGAATCCAATGCAGCATTCAGTTTCTTCTTCCTACTGAAAGCCTCATCTTCTGAGAAGAGGGAGAGCTGTCTTTCCATTCGGACATCCAGAAGTTGAGACAGCGAAACGCCCAGCAGACGAACAGGTCTTTTGCCCACCTCTGTTTTATTCAACAGGGTTAATACCGCTCTGTATATATCCCCTGCATCGTCGGTGGGCGCAGGCAGCGTCGAGGACCTGGTTATGGATGTAAAGTCTCCGTATTTCACCTTCAGGGTCACGGTTTTTCCCTGCAGCGAATCTTTTCTCATCCTTCTCGCCACTTTGTCTGCAAGAAACAAAAGCTCTCTCGCGACGGAATCCCGATCGACAATATCCTCGGGGAACGTTTCCTCATGCCCGATCGACTTCGTGTCGTGTTCGGGCACCACCTCCCGCTCATCCACTCCGGTCGAAAGTTCGTGCATCCGGATCCCGTACTTGCCGAACCGCCTCTCCAGCATCCCCACCGGCATGCGGCTCAATTCCCTGAACGTTCGGATATTCAGTTTTTCCAGGGCTTCCCTGGTGACGTTTCCTACGCCCCACATTTTGCTTACGGGAAGAGGGTCGAGGAATTGTCTGACCTTTTCTTCAGGCACCACGGTCAGGCCGTCCGGTTTTTCAAAGTCTGAAGCGATTTTTGCAACAAATTTAGACGGGGCCACACCCGCCGAAGCCGTGAGTCCGATTTCACGGTGCACGGTCTCCTTGATTTTTCGGGCTATCTCTACAGGCGGGCCGAAAAGCCTCTCGCAGCCGGTGACATCCAGGAACGCTTCGTCGATGGAAAGTTTCTCAACCAACGGCGTAAATCGTTGGAAAACCTCGAAAACCCGGCTTGAAATCTCACGATACCTGGACATCCTGCCCCGCAGAAACACCGCATGGGGGCAAAGCCGCATCGCCGTGGCCATGGGCTGAGCGGAATGGATGCCGTATTTGCGCGCTTCATACGACGCCGAGGAAACCACCCCCCTCTCCCGGCCTCCGCCCACGACCACGGGTTTTCCCCTGAGGTCGGGATCGTCCAGAACCTCCACGGAAGGATAAAACGCATCCATATCCAGGTGGATAATGACTTTTTCGCTATTTCGATGCATGTGCACTTCGTCTCTCATACTTTCGTAGGTAGAGGGGACTACTTTTTTTATTATCTCAGCTTATCCACGGATTGTAAATTTATCAAATGAATCGTCTCTCCTTTTGATCTGGTGAGTTTAAATAGACACTTCCTTGCCACGAGGGTCAAGCTCGGGCCGTGGCACACACCGCGGGTGATTTTGTTCACTGCCCCCATACCTGAAGGCCGGCAATTCCCTGTTTTTTCGTGTTTGCGGGTGCCGCGCTTGTCTGTTATGATGTAAATATTATACCCTACTCCAGATGACAAACGAGTCGCCTTGCATCTTGTCGAGAGTAGACTCGAGAATATAAAATAATAAAAAAATTTGTGAAAAATAGATTTTTTATATAATTTAAAACAATAAATTACTTTTCAAATATAAAAATTAAATTTAAATGCATTTTATTATGTCAAACAAGATTCTCTCGAAAAATGAACTTCTCGCAACCTTGCCGCCTCCCTGGCCGCAAAATCTTTTTTCAGACATTGAGAAAACGGCTGCTGAAGCAAAAACAAAGTTGGCGATCCTAGACGATGACCCGACGGGAACACAGACCGTTCATGACATGCCGGTAATCACAAATTGGTCCATTCCTGCATTGGCGGCAGAACTGAAGGCAGATGGGCCTGGGTTTTTCGTTCTCACAAACTCCCGCAGTTTTACAAAACCGGCTGCAGAGGCATTGAACCGGGAAATCGGTGCGAACCTCCGCCAGGCGATTTCATCAACCGGCGTGCCTGTCGAGGTAATCAGCCGTAGCGACTCCACGTTGAGAGGTCATTTCCCAGGCGAAGTGGATGCGCTTCTTGAAGGTATGGAGATGCCCTCCCTGCCCCGCATCCTGGTTCCTTGCTTTTTTGAAGGGGGCAGACTGACAGCCAATGATATTCACTATGTTACCGAAGGTAGTAAGGTTATTCCGGCGGCGTTAACTCCTTACGCAAAAGATGCCGTTTTCGGATACAAATCCTCCAACCTCCGGAATTGGGTCGCTGAAAAAACCCGGGGAACGCTTACGGTGGATCAAGTAGCGTCAATAACCATTGACGATTTACGTAAAGGAGGGCCTCAGCGTGTAAGCAAAAAATTGGTGGCTTTAGAAGCTTTCAGCTGCTGCATAGTCAATGCAGTGGAATACCATGATCTAATGGTTTTCGTTGCCGGTCTTTTGACCTCTGAGGCCTTAGGGCGGCAATTTCTGATACGTTCCGGTGCTTCCTATGTGCGTGCGCGGGCCGGAATCAAGCCCAGGGTGTTACTCGGTCGAAAGGACTTGACCGCTACCAGCGGCTCCGGTGGCCTTTTTGTCATTGGTTCCTATGTACCCAAAACAAATTCTCAACTGGCCGTCTTGCGTCAGCAGCAACACGTTGTTGGAATTGAAGTCAAAGCCAAGCTGCTTCTGGATGATGCCTCGCAGGCGAATGCCATAGAAGCAGCAACCGACGCTGCCAACCGTGCCTTGAAGAGTGGTTTGGATGTGGCTTTATTTACAAGCCGGGACATTGTAGCAGGCATCGATGAAGGAAGTAATTTAACGATTAACCGGCGAATATCCGATAGTCTAATCGCGATCGTTCGTGGAATCGATTGCCGGCCGAGCTACATTGTCGCCAAGGGTGGCATTACTTCCAGCGATATCGCAACCAAAGGGCTTTCGGTACAAAGAGCCATCATTATGGGTCAAGTCTTGCCTGGGGTTCCTGTATGGAGGTTGGGCCGAGAGACGCGCTGGCCGGGTATGAGTTACATCGTTTTTCCTGGGAATGTAGGCGAGGATGATGCGCTTGCCACTATCCAGAAATTAATGAAAATGCCAAATAAAACGTGATTTTTTGCTTAAATTTTTAAAGTTTATTTTTATTTTTTGTGGAAAACCGCTCGCTGCTCCAATCTCCCGGATAATTGTACCTCAGCGAAGAAGGGTAGCTTCAGCGGTTCACTTCCTTGATGTTGCCCCAATTTTTTATTGACAAAAAACCTCTCTTATGGTAACTTTTCATACTGTTAAACCATGGTTGGACCATTTAATACGAAAATGAGAGCCATAAATATATAAAATAATAAAAAGTTTTATATTATATTGAAATTTTTAATAATAAGAAATCCCTCCCAGTCTTGTTTATCCGAGAAAAACATATATAGTATAAACTGTATATATTTTGGCATTAATTAAATGCAATTATATTTTTATCAATCTTAACATCAGGAGGAAGGCTATGGAATTTATCCGATCAAGCAAAAGCAAGAGGTGGGCATTTCGTACAATTTTTGCCGTTGCATTTTTCTCATTTCTCTTTTCATCGGCCGCAATAGCACAAACGATCCGGTGGAAGGCGCAAGATGAAAACCCTTTTGAATCACCTACGTTCAAAAATCTTAAAATAAGTTGTGAAACAATCGAAAAAGCCAGTTCCGGCAAGTTGGTTATTAGACCCAACGCGGGAGGTGTCATCGTCACGGCAGACACCGAGGTAGAAGCCGTGGACAAAGGTGTCCTGCAAATGTCTTCAACGGAAATGACCGGGTTGGCAGGACAATTTCCTGCTGCACCTTTGTTTACAAACACGGTTGGCGGATTAACCGCCCTGGAGCAGTCTTTCTGGTTTCGATCCGGTCCTGGACTTGATCTTTTAAATGAGATGTTTGAAACCCAGAAGTGGAATGTCCAGGCCATTGCCATCGTAACGGTACCTGCAGAGACATTCTTATATAGCAACAAGGAGATCAATAAGCCCGAAGATCTGAAGGGCATGAAAATCAGACTGCTTGGCGATGAAGCGCAAATATTCAAAAAACTCGGCACGTCAGCTACTTCCACCTCGAGTGCGGAACTTTATGAAGCAATGCAGAGGGGTGTGGTTGATGCTTTCCAGCATGGGAATCTTGCTGACGATGTCGCTTATAGTTTTTATGAGATATGCGACTATGCCTATATCTCTGCAGTTCGGCAACCCTCTGCGCCTTTTATAATATGTGTAAATAAAGATGCCTGGGCCAAGTTGCCTGAAGAACTGAAAGTATTGGTACAGGAAGTATTCTGGTCGCAGGGAATGAACTACTACTCCAAGGCTACCAGCCAGATTGGAGAAGCAACTGAGACATGGAAAAAGGCTGGAGTCAAAATTTTACCGATGGCAGAATCTGTAGAAAACGCCTTGATGGATGCAGCGAATGAATTTTATCAGAAGAGGTGTGAAAAAGACCCCTTTTATAAAAAAGTATATGAATCTCAACAACAATGGAAAAAAATGTATCGCGATGCCTTTTCAAGGCTGTAATTTGAATCATTGGTTCCATCGAAGCATTTAATGTTTAATTAATATTTTTTCTAGAATGAAACAGGGCATATCAAAACTTGATATGCCCTGTTAAATCTAATTCACAAGAATTATATTTTAGCTTATTTTTATTTGAAGTTTATAGATATCTAATTTTATTTTCCAGGCAGGCTTTAATTTATCTGGAGGCTGTTTATGAGAAAGTTCGTTCATTTTATTGACTCCATAACCAAGGGACTTGGTAAAATCTCTCTATTTTTGTGCCCTATCCTGGTCCTGCTGGTGACGCTACAGGTAACGCTACGATACGTTTTCAATGCGCCACAGCTGTGGGCATTTGATCTTATCCTGATTACTGGGGCCATTATGGCCGCTTTTGCTTTTGGCTATACTCAATTATATGATGGTCATGTAAGTGTGGACATTATTTCGGGACGATTGCCGCCACGTGCGCGAGGTTTTATTAATGTTTTTTGCCATATATTTATCTTTTTTCCCATGATGTCGTTAATCACCTATGTTGCTTTGACGGAAACGATAGAAGCTTACGTTTCAGCTGAAAGGTTCGATGTCTCTGGTTGGTATCCACCGGCTACTCCCTTATACGCAGCGATATTCATCGGGTTGATTGTTCTGATCCTTCAAAATATCGCCCAATTCATACGGGATGTCCATTTATTAGTAAAAGGAGAGACTTATGTTTAACTTAAGCCCCGAAATAATCAGCTTTGGAATGTTGTCGGGCGTGCTTATCGCGATTTTAAGTGGATATCCCATCTGCTACATGTTAGGCATCGTTGGTTTTTTAGCTGGATACCTTGTCTTCCAAAATCAGGTCGTATATCTCTTCTACAACTTCATGTATAGTACATTGACAAATTATAGCCTAATGGCCATCCCGCTTTTTGTATTTATGGGGGCAATTCTTCAGCACTCCGGAATTGTTGAAAGGGTCTACCATGCGCTATACATGTTTTTAGGCCAATTTCGAGGTGGCCTCGCCGTCGTAACCATTTTACTGGGTATCATCGTAGCGGCCACCGTCGGTGTGTTTGCTGCATCAATAACCATACTTGCATTGGTAAGCCTCCCCCCTATGATCAAAAGGGGCTACAGCAAAAGACTGGCAACCGGTGCGGTTACCGCGGGAGGGCTTTTGGGTATTCTTATTCCCCCGAGCATCATGCTTATTATATACGGGCCTATGGCTAATATTTCCGTAGGTAAATTATTTTTCGCCACGATTGTACCCGGCTTGTTGATAGGCTTTCTATATATTGCCTATATTTCCTTACGGTGTTTAATAAAACCTGAGCTTGCCCCTTCAATTTCCAAAAAGGAAACAGAAATAAGTTTTAATGAAAAATTAAAGTTATTGCTTTTTTCATTAGTTCCTACCGTAATTCTTATCCTATCTGTCTTAGGAGCTATATTTTTCGGAATTGCCCCACCTACCGAAGCTGCTGGAATCGGTGCCTTGGTTGCCGTTCTACTCTCAATCGCTTATCGCTCTTTCAATTTCAAACTTTTAGTCGATGCTTCGGTTATTACTGCAAAAATGTCGGGTTTTGCCTTCCTCATAATAGGGTTATCCGTTCCGTTCGGAAGCGTCTTGATAGCTTCCGGCGGAGGTGACGTTGTTACAGACCTTATCATGAGCGTACCTGGAGATGTATGGGGAGCATTTTTTGTGATGATCGGGATTGTTTTTTTGTTGGGGCTTTTTGTCGAATGGATCGCCATTCTCTATATTGTTGTCCCAATAATGACCCCAATTGCAAAGGAATTGGGCTTCGATCCCCTATGGTTTGCAACGATGGTATGCATCGCGATGCAGATGGGTTACATGACGCCTCCCATGTCCATGGGAGTCTTTGTTTGTAAGGCTGCAGCACCTCCGGAACTACATATAGAAATGTCCGATATCATTCGGGGGACTCTTCCTCATGTTTTTCTGGTAATGCTCGCGATTCTTCTATGTTGCCTTTTTCCCGGGCTGATTACATACCTTCCAGGGAAGATGATGTAAGGAATCTATTAAACAGTATTATTTACTATAAATTTAAAGGGTTAAAATTATGAAGACTAATAAGGAAGACATTATAACAGAACTAAAAGAATTGAGTGGTCTGCATGGAGGATCCGGTTACGAGCAAAAGGTGGTAAAAAGGTTGGTGAGTAAAATTGAAAACCTGGTCGATGAGATTCATGTGGATTTCATGGGTAATATTTTCACAAAAATCACCGGCCAAATTTCCGGGCCGGATTTTGCGGTTATGGCCCATTCAGATGAAATATCAAGCATGGTAAAGTATATAGACTCTAAAGGTTTTATATGGATTACAAGTCTTTCGGGAGAGAAGTATGGACATATCGAAGCGCTTCTTGTCGGTCGAATGGTTGAGGTTAACGGCGTGTTCGGAGTCGTAGGGGTAAAACCCGGACATTTACAAGATGAACGAGAAAGAAAATCCGTCCCTAAATATGAAGACCTTTATATTGATGTGGGTGCAAAATCCGATACGGAAGTTAGGAATATGGGGATCGAAATCGGAGGCCCTGTAACTTATATAAGCGAGTTAAAACAGTTCACCAATAAAGATCTGGTTTGTGGAAAAGCAATTGATAACCGAATAGGTTGTGTGATATTGTTGGAATTGATCAGGCACTTAAGCGGCAGTAGAGGATTCAGGGGGACCTTCCACGGCGTTTTTACAGTTCAAGAAGAAGTGGGCCTCAGGGGAGCACAAATTGCAACGTATAGAATAAATCCTGACTATGCATTTGTGGTTGACACGATTCCTTGTGGCGGTGCTCCCGACGTTGATGAAAACAAGCTGCCTATCGGTATCAGTCAGGGGCCGGTCATTCCCCTGGCTGGCGGTGATTTTGCAAAAGGCCATATTTCTCACGTAGGACTAAAAAATTTCCTTGTCAGGACAGCAAAGGATAATGGCATTCCCTATCAACTGGGAACAGCCTCTCCATGTGATATGGGAGTCATGAATCTGGTGCGCGAAGGACTTCCGACAGGAGGGGTTACCATACCGCGCCGCTATTCGCATTCTCCGGTGGAGACAGCGGATATAAACGATGCCCTCAATGCCGTAAAACTACTTATTGCTGCCTGTGAAACCCCCCCTGAAAAAGAAGATTTGTCTTTTTTTAATTAGGATAGATGGCATGTGAAGAGTAAGCTTGATGAAATCGTAAAAAGTCAAATTTCGTCCTTCTTCGTCCGGATGACGGGTGACGGCCTTTTTACGGTTTCATCCAACTCAGATTGTAAAAAATTGTTGTATTTGCCGCATTTACATAAATTTTTATTTTCGAATGTGCAGCTTAACTCGGCAGGACAGCTGGTATACGAGAAAGGGTGTTTTTGATGGCTACAATCGAGATAAAGCCAAAGAAATATACGTATGTCTTCAGTCCGGATCTCGAACCAGAAGCAAGAGTTCAACCGGGCGATACGGTGATCGTCCACACCGAAGATGCCTTTGAAAGTCGCATTCAAAGCAAGCAGGACCTACCCAGCCAGGCTCTGGCAAACGCGAAATTCCTTAATCCCCAGACGGGCCCGATCTACATAGAAGGAGCCGAGCCCGGAGACACACTCTCCGTGAAAATCATCGACATTAAACCGACGCGGGATTTTGCCGTAAGCTGCTTCATTGATTATTTCGGGGGCCTCACGTCCACGCCTATGACCCGCTTCCTTCAAGATCCATTGAAGGAAAAGACCTGGATATGGGAGTTAAAGGATGGGGAGGACGGTAAATACTACATGAACGACGAAATTAAGGTGAAAGTCCCATACGCTCCATTTATGGGTACTTTTGCTGTAGCCCCCGCTTTGGAAGCCATTTCTTCCCTTTCCCCGGGGCCCTTTGGCGGGAACATGGACGTCCCCGACGTGCGGCCCGGCAACACGGTTCTGCTGCCTGTCTATAATCCGGGTGCACTTTTCTACACAGCGGACTGCCATGGCAATCAGGGGCAGGGAGAACTTTGTGGCGTGGCACTGGAAACTACCGCCAAAGCAACGTTCGTGTTCGATGTGATCAAACAAAAGACCATTGACTGGCCGAGGATCATATCCCCCGATAAAATCATGGCGGTGGGAAGTGCAAGACCGATGGAGGATGCCGCCAGGATCGCCTACCTGGAATTATGCCTATGGATGGAGGAAGAATTCGGCTTTCCCCGCTGGGAAGCCTATGAATTGCTCACCCAGGCCGGAGGATTGTACGTCGGGAACATGGTTGACACCACGTATTCCTTGGTGGCAAGCATCGACAAAAAATTTCTGGTGCGTGAATAAACCATGGTGCAGTCATTTTTCGTCTAATTTGTGTTCTCTTGATCTTTTGACGGCCTTTTCAATCTCCACCGCCACAAAGACAACGGACGAAAGCAGAAAAGTTACCAGGAGTTCGCCCGCGCTCAGTGGGACGGTTTTAAATATGGGATTCAGAACCGGCACATATATTGTCGCCATTTGCAGGGCAAGTGTCAGCAACACGGCCCCCAAAAGAGGTTTGTTCGACAGGGCGCCCTGTTTGAAAAAAGAGTCCTTTTCGGATCGAACAGCCAGCACGTGCCCCATCTGGCTCAAGCATAAAACGGTGAATACCATGGTTTGCCAATGGGCTTGACTGCTGTTGATGAACAGGGCCTGGGTGATGATGGAAACCGCCCCCATGAGCAATCCGACCCATAGGATATGGGCTCCGAGGCCTTTGGCGAAAATACTCTCTTTGGGGTGCCTTGGTGGACGGCTCATGATGTCCCGCTCGCCGGGTTCGGCGGCCAGAGCCAAGCCGGGCACACCGTCGGTGACCAGATTGATCCAGAGAATATGGATCGGCAGGAGGGGGATGGGCAGGCCGAGAAAGGGGGCCAGGAAAATCGTGAAGATTTCGCCCGAATTGCTGGTCATGGTATATTTTATGAATTTGCGGATGTTGTCGAAGATGCGTCGTCCTTCCCGTACGGCCTTGACAATGGTGGCAAAATTGTCATCCAGCAAAATCATGTGGGAAGCTTCCTTGGATACATCGGTGCCGGTGATGCCCATAGCCACCCCGATATCCGCCCTTTTCAAGGCCGGGGCATCGTTGACCCCGTCCCCGGTCAT
>Ga0068714_10006061_pt1 | contig 12489 bp, 10 predicted proteins | sample MTBNYHSulfiMetaG_FD_62988 | JGI IMG/M metagenome (GOLD analysis project Ga0068714, IMG submission 62988) | Enrichment culture microbial communities from rom New York Harbor, USA that are MTBE-degrading - MTBE-NYH (New York Harbor Sulfidogenic)... | ecosystem: Environmental > Aquatic > Marine >... | reverse complement strand
GATCCTCCTTGTTCATATTTTCCGGGATTTTTTTCTCATAAGTTTAAAATTTTATTGAAATAATACTACAGAGCTTTACAATTATTTGTCAAGAAAAAACGTTTGTTCTATAAATTGTGACCAAGTGATTGTAAGAGATTCTTGCAATAAATAATAGATATATTAAACACTTAAAAAAATATTTGTTTTTTTAACAAAATTTTATTGACATACAAAAACTAAATGGTATTAAAGAACGTACGTTCTGTATTATTTGGGGTATGGTTTAAAATGAAAAATCAAGACTTGTTATCGGCTGTGAAGTCAAAGGTTAAAAACGAAAATATTATTAGAGAAAAAAGATTGAAGATTATCCAAGCAGCTAGGGAATTACTTGTCAAAGAAGGCTTCCACGGTGCGACGATGCGGAATATAGCTAAAAAATCAGGCATAAACCTGTCATATCTTTATTCCTATATCGAAACAAAAGGCGATATTTTATATCTTGTTTATGATTATTTGCTCGAAAAATCATCAACATTAACGGATTTATTGAGGTTGGATAAGGACGAAGATCCGAGACTTCAAATGAAAAAATTTCTTGAGGGTGCATTTTATTTTAATCATGCAATGGGGCAGGATATTCGCTTAATGTATAGTGAAAGCAGATATTTGAACCAAAAGCATCTTGATAATATTCTGCTTCGTGAAACCGAAGTTACGGTGGCCATTAAGGCCTTAATAGAAAAAGGGCTTCGAGCAGGTGTGTTTAATGTGCAAGATAGCTATATAGCCGCAGCTATAGTTCAATTTTTATTACTTATGTATTGTTTCAGGGGCTGGACTATCAAACAAAATTGTAAATTTGAGCACTTTGTTGAAAAATCTACAGGCTTTATCCTTAGGGGATTGGGTGTGTCAGAGAGGGAGATTATGTTGTTGCCATGATATTCAGAAATTATTTGAAAATGATCCAGACAAACTTAAAAGGGGGAAGATCGATGAAAACGAAAAGACACTTTGGGAGGCTATTTATCATTGCATTTAATATCCTGGCAATCATTATGTTATCATTTTCTTTGGCCCAAGCAGCCAAATTGAAAATCGGGCTTGTTGTGCCGTTATCAGGACCGGGCGCTCCGTGGGGTCAGGGATTTCAGCAGGGTTTGGAGATGGCGGTCGAGGATTTTGAAAAAGATGGGCTGATTATCAAGGGACAAAAATATCAATTAGAAATAATCGCCTATGATGATAAATACAGCGCAACAGAAGCCGCTAAGTCCGCGACAAGGCTGGTTTCGGTGGATAAAGTTAAATTCATTATTGGGCCAGTCGGTTCTGCTTGTGCCTTGGCTATGTTACCCATAACCGAAAAAGCTAAAGTTCTGGTCTTGGGTAATGGCTATTCCAGTAAAGTCGTCAGCCCGCAATTCACATATTATTTTAGAGTAACAGGGACAAACGTGGAGAATACCCCAACATTGATTCCGTATGTTGTTAATAAATATAAGGTAAAGACAGTTGCTATTATCGGCCCGAATGATGAAAGCGGGCAGGATCTTACAGCTAATGATGTTGAGCATTATAATCGGCTGGGCGTGAAAATTTTATACAATGAATTTTACGAAAGGGCGCAGCAGGATTTTTATCCGCAGCTAAGTAAGATTGTCAGTTTGAAGCCGGATTTGCTTGATACTTCGGCTTCTTCCCCTGCAAGTCAAGGACTGATTGCCAAACAGATACGTGATATGGGTTATAAAGGCCCTATTGTTACGCCCTGTGGTTACACGGCAGCTCCAGCTGTAAGGGTTGGCGGTCCAGCCGTGGACGGAACTTATTATGCTGGGTTGGAATTGAAGAACCCAATATATTATGATGTGCTTGCTCCACGATTTCAAAAAAAGTATGGCAAAGAATTAGATAATGCGGGAGTGATAATGTTTTATGTCACTTCTAAGCTCCTTCTCGATACGATACAAAAGGCACAAAGCATAGATCCCACGATTATAAAGACTGCTCTGGAAAACATGGGGACAGTTAATACAATGATTGGCCCGCTCAGTTGGACTGGGAAAGAATATTATGGGATCAACCATCAAATCTTGTGCCCGCCCGATATATTTGTTGTAAGCGAAGGAAAAGAAAAAACTATCTTACGTGCCGAACGTGGTTTTAAAACAAAATGAAGAAAATTCGATAAATATCAGGCGGTAGAATGACAAAAATATAAATAAGTATTAACGGTCAATTGAAAAAGTAGGGGGTAATTAAAGAGCAGATAAATAAATCATTCGGGAAGGAGAAAAGAAATGAACAAAATGAAGAGATTTAGAAAACAATGCTTATGTTTGCTGATTTTTATGGGGATTCTTTTTATTTCGATTTCCTGGGTCCAGGCAGCGACCTTAAAAATCGGAGTTGTTGCGCCATTATCTGGTCCGGCTGCCGTCTGGGGCCAAGGTTTCCAAAGAGGATTGGAATTGGCCGTTGAGGATGTGGAGAAAGATGGAGGACTGTCCATCAAAGGAGAGAAGTATAAGGTGGAAGTTGTTGCCTATGATGATAAATACAGTGCAACAGAATCCGCTAAGGCCGCGACCCGATTGGTCTCGGTAGATAAGGTAAAGTTCATTTTGGGGCCTGTTGGTTCCGCTTGCGCCCTTGCTATGTTACCCATCACCGAAAAAGCCAAGGTATTAGTTTTTGGAAATGGATATTCCAGAAAATGTGTCAGTCCCCAATTCAGTTATTTTTTTAGAATAACGGGCACCAATGTAGAGACCAGCCCATATTTAATCCCTTATGTCATCAATAAGTATAAAGTAAAGAAAGTTGCTGTCATCGGGCCAAATGATGAGAGCGGTCAGGACCTTTCGGCGCTCGATATAGAGTGGTATAAACGGTTGGGTGTAGCTGTATTATACAATGAATTTTATGAAAGAACGCAACAGGATTTTTATCCACAGCTCAGTAAGATTGTTAGTTTAAAGCCGGATTTGCTCGATACTTCGGCTTCTTCGCCTGCGACACAAGGACTGATTGCCAAGCAAATCCGTGATCTTGGCTATACAGGCCCTATTATCACCCCAAGTGGGTTCACGCCAGGACCTGCCGTAAGGGTTGGCGGAAAGGCCGTGGATGGACTTTATTACGCGACGCTGGAACTGAGAAACCCTAAATATTATCCCATTATCAACTCAAAATATCAAAAACGCTATGGTGCAGAACTAGAAATACCAGGTGTTGTTATATACTATAGCATTTCCAAGCTCCTTTTCCAGACCATGCAAAAGACTCAGAGTATTGATTCTACGGTCATCAAAACGGCAATGGAAAATATGGGAACGGTAAATACCCTCTATGGTAAGATCAAATGGAGTGGCAAGGAATTCTACGGAATCAATCGTCAAATAGTGAATCCTGTGGATATAGCTGTGATAAAGGAAGGTGAAGAAAATATTATTCAACACTATGAAGCAGCCGAATAAGTGAATATGAAAGAGAAAGCAATGATTGAATGAATATACAATTTAACAATGGGGAGAAATAAGGCAGATCTTTAGAAGGATGACTAATTAAATGCGTCTCTTGGAGGAAGCAGAATGGAATTAATTTCACAGCTATCAGTTAATGCTTTAACGCTTGGTCTGTCTTATGTACTGATGGCCCTAGGACTGACGGTTATTTTTTCGATTATGGGCATCGTAAATTTCGCCCACGGAGAAATTTATATGCTGGGTGCTTTTGTGTTATATGCGGCCATCACCGTTCTGCATCTTAATTTTTTCCTGGGGCTATTGGCCGTTGTGATTGTGGTGGGTATCTTAGGTATTGTCTTAGAACGGTTCATGTTTCGAAGATTCAGCGGACAGCACCTAAACGGTTTGGTGTTATCATTGGGGCTTTCCATACTACTGCAAAATATTGCCCTCATTATCTGGGGCGGAGAGGCGCTTTCGGTTTCTTCGCCCTTTCGTGGTCATCAATTTTTTCTCTTCGGCGTGCCTGTCTCGGTTGAGAGAATGTTCGTTACAGGTGTTTCCATAATAATTCTTTTTCTGGTGTATTTTTTTATTACCCGCACAAAGCAAGGTCATGCAATGCAAGCTATGTCACAGGACGTAGAGGCGGCAGCTCTTCAGGGAATCTCCATCAAACATATCGGTTCTCTCAGTTTTACTTTAGGATGCGTCCTAGCCGGAGTGGCCGGGGCGCTTCTGGCACCTATTTTTTATGTTTCCCCATTTATTGGGGGGATGCCGGTTTTCAAAGCTTTCGTGGTTATAGTGTTGGGTGGTTTAGGAAGCGTTTTTGGGGCTTTTGTGGGAGGAATTCTGTTAGGAGTAATTGACAGCGTTAGCCTCTATTACTTAGGTACAATGGGAGATATGGCCGGCTTTCTAATACTTATTTTATTTATTCTCTTCAAACCTACAGGTCTATTTGGCTATGAATAACAACAATACCGGGAAAAAAATAATTTTTGCCATCTTGATGATCGCCTTAGTTTTCTTTCCCTTAATTGTCGGGGATGATTCTTTTCTGGTCTATATAAGTACTTTGTTTCTTTTCTATTTTGTTTTAGGCGCAGGTTTGAATTTGATTATGGTAACCGGTCAATTATCCCTTGGTCACGCGGCTTTCATGGGGGTAGGTGCATACGCATGCGCACTATTGACCGTAAAATTACAATGGGCATTTTGGCCGAGCTGGATTATAGGCGGCGCTTTGGCCGGGATTATTGCCTGGGTGCTCGGTCGGATTACTTTGCGAATCAAAGGGACTTACTTCGCAATTCTGACATTTTCGTTTGGTGAAATCGTGCGCTTAATATTTGCCAATGTTCCTTTTTTTGGTGGGATGAATGGGATTCTGAATATTCCGGCGCCATCTTTTTCAATTCCTGGTTTGTTTCACATTTCTTTTGAAGGAAAGATCGCGTTTTATTATCTAGTTTTGGTGTTTAGTCTATTATGTTTTATTATTTACTTTCGGATCAAGTATTCACCTCTCGGGCAAGTATTGAAGTCAATTAGCGAAGCCGATTTTCTTTCAAAAAGTTGCGGTATAGATATTATGAAATATAAGTTATTTGTTTTCGTTATTGCATCGATCTGGGCCGGAATGGTTGGCGGACTAATGGGATCTTTTATTACATTTATTAGCCCCGATTCTTTTACAGTCGTGGAATCAATTAATTTAATTCTTATTAATGTAATAGGCGGTGTAGCAACAATTTCAGGCCCTGTTTTTGGTGCCCTGTTCCTTATAGGGATCCCTGAACTGATACGGGGGGCAAAAGAATATCAAATGATTGTCTTTGGCGTGGCAATAGTTTTGGCGCTTTTTTTCTTACCCAATGGAGTCGGCGGACTTTTTGAATTGGGCAAAAAAGTGAAAGTCAAGAAGAAACCGGAACATTGACTTGGAATTAATCATAGGGGGTAAAGGTTACTATCATAGCAATTTTAGAATGCTCAAAAGTTGGATAGTGTCAAAAGGTTTATGGAAAAATTGAGGAAGGAGATATTATGAAAACTCTTGCCGAATCATTAAGTGCGTTTGTATATGATCTGAAATGGTCGGATATTCCGCCAGAAGTTATCCAAAAAGCTAAAACCTGTATATTGAACGGTATAGGCATTGGGGTAGCGAATGTTAACCTTCCTGCCGCTAAGGCAGCGCGGGACTTAATTTTGCTGCAAGAACCAGGGAGCCAGGCCGCCCTGATAGGGGATAAAAAGAGAACCTCGCTGATGGGGGCGGTTTTCGCCAATGGGGTGCTATTCCATGCCCGGGGGCAGGAAGATACGCATGGAACTTCTCATCTAGGTACAATGGTGATCCCTACTGCATTGGCAATGTCCGAATATACTCGGGCTTGCGGTAAAGATTTTCTCCTGTCTGTGATCATTGGCTACGAAGTCGGCGCCGCGTTGGGCAGGGAGCTAACCATCCACAGCACCGCCAGAGGCTTCCGAGCAAGCTCCATTTACGGAATTCTTGGAGCAACGGCAACCGCATCCAGGATGCTCGGCTATACAGTTTCTCAAATAGCAGACGCTCTTTCATTTGCAGCAGCGTTTGCCGGAGGTACAACGGAAACTTTTTACGGAGGAGGGATTGAATGGAACTTCGAGAACGGCATGGCTGCGCGCAATGGGATCATGGCTGCACTCCTACCTGGTGTTGGAATGCAAGGCGTATCCACTTCCCTTGATGGGCCTGCAGGTTTCTGTCAGGCTTTTGCCGGAACACGTGAGAATCTGGAAAAAATTAGTACCGGTTTGGGAAAAAACTATGAAATCATGAATGTTACTTTCAAACCTTTTACCTGCTGTGCTTTCAACCAAACACCTGTGATAGCCATGCAGCATCTAAGGCAGAAAAACTTTTTTCCACCTGGGGAAGTTGAAAAAATAGAAATTAAAATGAATTCTTACGAAGCCAATTACCCGGGGATGAAACACGTCGGTCCATTTTCTAAAGAAGCTCAGTGTGGTATGAGTACAGCATTTGTGATGGCGCTCATGCTGCTTGAGGGCAAGGTACACTTAGATGATATGAAGCGATTCAATGACCCCGTTATTCTTCAGCTCTGCCAAAAGACAAATGTGATTGATGACCCAGCTATTCTTCCCCTATCTTGTGAGTTAAAAGTGGTGCTGAAAAATGGTCAGGCATTGATTGAAGTTATGAAGATTACACCCGATTATTATTTCTTTGACATCGAAAAAGTGGCGCAGTCGATTACCGATATTCATAAAGAGATGAAGGTCCCTGAAAGGATAACCACCGGATTAATCAGAAAGATCCAGGAAATAGAAAATTGGCCTGATACAAACGAAGTATTAAAGTTATTAACCTTATGGTGATCGGTGTTCTAATGTGTTCTAAAGGGGATATGAGATCATGGCACTTTTGGAAGTTTCAAGTTTGACAAAATATTTCGGTGGACTTAAGGCTGTGAAAGAGCTGACGTTTCAAGTTCAGCAAGGTGAAATTTTAGGTTTAATCGGACCCAATGGTGCCGGTAAAACAACAGTTTTTAACTTGATCAGTGGCACCTATCCTGCCAGTAGTGGGACTATCACTTTCAAAGGCAATGATATATCCGGACTCAGTGCCAACAAAGTAGCGAATATGCGTATTGTGCGTACTTTTCAACAGACTTCTCTTTTCCAAGGTATGACCATGCTTCAAAACATGGTTGTCGCAGGATTCTTCCGATCGGGTGTCGGTATCTGGGAAACTATTTTGCATTCTCGTAGGCTAAAATCGAAAACTGAAAAACAGATGGAGGAAAATATCCGGATTTTACGTCGTTTTGGTCTTTATGATTTTCAGCATGAGATGCCGGGCAATCTGCCATATGGGCACCAGAAGACTTTGGGTGTTGCCATAGCACTTGCGTCACAGCCGGAGTTGCTTTTACTGGACGAACCTGTTGCCGGCATGAATCCTGAGGAAACGGCACAAATGATGAATTTAGTGCAGGAGATCAGAAATGAAGGGGTGACAGTCCTTTTAGTGGAACACGACATGAAAATGGTGATGGGTATTTGCGACCGCATCGTTGTCATTAGCTTTGGCAGCAAAATAACCGAAGGAAAACCAGAAGAAGTGAAAAATAATCAAGAAGTCATTAAGGCTTACCTGGGGAGCAAAAAAATTGATTGAATTATCGAATTTAAGAATCCGTTACGGATCTGTCGAGGCAGTAAAGGGGATTTCCATGAAAATTGAGGAGGGAGTTATTGCCACCCTGATTGGGTCCAATGGGGCAGGTAAGACGACGGTGCTAAGGGGTATATCGGGACTTACTCCACCTTGTGCCGGTGAAATACGTTTTTTGGGACGACGTATTGACCAGTTAGGTACACAAGATATAGTAAAAATGGGAATTGCCCACTGTCCTGAAGGCAGACGAGTTTTTCCCCGGATGACTGTAATGGAAAATTTAAATTTAGGGGCCTATATGGTCAAGGAAAAACAAGAGATTGCCCGCATTCGTGAAAATATTCTGGAATGGTTCCCCATTTTGAATGAGAGACGGATGCAATTGGCCGGTACTCTGAGCGGCGGTGAACAACAGATGCTCGCAATTGGGAGGACTTTAATGTCAAATCCTAAACTAATATTGATGGATGAGCCATCATTGGGTCTATCTCCTTTGATGGTGGAAGAGATTGCAAAAATAATTGAATCCATTAATAAGCGAGATATCGGAATTATCCTCGTTGAGCAGAATGCAAATCTGGCTTTGGATTTAGCAAGTGTGGCTTTTGTAATGGCAACAGGGTCTATTGTTTTGCATGGCACTGCTAGTGATTTGAAAGAAAATGATCTTGTCAAGCGGGCTTACTTAGGTGAATAAACGGCTAATGATGAGTAATTATAATCTAGAGTGGGTTTACAAAGTATGCGTAACTAGATTAATTTTAAATTTTTCAACTAAACAGGAGGATATGTGGAATTTCAAAACAAATGTGTCGTTGTCACGGGCGGTGGTTCGGGTATTGGTCAAGCCATTGCCTTAGCATTTGCTGATCATGGTGCAGACTTGGCTATTTTGGACGTCGATAGCCTAGCTGGTAAAAAGGTTAGCCGGAAAATACAAGATTTGGGGCGAAAATCGATTTTCCTGGAAGTTGATATTACAGACAGGCCAAAAGTGGAGGATGCATTTGAGCGCACTGTTCTCGAATTTGGTCATGTTGACATTCTGGTAAACAATGCAGGTATCACCCAGCCGGCAACCGATATAACCGAACTAGACCCTGAAATTTGGAATCGCGTCGTGGATGTCGATTTTAAAGGGGTTTACAACTGCACACGGGCGGCAGGAAAAATAATGTTAAAGCAAAAGTCAGGTGTAATGGTCAATATAGCCTCAGGAGCGGGTCTGATATCAGTCCCTTTGGTTGCTTATGCACCTGCGAAAGCTGCAGTAATCCATTTTACTGCGATTGTAGCCCGTGGTTGGGTGAATAAAGGCATTCGGGTTAATGCCATCGCTCCGGGCGTAGTCCAAACTCCGCTGGTGGAGAATGCCATACGTGCTGGGCTGCGCAACAGAGATACCTTTCTTAATGCAATTCCCATGCACGAGTTTATCATGCCTGAAGATATTGCTGAGGCAGCCCTTTTCCTCTGTTCTTCCAAAAGAGCTCGATTTATTACAGGTATTACCTTACCTGTCGATGCTGGAGGGCTTGCCGGTGCCGGCTGGGCAGGATACGGACAATGATATTTCCCAATGAGGGATTAAAACACCGAAAACTGCCATGAAATGTATGTTTATCAAAAAATGGGAGGATTAAAAAGATGGATCAAAAAAAGGCATTGCAGAGAAACATGATGCGGCGGGCGACATTCGGGGACCAGCTGAGAAGATATGCTAGGAGCCAAGGAGAGAAAGCTCAGATTATATCCTATGATATAAATGGCAATAGAACCGTTTATACCTATGGCTTGATGAATCGCCTATCCTGCAAGGTGGCGAATGCACTGACACGCCTCGGAATGCTCAAGGGAGATGTTGTAGCGATTATGTCTCATAATAGTCCCCAGTATGCTGTAACCTGGTTCGGGTGTTGCAAAATAGGCGCACCTATGACGGGCATAAATTATATGTATGGCGGCGAGGAAATCGAGTATCAGGTTAATCACTGTGATGCCAAGGTGCTCGTGGTTGAAGGCGGACTTGCGGATCGGGTTGATGCCATTCGCAGCAAGATCCCACAGGTAAAGCATTACGTTTGTGTGAATCTGACCGGGACGAAAACTCCGAAAGGATGGATTGATTTTGAGGAATTTGTTGGTGAAAGCCAACCCGAAGATGAGCCGGAAGTGGAAATATTTGATGACGATCCGGCCTTTCTTGTATATACCAGTGGAACAGAAGCTAAGCCAAAAGGCGTCTTAATTCCCCACCGTAATTATTTTTCTTCCACTGCGCTATCATTCCTCATCTCCGTACGTTTACAGCAGGAAGATACTTCTCTTTTTATGATCCCCTTTTATACAGTGGCAGGTCTTGGGAGCTTTACGGCAATGTCCATCGCCGGTGGCACTGTGGTGATGCCCTATCAAGTAGATGCCCAGCTGGTTCTTAAAATATTAGAAGATGAAAAAGTGACGGTATGTTCGCAAACCCCCACTTTTTTTCTCAAGCTAATGCAAGACCCGCGTTTTGATTCGGTTAATCTTTCGAACCTCCGCACTGCCCAGACATATGGAGGATTAATGTCCCGCAAAGTTTTGGACGCTTGGAATAAAAAAGCACCAAGTCTTGTTTGGGGAACCTATTGGGGACAGGCTGAACTTACCCAGTTGGGATCGGCCGGCTGGTTTAAGACTCTCGAAGACATCCCCGGGGGAGATCCTTCCTGGATCGGGAAACCTGTGGCGACACTTGAAACACGGGTTGTGGACGATAATGGGAAAGATGTGACTCCTGGCGAAGTTGGGGAATTAATCTGCCGTAGTCCTTCCGCGATGCTGGGATATTACAAAGACCCGGAGAAGACGGAAGAAGTTTTCCGCGATGGTTGGGTTCGTACTGGGGACCTGGTCAGAATTGACGATAAAGGGAATCTTTTCTTTTTTGACCGTAAGAAGGATATGATAAAAACAGGGGGTGTTAATGTTTCCTCTTTTGATGTTGAGGATCTGATCAATCGGCATCCAGACGTTATGGAGGTTGCGGTCGTCGGCTTGCCGGATGAATATTGGTCTGAAATAATAGCTGCAGCTATTGTCCTCAAACCCGGAATAGAAGGCAGCGAAGAATCGATTAAGAAATTTGTTCAAGAAAAAGCAGCTGCTTTTAAGATACCTAAAAAGATTTTCTTTTTAAAGCAGCTTCCGAAGGATCTTCAAGGGAAAATCCTGAAGCGTGAGTTACGGAGGATTCTGGCACCACCTGCCAAATAGACGATACATTACTTTTTCAGAATTTAATCCTGTGATTAAACAATATTTAAAGCTGCTTCTCCAAGGAATTAAAAGTACATGGCGGGTAATTTTTTTAACATAAGGACGTTTTAAATATTTGCAAGGAGAAAGAAAGTATGACTAATTTGACTCGTTCTGGAATACCGGTTAAAGATTATTATGAGTATGAAGACGTGGAGAATATAGTTGCAGCCGATATTCCAAAACCTGGAGAATATCCATATACCCGTGGGAGGCGTTCCAAAGCTCAAACTACCGGAGGTTGGATTCAACGTGAATTATCAGGAGAAGGGGATGCTATTAAAACAAATGAGCAGCTCAAATACCTGATCAGCCATGGACAAATGGGCGTCGACATCATTGCAGATTCGCCTAGTAATGGGTTTTTAGATCCTGATCATCCCCTTGTAGTCCATTCCGTTGGCACTCAGGGAGTTTCGCTTTGCCATAAGGAAGACCTGTTGCATCTCTTCAAAGACTTACCTCTAGATTCTATTTCCGTTTCCCAGTCCATGCCCTCCTTGAATGCTATCATTGCATTATTCGTTTCGGCAAAGCAGGCCAATGTTCCGCGTGAGAAATTACGGGGGTCGATCATCCTTGGACCACTTTATGGGGAAGATTGCAGTTATGCCATAAATATGCCTTTAGACCTCAGGCGAAGGATAAACGCTGACAGCATAGAGATATGTACACGTTACATGCCGAAATTTCACTCCTATATCGAAGATACCTATGTCATCAGCGAAGGTGGTTTGGTAACAGCGGTAGAGGAAATGGCGCTAGGTTTCATTCAGATCAGATATCTCGTCAAGGAAATGTTGCGGCGGGGATTCGAAATTGATTCTTTTGCCCCTCGTATTGGGCTTTTAGTTAATTGCAGCATTGATTTCTTTGAGGAGATAGCAAAAGTTCGTGCTGTTCGCCGACTCTTTGCAAGGATGATGAAAGAGGAATATGGAGCAAAAGATCCGCGATCATGGTCTGCCGTAATCACCTGTCACACGTCCGGAATCTCACTAACATCTCAACAGCCGGTTAATAATATTGCCAGAGGCAGCATTCAGGCCTTGGCCATGACTTTGGCGGGAGTGCATGCGCTGGAAATCTCTACTTTTGATGAGGCATATAGGACACCGAGTGAAGAAGCGCACAGAGTAGGTTTACGGACTCAACAGATCATTGAACTCGAGACCGGCGTAACTAAGGTTTTAGATCCACTCGGAGGTTCCTATTACGTTGAATATTTGACCAATGAGTTGGAAAAGCGTATTTGGAATATGGTTCAGGATATTGAAGCTAAAGGAGACCCCGGTGCTTTAAGTCAAGAAGGTTATTTCCGTAATATTTTCGAAGGGGCAATGGAACGTTATAACAGAATGATTAAAACGGGAGAATTAAAGTTAGTAGGGGTTAACGTTCATCAAATGCCGCCGGAGGAGGATAAGTTGTTGAAGGAAGCGGCGGAAGAGAAAATTGAGCCGTATTACGACAGAATAAAGGAAGTTAAAGATTTCAAAGCAAGTCGTGATAAAAAGCAATTAAAAAAGG
>Ga0068714_10006059_pt1 | contig 12493 bp, 10 predicted proteins | sample MTBNYHSulfiMetaG_FD_62988 | JGI IMG/M metagenome (GOLD analysis project Ga0068714, IMG submission 62988) | Enrichment culture microbial communities from rom New York Harbor, USA that are MTBE-degrading - MTBE-NYH (New York Harbor Sulfidogenic)... | ecosystem: Environmental > Aquatic > Marine >... | reverse complement strand
ACCGCAGTAACTACACCTACCCGGCGGAGCTGAAGCAGGAAGTGGAAGAGGCGGCGGGCGGCTACGTCATCGACGTCAAGGACTTCCGCACCGAGAACAAGGAGTGGTTGAAGCAACAGATCTATGAGATGACCGAGAAGCGTTTCCGCACGGTTCGGCACCTCCTGAAGAACAAACCCTGGGATTTCTTCATGTTCGTGGAGATGGGGCCGGACCGCCTTCACCACGGTTTCTGGAGATACTGCGAACCGGACCACCGGTTGTTCGAGCCGGGCAACCCGTTCGAGCACGTGTTGCGGGATTACTACCGTTACCTCGACGAGAAGATCGGCGAACTCCTGGAGGATGTGGACCTGGACCGTACGGCTGTCTTCGTGGTCTCGGACCACGGTGCCAAGAGCATGCACGGCGGGATCTGCGTCAACGAATGGCTCATGCGGGAGGGGTACCTGCGCCTGAAGAAGGCCCCGGACCGCCCATCCAGGCTTGCCATGGACAACATCGACTGGTCGGGCACCCGGGTGTGGGGCGAGGGGGGGTACTACAGCCGGCTGTTCCTGAACGTCCGAGGGCGGGAGCCGCAGGGGATCATCCCGGAGAATGAGTACGAACGGGTGCGCGACGAGATCATCGAGCGGTTGGAGGCCCTGGGAGACGAAAAGGGGGACCGCATCGGTACCGTGGTCCACCGGCCGGAGGACCTGTACCGTGCGTGCCGGAACGTGCCGCCTGACCTCATCGCGTATTTCGGCGACCTGAATTGGCGGTCCGTGGGCAGTGTGGGGACGGGCCAGATCCACACCTTCGAGAACGACACCGGGCCGGACGACGCCAATCACGACCGGGACGGGATCTTCGTGTGCTGCGACCCCCGGATCAAGGGAACGGAACAGGGGCGTCAACTCCAAGGGATCTCCTTGTATGACATCGCCCCGTCCATCCTGGAATGCCTCCAGGTCCCCGTCCCTGCCGACATGCTGGGGCAAAGCATCCGGCGGAAGGCCGGGACATGATGACGCTTGCCTGAACGACATCCGCACGCGCAGCCGATGCAAGGAAGAGGAGGGAGAACATGGCACAGGGATTGACCCTTTGGCTGACCGGGCTTCCGGGCTCGGGAAAGACGCAAGTCGCCGCACGGCTGGAAGAAGCGCTGCTGGAAAGAGGGTTGGACGCCGAACGTCTGGATGAGGGGGAAATCCGCAGCACATGGCTTCCCCGGCTGGGCTTCGACCCTTCGGACGAGGACGGCCTGAACCGCTTGCTGGGGCACGTGTGCAGTTTGCTGACGCGCAACGGCGTCATTGCCGTGGCGGCGGCGATTTCCCCGTCGCGGGAGGTCCGTGATGAAATCCGGAGTCAAGTCGGACGATTCATGGAGGTTCACCTCCGTCGTCCTCCGCAGCGGGGCCCGGGTGGAGACCCCCCCGGCAGCCCGGCGGGGCGTGCCGGCGCGGGTCGCCCCTACGAGGAACCCGTAAACCCGGAGGTGCTCCTGGAGGCGGGCCTCGAAGACCCGGCGACCTGCGCGAAGCAGGTGCTCAGGACCCTGGAACTCATGGAGTGGATCCCCCGCGATGAGGGGAGCGACTACGACCCTGAAGAGGAGAAGAAGATCACCCAGCGTCTGAAGGACCTGGGCTACATCTAGCACCGTGCCGCACCACGATTCGCCACGAGGACAGGAGACGATGGGACTTTTCGACCGAATTCGGAAGAAGCGGGACAGCGGTCACCGCGTGTTCATCCTGGGCCTGGACGGTACGCCCTACGGCCTGATGCAGGCGCTGTTCCAGCAGGGCGTGTTGAAGAACCTCTCCGAGATTGCGGCCAGGGGAAGTCTCCGGCAGATGGCCACCACCATCCCCGAGGTTTCTTCGGTGGCGTGGACCACCTTCATGACCGGAGTCAACCCGGGAAAACACGGCATCTTCGGGTTCATGGACATCAAGCCCGGCACCTACGCCACGTTCTTCCCCAACACGGCCCACGTAAGGGCCCCGACCCTCTGGCAGCGGATCGGACAGGAAGGAAAGCGGTCCGTGATCGTGAACATGCCCAGCACCTACCCGGCCCGGGAGCTTCACGGCGCCCTCGTGGCGGGTTTCGTGGCCATCGACCTGGAAAAAGCCACCTACCCCCCGAGCCTCGTGCCGTGGTTGAAGGGGATCGGATACATGCTGGACGTGGACGCCTCCAAGGCCCGGGATCAGAAAGAGGCCTTCTTCCAAGATCTCCATACCTCTCTGGAGAGACGAGAGAAGACCTTCCACAAGCTGATGAAGGAAGAGGCCTGGGACCTCTTCGCTGCCATTGTGACGGGCACGGATCGCCTGCACCACTTCTTCTGGAACGCCTGGGAGGAGGAGGCCGACCCGTTTCACGACGCATTCATCGATTACTACCGCGCCATCGACGCCATGGCCGGTCGCTTGTACGACGCCCTGAACGGGGAGGCCGTCTTCCTCGCCCTGTCCGATCACGGGTTTGGCCGTCTCCGGCGGGATCTGTACCTGAATCGATGGCTGGAGGAAAACGGGTATCTCCAATTCTCGGGGACGAAGAGGGACTCCGTCGCGAATGCGGACCCGGCGCGGACCCGGGCCTTCTGCCTGGACCCGGGCAGGATCTACATCAACGCCAAGCGCAGGTTCCCCGGGGGGTGCGTTGCCCCGGGCAAACCCAGCGACGCCCTGGCCGAGGAACTCGCCCTGGCCTTGCAAGGCATCTCGATCGCTTCAGGGGAGACCGGCGAACCGCGACGGGTCCTCCGGCGGGTGTACCGAAAGGAGGATCTGTACACAGGGCCGTTTCTCTCCAGCGCACCCGACCTGATCCTCCTGGCGGAACCGGGAACCAACCTGAAGGGGGCCACGCAGAAGACCCGGGTGTTTGACACCGAGGGTCCGTTCACGGGGATGCACACCCAGGACGACGCCTTCTTCCTTTCCGACCGTCCCGCCTCGGAGGTAACCGACCTGCATATCCTGGACGTTTCCAGAACCGTTCTCACGCTGCTGGCCAGCCCCTCCGCCGGGGACCTCGAGGGCCGGCCGGTGCTGGCGCCTCCGCACCCCTGAAATGCTCCTCAACCTCCTGGCGGGTTTCGTGCTGGGTTTCCTGGGGTCCACGCCCGTGGCCGGACCGGTCTCTGTGCTGGTCCTGGCGCTGGGGCTGGGCAACCAGACCCGCAAGGCGGTGGGCGTGGCGGCAGGGGGCGCCCTGGCGGAGGCGTTCTACGCCTTTCTCGCTTTCTGGGGGTTCAGCCAGTTCCTGGCAAGGACGCCCGACCTGCCGGTGGCCTGCAGAGGGATCTCCGCGTTCATCCTTTTTGCCGTGGGCCTTCGGTTCGTGAGGCAGAAGGCCCCGGAGGGTCCGGCGCCGGCTCCAAGGCGCAGCCTTCGAAGCGGCGTCCTGCTGGGGTTCACCCTCTCCATCCTGAACCCGACCCTGATCTTGACCTGGATGGCGGCCTCCGGGGTGGTGTTCTCCTCGCGCCTGTTCACCGCTCGCTCGGCCGAAGCCCTTCCGTTTTCCCTTGGGGTCTGCGGCGGCATCCTCTCCTGGTTCTGCCTGCTGCTCTGGCTGATACGCCACACCCGCGGGAGGGTTCACCCCGTGCATCTGGACCGGGTCGTCCGATGGACCGGGTGGGCGGTCCTCGCCGGGGCGGCCGTTCTTTTCGGTCTGTTCCTGCGGGATCTGTTTCGCTGAGCACTCCCGCACCTTGCCGGGCCGTCGCTCACCCGACCACCGATCTCCCGTTCGTGCCCCGTGGGACGCTGCGTGGTCCCCCCCCACCATTTGACCCCGGAGGGTTCCTTGCCTATACTCCTTTTCAAAAACCGACGTTTCAGCGGCCCGCTGAACGTCTCTCCGTGGTGCGAGAATCTTGGAGCGCGTGCGCTGCGGGTCGCTCCTCTTCGCGTGGAAAGGATCCGGGAACATGAACAGGGAACGAGCGGATCTGGACTGGTCGAACCTGACGTTCGCCTATCGAAAGACCGATTGGAACCTCCGGTACACGTGGCGTGAAGGCCGCTGGGACGGGGGGATACTCACCGCGGACGAGTCGCTCCCCATGCACATGGCGGCCACCTGCCTCCACTACGGGCAGGCCTGCTTCGAGGGGCTGAAGGCGTTCGAGCAAAAGAACGGGAATGTGGTGCTGTTCCGGGTGGAGGAGAACGCGGCCCGCATCGTCCGGTCCTGCCGCAAGATCTTCATGCAGCCCCCTTCGGAAGAGATGTTCATCGATGCCGTAATCCGCGTGGTGCAGGCCAACCGCCGGTTCGTGCCTCCGTACGGTACCGGGGCGTCCCTGTACATCCGGCCCCTGGTGATCGGGACCGGACCGCAGGTGGGCGTGAAGCCCGCGGAGGAGTACCTCTTCCTGGTGTTCGTGACTCCGGTGGGCCCCTATTTCAAGCACGGCTTCCGGCCGGTGGACCTGGTGGTGGAGGAGGAGTACGACCGGGCCGCGCCCAACGGAATGGGCGACGTGAAGGTGGGGGGCAACTATGCGGCGGGTCTCCGCGCCAGCATCCGCGCCCGGGAGCGGGGGTTCACGGACGTGCTGTATCTCGATGCCAGGGAGAAGAAGTACATCGACGAATCCGGCCCCGCAAATTTCTTCGGGATCACCCCGGACGGACGGTATGTCACGCCCCGGAGCGAATCCATCCTGCAGTCCATCACCAATAAGTCGCTGCTCACACTGGCCCAGGAGATCGGCCTACGCACAGAGGAACGCAAGGTCCCGGTGGATGAACTCTCCACCTTCCAGGAGGCGGGCTGCTGCGGGACCGCTGCGGTCATCACACCGGTGGGTTCGGTCACCTGGGGGGAACGGAAGTTCGTTTTCTGCCCCAATGGAAGTGCGGGGAAGTACTGCACCGAGTTGTACAAGCGGCTCGTGGGGATCCAGGTGGGCGAGTGTCCGGACCCGTACGGTTGGACCCGCATCGTCCCGGAAACCTAGCCGGAAGGGGTCTGATCCTTTCCCGGAGACGGAGGATGACATGAGAGCCCGGCTCGTTCGGCAGTGGTCGGAAAAGGCCTACCCGTTGTGGAGGGACACACTGCTCCCCGCCCTGCGCGAGCGGATTTTCGACGAGGGGTTCATCCGCTCCAGGCAATCCAAACGGGTGCTGGAATTCTCCAGGCACTTTTTCAAGCTCGGGAGGATCCCGTTCTTCCGGGACCACCTCCCGCAGTTCGACCCCCAGAAGAGCAGCATGTCGTGGCTCCCCATCAACCAGGACATCGAGGGAGCCGGGGAAATCGCGCTGCCGCTGGAGGTGCTGGACCGTCTCATCGAGAAGGCGAGCCACCGGGTGATCGTCAACTTCTGCGGGTGCCGCTTGGCCATGGGCTGCCGGGACTACCCCATCGACATCGGCTGCCTCATGATGGGGGAATCCGCACTGCAGATCCCGGCCAAGAGCCGCCGGGAAGTGGACGTGGAAGAGGCCAAACAGCACGTCCGGAAGGCGATCCAGGCCGGTCTCATCCCGGTCACGGGCAAGGCCCGCCTCGACAACGACATCTTCATGATCCCGGACGAGGGGAAGCTCCTCACCGTGTGCCTCTGTTGCGAGTGCTGCTGCATCACCCGGTTCAGCCGCTACGCCCCTGCGGAAGTCCTGGACCGCATGCACCGCCCGGTGGAGGGGCTGACCATCGAGGTGACCGACGACTGCATCGGTTGCGGGGCCTGCGTGTCAAAATGCTACATTGACGCCATCCGGCTCGAAGGGGACCGCGCCGTCATCGGCGACCTGTGCCGGGTGTGCGGCCGCTGCGCCATGCACTGCCCGCAACACGCCATCCAGCTTCGCCTGCGCAACCCCGACGCGGTGGGGGACGTCGTGCGCAGGATCGAATCCATGGTACAGTTCTGATCCCCGTTTTCCCGCCGGGGTCGCCCGCGCTCTGAGCGAACGGCTCCGGTTCGCCCGCTGGCGCCCGGCCCCCGGATGGCCGTCCGTACTCGCACCCTCATTACGTTCTTCCCGTTTTTCCTTGCCCCCCTGTAACCCGGGCGTGCCTCCATCCCACTATTTTCACAAGAGGAAAGGATTCGCTTGGAGAAACCCGCCCGGACGGGACTCGCGGGGAGGGCTCCCGCCAACCGGAGGATGCGAGATGGGCACCATGACAGTCGAACGGAGATGCTACCGGTGCGGCTCCCGGGTTGCGGGCCCGCGATGTCCCCATTGCGGTCATGTCATGGATTTCGGGGACATGGACATGCGGGTGCAGGACTACCTTCGACTCCTCTTCCTGCTTCTTGCGGCGCTGGTCCGTCACGCGGCGAATTCGGCCTCTCACCGGACCGCGGCGCTACGAAATGGACGCCGTCCTGAGCGGCAGCCCGGAGAAGGTCCGGAAAGAGTGTACCCTCGCTCGGCGGCAGCCCTGTCTCGCGCGGCACCCATGAGAGCCCATGCCATCCGCGGTCCCCAGGGGGGTCACAACAGGGGATTCACGCCTTGACGCCCCCCGAAGGGCGTGATTACATTTGGGAAGGGTCTACCCGTTGGAGCAGACAGAGTCCACCTCGGAGACGGCCGACCGGTTATCGGGTTCATGGCGTGCAGCAGGTGAGCAGACCCTTTCCTTGCCCGCCTCCGGCGGGGATGACGGCCGACCGGATTCCTGGGCGGCTGGAGCCCTGGCCCCGCCGATGGGCCGGCGACAAGGGAACCTATGCGAACCACCCGCGTGTGCGCGGTCACGGAACCGGACGCAGCGGATATCGCTGCCAGCCTGAAAGGGGACGGGGATGCCTTCGCTCGCATCGTTCGGCGTTACCAGGGAGAGATCGCAACCACCCTGTGGCGCTTCACCCGGGAACGAGCCGTGTGCGAGGAGCTGGTGCACGACGTGTTCGTGGAGGCCTATCTCAGCCTGCCAACCTACCGGGGAAAAGCCCCTTTGCTTCACTGGCTTCGCCGGATCGCCACGCGGGTGGGGTACCGCCAGTGGAAACAGGCCGCCCGTGAGCGGGCACACCGCCAGGTGCCTCTGGAGGAGGATCGTGTCGGGGAGATCCCGGACGCCGCCACGGACGACCCGCAGGCGGCCTCGGAATACCTCCAGGGGGTTCTGGCCAGGCTCCCACCCAGGGATCACCTGGTGCTGACCCTTCTCTACCTCGAGGAATGCTCCGTGGAGGAAGCCGCGCAACGAACCGGTTGGAGCAAGGCCATGGTCAAGGTGCAGGCCTTTCGGGCCAGGAAGAAGCTGCGCAGACTACTGGAAACATCCGAAGGGGGATAAGCGCATGGACGCGATGGAAGCCGTGGTGAAGCTTGCGGCGGCGGCTCGCCGCGAGAGCCCGCCCGGGATCGATGTGTCCGGGAAGGTGCTACGAAGCCTCCAGGCTTACCAGGCGGAAAAGGGAAACCTCTACCCCGCCACCCTGGCCCGGTTCAGCGCTGTGTCGTTCGCCGCTGCGCTTATCCTGGGCACGGTTGCCCTGAACGAGTGGCTCACCCTGCACGACCCCATGGTTCAGCTGTTCGACACCGTGGCCATGGTGATGAAATGACCGGAAACCACGCCGCCGTCTCCCCCGCGGGAAAGATACACTCTCCCCCCCGCAAACCGGGGCGATGGGTCCCGATCCTGTTGGGGTTCGTGATCTTCCTCTGCGGCATGGTCCTGGGGGGCAGCGGGGCACTGATCCTGGAGAAGAGGATCATCCTGCACAGCCTCCGGCATCCGGAAGAGTTCCCGGGAAAGATGGCCGGGCACATGAAGGAAAAGCTCGGGCTCACGGGTGCCCAGACGGAACAGATCCTGGAGATTCTCACCCGAAGGCAGCAACGGCTCCACGAGCTTCAACGAGAGGTACAGCCCCGGTTCGAGGCCGAGTTCGAAGCGGTCCGCATGGAGATCTCCGCCGTGCTCGAGCCGGACCAGTCCAGAAGGTACAACGACTGGTTCGACAAGGTCCGCAAGACGTGGACCCCCCCCATGCCGGGAGACGGCGACAAACCCTCCCCCTGACGCGCCCCCCAGGCATCGTGGCCCCGTCACGTGCCGGCCTCGCTCTCGTGCACCTTCCACATGTCCTCGTCCGTGAAGCAGCGCTCCCGCTCGTCGGGGTTCATGGCATCCTTTTCCATCTTCCTGCGGTCGTAGGTCTCCTCCAAAACCTCCTGGTAGTACTCGTGCTGGACCAGCAGGTTCATGATCTCACTGGTGCCGGTCCAGATCAGGGCCAGCCGCTGGTCCCGCATGGCCCGCTCCAGGGGGTACACGTCCGTGTAGCCGATCCCCCCCATGATCTGCATGGCGTTGTTCACGATGTTCCAGGCCGCCTCCGTGGCGAACCGCTTGGCCTCGCTCACGAGGCGGCGGCAGTTGGGCGCGTTCTCGTCAACGGAACGGGCTGCCAAGTAGGCGAGCCCCCGGGCGGCATCCAACTGGGTGATGGAATCCGCGACCATGAAGTTGACCGCCTGAAACTTCCGGATCGGCTTCCCGAAGGCGGTGCGCCGGTTGGAATAGCGCACCGCCAGGTCCAGCGCCCCCCAGGTCCCCAGGCAGCCAGCCGCCGAGGTGAGCCGCTCCGGAATCATCATCTGGTGGAAGCACAGCGCGCCGCCGTGCAGTTCTCCCAGGAGGTTCTCCCGAGGCACCTTGACGTCCCGGAAAACGAGCCGTCCGGTGCCCGCCCCCCGGCAGCCCATGAGACCGTACAGGTGTTCGGTCTCCACGCCGGGGCCCTTGTCGATGATCAGCAGGCTGATCCGGTTGTACTTGTGCGCGTCGGGCTGGAAGTTGGTCCGGCAGTACACCACGTAGAAGTCCGACCCGTCCGCCCCCACCACGAACCGTTTCTGCCCGTTGACCACGAAGTGGTCCCCCTCCAGGACCGCACGGGTGGTGGCCCCGAAGAAGTCAGACCCCCCGCGGGGTTCCGTCAGGGCCTCCGCGGCCACCAGCTTCCCCTCGAGATACGGTTTCAGGTACTTGCGCTTCTGTTCCTCGGTCCCGAATCGATGCAGCGCCTCTCCCACGATGGAGGGCATGGCAAACGCGCACCCCAGGGCGATGCCCAGACACCCGATCTCCTCAAAGGCCGCCACTTCGGCCACCCAACTCATCCCTCTCCCGCCGTACTCCTTGGGAAACCGGATCCCCCTCAGATGGCGCGCCGCCAGCTTTTCCACGAACTCCCGGGGATAGACGATCTCGTCCCGGTCCATCTTCCGGAGGAAGTCGCTGGACACCTCCTCCCGGGCGAACCGCCTCACCTCGTCCCGCAGCGCCCTTTCTTCCGGCGTCAACAAAAAATCGTACATGGCTCACCTCCTGGAGGGTCGTTGCAATCCAACGGAACAAGAAAGAATCCGACCTAGACAGGCTCTGTTCACCATAGTCAACGCTATGCACCGCGTCAACGTCCCGGCCACTGGCTCCTGCGCACAGGATCCCCTCTTACGCCCTTCCTCAAAAACGCCGCCTTCAACGGAAGCGTGGGGTCTGACAGGAACGGCCGCAGCTTGCCGCATCGTCTTTCCGACGCCTGCAGCCGGGCCGCGCAGCGCGTACGGTCCGTGGACTAGGGTCCCTGGACCCGAAACGTATCCCACAGGCTGAGGTTCTGCGGGTCGGAGGAGGGGCCCGCCAAGACCCGGTAGTCGATCTCCTCCACCATCCAACCCCCTGAGGACACGTCGTAGGCGGCCAGGTCCGCGGCACGGATCTCCCGCGCCAGGGTCCCGGTCTCCCCGGGGGCCAGGGCCAGTCTCCCGAACCCCTTCAGCATCCGCGGCGGCCGGTGAACCCGTGAACCCACGCACCCCACGTAAATCTGCACCACCTCCTCACCGGCGCGATCCCCCGTGTTGGTCACCTGTACCCGCACGTTCACGCTTCCGCCCCGTCCCAGGGTTTTCCTGTCCAGGCTCAATCGGTCGTACCGGAACGTGGTGTAGCTCAGCCCGAACCCGAAAGGAAAAGCCGGCTCCACCCCCTGTCCCTGCAGGTACCGGTACCCGTGATCGTAGCCGTACACGACCTCCCGGGCCCGGTTGTCGAAGATCGGCAGGTGGTCCGCCGATTTCGGGAAGGCGAGGGGGAGCTTCCCGCAGGGGTTCACGTCCCCGAACAGGACGTCCGCGATGGCGTGGCCCCCTTCCATGCCCGGGTACCAGGCCATGAGGATGGCGGGCACCTCTTCCTTCCACGATTCCATGGTGATCGCGCTGCCCCCCCGCAGAACCACGACGCACCGCGGGTTCTCCGAAGCCACGGCCCGGATGAGGCCCTCCTGGGAGGCAGGCAGGTCCAGGCACAGGCGGTCGCCTCCGAGCTTGAAAAACGGCAGGGGCACATACTCGCCCTCCTCTCGCCAGGTCAGCCCGGCGAACACCACCACCGCACCCGCCTTACGTGCGAGTCCCCGGGCCCGGGACACGTTCTTTCCGCTGTCGTACAGAACCGTCCCCTTATCTCCGGCCCGGTTCCGGATCCCCTCCAGGGGGGAGACAGCCCAGGGCGGGCGTACCCGGGAGCTTCCCATATCCCCCAGGTCGGCCCGGTTCGCCCGCTCTCCGATGACCGCCAAGGACCCGATCCCGTCCCGGTCCAGGGGCAGAACGCTCCCGTGGTTCTTCAACAGCACGATGCTCTTGCGCGCCGCCTCGAGGGCCAGACGCGTGTGCCGTTCACAGGCCACTTCGTGCTTGCCGTAGCCGCTCCTGCGTAGAACAGGCCCGAATCGGTCCTTCTGCCGCAGGATCCGGAGAACGGCATCGTCGATCTCCCCGTGCGGCACCTCCCCCCGCAAGACCTTCTTCCGGAGCTTTCGGCCGTAGAACCGGGGCATCTGCATCTCGATGTCCAGCCCCGAGCGGACCGACGCCCCGCCGTCCCGGACCCCCCAGAAGAAGTCCGACACTACGAAGCCCTGGAACCCCCACCGCTCTTTGAGGATCTCCTTGAGAAGGCGCGCGTTCTGCCCGCAGTACTCCCCGTTCACGCGGTTGTAGGCGCTCATCACCGAGGCGACGCCGGCGTCCACGCACGCCTTGAAGTGAGGGAGGTAGACCTCGTGCAGCGTTCGCTCGTCCACCCGTACGTCCACAAAGAAGCGGGACGCCTCGATGCTGTTGCAGGCAAAGTGCTTCACGCAAGCCATCACGTGCCGCTGCAGCCCCCGGACCATGGCCGCGCCCATGGCTCCCACATGGTGAGGATCCTCGCCGAAGGTCTCCTGCGCCCGACCCCACCCCGGGTGCCGCAGCAGGTTCACGCACACCCCGCCGAAGAAGTTGGCCCCCTGTGCACGGGCCTCTCGGCCCATGGCCTCCCCCACCCTCTCCTCCAACTCCGTGTCCCAGGTGGCCCCCCGGGCCATGGACACCGGGAAGCAGGTGGAACGGCCTACGGTCACACCCCGGGGCCCGTCCGTGAACCGCTTGGCCGCGATCCCCAGGCGCCGGTTTCGCCCGGAGTCGTAAGGAACCAGGTTGTAGCGGAACACCATGACCGCCTGGAGGAGCCAATTCGTGGAGGCGGTCATCTGCCCGACCTTCTCGGTCAGGGTCATCCTCGCCAGGAGTTTTCGGATTCGCTCCTCCCGATCCTGGTCCTTCCCGCCCGACTCGCCTGTCACGTCCCGTCTCCCCTGTTTCCGCTGCGCTCGGTGCACACGCCCCACCCCAGCAGGCAGGTTGCCCGGGCCGCGGGAACGCGCGCCCGTACCGACCGTCTCACGCACACGCAAACCCGTCCCCGGGGGACGATCCCGTCACGTTTCGGTCCCGGGTGGGCGTTCCATCCCCGGCCGCTGCATCCGGCGGGACAAGAACTGGGTGTCTGTCCCCCCGCTTCTCCCCATGTTCGGAATCACCCCGATTGTGCCTGCTTCAGGGCCTTTCCTTCCCTCATCTCCTTTTCAGGAGGCAAAAGACTGGCCGCTTGCACACGCAGGGAATCCTTGGCGGGCTTCTGTTCCTGCGGTTGCTGGGTCTGGCTGACCCTCGCTTCGATCCGGGCCCCTTTGGCAACGGAGATAGACTCCCGGTAGAGCAACTCCCCGTCTCCCCGGGCGTCGGGACCGATCTCGATCTCATTGCCCATCAACTTCCCGCTGAACTCACCGTTCACATGGATCTTGCCTCCTGCCTTCACCTCGCCCCCCTTGAACTTCCCGGAGATCCGTACGTCGTTTCCCGCGGTGATGTTCCCTCCCACCAACTCCCCCTGAATGTGGACGTTCCCTCCGTCGATGTTCCCCTTGCAGGTTCCTTTGATGAGGATGTTGGCGTTGTCCCTGGACGTGATGTTCCCCACCACGTCACCGCTCAGCTCGATGTCGCAGGTCACATGGATGTCTCCGGTCACCCGGCTCCCCTTCAGGATCGTGTTGATCCCGCCGGGCTCCGTCCGATTCCCCGGACGTTTGACCCCGGGGACATCCCGTACGTCTTCCCGCGGCTGCTTGTCCGATGAATCCACGCGCACGGTCTCC
>Ga0068714_10006057_pt1 | contig 12497 bp, 10 predicted proteins | sample MTBNYHSulfiMetaG_FD_62988 | JGI IMG/M metagenome (GOLD analysis project Ga0068714, IMG submission 62988) | Enrichment culture microbial communities from rom New York Harbor, USA that are MTBE-degrading - MTBE-NYH (New York Harbor Sulfidogenic)... | ecosystem: Environmental > Aquatic > Marine >... | reverse complement strand
GTATCGCAGGATTGGCGGCCCACGATATAGATGATCCCTTTTGTGTCACTGGGCAATGCGAAACTCACGGCATAATCCCTGTCTTCCTCTCGCATGGCCAAGGTCGGCATCACGATAATTTCGTGAGAATTGACCGCTCCAGTCTGGTGCGCCTTGGCTCCCCGGATGATGATACCATCGGATTGCTCTTCTACAACGTGCACGAAATGATCCGGGTCGGGCTGCTTATGAGGAGGGACTCCCCTGTGCCCCTTTGGGTCCGTCATCGCCCCGTCGCAGGTCAGGTCCTTTTCCTGAACATGGCGGAGGTAATCCAGAAAGCGATCGTAGTATTTGGTTCCATGCTTTTGGTCGGTGTTATAAGTCACAATGGAAAGGGCGTTCAAGGCATCCATACCGACGCATCTCTGAAAGCAGCAGCCTGTCAACCTGCCCAGCAAACGACCCATCTTGCTCTTCTTAACCAGATCATCAACACACTGGTGGATATGGGTGAAACGGTTGACCTTTTCGCCCGTGAGGTGAGACCGAGCCGTCATGAGATGTTCGTATTCCGGTTGATGAGCCAACTCATACGTCGCGGCAACCGCGTTCATGGAAGGACGGATCATGGGATCATCCACCACGTTTTGCAGCTTTTTCCCGAACATATAAACGTTCAGGTTCAGCTCCCGCAAACTCTCTTCGTATTGCTTAGCCGTCATCAAAGCCATGGTAAAGCCTCCTTAGTTCTTTTACGAGCCTGTTACGGCCGGGTGTCGGCCGTCCACAGGGCCTCGGGACTCTTGTTGAACGCCTCGTAAGCCGCCATATCGTGAGAAGGAATGAGGTCGGCATCGAGTAAGCGAGCCAGATGTTCCAGGCGATAGAGGCTCTCCACACACCGCTTGGCGCTATAAGCGTTGCTGAGGGGTATCTTTCGTTCTAAATTCTCCGCGAGCGGCATAGCGTCACCGGGGAAAATGTGGAATGCTCCATCCACCGTCTTTACCAAGACCGACTGGTGTCCAGGTGTGTGTCCCGGGGTCCTGATGACCGAAACATCGGACGTCACGAACGCGTCTCCCTCGAGAAGCTGAAAATCCAGCGGGTGGTTAAAATGATTGGCCATGTAAGGGGCCGAAATGAACGGATCCGGATTGAAAGCGAACCGATACTCTTCCTTTTGTACAACAATGGGGCAGTGCTTAAAAAAGCGCAAGGCTCCGGTGTGATCCCAATGCATATGCGTCAGAATCACCATCCTGATGTCCGACACCGACAGACCCAATACCTTCAATCTGAGACGAACATCGTCCTCTTCCGTCAAATGCGGTTTGATGAGCTTGGCTCTTGGCCCCCAGGTTTTCTCCGGCTCGGCGAGGCCGTCTGTGTTCAGACCTGCGTCAATGAGGATCGGCCCTTCAGGGTCCATGAGAAGAACCGTATACACCGGCGCCTTGATCACCCGGCCCATGTCCGTGTTGGAGAGGAAAATGGATCGGTCGATGTCCAGAAAACCGCCCGGTAGTATGAATATCTTTTCGACAGCCATATTCGCCTCTCCTCTAATACCATGAGGCTGCCTTGCAGCTCTTCCTCCGGTTGTCCGAGTGTTGATTTCGACAAAAACGTTTCTTCCAGGAAGCGCTTTCTTTAGATTACCTTTTCCACCCTTAGACTATCAATCTCTTCCGGTGATAATTCGAGCAACTCTTCCAGTAATTCCGCCGTGTGTTCACCTAAGTCCGGCGATGCCTTTTCGATCCGACAAGGAGTACGTGAGAATTTCATCGGAGTACCCACGACATTCACCTTCCCGAGACGGCTGTGTTCCACGGCCACTATCATCTCCCGCTCCAAAACGTGTGGATCCGAGACAGCCTGCTGAATATTGTTCACCGGACTTACTACAATCCCTTGTTGATCGAGGAGATTCAGCCATTCGTCCCGGGTTTTCTGCTTGAAAATCTCTACAAGCAGAGGCTCCAGCTCAGCATGATGGTTTGTTCTATTCGCCGTAGTGTTGAAGCGTTCGTCTTGGATCCATTCTTCCCGCCCGACTACGCGACACAGCTTTTCCCACTCTTCATCCCGAAAAGTGATGACGACCATGTCATCGGTCTTCGTAGGAAAGACCTGGAAAGGGGTAACAATAGGATGCCGGCTCCCAATGGGGCGAGGGATTTCGCCGGTAGCAAAATAGCGCGCGCAAGCGTTCTCGCATAGGGCCACCTGACAGTCGAGCATGGCTACGTCCACATGTTGACCCAGTCCGTTTTTTTCGCGCTCGTACAGGGCAGCCATGGCTGCGGTCACAGCATAGAGGGCCGCCCCGATATCTCCGATGGAATAACCGGCGCGAACCGGCGGTCTGTTGGGTTCGCCCGTGATGCTCACTGTGCCGCCCATGCCCTGCGCGATCATGTCGAAGGCGGGTTTCTGAGAATAGGGGCCGTATTGCCCGAATCCTGAAATGGAAACATAGATCAAGCCTGGGTTCAGCTCTTTAACCGTATCGTAATCAAGCCCCATCTTTTTCATGACGCCCGGACGGAAGTTCTCTATTAGTATATCCATTTGGGCGATAAGCTTCCGAACCAATTTCTGAGCCTTATCGTGACGCATGTTCAGTCCCACGCTCTTTTTACCTCTGTTGACACTGAGGAAATAGGAACTCACGTCCTTAATGAAAGGACCATTGCTTCGAGCCATATCACCCTTTTCCCGGTCCTCGATCTTGACGACCTCGGCACCAAGATCCGCCATTAGCATAGCTGCGTAAGGCCCTGCCAAGACTCGTCCAAAACTCAAGACTTTCACGCCCGTAAGAGGTCCCGCCATTTTGTACTCCCCAACTGAGAATTATGCTGCTGAACATTTTTCGGCTGACCGGATCGCTGTTCCATCCCACTCAACGCCATTTTCGAGTTTTTTCTCCGAATCATACGGAGGATGGCTTCCCAAGAAACGTGTCGGTTTACAGGGGAGTGACTCCTTTCACTTCCACCGTAGTCTTTTCGGAAGGCGCAGGGCGTGCCGGACTCCGGCCATGTATCCTCCTCGCCCCAGTCCGATTTCGCCACCCAGGCGGAAAGCCGGGGTCCGGAGAGGGTTTCCAAAAAGGCCTGTAGCTCGGCTTTCGCAGGAACGGCATAGGAATGTTTTCGAAGACAATCTCGTAAATGATTGTCCAAGAAAAAGCGGACTAAAGCGGTATGTTACCGTGTTTTCGCCATATCGTGCCCTCCGGTTTCTTATCCTTGAAGACCTCCAAGGCCCAGATCAGCCATCGCCTCGTGTCTTTCGGATGGATCACTCCATCTATGTATTGCTTGGATGCCGAGTAATAGGGCGACAGTATGGTCTCTTTATACTCGACGATTTTCTCTTGCCGAACCTTTTCCTGGTCATCGGCTTCCGCTATTTCTTTTCTGTATAGGATGGGTACGGCGGCTTGGGAGCCGAGCATCGCGAATTCGGCGGTCGGCCACGCCAGGAGGATGTCTGCGCCCGTTTCGTGACAACACATGGCCGGAATGGCGCCGCCATAGTATTTTCTCAAAACGATGGTAAGCTTGGGCACGGTGGCCTCGGAAAACGAATAGAGCATCTTTGCCCCATGTCGTATGATGCCCCGTCGCTCCTGATCGGAACCCGGCAGGTAGCCGGGCACATCGGCCAGCACGATCAGCGGGATGTTGAAGCAGTCGCAGAAACGGATGAACCGCGCTGCCTTGTCCGCAGCATCGATATCGATGGTACCCCCGAGATGCTTGGGTTGATTGGCCACCACGCCCACGACTTTTCCGTTCAGGCGGCCGAAGCCCACGATAATACTTTTCGCAAAAGAGGCGTGGACTTCCAAAAAACTGTTGATGTCCATGAGTTCGCGAATCACACGTCCCATGTCGTAGGTCTTCCGCGGTTCGGCCGGAACGATTTCCGTCAGCACATCATTGGTTCGCTCGGGATCGTCTTCTCCATCTATGACTGGAGGTTCTTCACGATTGTTCTGAGGCAGATATGAAAGCAGTTGCCGAATTAATCCACAGCATTCAAAGTCGTTTTCCGCTGCGAAATGAGCTACTCCGGATTTGCCGGTGTGAACCGCATGCCCACCTAAACCTTCGAAGGAAATTTCTTCTCCCGTGACTTCTTTGATGACCGCCGGACCGGTAATAAACATCTGCGCCGTTCCCTTGACCTGGACAATGAAGTCCATGATGGCGGGTGAATAGACTCCGCCACCCGTGCAGGCGCCCATGATGGCTGCGATTTGCGGCACCACGCCCGAGCATTGGGTGTTCTCGAAAAACATCTGCCCGTAGCCGGACTCATTTTGCATGCCGTCCTGGATACGGCCCCCCGCCGATTCATAGAGCCCGATGACCGGAGCCCCTACCCTGCGCGCCATACGCAACATCAGATTGATTTTTTCTCCGTGGGCTCGTCCGGCGGATCCGCCGAAGACCGTTACGTCCTGGGAGTATACGAATACGTTTCTGCCGCGAATCTTCGCGATACCGGTGACCACGCCGTCCCCCAGAATCTTCTTCTCCTGCATGTCGAATTCAAAGGTCTGGGTTTCGGCCAGCATGTTGATCTCTCTGAAGGTGCCGGGGTCAACGAGGGCATCGATCCGTTCCCGGCAGAGGAGCTTTCCCTTGGCTTTTTGGGCGTGCTGTTTTTCATGGCCACCGCCCAGTTTCGCCTTGTTCTCCTTGGCCTCGAGTTCGGCCAATAGCTCATCCCATGGTTTCCAGGGTTCCATCCTATGCTCCTTCCGCTCAAATCGGTTAGCACCTCAGAGTCTGTACCGCTGCCGATAAACAGCCCGAACGGCTCTTCAAAAAAGGATCTTGCTGCGACGATTGATGCGAATGGCTTGAAGAGGGCAGTTGGTGGCGCAGTGCTCGCATACCTGGCATTTCACCGGTTCCGTGGGAATCAGCCAGCCGTCGATCACTTGTAGAATCTGCGACGAACAGGTGGTGACACAAGCTCCACAGTTGTTGCATCCCAGACTGATGTTGATTTGCCGCTTGGCGACCTTTCTTGGTATAGGGAGTGCTTTGGTAATTTTCAGGGCTCCCGTCGGACAGAAAGTTACACAGGCCGGCTCATCCCGATCCGGACAGAGATCGCAAACCACCGCTGGCTCGTCTTCCGAGATCAAGACGATCGCCCCGTAAGGACAGGCTTCCACACACCGGCCGCATTGGTTGCACTGCTCCTTGGGGACCTGAACGGCTTGGGTTTGAGGATCCCGTATAAGTCCGCGCTGCGGGCATGCCATTATACACGCCGGATCCCCTTCGCAACTCACGCAAGTGTAGGCCTTGGCCATCCCTCTGCCCGCCTCGAGGACTTTGATACGTGATACACGTGGATCGAAGACACCTGCTTTCACCGCCGAACAGGCCATCTCGCACATGCGGCATCCGTTACAAAGGTTCCGGTCGCATTGTAACATCATTTTTTCGGGCATGACGGCTCCTTACGTTCAATCGATGCGGGTTCGAAACGCCCGCTCTCTCTTGCGGGCCGCGTTTTCCCGGATCAGGCGAATCCTCGCGGCGGCGGAAACGAGCTTGCCCTGCAATTCCGCCCACAACTCGGAAGATAGCGGCAGGCCTCGAATCCGTTCCCGCCTCACATCGAGGGCCTCAGGCACGGGACAGACTATGGCGCAGGCCCGGCAGTAGATGCAGTATGCTTCTTCAAGTCGTACCTGATCGTCCTGCAAATGAAGGGCGCCCGTCGGGCATACCTCCGTGCAGGCTCTGCAGAAGGGGGGGCAGTGTTCCGACTGAAAGGAAAGCAGGCCCGACCTGGCGCTTCGCACCGATATCAAATCAAAAGGACAAGCGGACTCACATTTGCCGCAATACACGCACTGTTCCCGGTCGATCCGCACTTCAGCAATGCGTTCCGTGTCATCGACGATCTCGGTTCTCACTTCCACGGCATTCACCGGACAAGCGGACCGGCAGGCCAGTTCGCAATCGATCCGGCACTCATCCGTCCGGACTTCGATGGTTTCGTCCAAGGCCGGCAAGATTTCTTTAATAATTATATTGGGAACCGTCTGTTCGTTTTCACGCCATGCAATGGCTTTGGTCGGGCAGATCACGGCACACGCACCGCAGAACGTGCAATCTTCCGGATCCACATCCACTAGGACACGCTTCTTCACGGTCCCGTTGTCCAAAACCGGTTCCGTGGAGGAAACCGCCCCCGCCGGGCAGATTTTTTCACAGTCTCCGCACCCGCAGCATTTCTGCCGGTCCAAATAAAGTTCCTGCTCGAGTCCGATCATCCGGCGTTCCAGAAGCAGATTCCCGTCAACGGTTTTTGTCTTCCTGGTTTTCCCTAGCCTCATGAACCTAACTCCTGACACGGGGAACGTCGGAATCCCGACCCTCTTCCGCCCCCAACAGTTCTTCGACCAGCGGTCGTACATTCACAAGATGAAGGCCGAGCCCAAGGTCGTCGGGAGATTCCCCAAGGGCCAGTCCAATGAGTTCGGTCAAGTAAAACACAGGAAGAGACAGTTCCGTATCGAACTCCTGTTCGATCAGGCGCTGGTTCCTGTCTAGCTGCACCATACATGAAGGACACACCAGCACCACCGCCTGGGCTCCGGAATCTTTCATGATCTCGAGTTTCTCGAATCCCATGCGCAGAGACAGATCACGATCCGCGCCCATAACGGTAAAGCCGCAACACAGCATCTTTCGGGGATACTCCAGGACTTCCGCACCCAGGGCCCAAACCAGTTCCTCGAGCTTGGTGGGGTTGTCCGGATCATCGAATTCGTGGATCCGTGACGGACGCACAAGGTGGCATCCCGGGTGAAATACGACCTTCAGCCCCTTTAACGGTCGGAGGACTTGCTCCGCCAGCATCGCCGGCCCGACCTTCTCAAACAGGAATCGGGCGAAGTGTTCCACCCGGGACCCGGACGGAATTTTCCGTCCCAGACGATCGAGATGCTCTCCAATCTTATGCCGGAGTTTGGCACTCTTCTCCAGAGCATGTTCAGCGTCCCGGAACGTGCTGTAACAGCCCGAGCAAAGCGTCATTATCGGTTTCTCGGCGAGCGAGAGATTGCGCGCCGCCAGCGTCAGCCAGGCTTCGTGATCCAGATCGCGGAAATAGATGGGATTCGGACAGCAAGAGGCGCCTTCCAGTTCGGAGAGCTCTACTCCCAGTCTTTCCAGGACAAGCCGAGCCGATTTTTCGATGTGAGGAAGCCGGGCCCGGATCAGACAGCCCGGGAAAAAACAATATTCGTAGTTTTCAGTCAAGGTTCTCTACTCCGCCGGATTTCCATCGGTTTCGGAGTCCGCTTCCCGGACTTCCGTTTCCCGTCTCTTGAAAGTCTCCATTTTCGCCGCCCAGTCCAGACTCGAGGCCAGCGCCTCGAGTTCTTCCGCACCGATGCCCGGGGCCGGCTCGGGGAGACCCAGATTGTTTCGTTTCTTCAGCATCCGCTTGATCGGTTCCTCGCTCCAGCCCCGACTCATGATCCGGTCCGCCATTTTCACGTCGTTCTCGGGCGCATAACCCCTTTGCGCTGAGGCATTTTTCACGTGCATGATAATCTCCGAGACCTCGATCTGCTGGGGACAACGCTCGAGGCAGGTCAGACAATGGGAACACAGCCATATGGTCGGCTTCCTGATCAGCTCCTCCAGTTGTCCGCGGACGATCATCTCGATGAATCGGCGGGGATTGAAGTCCCATCGGAACCTGCCCACCGGACAGCCGCCCGTACAGGCGCCGCACTGGTAGCAAGCCCGTGCTCGCTTAGGCAAGTCAAATTCAATTAAGCTTTCTTTAAGGTTTTCCACGAATATCCTTTATTCCAAATGCGAAATAATCAGATACGGAATGTGGGCCAAGCGTTTATCCAATTCCGGCAATGCGGCCTCGTTTTCTTTCCGGATGCGGTCTCTTCCCAGATCTTCCAGCGTCTGATGCATTTCGGTGATAACGCGGGCGTACTTCGCCCCCTCGGCCGCGGATATCCATTCCACACGGAACCGCTCCGGTGAAATGCCCATTTTTTCCAGGCGGCGTGGCATTGCGGACATCCGTTTTTCGGCGTAGTGCTGTCCGGTCAAATAGTGGCAGTCTTGAGGATGGCACCCCGACACCAAAACCATGCCCGCTCCCCTGCGAAAGGCCTCGAGCACAAAATCCCGCTTGATCCTGCCGGCGCACATCACCCGGATTCCCCGTGAAGAGGCCGGGTACTGCAGGTGATTGACTCCGGCATTATCCGCACCGGGATAGCTGCACCACCAGCACATGAAAGACAGGATTTTGTCTTCAGGACTTCTCTGAAGATGGGACTGAATCTGAGCGTGGATCTGGAGATCATGGAAATGAGCCTGAGTGATGGCCCCGGTCGGACATTCAGCCACACAGGTTCCGCAACCCATGCATTTCGCGGAGTGGATCACGGCGGCTTCGCCGGCCTGTACGCTGATTGCGCCAAAAGGACAACGCGTTGCGCAAATACCGCACTTCTTTTCGATGTTTCGGCAGAGGGCTGCGTCGGCCCGAGCCACGATGGGCTCGATGAGAAGGCGATCTTTCATGAGCACCCGGGAAGCTCGAGCCGCGGCGGCACTACCCTGGGCCACACTGTAAGGAATATCCTTGGAGCCGCAAGAGGCCCCGGCAAAAAACATCCCTTCCGTGGGAGCGTCCACGGGTCGGAGCTTTGGATGATATTCCCGAAAGAATCCTGTTTCATCGAGACTCGCGGACATAATGGAACTCAGTTCGTGCGTCCCTGCGGAAGGCACTGCTCCGGTAGCCAGAACCACCAGGTCGGTCTGCCATTCCACGGGACGGCCCTGATCCCGATCTTCGGCATACACCAGAAGGTTTTCGCCTTGGCCCGAAGGTGCGACTTCGGACGGTTTTCCCTGGATGAAGATTACTCCCGCCTTCCGGGCCCGGGTGAAGAACTCTTCGTACCCTTTGTAAGGAGTACGAATGTCCATGTAGAAGATGGCCACCTCGACATCCGGATACTTCTCTCTGATATGGATGGCGGTCTTCAGGCTGGCCATGCAGCAGTAACCCGAGCAGTAGGCGTTGTAGTTCCGGTCTCTGGAACCCGCACACTGGATGAAGCTGACTCGGTCCGGTCGCTTGAAATCCGAAGGCCTTGTAAGGCTTCCTTTGGTCGGGCCGCCCGGATCCAACAAGCGCTCGAGATCCATACCCGTGATGACATCGTCGTAGCGGCCATAGCCGTATTCCGAAAGGGCCGACGGATCGAATACATCGAATCCGGTGGATAGAATAATGCCGCCCACTTCGACAACCTCTTCCCGGACCGGCTGGGAAAAATCAACGGACTGAGGGTTGCAGACGTCCACGCACTTATAGCAATGAATGCAGGATTTTGAATCCACGACAAAGGTACTCGGCACGGCCTGGGCAAAGGGCTGATATATGGCATGCCGATAGCTGAGGCCGAAGTCGAACTCGTTGGGTACATTGATCGGGCAAACGTCGAGACAATCCCGGCAGGCATTGCAGGAATCCCGGACGTACCTGGGCTTGTGTTCGATGGTCACACGAAAATTGCCTACGTAGCCTTCGCACTTCTTCACTTCGGAATAGGTCATCAACTCGATTTTGGGGTGACGCGCCGCGTCTACCATCTTGGGGGCGAGTATTCAAATGGGACAATCCATGGTGGGGAACGTCTTACAGAGCTGAGCCATTCGGCCTCCAATGCTGGGCTCCCGTTCCACCAGAATGGTTTCCACCCCTGCATCAGCCAGATCCAAAGCCGCTTCTATGCCGGCAATGCCACCACCCACCACCAATGCCTTCTTGGTTACCGGGACTTGGATGTAATCCAGAGGCTCGAGCAGCCTGGCCCGAACCACAGCCGTAGCCAGCATGTCCTTCGCCTTTTCCTGGGCTGCTGCCGGTTCGTGGGTATGGACCCAGGTCACGTGCTCTCGAACATTGATCATTTCCATAAGGAAAGGGTTCAGCCCGGCCTGAATTACGCACCTTCGAAAAGTCTCCTCATGAAGCTTGGGCGAACAGCCGGCAACCACCACGCGATCGAGCTCGTTTTCCCTGATGATGTTCACGATCTCTTGCTGGCCGGGTTCGGAGCATGTATAAAGATTGGCCGCCACCTTCACCACCCCCGGCAGCCTCGAGGCATAATCATTCAGGTCTTTTATGTCCAGCACCCCGGCGATGTTCGTACCGCAATGACATAGAAACACACCGATTCTGAGATCTTTCCCATCATTCAGGTTCATTTTCTCTCACCTTCATTACTTTGACATTTCAAATACTTGGCTTACAGCAGCGCATGGCCTTTTCAATGTCCCACAAGGTCTGTCCGCTCATCGTTCGCCGCCTTCCGGCGGCATCCCTTCCGGACTCCATCCACGTAACTTGAAATAGGTTTCCATGCGGTTGTTCCAATTTTTTCGATCGAGAGCCATATACGTTTCCTCGTTTCCTGCCAAATCTTCTGAAAAAAACCTCTCGGCCAGCATGAGGTCAAAGGGTCTCCACCCTTCCCTCCAGTCAAAAGATTTGATCAGCCCGACGCACGTTTGGCCCCAAATTGCCAATCTCTCGGACGATGCCGCCTCACCGATCACAAATCGGCATATATCGGGCAGCTGTTCCATTAGATTCTCCTGGCCGGCGGAAGCCTGAGGACAGATGCCCACGGTTTCGAGCAAGGCCCAGTGGTCTTCCAGCCGGATCATGTCCGAAGCCCACTCCTCGTCGTTCAATGTCCTTTCGGGAGCGGCATCGACCATGGTGAGATCTATGGCAGGGCCGAGATAAGAGAGAGGCCGGAAAGCTCTCCTTGGATCCGTGTAAGAAAGTCCCTGACCCCAAAAATGCACGGCGAACTTCATTGCTTCCGGCCCCACCCTCCTAGCCGCACCGAAAACCCCCATGCCCAGCAAGTCACGCACCTCACACCTGAAAACCAGATCAGCCGGCAGAGACGCCGGCCACGGACCCTGGCCGAATCCCGCGTTGACGCCCAAATCAATACCCAGGTCGATCCCGTTTTGCAGACACTCGACCGCCCAGGCCGCTACCACACCCATGGAGACCGGGTCCAGCCCCAAATCGAGGCAGGCGGCTAGCGTTCTCAGGATCTCTTCTGTTTCCGTAACATCCAACAAAGGACCCAGGGCCCACAGGTGCTCAGGGAACAACGGGAGCTCGACCGTTTCGCTTCCCTTTCCGGAACCCTCTTCCTGGAGGAACAGATTCACACAGGACAGAGGGCATCCGATACAAGCCCTCTTCTTGACATTAAGGCCCTCCACGGCATCAAACCAGCTACTCTCGAATCCTGTCGTCTGGAAATTGCGCCTCGGCAGCGCATGGGCCTGGTCCAGCTTTCTCAGGGCCAAGGGAGTCTCCATTTGCACGGCTGGTACGTCCTCCGACTCGCTCAGGAAACGGATCAATGGGGCAGCGGTATCGAGAAAAACTTCGGGCTGCTCGATCTTCACGGGCCGGTCCGGTCGGATCACCAGAGCTTTCAGGTTCTTCGCACCGAACACGGCTCCCAGGCCCCCCCGTATCCCTCGTTCGGGTGAACCGTCGCTCACTGAGGCGAATTGCACCCCGGCCTCGCCGGCCGGTCCCACACCGAGAACAGCGACGTCTTCGCCCCACGTATGCCGAAGCCCTTCTTTCGTCTCTCGAAGAGACATACCCAAAAACGGCTTTCCCGGGCGAAAGTATACCCGGCCTTCATCCAACAGCAAATAGCACCAGTCTCGAGCGCGGCCCCGAAGGACAATGGCCGACCATCCGGAGCGGCAAAGGGCCCAAGCAAACTCGCCGCCCATGGTGCCGCCGGCCCAGCACCCGGTCAGGGGGGATTTGGCGACAAAAGCAAAGCGGGTGGATCCCGGATACGGCAAACCGGCCAAAAGCCCTGTGGTGAATACGATAACGCTTTCCGGTGCGAGGGAGTCGGTCCCTGCGGGCAAGTGATCGGCTAACAGACGGGTGGCCAGTGCGGTTCCGGAAGGAGATTCCAGCAGGATGTCGGTCGGAATCTCACGGATTTCCGATCGCTCCCGATCCAAATCGATGAGTAAGGCTTTCTTCGTCTCGGACGGCGTCATAATTTAATAGGTTCCATGATGAACGGTTGACGGCATTTCGTTACAGCGATGGTTTTATGCACGTTCAGAACACATGAGTATGCTCTCGGCGTCACATTCTTGATCATGGCCTGACGGCCGATTCATTTCCAATCTCAGGAGTTCCCTTTTGCTCACCCGACGTCCGGACCATGACACGACGACTCTATCAGCATATCCCCATCGTACGGCGCCACTCGGCGCACAAACCCCCGGAGAGCCGAATGAAAAGCACCCGCGCGCTTTCCATTCGGCCTGTTAAGCCTGGCTGCTGCCCGGTTCGCCCAAGGTTCGAGATGGCGATAGCCGGGTAGCAGCCGGTAAGACGGCAGT
>Ga0068714_10006055_pt1 | contig 12511 bp, 7 predicted proteins | sample MTBNYHSulfiMetaG_FD_62988 | JGI IMG/M metagenome (GOLD analysis project Ga0068714, IMG submission 62988) | Enrichment culture microbial communities from rom New York Harbor, USA that are MTBE-degrading - MTBE-NYH (New York Harbor Sulfidogenic)... | ecosystem: Environmental > Aquatic > Marine >... | reverse complement strand
CACCATCATCTTCCTATCCTGTTTCTGAGATCCTGCTGGTCCAGGATGATCAGATGTCCGATAGGCCTGCCATCACGGTAAGTGATCACCCGCAGACTTACCGGGCCTTCAGGGAGTTCGAAAGGCCCGCAATATTTGAGTGAGTAATTATCCGGCATGATCCCGTCAGTGGTATAATAAATTTCCATTCGCGGGGCTTCAGTATCCATCTCAATCATGAGCTTATCATTCTTCCTCCCGGTCCTGATGATCGCATCATAGACAGACCTCGAACAATTAACTGCTGCCAGATCTGAACGTTCGAAATGTTTTTCGGCCCGATCTATAAAACTGTTCCAGTCTTTTGATCCTTCAGGAGACCAATAGACTTCTGCCAGTGCCCATCCGCGCGGCCAGGTCATATACTGGGCATGGCGAAAGGTAGGTATATGCTCTGTCCAGACATTCCCCTGTCCGCCAAGTATATATTTCGCATCCACCCCATCAGGAACAGGTTCAAAACTGTAGCATTTCTTCAACCTCAGGCTTGCATGGACATATGGTTCAATGGTAGATTCGCCCTGCTGATAATCGAGATAGGCAAAAGTTGTCGGGCTCATCACCACATCATGACCCATTCCGGCAGCTTCAGTACCACCTCTTACTCCGCGCCAGCTCATAACCGTGGCTTCAGGAGAAATACCCCCTTCAAGGATCTCATCCCAGCCGATAAGTTTTTTGCCTTTTGATTTCAGGATATCTTCGACACGATTCATAAAATAACCCTGTAAATCTTCAACATGTCTTATTTTTAGCTTTTTCATCAGAGCCTGACAGCCTGTATCCTGTTTCCAGTATCCCTTGTAGCATTCATCTCCCCCGACATGAATATAAGGATTAGGGAACAACTCAGCAAGCTCGGTGAAAATTTTGTCCAGTACCTCGTAAACCTTTTCGTCAGACGGATTCAGGGTATTTTCAATGTTCATTTTGAAGGTTCCGTTGCCGTACCATTCAGCAAAGTGTGTTCCCGGGTTCACTTTTGTACTGGTATCCTTCCTGCAGCTTAGTTCAGGATAGGCAGCTATTATGGCCATACTGTGGCCGGGGACATCTATCTCAGGCACTATGGTCACATGTCGTTCGGCCGCAAACCTGATGATTTCACGTATATCATCCTGGGTGTAAAAACCTCCGTAAGTAGCTGACTCACCGGGTTTCGGTAAAGTACGTTCACCAAACCTCCCATAACGGGGAACCCGCCATGCTCCAACTTCAGTAAGCCTTGGCAATGATTTGATCTCAACACGCCAGCCGTGGTCATCAGTAAGATGCCAGTGAAAGGTATTGAATTTATACCTTGCGATCTGATCAATAAAAGATTTTACATCTTCTTTCGAAAAAAAGTGACGGCTTACATCCAGCATGATGCCGCGCCAGCCAAACCGGGGATAATCTTTTATTTTTACTGTGGGTATTGACCAGCTTGCAGTAACAGCCGACTTACTTTCTATCTCGGCGGGGAACAGCTGCAAAAGGGTCTGCATGCCATAAAACAAACCCGCCGTTTCATTGGCGGTAATTATGACGGATCTGGGTGTGGACAGAAGGGTATATCCTTCACGTCCAAGCTGCTGATCATGTATCCCATTCAGGTTTAATTGTACAGAACCTCTGAATGACAGTTGTGGCTTCAGCGAGTATCCGGTTGATGTGTTTAGCTTCTTTACCAGCATCTCTGCAACATTCCTGCCTTCCGGTTTGTTGTAGGAAATGGTTGTTGATTTCGACAGTATGAATTTCCCATTCAGTTGCTGAACTTCAACAGGCTGAGGGATCAGATTTAAATGCTGATCCTGGCATAGCACATTAACAGGGATCAGGGTAAGAATGAGGTAAAAGATGCTTCTCATGACAGTTTGATTAATGTTAAGGTATTTAGTTATTTCTGACAGATGATTTAATCTTAAATATTATAACCTCTTTAAATAGAGAACAGCATCTCCTGTGAATGGGGCTTTAAATGATGTTTCTACTTCTATAGCCCTGACTTTCCCGGTTTTCTCAACTACTCCTGAAGCCGGGCTGAACCACTCGTAACAGTATTTACCCTTCTCGAGTTTGACAGTAAAGGCTGAATCCGGCAGGGGCTGATAAACGAAATATTCCGAACCCGGATCAGCCAGGCAATAAGTGGTCGAGGAGAAATCATTCCCGAGGACAGCCCTGGTAAGATCCATCTTTGCGGCATAGATCCGTGTATATCCCATGTTTTTCCTTATGGATTCATATGCCGGAATATTCTTTCCAATAAACTGCTCGTCATAAGGATCCATGAACAGCGGATTCATACCCCGGGCAAATGTCTTCCATACCCAGGCTCCGTTCCCTCCTATTCCCCACAGGTGGTCAGTATCATATAAAATAACTTTCCTACCGGTTGCCGCGGGGGGATCATTCCGTAAATCTTTCCCATGGGTGAATGGATTGGGAGAGATCCATTCTGCCGGGCTTTCGAATAAAGTATCATTACTTCCTCCTTTATACTGGAATGTCATCCCTACAGGATGCTGAAAGGGTTTTGTTTTTTCATATTCATGGATGTAATTGATCAGATGGTACTGCCACCGGGTGGAGGGAGGATGATTCTCGTTTGAGATCTCGTAAAGAACGTTATCGAATTCATTAACGACGTCAATTATATTTTTAATATACTTTTCCTGGAGGACTGTTATTTCCGGAATAGCAAGCGTATATATCTCAAGCCCATTGCCATCTTTATCAAGGTCTGCATTCATCCCGTTAATATTGTTATCCGGATGAAAAGGATGATTCTTCCAGCCTTCCGTAGCAAACTGCATTCCCCATCCTTCAAAAAGCATGACGGATACATAGATCCCTTTTTTCGAAGCACTGTCAATCCGGTTTTTCAGCCGGCTGAAATATTCATCATCGAATTCCTCCAGATTGAATTTAAGTTTACCATCCAGGGCCAGTCCGGGACCGGTTCGTTTCCATGCATGTGGATAAACATTGTAAGTTTTATCCGGATTATAGTTTTTCGAATTCCATCTTAATGATTCCCATGTCCAGAGACGGATAAAATTATGGTCATACTTCTGCATCCAGTCGAGGTAGGCCATAAAATCAAAAGGTTCAGGAGGATCAGCAGTGCTGATATCGACAAGATTTGGCCAGGTATGCGATCCGGTCAAATAGACTATCTTTCCATCAGCATCCTCAAAATACCTGGGATTGACAGAAGAAACTCTCAGGGGACCATTTGTCTGATCACCAGAAACAGTTTTTTCCTTGCAGGATGTCAGGGAGATAACTATTATCAATAATGATATAATCAGGTGGATAAACCTGTTGAACCGGCTGAAAGATGAATAAGTTTTCATGAGGAAATTATTTTAATCGTTATAATTATGAGTTCCCTGCGAAAAGTCAGATCATTTCACAAATCGCTACAGATTCACAGATTTATTTTCGTTAAATAACTAAAAACCTGAGAAATCTGTGGTATTATTTTTCGAAAATTTTGCATAAAGTATATTTTCGGAGTGCGCTCAATATTTAATTCTTCTCACTCATTAGAACCTGAAACTCATAATCACCTGAAAATATCTCACAGTGTGTTTTTCCTTCGATAACCCTGATTTCTTTGATATCATTTGATATGTTTGCCGGAATTCCGTTTTCGGAGATCTTCGCCGGATCGGACTGGGGAAGAGATACAGAAGCCCTGCAATTTACGGGTATATTCACGTTCAGAATAAATAAACCGTCCTGGATTTTCCATGAGCTGACAATCTCTCCGTGTATGCTTTTAAAGGAGGTCTCTGCCCATGAGATATTACCTACAGGTTCAGGAGAGATCAGGATATATTCATAAGCTTTAGAATCAATGGTTTGCCGGATGCCCCCCAGTCCGCTGTAAAGCCATTCCATCAGGTGTCCCAGCATCATGTGGTTATTCGAGACATATTTGAGTGCTGCCCATGATTCGGTCAGTGCTGTGGCCCCCTTTGAAAGCTGGTAACCATATCCCGGCACATCGGTTTTTGAATTCATCTCAAATATCAGCTGAGAGTGACCTTCCTGTTCGAGTACCCTTATGAGATAGCGGTATCCCACATCCCCTGCGGTAAGTGCGTTATTATTATCGCGGATGGATCGCACCAGGTTGGCAACCACATCACTCCTGTATTCTTCATCCACCATACCATAGAACAAGGGCATGGCATAAGCCGTCTGACTGCCGGTTGAATAGATACGGATTTCCTGATCAAAGAATTTCTTATTGAAAGCGAACCTGATCTCCCCGGCAAGATCCATGTAATAAACTGAATCCTGGTCTTTATCCAGCAAGCCTGCCATCTCAGCCAGCAGTCTGACATCATAAAAATATATTGATGTGGCTGTTACTGCTTTCGGCGTCAGCTGGGCTTCCCCGGGGAATTTCGGTCCCAGGTCATACCAGTCGCCCAGACCATGAGAAAGTATATGATTTTCAGATTTTTCTTTAAGGTAATTCACATATTTCTTCATCATGGGATAAGCTTTTCTTACAGCCCCGATATCTCCGTACCAGCTGTACATGTCCCAGGGAAGTATGACGCAGGCGCTTCCCCATTCAGGTGAATCACGGAATCCTTTCACGAAAGGAACATATTCAGGTGCAATATCCGGTACCAGGCCATTTTCGAGCTGGGCTTCGATCATATCATCAATGATCTTGTCATACAGGTTATGGATATCATACAAATATTTAATTGAATTACCCATCAGGTGTGTCTGTTCCAACCATCCCAGCTTCTCCCTGTGAGGACAGTCGGTAGCCACGCTGGCGAGGTTGCTTCTTACAGCCCAGTCAATAAGTGTATAAATGGAATTAAAAAGATCATTCGAACACTTGAAGGTTCCGGCCCCGGGGGAAGAATTACGTGTATGTAAAAGCTTAAGATCACTGATGATCGGTAGGTTTCCCGGATTGAAAGCGTTGGCAGGAACGGCACCTTCAACTTCAATGTACCGGAATCCGTAATAGGAAAACCCGGGTATCCAGGTCTCTTCACCTTCCCCTTTCAAAATATAGCTGAAATAATAAGGTTCGCCTGATGCCCTCTGGGTAACCAGCGAATCTTCGTTTATCAGTTCACCCGGATGGAAGCGGACTTCCTGTCCTTTACTTCCCTTGACTTTCAACTGAATGATGCCCGAAGCGTTCTGGCCATAATCGTATACAAAAATATTCTCTCCGGGACTGTATATATTTTTTGGTTCAAAGGTTTCCATCACCCTGAGCGGGTAATCCATCTCAGGTTTCAGTGTACCGCCCGGACCTTTAACCGGCAGAGCCTGATCCCAGTCTGAATCATCAAAGCCGGGCATGTTCCATCCTTCCTGCTCAAGTCGTGCATCATAATCTTCTCCTCCGTAAATACTTGAATAGGTGATGGGTGAGGGAGAGGTCTTCCATGATTCATCGGTGATAATGTTTTTTTCGGAACCATCATCATAAATAAGTTTCAGCCTGAGTATGATCATAGGTGAATCATAGGCAATGACCAGTTTACGGTAGCGTTCACGGTTGATATTAAAGAATCCGTTACCTGCAATGGCCCCCAGTGTATTCGTTCCTATCTGCAGGTAGTCTGTCACATCAAAGATATTGTATAAACATGATTTTCTGTATTCTGTCCAGCCGGGAGAAAGAAACCGATCAGCGATTTTATTACCATTAATGTAAAGCTTATAATGTCCCAGTCCACATACAAAAACCAGTGCCTGTGAAATTTTCTTATCGATCTGGTATTCCTTCCGGAAATAAGGTACAACGGATCGTTTTTTTGCCACTTCACCCAGGTTGTCACCCTTTCCATGCACACCCGGGACCAGTTTCAGTGAATCAGGTATCTCTTCGAAGGCGATCCATTCCGCTCCTTCCCAGTCTTGTTCGTTAAAAAGCCCGGTGAAAAATATAGCCGGGGTACTCCATTCTGAGGGATTGTCCTGTCCGTCCCATACCCGCACTTTCCAGTAATATTGCCGGCCGGCCTGCAATTCTTTTCCTTCATAGGGTATCCAGGCTGATTGAGAGGAGCTCGTTTTACCGGAATCCCAGAGATCAGCTTTACCTGACCTGCATTTTTTCAGATCGGAGGAAACCATGATCTGCCAGGCAGTTTGATTCTGGTTCCGTTCATCCGAGCTTAAGATCCAGTTAAAAACAGGTGTACTCTCCGTAACGGCATTCTCCTGAAGTCCGTTGCAGCTCAATTGTGTTATTCTCAGACTTGAGACCGGGCTTTTGTGGCAACTCATTGAAAAAACCAGGATGATTAGAATAAATCGGATAGATAGTTTCATGTTTATATATTTTATGACTGATCAGGATCAATATTCAAATTTTCTTTATGTTATAAATTTATTGATTTCTCAAAATCTAATGCTCTATAAATCCCACTATAACTTAAAATTAGAACCATCAAAGTTAATCAGGGTGTAATATGGTTCAGGTTTTCTCGAATCAATCGCAGGTTTCTTAATTGATATAAATATAATAATTTGATGGGGATGACCACACCCGCCCAACCACCCGTTTATATAACTTTTTTATAAAAATCAGCGTGAAAGGACAGAAATAATAGATCAAAAAGCAAAGTGAAAAGTCAAAATACATTAGCACATTAGCACAACCTGTCCCGCTTTAGCGGGATTGGAACATTGGCACATTTTCTATTTAAAGATCCTTCCCACCCATCCGCCGCCCGGAGCCATGGTGATGACAGTTTTTTGATTTTTTGATATTGTGGTGATCAGGTGTTTATGATCCGAAGGATAGCGGTCTGCATTAATCCCATCCCGGTAGATCTCCATCTGGTAAGGCTTGTCATCTTCCAGAAAGGAAAAATCTATCTCAATGGTTCTAGGTGTCCAGTCGGTAATGGCGCCGATATACCAATCGCCGTCAGATGCTTTTCTTGCCATAACGGCATAATCAGCCACTTTTGCGTCAAGGCAGATCGTTTCATCCCATACAGTTGGAATATCAGCTATTAACTTTGTATATCCGGGTTCACGGATGTAATCTGAAACATTTCCTCCCAGCTTACCATATGGACTTTCGATCAGTATGCAAAGGGCCAGCTGATGTATGCGTGTTCCCAGGCTGGCTGGATTATCCTTCATAGGGCGGTAATTCTCAAGGGTGATATTCTGCATACACCCAGGTTCATAGTCATAGGGTCCTGCCACCATACGGGTAAAAAGGAGGATTACCTCATTTTCTGGTGAGTTCCTGGAAGAGAACTTGTAATATTCAAGTCCCATAGCTCCTTCCTGGGTTATGGCATTCGGATATTTCCTATATAATCCGTCCGGTTTATAAGCTCCATGGTAATCGACAAACATATGATGTTTTGCAGTTTCCTCGGCAACCCATTTGTAGAACTTCACCATAAGCTGGTCATCCCTGTCCATGAAATCCACCATAATACCTTTGATCCCCCATCTCTCAAACTGATCCATGGCCCTGTCCATCTGCCGGCTGAGAGCATGGGAGGAGGTCCATAGAACAAGGCCTGTTCCCTTTTTACGTGCGTAGGAGGTCAGTTCCTCCATGTCCATATCCGGGTTGATTTTAAAAATATCCGAGGGCTCCGACCAGCCTGCATCAAAGAGTACATAGACCAGGCCAAAATTCGAGGCAAAGTCAATATAGTACTTATATGTATCAGTGTTCAGGCCGGATTTAAAATCCACTCCATAAATATTGTTATCATTGAGCCATTCAGAAGTGCTCTTTCCCGGTTTAAGCCAGCTGACATCCTCGAGCAGCTGGGTGCCCCCGAGCCTGTAAACCATATCGCTTTCCAAAAGCTGTCGGTCCTGTTCTGCAATGATAATGACCCTCCAGGGAAAATCACGTGTGCCTTTTGTTTTTGCAATATATTCAGCCCGTTCTGTGACAATGTCTGCTTTGAAATAACCTCCTGTGGTTTTAAGCTTCAGGGGATACGGGGCAAACCTGCCTGTAAGTGTTAGACTACCGTTACCTGAACCGGTAAGGAACATTCCGGGATATTCATCGAGGTCAGCTTCAGTGATCAGTATATTTGGCCGGAGGGAGGAATTGACTAAAACCGGAATATAAGCTATATCAGAATTTTTAATCTCACTTACTTTCTTTACTTTATAGGCTTCTTCGAAGCTGGTATGAAAACAGTCACGTTCACCGGACCTGCTGCAATCAATCTGGGGAAAGAAAACTGTATCATCGGAAGTAAACGAAAAATTTGCTTCCTCGGCAAATATCCTGATACTGTCTTTAAAACCTGTTCTGAAGCGGTATGCTGCACCATCATCGAAAACACGTACAACCAGCCCGAAATTGTTCTTAAAAGTAATGGTCATCTGGTTATAATGGTCAACGACTTCCTTTCTCTTTATTCTTACCGGCGGATATAAAGTGTCTTTGACCCCGTTATAACGGACACTTTTTACCTGAGGGTTATTCCCCAGGACCATATTTTGATTCAGGGTCAGTGAAATTGCTGATGGTTTGATTATTTCTTTATTCCTGAAAAACAGGGAATAGTGGATGTTCTCAGCAATCCTGACAACTACCCGTATATTTTTGTCCGGGGAGAAAACAGTGAAGTCTTTACCGGATAAGGATAATGAGTAGAAGCAGATGAACCAGGAGAAACAGATGATTCGTTTCAGCATTTTTAATATCAATTATGTTTATTTATTAATAGGGATCATTTTAAGAATAAAATCACAGGATTGAAAGTACATATCTCCTTTCAGAATTTCTCTTATCATTCTCTGAGGTTTTCTGTGTTTTATTCTTTTATAACACGGAGAGTCACAGAGGAAGGCACAGAGTGACACAGAGTTTTGGATTATGTATTTTTTCAGGGATCCTCAATTTTTAAAGGTTTTTCATGATCATTCTTCATCTCATATGGGAGCTTGTATACATTCCCTTCGAAATCACTGAAGAATAATTCAGATATGCTGAATTTACCGGGATCTCCATTAGCCCAGAAGAAGCAGAAAGGTGCTTTTGCACCCACAGGCCGGCGCACATAACTGTTGTTCAGGGAGCTGTTTTGGGTAACCGTCCTCTCCTTTTTCCATGTCCTTCCTTTATTAGCCGATGTCCAGATCGCAATCTCACCGCCGGTACCCCAGATCTGGGGGCCTCTCTCGGTTGGGCCAGCAATCTTCCAGATTTTGTCATAAATATAAATGCTTCCCATATCATAGTTGTGATCAGATTCACAGACAATCCTGGTGATCCATTTTTTACCGTTCCAGCGGGTTACCCTCCATTCATAGGGCACATTGGAAGGTCCGGGTTCATGGCCGTTGCTGATTATGTACAGACATACCGGCCTTCCTTTTTTATCAAAGCCCATATCATTGATATAAACGTTTTTTCCCTGAGAGAAATAATCGGTTATTTTGGCAGGATTATTTACTTCGGTAAGAGGGATCGACACTTCCCGTTTACTGCTGTTTTTCCAGGATTTCCCAAAATCATCGGTTTGGAGATAATACAGGTCGGTTCTCTTATCAGCTTCCCCGTTGCGATGCCGGTTAAAAAAAGTTCCGAGCAGCTCTCCTTTATAACAATCACTTACCTGGTAATGACCTCCCGGTTCTTCCGGTTTTTCTTTGATCCCCGCGAGTTTGGAGTCATCCGTCCAGTTTACCCCGTCTTGGCTGGATTCGAAATATAATTCACGAAGGCCGGTATACTTGGTAAAGAAATGGAAATAGCCATACTTCGTTTTCCAGATCTGAGGATAGGCAAATGTCTCCTCGCTGAGTTTCTCAAACCGGTCAATACTGAAGGGTTCTATGCTTTTATATTTAAACCCCGGACGTGCATTACCCCTGCCGCTTACAAAGACCCAGATATATCCTTCAGGGTCGATCATCATGGACGGATTGTCATGCGGATCAAGTACCCCTCCTTTATCACAAACCACGGTAGGCCTTGAAACCATACCGGTCCTGTGGTCAAATTCCCCGATCATGCATAACAAATGTTTCTCATCTATTCGTGTTGTTCCCCCGTAAACGAAAAATGTTTTGTTTACTTCGGGTGAGTATACAGCCAGGGGGATATGATCGGCAGTATAGGTGCCGAGTCCGCCTGAATATTTATCTCCGTATTCAAATTTCTGGTTCAGCTCAAACCATATTCCGCGGTAACCGTCGACTTTTGTATTATCAAGCAAGCCAGCCTTCTGGCTGTAAAGAATTTGAAGAACAAAAATACACAACAGTAGAAATGTCAATTTTTTCATATGTCAGTCATTAATATTGATGGAATGATATGGAAATAAATTCAAGAATCTCGGGGAGGGCTGTACGCCAGTATGTCCAGGTATGTCCGCCGTCACGTACCCTGAATTCATGAGGGATCTCCTTTTTCCTCATGGCAATATGCACAAGGCAATTCCCTTCATACAGGAAGTCATCATCACCGCAGTCGATATACCATCGTACAGCCTTTTTCTGGTTGTCAGGAAAAGTATTGATTAATTCGACGGCATTATGTTTTTTATAATAATTCTCAATTACAGTTTCGGGTAGGGATTCATTGTTCCTGAGGTATCTTTTCCTGGCTTCATCCAGTGTAAGAGGACCTACAGATGCACTCAGCGGGCATGCGGAAGAAAACATCTCTGGATGATGTAGCGCATACATAAAAGTACCTCCACCGCCCATTGACAGTCCTGCAACCGCCCGGTACCTCTTCTCTGTACGGATCCGGTAGGTTTTCTCAATAAAAGGAATGAATTCCTTGAAAAAGAAATCCTCATATTGCCAGTCACCCCTGATATCATTGAAATATCCTCTTTTGCCAGTATTTGCATCCGGCATAACAATTATTAAGGGTGTAGCTGTCCCTTCACGGATACATTTATCGGCAATATGCTGTACCTCACCAAATTGCACCCACCCCGACTGATCATCACCTCCACCGTGAAGGAGATAAAGGACAGGGTAACTACGTTCCGAGCTTTCATAATCCGGTGGGAGGTAAATGGCATATTTCCTTTCCCCGTTCAGTAGTTTACTTGGAAGAGAAAGATCATCGAAGACTTTCCCCGATTGTGTAAAAGCCGGGAATACTGAAAGGATACTGAAACTAAGGAAGAGTAATAAGAGATTTTTCATGGATGATGATTTGAAATATATTTAAAATGAGAAGATGTTAAAATAAACATTTTTTTTGCCTGCACAAAATCAGGAATGGAAAAGTAATATTCTTAGAAATGAAAATACTCTATGTTTATGATTATAAAATTTGATCATAGTTTTTGATGATTATGGTATTTTTCTTAACTTATCTTTTTTCATTTGAACCTGTAAAATTTTCTTACAATTAAATATATGAATTATGAACACATCAATCGTCCAACTTTTCGGCAGGTATAAAAAAGGAGAGATCGGTCGTCGTGATTTTATTAAAAAGCTGGCTTTATATGCAGGCAGTACCGCATCAGCACTGGCATTACTTCCCCTTCTTGAAGAGAATTATCTGCGAGCTTCTGTATTACAGGAAAGTACTGAGGGTCTTGTAACAGAAAGCATAAGCTATCCGGGGGAAACGGGTGATGTAAAAGCTTTTCTTGCCAGGCCGGAAGAGAAGAAAAAGTATCCTTCTGTGATTGTCATTCACGAGAACAGGGGTCTGGTACCTCATATTAAGGATGTTACCATCCGTATGGCAAAGGAAGGATTTCTGAGTCTGGCCCCGGATGCCTTATCACCCCTGGGAGGTACGCCTGAAGGAGATTCTTCTAATAATCCGTCTATGATCCGTGAACTGAACAGCGAGCAAACCGTGAAAAATTTCGTTGCCGCCGTGAAATACCTCAAGACCCATCCTCTTTCGAATGGCAAGGTAGGATGTACAGGATTCTGCTGGGGAGGAGGGATAACGAACCAGGTGGCTGTTGCATGTCCTGCCCTGGATGCGGCTGTCCCCTATTATGGATCACAACCGAAGCCTGAGGATGTGCAAAAAATTAAAGCCCCGGTCATGGCGCATTATGCGGGGAATGATCCGAGAATTAATCAGGGCATTGATGTTTTCAGGGAAGCTCTGGAAAAGGCAAATATCGAACACCAGATATTCATGTATGAAGGAGCCAGCCATGCTTTCAACAATGATTCAAATCCCGGACGGTATGACGAAAAAGCCGCTAAACTGGCATGGGAGAGAACTGTGGCATTTTTTAAAGAGAAACTAGAGATTAAGGATTGATGACAACAAATCTTGTTCTTTCGGGGTAAGTTTCCTTTTTGTTTTCAGCTCTTTTAATAATTCGGCAGTGTTTTTCAAATCATTATTACTGCCAGCATTATCTCCGACTTGCTTTTTGATCATTGACCTGACATAAAAATATCGGTATTCTTCAGGATAAAAGCGAATAACCGTGTTCAGGTCCTCTAATGCTTTTTGCAGCTTTCCGGATTGTACATAAGCACGACTTCT
>Ga0068714_10006054_pt1 | contig 12512 bp, 14 predicted proteins | sample MTBNYHSulfiMetaG_FD_62988 | JGI IMG/M metagenome (GOLD analysis project Ga0068714, IMG submission 62988) | Enrichment culture microbial communities from rom New York Harbor, USA that are MTBE-degrading - MTBE-NYH (New York Harbor Sulfidogenic)... | ecosystem: Environmental > Aquatic > Marine >... | reverse complement strand
CGACGGACGGTGTTCACGAAGCAGCCGCAGGTGCCTGGTTGCAGCCAAAGGCGCGATCTGGTAGCATGCCGCTCATGGACTGTCCACGATATCGAACGGTTTGGAGGATTCCATGAAGTTGTATGTCTGGTGGTTTGTCGCTGCCTTGGCAGCGGTTCTGTTGGTTGCCTCGATCTCGCGCGCAGAGGTCCGGATCATGTCCGACCGCACCGACGGGTCGGCGGAATTCAAGTTCGGAAAGGTGCCGTCGCCTTCGCAGACTGACGCGGGGTCGCGGGCCCGTTTCACCGTGGTCGATGGCCGGCCAGATGGTAACGGAGGCGGCGTCGAGAAACTCCAGGATGGCAAGGTTCCTACAGAGGAAGATCAACCGGCCGAGAATTTCTTCTTCCGGGCCGGCACCGACGGAGGACGCCTCCTGATCGATTTGGGCGGCGCCATCGACATCAAGCAGGTCAACACGTATTCGTGGCATCCCGGCAGTCGCGGGCCTCAGGTATACGACCTCTACGCCAGCGATGGGAAGGCCGATGGCTTCGATTCCCAGCCCAAGAAAGGGACTGACCCTCAGACGTGCGGGTGGAAGCTCATCGCCAAGATCGACACTCGCCGCGAAGGAAATACCGGCGGCGGGCAGCACGGCGTCAGCGTCCGCGAATCGGGCGGGACACTCGGCACGTACCGGTATCTGTTGCTGGATGTCTTTCGCACCGAAGCGGCGGATGCGTTCGGCAACACGTTCTACAGCGAGATCGATGTGGTCGATCCCACATCGCCGGTCGTCGTCGCCAAACCGGCCATCGAGCCGACCGGTGAGGTGCGCCGTGAAATCGTGGACATCGAAGGGGGCAAGTACCAGATCACGATCGACACGACCGAGACACCCGACCTGACCAAATGGGCGCACGATGAACTGGCGCCCGTCGTGAAGCAGTGGTACCCCAAGCTCGTGGCCATGCTGCCGAGCGATGGATACGAGGCGCCCACGCGTGTCACCATCACGTTCAGCGCCGACATGCAGGGCGTCGCGGCCACCGGCGGAACGCGAGTGCGCTGCGCGGCGCGCTGGTTCCGGGGCCAGTTGCAGGGCGAAGCCAAAGGGGCCATCGTGCACGAGCTGGTGCACGTCGTGCAGAACTACGGCCGGGCCAGACGGAATGATCCCGACGCCACCCGCACGCCGGGGTGGCTGGTGGAGGGCATCTGCGACTACATCCGCTGGTTCCTGTACGAGCCTCATGCGCATGGCGCCCAGATCACCAGCCGGAACGTCGAGCGGGCCCGCTACGACGGCAACTACCGCATCAGCGGAAATTTCCTGAACTGGGTTACCACGACATACGACCGCGACATCGTTCGAAAGCTCAACGCCGCGGCACGCGAGGGACGGTATAGCGAAGACCTCTGGAAGGAATACACGGGCAAGGCCGTGCAGGAACTGGGGGACGAATGGAAGGAGGCAATGCAGGCCAAGGTTGCTGCCGAGGCGGCCGGTCCGGCGCCGAACACGCTGACGGAGGAGCAGAAAACCGCTGGTTGGAAGCTGCTGTTCGACGGCGAGAATCTGGATGGGTGGCATAACTTCAAGAGCCGGAGCATACGTCCGGGCTGGCAGGTGCGCGATGGGGCGCTGGTCTGCGCCGACCCGCACAACGCCGGCGACCTGTGCACGAATGAGAACTACGAGTGGTTCGAGCTACAGCTCGATTACGATATCAGTCCCGGTGGCAACAGCGGGATCATGTACCATGTCACGGACGAGGGAAATGCCGCGTGGGCGACGGGCCCGGAGTTCCAGCTTGAGGACAACAAGGAGGCCGTCGATCCCGTCCGGTGCGGTTGGCTGTATGCCCTCTATCAGCCTCCGATCGATCCGGCTACGGGCAATCCGCTCGACGTCACAAAGCCGGTAGGGCAGTGGAACCGCATCCGGCTGCTCGTGACGCCCGAGAAGTGCGTCCACGAGATCAATGGTGTCACGTATTTTGAGTACGTCCTGGGCAGCGATGACTTCAACGATCGCGTGGCCAGGAGCAAATTCGGCCGGATGCCTCTGTTCGCCAAGTCGAACACCGGCTACATCACGCTTCAGGGTGACCACGGGCAGGTCTGCTTCCGCAACGTCAAAATCCGTCCCATCGGGCCTGCGAGATAGCCGGTCTATACCGGATGGGATGATCCAAGGAGTTGCGCAAGGGCAGAAAACCACCCAGAGGTGCTCTTGGGTTGTTGGATGGTGACAGCCGGAAGATCGCGCCTGGGCGGAAGCGTCGAACCCGGCAGGGCTCGATCAGCCGTTTCTCTTTTCCCGCTTGGCCTGCCTTTTCTCTTTGGCGGTTTTCTGCGGCGACTTCTTCTTCTCTTTCCTGGTATCCCGGGATTTTGCCATGTCTATGGTCTCCTCTGGCCTGCACGAACCACGAAAAAAAGAAGCGGTAACAGAGGGCTGCTACCGCTGCAAAGATGGTGAATGATTGTATAGGAACGTTTACGCGTCGCGAGCCTCAACTCCCCTAAAGCCCTTTGCCTCGGTCCGTCGCAAGCTCGTTCGACATGGCTCTCTTGCACCGAACGCCCTATTCTTGCCATTGTGCACTATCGGGAAAGCGGGTCGGAAAACTTTAGCGAATTTCTGTTGCCGGACCGAAAAAAACAAAAGCACCAGTCCTCCCGAATACTTTCGGGGATCATCGGCAGCTCGGGCGGGCCGCCTGGATTTCCGGTTCTCACGCCGGTCGAGTCCCGCCGTGGGTATTGCCCGGCTCTTTGCCCTGTGCTAAAATGGTGGTTTGAGGATACCTCTGGGTCTGTAGGGCAACCGGGCCCGGTTACGCATGGGGCGCCGGGGCATTCGATAACTGCGTCGAGGTGTGATATTGAAAGGGCCCGCACATGTTCAGGCGTAACGGATTCACCTTGATCGAGTTGCTCGTTGTGATCGCGGTCATCGCGATCCTCATGGCGATCCTGATGCCGGCCTTGAAAATCGCCCGCGAGCAGGCCCGGGGCATCAACTGCCTGGCGAACCAGCGGTCGCTGGCCCAGGCGTATATCATGTACGCCGACGAGAACGGCGGCTCCATTTGCGGGGGATGGGCCCAAGCCGCCGATACCGCTGGGGTACCGCCATGGGTGAGGCCGCCAGGAGATATTAGCGCCAGCGGGACCTATAGCCAGGTCAGCGGTGCTGTCACGCTCGAACAGCGGTACAACGGTCTGCGGGCGGGGGCTCTGTATCCCTACCTCAGAGAGTTCGACGTCTACCATTGCCCGGGTGACAATCGCAAGAACATGGGCACCAGCCTGGGCAGCGGTTTGGAGTATCGGATCTTCCGCAGTTACTCGTTGTCGGACTACATGCGCGGCACGGCAGCCACCGATCCAAAGAAGCTGTTCACCTTCAAGGACCAACCCAACAAGATGCTGTTCGTCGAGGAGATCTACGACGGTTCGGCGGGCAACTTCAATCACGACGGCTGGTCGTATATTCCCTACGATGGGAGTTTGTGGGACCCGCTGGGGAACTTCCACAGCGATGCCTGTACGTTCAGCTTCATGGACGGACACGCCGAGCGCAAGAAATGGGATGATAAGCGGACCGTCATCTATTGCATCAGTCGGGGCGAGGCAGCCGCCCGAGGGTTTGGCAAGGGGCAGATATTCAACCCACCTAATGTGGACCTCGACTGGCTCGATGTGCACTATCCGGGAAAGACTTATCAAGCCGCCGGCAACTGACACGGCCGAGAGCCGATCCCCGTGCTGTGGGAAGTTTCCGGGGGGATGTGCAGGAACGCCGGACCGGGCAGGAGATGTTTTGCCCACGCGTGAATCCTGACGTCGATCGAGACGCGGACACGGAAGGGGAGCGGACACAGGAAGCTTCGTCCCGGAGTCCATATTCCGGCGACTCGGTCTCGAAAGATGTTTGCGAATCTCCCCCGTTCGTGCTTTACTGAGGCCCTGTTGTGCCGGATCGCGTAGGGGTGCATCGCCGGCAAATCGGACCCGAGGCGTGCTGTCGCGTGCGGGTCGTTGGGGTCTCTCGTTGGAGGCAAGGCGCCGTGAACAGCGCTTATGATTTTCGCATCATCCGCGTCTTGCGTCGTCGGCTGAATCTGACTTTGCAGGCGTTAGCCGGGCGTTCGGGCCTGACCTATCCGACCGTCGAATCGGTCGAGACGAACAAGACGCTCCCTTCCCTCAAGACGCTGGATGCGCTGGCCGGGGCCTTGCAAATCTCCACGAGCGCGCTGATCGGACTGGCCGAGCGCCGCTTCGTCCAGAGGAGAAAGGCCAAGGAAGAGCCGCGAGGTCCGATGTCCAAGGCGGACAAAGGCCTGGAAAAATGCCGCGTCGCCCGCTACGACAAGGGCAAACTCATTCGTGTCACCGCCGAGCAGGGCGATCACGTCCACGTGATGGGACTGCACGAGGACGTCCACGAGTTCTGCTACATTCTCAGTGGGCGCGTGGAGCTGCGAATCGAGGACAAAACCTATCGGCTCGGTCCGGATGACACCATCCTGTTCGACGGTCTTCTCGACCACTCCTATACGCAGATCGAGTCGGGCGAGTACGTGACCGTGCACCTTCCGAAGGACATCCGCGTTATCGAGCGGCTCCTCGAAACCAAATCGGAAGACGAACCGGAGACGTAGGACCCCCGAGGTCTCACATTGGTGATCCTTGCGGTTCAGCCTGCCACGGCAACGGACTCTTCGTGGGCACCTCGCTCGGCGGCAAACCACCCTTTCGTCCGAAGGCAGATCCGCACCAGCAGGAGCATCACGGGCACCTCAATGAGCACACCGACGACGGTGGCCAGGGCCGCGCCGCTGGCCAGGCCGTACAGCATGGTTGCTGTCGCGATGGCCACTTCGAAGTGGTTCGACGCACCAATCATCGCTGAAGGAGCCGCGTCCTCATAGCTGAACCTCAGCAGTTTCGCCGCCGCGTAAGTGATGGCGAAGATCAGCACCGTCTGAAGAAACAGGGGGATCGCGATCCACAGAATCGTCAGTGGATTGCCGAGAATGGTCTGACCCTTGAAGCTGAACAGCAGCACCAGCGTCGCCAGCAGAGCGATGATCGACACAGGTGTCAGCACGTGCAGGAAGCGGGCTTCAAACCAGACCTGGCCCTTCGCGCGGAGGATCCATTTGCGCGAGAAGTAGCCGGCCACCAGCGGAAACGCCACATAGATCGCGATGGACAACAGCAGCGCCTGCCACGGCACGGGCATCTTGTTGACGCCGAGCAGCCAGCCGCCCAGCAGGCCGTAGAGCACCAGCATCGTAAGCGAGTTGATCGCGACCATCACCAGCGTGTGTCCCTGGTTGCCTTTGGCCAAGTAGCCCCACATCAGGACCATCGCCGTGCAGGGCGCGATGCCGAGCAGGATGGCCCCGGAGATATAAGAGCGAAACAGCTCGACCTCCGTGCCGTCCTTGACGATTTCTGTGCCGGGGACGAGACCGCGGAAAACGTAGCCCAGGAAAAATGTCGCAATAGCGAACATGGTGAAGGGCTTGATCCCCCAATTGACGATCAGCGTCAGCAGCACCGGTTTGGGGCTCTTGCCGGCCTTGATGACCTCGGCGAAGTCGATCTTGACCATGATTGGGTACATCATGAAGAACAGGCAGATCGCGATCGGGATCGAGACGATCGGCGCGCCGCCGACGTAGATCGCCATGGCGTCGAGCGACCGCGCCACGCCCGGCGCCAGCTTGCCCAGCACGATCCCGCCGACGATGCACAGCGCCACCCAGAGGGTCAGGTACTTCTCAAAGACGTTCAGGCCCTTCGCGGGGTTTTGCTCTGCCATGATTGCGACTCCTGTAGATCAGGTCTGGTCCTTGCCGACGATTTCCGCGATGAGTTCTGCGACCGTGGCGTCCCTATTCAGCGTTCCTTCTTCTGCGCGACGAAGTTGACGCTGACGACATAGTCTCCGAGCTTCCTGCCGGGCGGCAGGCTGTCTCGGACGGCCCTGTACAGGGCATCGTTGCAGTCGTCCATGACGTCGACGTGATACGGTTTGTCGTCCGTCTGCGTGGTATTGAGACCAGCGGCCTCGATCATGCGAAGCGTCTCTTCGATTGGCACCGCCCCCGAGATGCAGCCGACAAGGGCCTCTGCGGCTGCCTTTACGGCATCGGGCAGGGGGGCCTTCAGCGCCAGGTCGGAGACGCACGCGATCCCGCCGGGCTTCAGCACGCGTGCGATCTCTCGCCAGACCTGGGCCTTCTCCGGAGACAGGTTGATCACGCAATTCGAGATGACCACGTCAATGCTGTTGTCCGCCACAGGCAGGTGCTCGATTTCACCCAGGCGGAACTCCACGTTGTTCAAGCCCGTCTTGCGGACAAAGGCCGGGATACTCTTGCGAGCCTTGGCGAGCATCTCCGCGGTCATATCCACGCCGATGACCCGTCCGGCGGGACCGACTTTGGCGGCCGCGATGAAGACGTCGAATCCGCCGCCGCTGCCGAGGTCCAGGACGACCTGTCCGGCTTTCAGGCCGGCCAACGCCGTGGGATTGCCGCAGGACAGGCCCATGTTGGCCCCCTCCGGCAGGGTCTCCAACTCCTGGGCGGTGTAGCCGATGGTCTGCGCCAACTGCGTCGGGTCGCCGCAGCCGCAGCAGCACCGTTCGCTGCCCTGTGCGATCTGTGCGTATCCGGTCCTGACCGATTCGCGAACACTGTCGTTGGCGTTTATGTCGTGGGGCATCGTGAAATCTCCTGGGTGTCATGCTCTCGGTCTTCTGAGCCCTTGCGGCAGTCCTTCGATGAAGGCTCGAATCTCATCGCGGACCCGGCGGTAGCAGTTCAGTGCCTGTTCTTCGGTCTTCGCTTCCTTGGCCAGGCGGGGCGGGTCATCGAATCCGACGTGGACGACCTTGGTCCTGCCGGGAAAGATGGGGCAGGATTCGTGCGCGTGGTCGCAGACGGTGACTACGTAATCGAACACGATGTCCTTGACTTCGTCGATGTGTTTGGAGCGGTGGTTCGAGATGTCCACACCCGCCTCCGCCATGACACGGACCGCATGGGGATTGAGTCCGTGTGTTTCGATGCCCGCCGAATATGCATCGATCCGGTCGCTCTTCAGGTGTCGGGCCCAGCCTTCGGCCATCTGGCTGCGGCAGGAGTTGCCCGTGCACAGGAACAGCACCTTCAGCTTCTGTTTTGCTTGCGGCATATTTGCTCCGGGTCCATCGCGAGAATGGCCTCCAGTCTCTTGCTGTCGTGCGTCGTCTCCGGCGACTCCGCTCCCCGCACCTTAGCCCATCACAACGCGAAGGCAGTTGCCGGCGGTCCGTGGTTTTTTCATGTCCACAACATCAAGCCTGCTTGCCAATCACATTTCACCTGATGACGAGACATATCTACCCAAGACATGTCTGTTAGCTGAAGAACTGGTTCACAGATTAACTTCTTGCCCTCGCGAGCCTCAGGGCGACTTCGGCGACGTGGCGGCCGAGGTTCCTGGCGGTGCCGGTACCGAACTCGTCCTGGCTGATGTCGTCTTTGGTGTTGATCAGCGTGGCCCCGAAGTGACTGGTGGGTTGGCCGTCGCCGACGACGATCAGGTTCTGGCCCATCAGAGCCGCCTGGACGGACTGAAGGGTCAGCTCCTGGCCTCCGTTGCGACCGGCCCCGACCGCGACGACGCCACCGACCTTCCCCGAGAGGGCGAAGCTCTGCTGGCGGAAGACCATGCAGTGGTCGAGGAATGCTTTGCACAGCGAACTCATGTTGCCGAAGTAGACGGGTGTTCCGACCACAATGGCCGCGACATCCGGACTCGACAGAACAGGGATCAGGTCGGCGAAGCCTCCCTGGACGGCTTTGGGATCGGCCGGGTCGTAAATGCCGATGCTGCGACCCGCCAATTCAATCAACTCCGTGGTCACACTCGGGTCCACGGCTCTGGCGGCCTCCAGGCAGATGCTCAATGCGGCGGCCGTCGTCTTGCCTTTGCGCGGGCTACACGAGATGCCAAGGATCTTGACAGTCTTTGCTCCCTGAGCTGCGGCGGATGCGGTTGAAGCGGTTGCGCCCGCAGCCAGTGTGGTTGTCAGAAACTCCCTTCGATTCATTCCTTGTTCTCCTTTGTGGTCAGCAAATTACACGGCCCGATCAGTATGGCCGTCGGCTTACGTTGCGACGTAGATCAAATACAGCCCCCCGAGCAAGACCAGGACGCCGCAGATTCGTTTGACGATGACGGTGCCTTTGGATTTCTCGTTCCAGTTGAGATAACGCTGGACCCATCCGGTGCTCGTGCCGGCCACGACGATCACGGAGCAGTGGCCCGCGCCGTAGGCGACAAGCAGGACGATTCCGTACAGCAGGCTGGCGGACGCCAGGCGAAACGTCACGCCGAGCATCGGCGCCATGTAGGCGAACGTGCAAGGGCCGATGGCGATGCCGAAGACCAGGCCCAGGATCAGGGCGGCCAGCATCCCTTTTCGTTTCATCCCGACCTGGCCCGGCCCCGACCAGGGCATCGGGATCACGTCCAGCAGGTATAGGCCCACGAGGAAGAAAATCAGGGCGACGAAGTAGTTGCCGTAGCGGCCGACGTCGCCCATCATCCGTCCGGCCGCGGCCGTGATTGCCCCGATGATGCCGATCGTCACCAGGATGCCGACCGCAAACAACGTCGAGATGGCGAAGGCCCGCTTCGTGGACATCCGACCCTGCTGGTCGATGAAACCCACGATCAGCGGGATGCTCGACAGGTGGCACGGGCTCAACAGGATGCTCAGGATGCCCCAGACAAACGAGGCGAGAATGGCGATCGCCGGCGTTGCCTCCACGGCCTTCGTCAATGCAGTGAACAGCTTCTCCATCGCGCAATCCGGCTCCTATTTGGGGACGCATTCGCCGATCTTGCAGGCCTTCTGGATCTGGGCGGGCGTGAGTTTCATCTTGTCGGCCAGCGCCTGGCTGATGCTGATGAGCCTGCCTGTTTCGAGGGGATTCTGCTCGACCCACCGCTTGAGGTTGTCGACGCTGGTGAAGAAGCCCTGATGGAAGCAGCCGGCCGAAGCCCAGGTGCCGTCGGGCTTCTGGCGCTGGCCGAACCATGCGACGGCCGTCGCCGGTTCCAGTGACGCGACCCTGCCCTCGAACGTCTTGACGACGACCGGCTGTTTCGTCAGTCGATCCTTCTCCCGAACCTCGATATCCTTGCCGGTCCGGGCGGCTACGCCAAGAGCACAGTGCGAGCAGCAGCCCCAGGTGTGCACGCCGCCCTCGACGATCACCTCGGCGGCGTCCTGCGGATAGCATGCGCGATCGCAGAAGCCACAGCGGTGCGACATCTCCTTCTGTGCGAGCGATTCGAGATTCAGGACGCTTCCTCCGGCGGCGGACCGCTCGGCGAGAGCGGCGTCCCGGCCGGCAAAAACCTTGATCCACGGTCTGCCCGTGGTTTCATCCTCGCCACAGAGGAACACGGCCTCCAAGATCGGGACCGGCTTGCCCGTGGGCCAGTCGGTGACCGTTACCTTCCTCTCGAACTCCGTCTTGTCCTCGGTCAGGCACGAATGCATGATGAAGTAGCAGTGGGGGCTGCACAGCCGCACCGGCCCTTTGTCTGTCTGCACGGTCACGAGCGTCCTGGCGTCGATATCCCCGTCGCACATGTAGCAGATGCTCTCCTTGGGACGCTCATCCGCCTTGGCCGGCGTGAGCCGCTCGAATGTGGCGGCGCTGGAGCCGGACGCCGACAGATCCACGCCCAGCTCCTTCCACTTGGCCAGGATGTCCTCCTTGGAGAAGAACCCTTCGTGACGAAAGAGTTCTTTTCCGGCGGCGTCGTAGAAGATCTGCGTCGGGATCACTTGAATGCCGTACTGTGCGCTGACGTTGGGGTTCTTCCACACATCAAGAAAGACCACGTCCAGCTTGCCTTTGTATTGTTCCTTGAGTTCCTCGAGGACCGGGGCCATCATCTTGCACGGGATGCACTTGTCGGCACCCAAGTCCACCAGGCGAGGCAGGCCCGATGCGGCTGGCTCGGCCGCGGTAGGCGGTGTGGTCAGACTCTGCACGGCTTCCATCTGTTTGTCTCGCTGCTTGAGCCGCACGATAGCTGCCACAGATAGAATCAGAGCCGCCACCACGACAATCTTCAACGCCTTGGTCATACGATCTCCTTTCGCTCTCAATACTGAGGGGACCCACACGAAGATGCACCACATACCCACCGCCGTAGCCAGTAGCAGCACGATATTTGCCGGACTGGTCCTGCAATACTGTGCAAACATCATGGTATCACCTCTTGCCCCCTGCACGACCAGCAACGCGACGACACAACGGCTCTCCACGTTTGACTCATCGTTCAGCGTCCGGCATGGTTCGAGACGATTCGAAATTCTGGCCCAGGTCCTTCCACTTGGCGAGGATATCCTCGCCGGAGAAGAAGCCCTCGTGGCGAAACAGTTCGTTGCCCATCGCGTCGTAGAAGATCTGTGTGGGGTACATGCGGATGTTGTGCTCTTCACCCGCGCTCGGCCGTTTCCAGATGTCGATGGTCTCGATTCGGAACCGGCCCTGATAGTCCCTGGCCAATCCGTCGAGGATCGGCTCCATGGTCTTACAGGGGCCGCAGTCGCCTGCGGAGAATTCCACCAGGCAGGGCAGCGGCGCGCGGGGTGTTGAACCGTCTGTGGCGACCTTTGCTTCATCTGTGAGGGGAGGTGCGACCTCCGCGCGTCGTTGCAGAGCGACAGCCGCCACCACGGCACCGATTGCGACCGCTGCGATCAAGGATTTCCACATCGTACTCATACTTGTGCCTCTCCGCTCATGTCAGCAGGGCGGAGGCTGCCTTTGCTGTGGCTGCAATGTTCTCATCGTTGACCGGGGTCTGGCCTTTCTCCATGCCCAGGTCGGTGACGCGCAGATGTCTGAAGCGGCTGATGCCAACTTGTTCGAGGCATTTCCTCGCGCAGTCGAGCGAACAGCCATCGATGGCGACGATCCGCGAGGCGGCTCTGGTCTTCTGCACGATCCCTTCGACCCGGCCGCCCACGCCCGCCAGGCAGAACATCTTGCCCATTCCGTCTCGGGTCATCTGCCGCGCCGCCCGATCGCTGACGGCGCCCACATCCGCCGCCCCGGAACAGGCGAAAATCAACGTTTCTCCGCCGGTGCATTCGTGTGCATTGCTCATTTCGAGCCTCCCTTCCAACAGGCCTTTCGTTGTTTCGTCGCCATGTCATTCCAACATCCGCTGAATCTGAGCGGGCGAGGGCACCTTACCGACGATCTTCACCTTGCCGTCGACGACCAGGGCCGGCGTGACCATCACACCGAACGCCATGATCTCCTCGAGTTTCGTGACCTTCTCGATGCTGTAATCCAGCCCCAGTTCCTTCGCGGCGGCCTCGGTGTTTTCCGCCAGCTTCGTACACTTGGGACATCCCGTCCCCAGAATCTGAATCTTCTTCATACTGCAACCTCTGATTGCCTTATTGGAATAGTGGAATCATGGAAAGATGGAATACCGGAAGGATCGACAGCACGTCCGGTGTCTCTCGTTGCCAACCCGCATGGTGACATTTCAGAATTCATCTTCCCATGTTCCCTCTCGTTGCTTCTTTTGAAGACTTCCTATGAGACGTTTGAGACCATTCTCGATCTTGTAGGCCTGAGCGTCCAATGCCTCGAAATCAGTCATTGTCAGTTGGCCGCTCTTGTGGTATGCACAAAGGCCCGATACGGCCTCGCCCGCAGAGCTCAAGGCGATGTTCAGGAACTGGAGGTATTCCTTCAAGGACTTGCGGCAATACCCTTCAGCGATATTCCGGTGGATCGAATCGACACTCGCGATCTGCTGGCCCGCCACACGTTTCATCTCGTAGGGCCAGTCCTGAAAAGCCGAGACGGTATGTGCGTAGAGCGCGATCGCATCTTGCCTTACGGTCAGTTTCATATAACCTCTATTGGTATTCCGCCGCTCCATTTCTCTCTCCCCACAGTTTCACCATTCCAGTATTCCATCATTCCAGTGTTCCAGGTGTTCTTCACAAGGCTCCGAAGATGATGCCGGAGAGAGTGGCCATAGCGATCACGAGCGACACGAACACGATGGTCTTCTGCGTGCCCATGACGGAGCGAATCACGAGCATGTTGGGCAGCGAGAGAGCGGGGCCGGCCAGCAGCAGCGCTAATGCCGGACCCTTGCCCATGCCCGAACCCATCAGCCCCTGGAGAATCGGTACCTCCGTCAACGTCGCAAAGTACATGAACGCTCCGAAGACGCTGGCAAAAAAGTTCGTCCACACAGGCCAGATCGCGCGAGCAAAGCTCTCGAATCCGTCGCCCCAGCCGGTGACCTCCAACATCTGGTTGGGACTATTCCCCACGAGCATTTCAACGTACTTGCTGGGGATGAACCCCTCATGCCCCGGACGGCCCAGCAGAAAGCCTGCGATCAGGACGCCTACCAGCAGCAGGGGCAGGATCTGCTTGGCGAAACCCCAGGTA
>Ga0068714_10006053_pt1 | contig 12513 bp, 9 predicted proteins | sample MTBNYHSulfiMetaG_FD_62988 | JGI IMG/M metagenome (GOLD analysis project Ga0068714, IMG submission 62988) | Enrichment culture microbial communities from rom New York Harbor, USA that are MTBE-degrading - MTBE-NYH (New York Harbor Sulfidogenic)... | ecosystem: Environmental > Aquatic > Marine >... | reverse complement strand
GTCATCCACGACGAGAATCGTCTTGTTTTGCGCCTCAATGGAGCCCAGCGGCTCCTCCTGCGCCGAGCGGACAGCGTCCCGAATCGCCCCGAGCGGCAGCGTCACCACAAACGTCGTGCCCTGTCCCGGCGCACTGTCCACCTCGATCGTCCCGCCATGTTCCTTGATGATGCCCAAACAGATACTCAAGCCCAGCCCGGTCCCTTTGCCCACTTCCTTCGTCGTAAAGAAGGGGTCGAAGATCTTGGGCACGACCTCCGCCGCAATGCCCGGCCCCCGATCCGAGAAGCGGACTTCCAGATGATCCCCCACTTGGGCGGTCTGCACCGAGATCACCCGCTCGCCTCCGGTCGTCAGCATCGCCTGGACCGAGTTATTCATGAGGTTGAGAAACACTTGCTGGAGCTGATTGAAGTCCGCCATGATCAGCGGCAAGCGTTCCCCGAGCCGGAGATCCAAGCGAACGTTGTTGATCTGCAAATCGTAGGAGCGCAGCTCGAAGGTGCTCTCGATCACTTCGTTGAGATCGACGGGGGTCTTGTCCGGCTGGTGCCGCCGGGCGAACGTGAGCAGATTGCGAATAATACGCGACGCCCGCTCCGCCTCGCTGCAGACCGACTGGAGGTTGCGCACAAACTTCTCGGGAACCTGCACCGCGTTGTTCTCTTCGATTCGCTTCAGCATCAGCTGGGAGTAGCCCATGATCGCGCCCAAAGGATTGTTCAGCTCATGGGTGATGCCGGAGATCAGCTCGCCCAAGGCGGCCAGCTTCGAAGACTGAATGAGATCGGCCTCGAGCCGCTTTCGCTCGGTCAAATCGAGCGACACGCCCACGACCGCGCTCGGCCCGTTGTGCTCCCCCCCCATCTGGAAGGTATTCAGAAGCACGGGAAGCGGCCCTCCCTGCATCCGGCGACACTCGTACTCGCCGCTGACGCCCTGGACGAGCCGGCTCGCCGCCGCTTCGGTCGAAAGCCGCTCCCCCTCGCGGGGAACAAACAGATCGGACAAGCTCAGCTGCTGCAGCTCGCTCAGCGAGCGCTGTGTCTGCTTCGTAAACGAGTCGTTGGCAAAGAGAATGCGCCCCTCCAGGTTGCTGACCACGACCCCTTCCTGCATATTCTCTACGACTTTAGCGAAGATCTTGATGCGCTCGGCCAGCCGGCTTTTCTCGGTCACGTCAACCACAACCTCCAGGACCGCAATAATCTCATCCTGGTCGTTGCGAACCGGGCTGCTGAGAATCTCAACGATGCGCTCCTTGCCCTCCTTGTCCTGCCCCCGCACAAGGGTCGTCGCCCGATCCCGTTGTCCCGAAAGCACCGCCTCGAGGACACAGCCTTCGCAGCGGGCCGTCCGCCCATAGAGGGCATAACAGCGTTTGTCGCGGGGGACTCCATAGCGCTCGGTCATCACCTCATTCTGAAAGAAGACCTCCCGACCGCCTCGCACAAGCACCAGGCCGACGTCAATGCTCCTCAGCAGCGCGTCCTTCAGCTCGCTCTGCTCGGCCATCTCCTGATTCGCTTTCGACAAAGTCGAAATATCTCGGAGACTGCCCAGCACACCGACCCTCTTGCCCTCGGGATTCGCCAAAGGTTTCAGGTCGAGAAGGACCGAATAGAGCGTGCCGTCCTGAGAACGCAGCCGGCCCCGATAATCCAAGGCAAGGCTGCCCCGCTCGAGCACCTCGCCGATAATCTGACGAACCACGGGAGATTCCGCCGGATCAAACAGATCCCATAGCCGCAGCCCCTCCGGAACCGACTCCTCCAAGCCGAGCAGCCGGCGGCCCGCCGGGTTGAGATAGACGATCCGAGACAGGGCATCGGTCACCAGCAAACCGGTCTCGGAACCCTCCACCAGATGACGGTAAAGGGAATCCTCCCGAAAAACCGGATCCAGCGTGAGGCAATTCGAAGAAAAGCCGGCAAAGCTCTCCGTAAACTCTTGTGACACCATTGAAAACTCAACTCCCTTTATAGATCAAAACAACAAGATTCCAAAAAAGTTCTGCGACTTTCTGAAGAAACCTCACCTTCAGCAGAAGGTGAAATCTCTTTCAGCATCTCCAGAACCGTCCGAAATGACGTCGAGTAGGACGCGCCCTCACCCTGCAAAAAGCCTTCCAGCGCCGCTGCCATCTCCGGCCTGTGCTCCTTCAGGGAGGGCAACACCCACTGCTCCCCCGCGGTCCACACCCCGGCGGCTCCGGTCATTAAGTATACCACGCGAATGAACTCTTCAAAGAGCAGAAATAACATTCCTGCATCCCAAGGCTTAGGCGCTTGGCTCAGCCGGGCCAGATTCCATCGCGACTTGGCCAGGGCGTAAGCGAGTTCGCCGGGGGAAAGCGGCGCCGGAGGTCGCCGAAAAAGGGCCTGGGCCTCCTTCTGCAGCCGGCCCAACGTGCCCCGGCTGTCGTGCAGGATCTCACCGCCGGCACAGCCGACGACCACGATCGGCGCCCCTCGCTTCAAGCCGATTTCGGCCGCTTTTTCCGAGATCACAATACCGTCAATACAGACCCCGTAGAGGCGAAGGAAGAACCGCTTGAGGTATAGACTCCGCGTAAAGAACACCACATCGAGGTCGCTATCGAGGCCGCCCCGCAAATCGGCGTCCCGGTGCGCACCCGAGCCCATGACCAGAGCTGCGGTGATCCCGGGCAGACTCCCGGCCAGCTTGCCGATCTCCGCCTTCAGCTCCTTCAGGGTGGCGCCGTCGCGCCGACCGGCTTTCTCAAGATGAGGCAGCACCGCAGCCGGGGAGGCCCCCCATCGATCCCAAAGCCTCCACAAACGGCTGTTCGACTCGGAGAACACCAGGGCCTCGAAATCAAAGGCCCGGCCAAACCGGAGAGCCTTGGACTCCCAATTCCAGGCGGGCCAGGGATAGTCCTCCTCGTATTCCTTCAGAACGCCGAAGAGGTGTTCAAGCGCAACTTCGACGCCTTGCCGACTCGAAGCCTCGCGCAGGAGTGAAGCCGCTTCCCCGCCATCCTGCCCGAGATCCTCGGCGATGCGAATTCGCGTCGGAACCGGCCGGTCGTCCCGGACATAAGCGTACCGCGCCAGGTGAACGAGCGCCATCCAGAGCAGCAGGCGGGCATTGTCCGGCGAACCCCGGCGAGCGCACTTGCGGGCATCCTCGGCAATGCGGAGGATTTTCCGGTACGCCAGGTACTTGACATCCGGGCAGTAGCGAGGGCTTGAGGCGCGCTTCCGCCCCCACTTCGCGGCGAGCCGAGCGGGTATGCGCCCGCCGGATCGGTCAAAACAGCACTGAACGATGTCAAAATCCCAAGAATCACGGCCTTCCCGCTCCACGGCGCGCAGCAGCTTTTGACCGGGAACCCAAAACAGCTCGGCAGGAACCTCGCCCTCGTTGATTTGCAGAATGCGGCGGCAAGTGTCTTGTTTCGTCAGAAACAGAATCCTCCTGAAGCCCTCAGCCAGTCCCGCGCGCGCCAGAGCGGGGAGCGAGACTTCGATCACCGATTGAATGTCTGGGTCGGATCCGGCGCGTTCGACTTGCGCCTGGACTGAGGGGGAGAATTCCTCGCTCATGTCGGCTGTCTCTAGCGGGCGATCGCTTTCCGGCTGCGGATCTTCTGAATCTCCTCCCGGGCCAGCTCAAAAACGCTCACGCTCTTGACGATAATCTCGACCTCGGCGGTCAGCCCGGGTCGGAGTTGAATTTCCCGCCCGTCGTGGATCACTTGGGAGTCCTTCAGGAGGATCTGAATGGGCGTCTTTGCCGAAGCCGACGCGCCCTCATCCCCGCTCAAGAGCGAATCCCCATCACTTCGCTCAAAGGCCGCTCCAATCTTCGACACACTGCCCTCGAAAACCCGGTACTCGCGAAACGGCAATGCGGGAAGGTAGACTTTTGCAGGCATCCCCGGTCGCACTTTCGGCAAGAACTGCTCGTCCAGCCGGGCATCGACGAGAAGGTCTTCGGCGTTCCCGATACGAAGCAGCCGGGCGCCGGGTTCCAGGTAACGCCCAATCAGTTGGTCGGGCCGATGGGTGAGAATCTCCCCGGCCGCCGGCGCCCGCAATTCCAACAAAGCCAGATCCTCCTTGAGGCGTTCGATTTCATTCTCGGCCTGTTCGATTTCAAATTGGAGCAGCGCCAGCTCCTTGCGCTTAATCTCCAGGCTCAGCCGGTCCGCCTGGCTTTCCAACAGTTCAGCCTGCGCTTTTGTCATCGCCGCCGTCGAAGCGCTGCGCGCCGCTTCCAACTGATGCCGGGCCACCTTTTCGTCGGCTTGGGCCAGCTCGAGAGTCTTCTTCGCTTCCTCATATTTCTGCCCGCTGATGACCCCCTGATCGAAAAGCGCCTTCGCCTTCAGATAGTCGGCGTTCGCCTGTGAAACCCGGATCTCCGACCTCTGAAGGTAGGCTTCCTGAACGCGGATTTTCTCCGGATCCTCGATCTTCAGCGAAGCGATCTTTGCCTCAGCGGTCGCGATGCGGGAGTTGATCTGGCCTTCCAGGGAATGAATCTCGGCCTCCAGCTGCGTTTCGCGCGCCCGGGAAGATTCAAAGCCCAGCTGGGCAGCCCGGAGCGCCGAGCGCAACTGCGCATCATCAAAACGCACAAGGAGATCCCCCTGCACGACCCGGTCGCCTTCGGCGACGTACACCTCGCTGACGACGCCCGCCACAGGCGATTCCACATCAATCTGGTTGGCCGCCGCCAATCGCCCCACGGCTGGAACTGTAATGTCCACTTGAACAAACCAGACCACCAGTCCGATCACGCAGGCCAGGAGCACCAAGAGGACCAACCCGGCTTGGAGAAACCTGCGCAGACGCCGCGCGTCCTCCCGCGCCAGGCCTTCGTAGCGATCCTTCAGAGGGGGCTGAGACAAGCTAGCACTCCTTATCCAAGAAACTCACTGACCAGATGGGCGTAATAGCCGCCTTGGGCGACCAGCTCCTCGTGCTTCCCGCATTCGACAATTTTCTTGTCTTTCAGGACCAGGATCTGGTCGGCCCGGCGCACCGTTGACAAGCGGTGAGCGATGACCAGCGTGGTCCGCTCTGCCATCAACCGGTCGAGCGCTCTCTGCAACTGGGCTTCGCTTTCCACGTCCAGATACGAGGTCGCTTCGTCCAGGATGAGAATCGGCCGGTTGAGAAGCAGAGCGCGGGCGATCGTGATGCGCTGCCGCTCGCCCCCCGAGAGCTGATAGCCTCGTTCCCCGACACGGGTCTCGTAGCCCTCCGGCATCTCCATAATCCGGTCGTGAATGTACGCATTCCTGGCTGCCTGGCTGACCTCGTCCAGCGTCGCCTCCGGCCGGCCAAAGGCGATGTTCTCCCGAACGGTCCGGTTGAAAATGAAGGGATCCTGGGGAACCCAGGCAATCTGTGAGCGAAGCGACTCCAGGGACAGGGTGCGGATATCCCGGCCGTCCAGCAGGATGCGCCCGGAGTGCAGATCATAGAATCGCGGGATGAGATTGCCCAGCGTGGTCTTCCCCGCCCCGCTCTCGCCGACGATGGCTACTTTGCGCCCCGGCCGGATATCCACCGTCACCCCTTCCAGCACGGGGCGATCGGTACGATAGCCGAAGTGCAGATCTGAAATCTCAAGGTGTCCGGCCGCGGAAGCAACGTCGATCCCTCCCTGCGGGGTGGCGACGTCCGGCCGCTGCTCGAGAATCTCCTCGTAGCGAGCCAGATCCACCATCGCCATTTGCATCCGGCTGAACAGCTCCAGCAAGCGCCGCACCGGCAGAATCAAAAAGGTCAAAATGGCCAAGAGGGCCGACAGCGTTCCCAGCGTCAACTGTTCCCGCTGCACCATGCCCAGCGCATACCAGAGGCAGAGGATGACCAGCACGGAGAGAATCATTCGGGCGGCCCCCAGCGACACCAGGCGCAGCACCCCGGAACGCATCTCCAGAAACTTCAGCCGCCGCAGATGGGATTGCATCTCGCTCTGCGTGATCTTCTCCGCCACCAGGGACTGGATGACCCGGATGCCGGAGAGAGTCTCGAAAAGAACGCCGTTGACCCGACTGGTCTGGATCGCCCGCTGCCGCAGGGCGCGGTGCAACCGGCGCGCAATCGGCAACAGCACTGCGCCGCTGGCCGCAGCCGCCAGAAAGATGATCAGCGCCACCGGCGGGTTGATATAGACGACAAGCCCGCCATACACCACGACCGCGAGCACGTCCCCGAGCGAGGCCCCCAGGCCGCTGAGCACTTGCGGCAAAGAAACCGACACTTCCCGAAAGCGCGTGAACAGATCCCCGCTTTCCCAGGAATCAAAAAAACGAAAACTCAGCCCCTGGAGATGCGCGTAGAAGCGGCCCCGCAGGTGGTAGCAAATCGTATTCGCCAGCACCAGCAGTATGTACTCCACGAGGAAGCTGAGAAGGCCCGCAGCGGCGATCATCAGGACGATGATCGAGATAACCTCGGCCACCGGAAAGTTCTCATAGACCGTTCCCCGGTCGATCAGGTGCTTGATGAGCCAGGGTTGAGGTACTGTGAACGCCAGGACCAGCAACTGGAACAACAGAACCAGAAGCAGGTGCTTCCGGTAGGGCCGCATCAGCGACAGCAACTTCCAGAAACTCGCTCTCACGGCTCTCTCCCCGCCCTCTTCCCGGCGCCGCCCGAGCGCCGGTCGCTCAGAACAACATTCCGTCCTTCATCTGACCGGCGCGGCTCAAGGAAACCCGAGGGGTCTCGTAGAAACGACTTCCCCAGCCCACCGGTTCCATCACCGCCTCCACGATACTCTCGATCCACTTCAGCCCCTCTTCATTCGAGGTGCTGGAAAGAAACGACACGCAAAGGGAATGGAACTCGGGGGCTTCCGCCTCGAACCGCTTCATCAAATGGCGCAGCTTGCTGGCCCATTTCTCGTGAGTCTTGCAATAGCCGTAAACCGCATTGAAGAACAGCAGGTCCATTTTCGCCCGGGCGAATCCCGGCGGGTCATCTTCCCGCACTAAGCGGCGAACCTCCTCCAGGCGATGCCGGAAAAAGGAGCGTCCCATGCAAACTTCGAAGGGGCTGGGCTTCGGGGGGCCATTCTGCCAAAGCGTGTTCGCCTCCTCCACCAGCGAACGCATGCAACCCTGTTTGTCGAACAAGACGCGCCCCTCGCAAAGAATCGTCAGCGTGAAGTTGTTATTGGTCGCCGAGCGATGGCCCAGATCCCGGCGAATCTTTGACTCGGGAATCTTCTGGATTTCGACCTCCAAACCGTCGATCTGGCGGATTTCCTTCGACAGCCAGTCCGCATTCGTCACACACAGGATGTCCACGTCGCTTTCGGGGTGTGGTTTGCCTGCGGCAAAGGAGCCATGAAGAAGCCCTCCCAGCGAGTAATCCTCCCCCTGAAGCTCTTGCGCCACAGAATCAATCACTTTGTCCACTTTCATCGTAATAAAACGACACTCCCGGCGATAGAAATCGGGGATATCCGACCGTTTCAGGTATCGGTAAGAGGCCTGACTAACTTAACTTAAATTATAAACTCGCCCCGCGAAGATGTCAAGTTTCCTCGGCACTCGGCACGCCGGGTATTCAGGGACCACTCATCGGGGGGACGAGAACAGCGGCAGCCCCGGCGTCTCGACGCGCAGCCGGTAAACGGCGTTGGTCTCGCACTCGGTAATGTAGAGGGTGCGGAGATCCTCGCCGCCGAACTCCACATTGCTGGGTTTCTTACCCGGCAGGGGGATTTTGTGCTCAAGTCTTCCCTCGGGCGAAAACACCCAGACCGCTCCGCCGCCGAAGTGGGCCACGTACAAGCGCCCCGCCTGGTCGAAATGGATCCCATCGGGGTCGCCCCCGGGCAGCTCGGCAAAAACCTCCGGCTTGGCCAGACCACCCTCGGTTCGCACGTCGAATCGCACAATCCGGTGGAGGGCGGACTCGCAGACATAGAGCTGCTTCGCGTCGGCGGAAAAGGCCAGCCCATTGGGAAAGGCCAGGCCCGTCGCCACGGGAGTCACCTCCCGTGTCTCCGCGGCCACCCGGTAGAGAATCCCGTCCGGGTTTTCGCCCCGATAGGCGTTAGGATCGGTGAAATAAAGGTTGGCCTCAGGGTCGAAGGCCAGATCGTTGGGGCGGCGAAACCGCTGCCCGCCAAAACCACCCGCGTAGATCTCGCTTTGTCCCTCGGGGGAGATCTTCACAATGGCCCCCTGTCCGAAATCACAGGCAACCAGGCTGCCGTCCCGAAAGACGGTCAGACCGTTGGTCTTCTGAAAGGTAAAAGGCTCCGTCGAAGCCCGAAGAAAGACTCCCGCGTCTTCAGGGCCAATCTTCGTGATCCAATCGCCGTTGCAGTTCGAGACATAGAGCGTGCCTTTTCCATCCCAGGCCGGGCCTTCGGGAAAACTCAGCCCGTCCGCGACCTTCTCCAGTTCTCCCCATTCGGGGGACTGCGGCCCCGTCTGCCCGGCCTGTCCCTCCGACCTCAGCCCGACGACGAAGGAGACCCCAAGGAGGATGACCCACAACCCGACAAATCTTTGTCCGCCTGGCGTTTCAGTGCGATTCATTCCGTTCCTCTCCTGCCGTCATCCGGTCTCTTCCCGTAGTAACGACTTCAGTCGTTTCCACGTGTAACCGGCGTAACTTAGAACACCGGGAGTCGCTTGTCCACGAGAAACAACCGGGGAAGCCGCGGTCATTACCTTGCCGGGGGGAGAAGACTGGTGTGGCACAAAATGTGGCGTTTGATTGGACCAAGATGTAATGTCCCTTTACGCCACGCCTCGGTTTCCCATCAGGGGGCGCAGAAGCACGAGATATAATCCCTTCAAATTCAGTGCCTTCCTTACTCACTCAGCCCCGACTGACTCATGGAACGAGACTTGCTTGTCAGGAGCAGCTGAAGGAGCAGAACGATGAAAACGAATGGACGAAGAGGATCGCGGTCGCGCCGCCAAGGCGGTTACACGCTGGTCGAAGCGGTATTGGCCATTCTCGTTATGGGCATCACGGGAACCGCCCTGATGAGCAGCCTGCTGCAGACCAAGCTGCTCCAGGAGGACACCCGCCGGGTCAATGCCCTCAACCGGACTGCCACCAAGTTTGTCGAAAGCCTGCGGGAGATCAGCTACCTGTCGCTGGACGAAGCCCTTCCGGACGGCGAATACGGCTTCACGGATTTTCAGTACTACCAGGGCAGTGACGGCCAGATGCACAGCCTGATCGACTCGGCGGTGCTGTACGAAATCAGCTCGACCTGCGCCGAGTTTCGAGTCTCCGAAACGATTCGAGTCAGTTCGACCGCCGACCGGATCAAGGTCTCCATCCGCTTTGTTTCCCAAGGCGATTCGGGCGACATCCCGGTCCACATCGCCACCGAGATTTCCGAGAACGGGATCAATTTCAGGTAATCGGAAGGACGACAAGACGATGAAACCCTTTACCCTCAGCTTCAAACGCCGGGGATTCACCCTGATCGAAACCATGCTGGCCAGCGGTCTGTTTCTCATGGCCACCGGCATGGTGATCTCAGCCGCCTATGTCTTTCAGCTTTCGACCCGCCAGGAGAAGGTACAAAACGAGCTGGAACGCCAGGCCACCGGGTTGATGGACTATCTGCAACGCGACCTCAACCTGGCCTCGAAAGTGCTGACCACCTGGGGGGCGTACACCACCTCCGGCACTTCGATGATTGTCGAGATTCCCGTCTTCGACGCCAACGAGATCCGAGTCCCCAACACCATCCGCTGCGCCATCTACGAGTACCTCCCCACAGAGGACGGCGCCGGCAGCGTCGCGCGCCTGGAAGTCGCCCCCCATGACACTTCGGACCCGAGCGCCACCCCGCAGGTGCAAAACTACCAGGTCATCGCAGGCATCACCGACTTCCAACTCTACTTCGACCATCTTGACTATGCCAGCCTGCTCGCCCTCGGAACCCCCCTGGAGGACGTCAGAAGCGTCGAAGTTGGCTTGACCCTCGAGACGGAAAAAGACGAGAGAATCTACGAACGCGATTACTTGTTCTCGGTGACTCTGCGCAATTAACCCAGACCCTTGAGAAAGAAAGGAGGGAACGAATCATGCGACAAACCCGATGGACTTACAGGCCTTTCAAGGGGGCACAACAAGGCTCAACCCTGGTGGTCGCCCTGATCTTCTCAGGGGTTTTGGCGATCGTCATGGCCGCCTCGCTCTCCCGCTCGGTCTACTCGTGGCTGAACACCGAGCGCAGCTACCGCCACAACCAGTCGCTGCAAGTCGCCGAGAGCGGCGTCGAGCAAACCCTCTCCGTGATGAACGCCGACTTGAGCACCAACTACGATTACACCATCCACTCCGGCTCCCTGGTCGACGATTGGGGCTCGCCCATCGGCGACTATATCGCCTCGGTGGAACCTAACCCACTCGACTCGAACTTCAAGATCATCACCGCTCGGGCAGGGGTGCCCGACCTCCAGGCCGCCCTGCGGAACAAGACCGAGCGGACCATCCGCGTCGCGGTACGCCGGACCACCTTTCCTCTGGACGTCTGGGGGTATGCCATCTACACCCCGACCTTCATCGATATGAACGGCATCACCGAGGTTCATGGCAATACCAAGAGCGGCGAGATGCTCATATCGACCCCTAATGTCGATCCCTATGACCGGGTCGAACAGTTCACCTACGACTGGTACGACGAGGATAATGCCGTTTGGGTCACCGACTACGCAGAGGTTTTCGAGGGCTTCAATCTCGATGCCGACCCGACGAACGACGTCGTCTTGCCCTTCGACGAGTACATCCTGGACGCCCTCAAGCAAATCGCCATCTCCCAGGGCTATTACTTCGAGACCGAGCCTGATCCCGACCAGTTGCCCCTGGAGTTCTTCCAACCGGACGGCGTCACGCCCAACGTCGTCTATATCTCCGACGACATCCACCTGGCCGGAAACTATGACTTCGGAGGTTTGATCATCGTCGTCGGGGACATCATCTCGGAGGATGTAGACGCCATTTTCGGCGGCAGCCACAATATTGACGGTATCATTTACAACACAGGTGGCTTCCGAACCCATGGCGGCGGAAATGTCGAGATCAACATAGACGGCGGGGTCTTCTGCGGCTCGGCAACCTGCCAGGGGCATACCGCCGTGCATTATAATTGGACCTACATGGACGCCCTCAAAAACCTCATCCTGTCGTCTCAGAAATTCCGCTTCGTGTCCTGGCGCGAACTGCTTGGCCCGGAAGCGCAAGCGGTCGCCGTCGCCTCCATGTAGCAGCCTCATCATCAGGTCTTGCCGACCGACGGAGATCACAGCACGGCTCGAAAGAAAACAGGCCCTTCTTCCCCGCGAAGAAGGGCCTGTTCTTTTGGGTCGCCCCCCTGCGGTGGCATGGGCATCCTTGCCCATGAGCGCGTAGGGGCGCTGCTTGCCGCGCCCCTACGCCGAGCGGAACCAGGCCGCCGTGCGCCGCAGCCCCTCGCTCGCACTCACCCGCGGCTCATAGCCGAGAATCGAGCTCGCCCGGCTGATGTCCGCCCAGGAATGCTTCACATCCCCGGGTCGAGGCGCTCCATACTCGAACTCCACCCGGCTGCCCAGCGCCTCCCGAAGAAACTCCGCCAACTCATTCAGCGTCATCCGCTGCCCGCAGGCAATGTTCATCAGCTGCCCAGGAGCCTCGGGGGCCGTCGTCGCCAGCAGATTCGCCTCGACGACATTCTCCACAAACGTGAAATCCCGGGACTGTTCGCCATCTCCGTAGATCCGGGGGGAGCGGCCCTCCAGCAAGGCGGTGATGAACTTGGGAATGACCGCAGCGTACTGCGACTCGGGATCCTGCCGCGGACCGAAGACATTGAAGTAGCGCAGCGCCACCGTTTCCAAGCCGTAGAGAGTGTAAAACACCCGGCAGTACTGCTCGCCCACCAGCTTCGTGATCGCGTAAGGCGAAAGCGGACAAGGCGGCATGGACTCCTCTTTGGGCAAGGTCGGCGTGTCCCCGTAGGCGGAGGACGAGGCCGCATAGACCAGCCGCTTCACCCCGGCGTCCCGCGCGGCGACAAGCAGATTCAGCGTCCCGGTGATGTTGCTCTCATTGCTCGCAATCGGGTCATCAATCGAGCGGGGCACCGAGGCCAGCGCCGCCTGATGCAGAACATAGCGAACCCCCGCGACGGCCCGACGACAAACCTCCAGGTCCCGCAGGTCGCCCTCAATCAGTTCAGTCTGGCCGAGAAACGGCTCGATATTCTCTCGCTTTCCGGTGGAAAAATTGTCCACCACCCGCACGGATGCTTCCCGCTGCAGCAACGCCTCGACCAAGTTCGAGCCGATGAATCCCGCACCTCCGGTAATCAGGTACTCGGCCATTGCGCCTCCTTCCTCTCAACCTTCATTCTGGAGTGCGAAAGCGGAGCTTTCGCCCGTCCCCGCTCCCCGCAGAAGCTTCGCTTCTACACTCCACAAAGCGGCTCCCCATCTGGAGTGTGAAAGCGAAGCTTTCGCCGCCCGTCCCCATTCCCCGCAGAAGCTGCGCTTCTGCACTCCAC
>Ga0068714_10006050_pt1 | contig 12521 bp, 9 predicted proteins | sample MTBNYHSulfiMetaG_FD_62988 | JGI IMG/M metagenome (GOLD analysis project Ga0068714, IMG submission 62988) | Enrichment culture microbial communities from rom New York Harbor, USA that are MTBE-degrading - MTBE-NYH (New York Harbor Sulfidogenic)... | ecosystem: Environmental > Aquatic > Marine >... | reverse complement strand
GAAGAGCACCTGAAGACTGGTCAACCGCGGCCGGACACCATCAATGGGATTTTTCGGGGCATTCATAGTCTGAAAGGTTTGTCAGGAATGCTTGGTTTTTCAAAAATTACGCAATTGACCCATGATTTGGAGAACCTGCTCGATGAAATCCGGATGGGTAAGGTCCCTCTGAATTCCCATTTACTGGATTTTCTCAATGATTGTGTGGACACGATTATCGGACTGACTGAGGAGATAAGTGGCAAGACGGGAGACATCATCAACATAGAACCGATCCTGTCCCGGATTGAAGAGTTCATGGCGGATAAGACCCTGGAAGACAAGAGTTCGATTCTGGAAGAAATTGATCTTGATCCGCACATTATAAAGGTTTTGACTGAATATGAGGAATACAGACTGACCTTCAATATTGAGCGGCGGGTCAATCTGTTCAGTATTTTAGCCAGTTTCAATTTTGACACGTTTGATGAAGAATTGACCAATTTGAATGCCCACTTGCGGGATATAGGTGAGATCATCACGACCTTGCCGAGCATAGAGCCGATCAGCGACACGGATATACAGTTTAATCTGATCATCGGGACTGACAAGGATCAGGGTTGGCTCGAACAGGAATTCTCGCGTTATGCCATCAAGGTCAAAAAGATAGACTACAAAAGACAGCAGTCGAAAAGTGAGGTCCCTTTTCAGAAATCAGGCCCCGCAGCACCCGGCTCAGGCCCTGAAAAGCCCCTCAACAGTGAAGCGGAAACGCCTCAACTGGCAAAGGACATCCCGTCTGATGAGCAGATAGATCCGGAAAAAAAAATTTCACTTATCGGCAAAACGGTCCGGGTCAATCTTGATAAAATTGATAATGTCCTTCATCTCATTGGTGAGCTGGCGATTTCCAAGACAATCATCGCCTCAATTGGGCAAGAGCTTCGTGATCAGCTCGGTTTCTACCGGGCCAATGAATTACTGAAAACGACCCGGACACTTGAAAAGCAGATACTGAGGCTGCAATCCAGCGTCCTCGAGACCAGAATGGTCCCTCTTGAACAGTTATTTACCCGTTTGATCAGAAACACTCAGAAGATCGCCCGGGAGACGAACAAGAAGATCGAGGTCCAGGTCAAAGGAGAGGAGACAGAGCTTGACAAGATGCTGGTCGAGGAATTATCCGACCCTTTGCTTCACATTCTGCGGAATGCGATAGACCATGGTATTGAGGACTCAGGGCAAAGGAAATTGTTGGGCAAAAACGTTACCGGCCGGATCAATCTGAACGCTTTTCAGCGAGGCAATTATGTCATTATCGAGATCGAAGATGACGGTCAGGGACTTGATCTCGAGGCGATCAGACGCAAAGCGGTCCAGATGAAGCTGATTGCGGGAAAGGACAAATTCAGGCCGGATGAAATCCAGCAATTCATTTTTCTGCCTGGTTTCAGTACCCGAGATTCAGCCAGCGAGATTTCCGGCCGGGGGGTTGGCATGGACATTGTCCGCAAGAATTTATCAGCCATGAATGGGACCATCAGGATTCAGTCCGAAAAAAATCAGGGCACGAAATTTATTATCAGCATTCCCATCACCATGGCCATTCTCCCGGCTTTACTTGTTCAGGTCGGGACTTTAAAATTCGCCATTCCGCTCACCTCCATTTCAAAAAGCATGAAGTTGTTTGCCGACAATGTTCAGACCATTGAAAATCGTGAAGTATTGAATTTTATAGGTGATGCCGTCCCTATAATTCGATTGGCCCGCTATTTTTGTATATCTCCAGACCGGGAAGCAGCCCCTGACAAAGTCGAATATGCGGTCATTGTTCATTCTGCAAATAAAGTCATGGCCCTCACTGTCGACAAGTTGCTGGGGCGCCAGGATATCGTCATCAAATCACTGGGAAAGCGGCTCCAGAATTATCCCGGGATTGCCGGTGGCACTGAAACGGGAGATGAAAAGGTTATTCTCGTCCTGGACATCGCCAGTTTTATTCAGGCGACCCAGGAAGAAATAACTCTTCATTAGTCTGCATTCAATCTCTTGACTCCGGGACACAGATAGAGTACATTACTTTCTTAATAAAGGGTTAGACAGGTATTAAATCATTCCCCGACGTGTGCTCAATTTGTCATTGAATACCGCTGAAAGGATCAAGCAATGAATTTTGATTTTACCGAAGACCAATGTTTATTTCGCGATATGATCAGGGATTTTGTCAAGAATGAGATCAAACCAATTGCCGCCCAGATTGAAAGGGAGTCGCACTTCCCGGTAGAAGTCATCGCCAAAATGAAAGACCTTGGTCTGTTGGGCATGACGACTCCCGAGCAATATGGCGGCAGCGGTATCGATGAATTGGGGTTTATCCTGGCTATAGAAGAAATCTCGAGGGTTTGTGCTTCGACCGCAATTACCATTGCTGTGCATCACTCGGTCGTTCAGGAACCAATCAATAATTTCGGGACGACAGCTCAAAAGAGCACGTATTTAACGGCGTTGGCCACGGGTAAATATCTGGGGGCTTTTGCCCTGACCGAAGCCAATGCTGGTTCTGATGCTGCCAGTATCAGGACAACTGCTGTCCGGGACGGTGACTCGTACATTCTCAACGGCTCGAAAATGTTTATAACGAACGGAGGTGTTGCTGGGTTGGTCCTTGTCGCGGCAGTGACCAAAAAGGTCGAGGGAAAGAACGAGATAAGTCTTTTTCTGGTCGAGACCGGGACACCTGGCTTCAGTATCGGCAAAAAAGAAGACAAAATGGGACTGCGGGCCTCGAATACGGTTGAACTCATTTTTGACGATTGCCGTATTCCGGCGTCAAACCTCTTGGGCAAGGAAGGCGAGGGGTTCAAAATTATCATGAATACCCTGGATGGCAGTCGTATCGGGGTGGCGGCCCAGGCCTTGGGGGTTGCCAGAGGGGCTTTTGATGCGGCCCTTTGCTATTCGCGGGAGCGACAGCAATTCAATCGACCATTGGCCCATTTTCAGGCGATCCAGTTTATGCTGGCTGATATGGCCACTGACATTGATGCAGCTGCACTCCTGACATATCGGGCGGCCGTTTTGAAAGACCAGGGCAAAAAATTTACCAGGGAAGCCTCCATGGCCAAATTGTTTGCCTCAGAAATGGTGCAACGGGTCGTTACCCAGGCCCTCCAGATTCACGGCGGTTACGGTTACATGAAAGACTATGATGTCGAGCGGTTCTATCGTGATGCCCGGGTGATGAGTATTTATGAAGGCACCTCCGAAGTGCAGCGGATCGTGATAGCCCGGACGTTGATGCAATCCTGGTAATGATGAAAGGCTTTCGCTGGTTAAAACGGGACAAAACATTCAGCAGGAGTTCAGATGATGACAGATTTTGAAAAATTGAGGCACGAGAAAGAACGGTGGGAGCGGGAAACACTGGGACCCACCCTTGCGAAAACCCCGCTGCGTGATGGGCTCTTCTCAACTGTGTCCAATGCCCCGATTGATATGCTCTACACTCCGCTCGACCTTGAAAATTTTGATTATCTGGCGGAATCGGGATTTCCGGGTGAGTATCCATTCACTCGCGGTGTTCAACCGACCATGTATCGTGGCAAAATGTGGACCATCAGACAATTTTCAGGATTTGGTACACCGGAGGAAACGAACAACCGCTATAAATACATTCTGAGTCAGGGGGGCACGGGATTATCGGTGGCTTTTGATCTTCCCACGCTGATGGGTCTGGACTCCGATCACCCTTTGTCTCGTGGTGAAGTGGGCAAATGCGGCGTGGCTGTCTCTTCGTTGGCTGACATGGAGACCCTGTTCAAGGAGATTCCCCTGGCCAAAGTCAGCACATCCATGACCATAAACAGTCCGGCAGCTATTGTGTGGGCCATGTACATTGCCGCCGCTGAACGGCAGGGTGCCAGTATGGAACAGCTGCGAGGGACAATCCAGAATGACATTTTGAAAGAATACATTGCCCAGAAGGAATATGTTTTTCCGCCCCGGCCCTCACTTCGACTTGTCACGGACACGATCGAGTTCGGGACAAAACATCTACCTCAGTGGAATACAATCAGCATCAGTGGGTATCATATCCGGGAAGCGGGAGCTACAGCGGCCCAGGAATTGGCTTTTACCCTTTCTGACGGTCTGACCTATGTTGAAGACGCGATCAAAAGAGGGCTGAACATCGATGATTTTGCCCCACGACTCTCATTTTTCTTTAATGCCCACAACGACCTCTTTGAGGAAGTCGCCAAATACAGGGCCGCCAGAAGAATCTGGGCCCGTTTTATGAGAGAAACATATGGCGCCCGCAAAGACCGCTCGGCCCTCCTGCGATTTCACACCCAGACTGCCGGTTGCTCCTTGACTGCCCAGCAACCGATGAATAATATCATCAGGGTTACCATTCAGTGTCTGGCCGCTATTTTGGGTGGGACCAATTCCTTGCATGCCAATTCCATGGATGAAACTCTTGCTCTACCGACTGAGGATGCCGTGACGATTTCCCTGAGGACGCAACAGATTTTGGCCAACGAAAGCGGTGTGGCCCATTCGATTGACCCTCTGGCCGGTTCTTATCTGGTTGAAACCATGACTCGCACGATTGAAACCGAAGCATTGAAGTATATAAACAAAATCAAGGCCATGGGCGGAATGATTAATGCCATTGAAGACGGGTATCCCCAAAAGGAAATTCAAAACAGCGCCTACTGGTATCAACAGGCAATCGATGACAAGAAAAAAATTATTGTGGGGGTCAACGACTATGTAACCGAGGGATATCCGCCCATTGATATTTTAAAGATCGATCAGGATGTCGCGGATAAACAGTGTCAGAAATTGGCCACATTACGGCAGGAACGGGACAGCAACAGAGTCCAGACATGTCTTGACAATTTGAAACAAGTGGCAGCAGGAACAGAAAATACAATGCCCGCTATTATTGAAGCGGTTAAAGCGTACGCTACTCTGGGTGAAATCATGGATGTTTTCAGACAGGTTTTTGGCGTTTACGAAGAACCGGCTGTATTCTAGGTGGAGGTTTTATCATGACAGACAAGAGACCAATTCGTGTGTTGATTGCTAAACCAGGACTGGATGGACATGACCGAGGGGCAAAAATAGTCGCTCGGGCCCTGCGAGATGCAGGCATGGAAGTTATCTATACCGGACTTCGTCAGACTCCTGAACAGATTGTCTCCGCCGCCGAACAGGAAGACGTTTCAGTTATTGGTTTAAGCGTCCTGTCAGGGGCCCACATGCATCTTTTTGATCATGTCTTGCAACTTCTGAAAGACAAAAACATGGATGATGTTGCCGTTATCGGTGGTGGAATTATACCTGACGAGGACATCCCAAAACTGAAGGAACTTGGCGTCAAACTGGTTTTTACACCGGGTTCGACCTTGCAGGATATAATTTCCAGGGTCCGAGAGCTGGCCCATTAATCTCATATGAGTAAAAAACCACATTAGGGTTTTCTTCACAATTTTAACCGGAAAGGGGTTCGTTATGGCGACCTGTGTTTACATCAATGGCAAAATTTACACTGAACGAGAACAAGCGACTGTATCAGTTTTCGATCACGGATTTCTTTACGGCGATGGTGTATTCGAGGGTATCCGGGTCTATGAAGGGAATATTTTCAAATGCCAGGAGCACATTGACCGCTTATATGAATCGGCCAAGACAATCTATCTGGATATCCAGATGGAACGGGAGGAAATGATCTCGATCATGGTCGATACGGTCAGAAAGTCAGGTCTGCGAAATGCTTATATCAGACTGATCGTTTCTCGAGGTGTCGGCGATCTTGGTCTTGATTATCGTCTGTGCAAAAAACCGACTGTGGTCATTATTGTTGACAAAATCACGCTGTATCCGCCGGAACGTTACGAAAAGGGTCTGAAAGTCATTACCACTGCCACCCGCAGAAACAAGCCGGACTCCCTGAATTGCCAAATCAAGTCATGCAATTATCTCAACAATATTCTGGCCAAAATTGAAGTCATCAGGGCCGGTGCCGATGAAGGGATCATGCTGAACAATTCAGGGTATGTCACCGAAGCGACCGCGGACAATATCTTCATTATCAAGAACAATATTCTGATTACACCGCCGAGTTATTTTGGGATACTCGTTGGTATCACCCGCCAGACTGTCCTTGACATCGCACCCGAGCAAGGATTGAAGGTTGAAACCGCCGGCCTGCTGGTCCACGATATTTACAATTCAGACGAGTGTTTTCTGACCGGTTCAGCCGCCGAACTCATTCCTGTTGTCGAGTGTGATGGGCGGTCCATCGGCAAGGGTTGTGCCGGTCCGGTATTCAAGGGACTGCTGCAGCGGTTCCGTGAGCTCACAAAAACAGTCGGGGTCCAGGTCTAATCGGATTCAAACAGGAAAGCCCTTTACAGGAATGAACTGGCTGACATGAATGTCCTTTCAGAACCAGTCAAGAGTGGTCACGTGACGCACACCATTGTTCGTTCTGAGCATCAGCTGACCGTATGTCTCACCGGCCCTCTTGACCGGTCCAGTGTCCCGGTACTCATGTCAGCCATCGCTCCTTTGCAGCGAGAGCAAACCGCAATCGTTCTCGATCTGGCTGCGGTGACCACGATCGACAGTGCCGGTATTGCCCTCCTGCTGAACTTGTGTTCGAAATCAGGTCAAGCACGCTGTTCTCTGCTCGAGAATTCAGTCAGTGATTATCTCAGAAGGGCTATTGAACTCTACTCCCGGACCGGGCACGATCGTGCTCCCGACCTCGACGCCAGGGGATTTTTCGAACGGATAGGCGAACAATACGTTCAGCGTTGGGCCAGTTTTTCTGCATTCATATACTTGGCTGCTGATTGCTCTGTGGAGACTTTCAAAGGGCTCTTCCGCAAAGGCATGGTCCGTTGGAACGAGGTCATGACCCAGACGGTCCTGATCGGTTCCCAGGCCTTACCAATTGTTGCTTTAATCGCTTTGCTTGTGGGTTTGACCCTGGCCTTTCAATCAGCCTATCAACTTCGGATTTTCGGGGCTGATGTGTTTGTGGCCCAAATGACCGGGATTGCCATGGTCCGGGAAATGGGGCCGCTGATGACTGCGATTCTCGTGGCCGGGCGATCCGGTTCATCAATTGCCGCTGAAATCGCCACCATGAAAGTTTCAGAGGAGGTTGATGCCCTGCAGGTCATGGGTATCGATCCCCGACTGTATCTGGCCGCGCCCCGCGTGCTGGCCATCGTGACCATGGTCCCGCTTTTGACCGTTTTCGCCATAACCGTCGGTATTCTGGGTGGGTTCATCGTCGGTGTCTTTTATGTCGATCTGGCCCCGGTTTCATATCTGACCCAAACCATAGATTCACTTGTCTTGAAAGACCTGATCAGCAGTCTGCTCAAAAGTATGGTTTTTGCCTGGGGCATCGGCATGATCGGGTTGTATTATGGCTTCAGTGTCCGGGGCGGAGCTGAAGAGGTTGGTAAAGCCACAACGACCTCCGTCGTGGTCAGTATTTTTTACATCATCGCCATGGATTGCATCTTTAGCATCGTCTTTTACGTCCTGATATGAACGAGAATGCCTTACATGTTACTGACCTGACTGCAGGTTACAATGAAACACCTGTCCTGCACCAGGTGACTTTTTCTGTCCGCCCCGGCGAGATCAGGGTGATTCTTGGCGGCAGCGGTTGCGGGAAAACGACCCTGCTCAAAAATATCATCGGTCTGGAAAAACCTTATGGCGGTCAAGTGGAACTGCTCGGTCGTGATATTCATCTTCTGGACACGGATGAGCGGAACAGGCACTTTCAAAGGGTCGGAGTCCTGTTCCAAAACGGGGCCCTGCTCGGTTCCCTGACAGTCGAGGAAAATGTGGCCCTGCCACTGCGCTTGCACACGACACTGCCAGAGACAATAATCACTGAAATGGTCAGAATGAAACTTGGGCTGGTCAACCTCGAACACGCTGTGCACCTTTTTCCCAGCGAGCTTTCGGGCGGTATGAAAAAAAGGGCCGCTTTGGCCCGGGCCATGATCATGGACCCGGAAGTCCTCTTTTGCGATGAACCATCTGCCGGCCTGGACCCTCTGACCGGCGCTGAACTCGACGCCCTGATCCTGAAAATCAGGCAGCTCTTCAGCATGACCATCATCGTCGTCACTCATGAGCTCATGAGTATTCGCACCATCGCTGATAAAGTGCTGATGCTGGCACATGGCGGGGTCGCTTTTGACGGGCCGCTGCTCGAAGCCCAGGAGTCCGACAATCCTGATATACAACAATTTTTCCTGCGAAAACCGCCTGGTCCGAATGTGGCAACAGGACCGCTCAGTGATATACTCTTTACGAAATCGAACCAGTCTGAATAACCTCTGTCAGGAGAAAACCATGAAACGATCCGCAGCACTCCTTGCCTTTATCACTCTGTTATTCATTTTGTTCCCGGCCGACAACCCTGAAGCTGCTCAGCACTACTTCCAGTGCGATCTTGGCTATTGGCTGACCAGCACCACCGCCAGCGACTGGGAATGGGAAAGCACCTATTACAGCACGGGATACCAGATTCCTGCCGGGACATACTCCTTGTATCGAGGTCTCGAGGACGAATCATTCAGTTCCTACCTGCTTCGTCTCTCGGGAATTTATGAATATTCCAGCCAGTATTATCTCTATTATGGCCTGGAATACATAATGCTGGATATTGGCCTCAGGACTAACGCCAGTATCTGGGACCACGATCAGGACAGCACCTGGCAAATCGAACTGATCGATCGGCAGGAAGGTCCTCTGAATGTGATCAATCTCCTTGTAGGCATGGATTATTGCTTCCAGGATGTTGACGAAACCTGGCGACCTTTCATCGGTTTTTATTTCACTGTCGGGAGGCTTATCGATGATCTCGACGATGGCTACTGGTCCAAAATCACTGAACTGCCCAATCCCAATCCCCAGTACTTCATCATCCCCTGCGCCGGTGTGTATTACCGTCTGTCGCCAGACACTCAGATGAGATTTTCCCTGCAATACCGTCTGAACACCTCGGGCAATTACTCCCTGGATGGAATTGCCTGCGAAATTGGACTGCGCTGGAAGCTCATGTAATAATTCCATCACATGACAGGAGGACCCGCGTGTTCTATGATTATGAGAAGGTCCGTCTGTGCAGGTTGGGTTTCATGACAATGGCTTATGACCACAAATCGAAAACAAAGAAACGCCATGAATAAAACCAAAGAAGACCACGACGACCAGTACCAGTATGAACGGGAATGGCCAGGACCATTTGAAATTGACCGGGTATGTCATAATACTTGGGATGAATGTTCAAGAAAGGGCAACCTTTGGGCCTATTCCTTTGTTAAGAAGGAAGAGATGATCGTGCAGCAGGTTCTGACCACCAGAGGACAGAGTGCTGTGATAAGCGACGGCTTTTTTCATCCACAGGGAGAGTGCGATGCTGGCCAGCGAGACAAGTAATTTCAATAATTCTTATTCTATCAATTATTATATAATTATGAGTTTTTTTCTACTTATTGTAGTTTCTGTGCCAACTGCAGGGTGGTCAAAAACATACAATCTGACGTATTCCAATAGTGAGGCATTACAGGAAATTGACAAGATGAAGCTGCAGATCGAGCAGCTCAATCAATTGCTCGAGAAGGTCAAGAAGCCTTTCAAGATGCCGTCCTGCATGAAATTGTGTGATGTGAACATCAATTTTGACGATCCTTTTATTTATCGTCGGGTGAAGAAGGAGATCAATGAAATTGTGTTCAACGAGGGGATGCTGGGCAATCTGGTTGATTTCAGCGGTGAATTTTTCCCGGTGATCGAACCTATTCTGGCAAAACATGGTGTTCCGGATGATCTCAAGTATCTTGTGGCGGTTGAGTCAAATTTCAAGATCAAAGCATCTTCCTATGCTGGTGCCAGGGGTCCCTGGCAATTCATTGACTCCTCGGCGAAGTTATTTGGTTTAAAATTCAATAAAGACTATGATGAGCGTTATAATCTGGAGTTAGCCACGGAAGCGGCTATCAAGCATCTGCTTGAATCGTATCGTCTTTTCGGTGATTGGCTGCTGGCGATTACAGCCTATAACAAGGGAAACAGAGGGGTCAACAATATTTTGTCGATTCAGGGCATAGAGTTGTCTCTCGATGACCAGCCGAGCAATGGGGGCAAAAACGGGCTGGCAGACGAGACATCTGTTGAAGCTGGTGAAATAAGCCTTGAAAATTATATGGCTGAGCAAAGGGACTCGAATTTCTGGGACCTTGTGTTGCTGGTGAAGCTCAAACATCGAGGACGTTCAGTAACCTATACCAATGAGCAGGAGCGTTATGTTCCGCGGGTTCTGGCCATGAAACTCATATTAGAGAATGTGTATGAGTCTGACTTTTTAAAATTTGATCCAGACAACAAATTAAAGCCCATCCCCACGGACACCGTTGTTGCCGATAAAGATATGTCCTCCCTTGAAATAGCCAAAACGCTCGGTATCAGTCTATGGAACCTTAAATATTTGAACCCTGAATACAAAGGTTTGTATCCCGTATTTCCCAGGGGAAAGGAGTTTTTGCTGCCAGCCGGCCTGAGGGAACTCTATGAGCAAAAGAAGGATCTCATCAAGGCAGCCAGTCAACAAAAATCAGGGAGTTCCAAATCGTCCTCACGACAGTCGAGCACAGCCTCGAAACGTGAAAGTTATAAAAAAGGCGACCCCTTGCCTGATTCCGTAAAGCTCACGTCCGGAGAGACGCTGTGGGATATATCGCAACATTATGGTGTGGCGATGAATACCTTGCTCAAATTGAATAAAATCACCTACCGTTCAGCCCGGTATCTCAAACCTGGTCAGATCATTCGTTTGAAATAACTTCCTGAGTAAACTCGGCAATTTCGAGCTGAAAATGCTTCTCGTCAGGACCAAGCGTGACCGTAACCCGGTCCGGTCCGTCTGAAAAAAGGGACATCCACGAGTCGCCCATTTTCCAGGCAATAAATGCCAAACCATGACGATAATAGTCGGTAAGGGGCACATCGATGCCCCGTATGCTGAGACTTTGTTCTGCCTGGTCAGTCAGGGCAGCGGAGGCCTCATCACTGACGGCACCAACCAGAAACTCGCCTGGGGCAACAGAGTCAAAAAAACGGACAAGTTCAGCAGATGCAGAACGATCAGCATGAGTATCAAATAACTGTGAGCGGATGATCACTCCCTGCCCGGGGTCTATTTTTGCACAGAGCATTCCTCGCTCCTCTGTGCGGACCGCATAACCATTCACGGTAATGACTGCCTCCCTGAGACCATCGCTGCGCATGGGTTGACTCGTCACTTCCAGGCGTAAGGGAAAGTTCTCGAAATCGTGGATTGACCACAGATTCAGATCAGGCGGCGGTTTTTTCACGGCTGTTTTCAGTGAAAAGACCAGGGTCAGGTCCGGTCCGGAATTATTTTCAGCCAAGAGTTCAGATATTGACGCGGAGAAATCAAGGGCATAGTTATTCAGGCTCGTCAACTCATGAGCCGAGACGATTGAGTCATTAATTGTCACATTTACGATATAGTCAGTGTCGGGAAAAGGGTGAGGAACATTGATCGAAGCCTTGATCGATCGGGTCTGATCTCGATGGAAGCCAGGTATTGTCCGGACCAACTCAGTGCCCGTACCTGTTCTCTCGAGTCGATAGACATGATCCGGTCCAAAACTGGTCACATAGTCGAGCATGGGGAAATCCGCCATTCGCCGCCGGGTCCTTTGAAACAAGGCCGGACTGAACAGGTTTTCGTGCAGGACGATGAATTTGACCGGGAAGTAAGCTTGCAGTTCGCCTATGCTCTGATACGATGGAAAATACATCATTAATTGGGCTAATTTCTGAATATCTGGTGGGTAGTTGCTGGAATGAGCAAAAATGATGGGTTGCCAGTGAAAGGTCGCCCACCACTCATAGATTGAATTTATCGGCATAAACGTGAACACGGGCAGGTGCAACACGCCACTTTGTGCGGGCTGGTCCCTTAAAAACTTCATCAAATCATGGTTCGGAGCAGGGGGAGCTTCATGCGGGGCTTTGTGTACTGGCGGCATTGTTTCGATTATAACTGCGAGCGAGATCATCAGAAATAGTGAAACCTTTTTGGGGCGTGTGACACTTTTCATTCTCGGTGAATGAAAAAAGAGATTCAAACCGAAACCGGCGAGTATCACCGTGAAAAAATACGTGAAGTGACCAAGTCGGGACAAGGCCCGGATCGCTTTTAATCCCGGGATGATCTCATACAGCAGGGGAAACGGTGAGGGCCACAACGTCCTGCCACACCAACTGATCGTTGGACCAAATGATATGAATGCCAGGGCCATTGCGGTCAGAAGCGATGCTATAAAAAATGCCCGGCGTGGCCTTTCCATTCGTCCCCAGACCGGTCCGATGAAAATCAATCCAATCACACTGAATAGCAGGATGACAACCCCGGGGAAATGCCCCTCGCTGTGCATCCAACGTCCTAATGTATTGAAATAAAACCAGGA
>Ga0068714_10006049_pt1 | contig 12523 bp, 9 predicted proteins | sample MTBNYHSulfiMetaG_FD_62988 | JGI IMG/M metagenome (GOLD analysis project Ga0068714, IMG submission 62988) | Enrichment culture microbial communities from rom New York Harbor, USA that are MTBE-degrading - MTBE-NYH (New York Harbor Sulfidogenic)... | ecosystem: Environmental > Aquatic > Marine >... | reverse complement strand
CAGGAGGCGTTCCCGGAGGGCCAGGGTCTCCTCCACGCACCCTTCCGCTCCCTCCATGTCGGTCTGCCCGAGCTCCGCCAGGTGCCTGCGGGTCCGCTCCAGCCCTTCCTCCAGGAGGGCACGGGCACGGGCCTCGTCCTTCAGATCCACGAGACGGATGCCGCGGCGCCCCACCTTGTCCTCGTAGGCGGGCCCGATGCCCCGCCCGGTGGTGCCGATCCGCTTGGCCGAGCTCCCCTCCCGGGCCCGGTCCAGGAGCCGGTGGTAGGCAAGGAGGAGGTGGGTCCGGAGGCTGACGCCCACCCGGCCCTCCAGGTCGATGCCCCTGGCCTCGGCGGCGTCGTACTCCTTGAAGAACTGGACGGGATCCAGGACCACCCCGTTCCCCATGAGGCAACGCTTGCCGGGATGCAGGATTCCGGAGGGGATGAGGTGGAAGATGAACTCCTCCTCTCCCACGTGGACGGTGTGGCCGGCGTTGGCCCCGCCCTGGTAACGGGCGATGACGTCCGCCTCCCGGGCGAGGACGTCCACGATCTTCCCCTTCCCTTCATCCCCCCACTGCCCCCCCACCACCACGGTGCAGCGGCCGGCGCTCATGGCATCGAACACGGGGTGTACGGCTCCTTCCCTGGGGTCGGGTCCAGGGGCTTGACGCCCGACCGGTCAACAAGAAGAAAGGCCATCCACGGGGGACGGCCTCCGACTCCTCGATCCTCCGGAAGAAGGTAGACCGGGGCGGCGTGGGGGTCAAGGAAAAGCGGCGGGCCGTCGGGAGCGCCGACCCTGGAACGAGGCCCCGACGCGCCGGGTCCCCGCCCCCTCAGGGCAGCAGGCCGGCCCGGACCAGGATCTCCCGGACCTCGGTCCTACGGGACTCGGGCAGGGGGCGGATGGGAGGCCGGGGATCCCCCCCGCGGTACCCCAGGAGGTCCATGGCCGCCTTCACCCCGCCCACCCCCACCCCGGCCACCAGGTCGTTGTGGAGGGGACCGACCCTCTGCTGGAGACGCCCCGCTTCGGAGCTCCGGCCCGCCTTCCAGGCACGGAAGAGCTCGCCGCAGGCGCCGGGGGCCACGTTGGCCACCGCCACGATGCCCCCAACGGCCCCCACCTCCATCCCCGGGTAGAGGTGGGCCCCACTCCCCACCAGCACCTGGAATCCCTCCCGGCACTGCTCCACCAGCTCCCCCACCAGCTCCAGCTTTCCCCGTGAGTCCTTGATGCCGGCAATGTTCGGATGATGGGAAAGCTCCGCCACCAGGCCCGTGGGGAAATCCAGGGTGCTCATCCTCAGGGGAGCCTGGTAGATGATGACGGGGACCGGGGAGGCGTCGGCCACAGCCCGGTAGTGCTCCCGGAGGGCCTCAGGGGTCATGGCGCCCTTGTAGTAGGCCGGCGGCTGCACCAGCACCGCCTGGGCTCCGGCTTCCGCCGCCGCCCGGGTGAGGCGGATGGTGGCCCGGGTGGATTCCAGGCCGGTCCCCACCGTCAGGAGGATGTCCGGGGGGAGGACCTCCGCCGCCGCCCTCACGAGGGTCACGCGCTCCTCCTCGTCCAGGAGGACCGCCTCCCCGGTGGTCCCCGCCAGGACGATGCCCTGGACGGGGTGCTTGGCCCAGCGCCGGAGGTTGTCCCGCATGCCGGGGAGATCGACCTCGCCGGTGCCGCCGGCGAAGGGGGTGACCGCAGGGATGAAGACGCCGCTCAGATCGATCAAGGGTAGGCTCCTGGTCATCGTCTGCCAAAGAGGTTCCGCATCTCGTCCGCCAGCCCCGACTGCTCGACCCCGCCGATTCCCTGGCCCGAGCTGCTGGCGCCGAAGACGTTCATCTTCAGGTCGAAGTCCGCCGGGTTGTTGGCGTTGGCCTTGGCCGTCTCGAAGTCCACCTGGCCCGACCGCACCAGGTCCATGAGGTGCTGGTCGAAGCTCTGGGACCCGTAGTGGTCCCGCCCTTCCTCGATGAGCTCGGGGATCTCCTGGGTCCGCGCCGGATCCAGGATGCAGTCCCGGACGGTCCCGGTGACGATCATGATCTCGCACGCCACGACCCTTCCCTTCCCGTCCTTCCGGAGGAGGAGCCTCTGGCTGATGACCGCGTGGAGGGACTCGGCCAGCCGCATCCGCAGGATCTCCTGCTCGTCCCGGGAGAACACGGCCAGGAGGCGGGAGATGGTCTGGTAGGCGTTCTGGGTGTGGAGGGTGGAGATGACCAGGTGTCCGGTCTCCGCAGCCTTGAGGGCCGTGTCGATGGTCTCCGTGTCCCGCATCTCCCCGATGAGGATCACGTCGGGGTCCTGCCGGAGGGAGGCCCGGAGGCCGGTCATGAAGGAGTCCGTGTCCGTCCCGATGTCCCGCTGGGAGACGGAGCTCTTCTGATCCCTGTGGAGGAACTCGATGGGGTTCTCCAACGTGACGATGTGCTTGTCGAACCGCGCGTTGATGTGCCGGACCATGGCGGCCTGGGTGGAGCTCTTTCCCGACCCGGTGATCCCCGTCACCAGGATCAGGCCCCGCTCCGCCTCCGAGATCCTGCTGAGCACCGGGGGGAGCTTGAGGTCCTCGAAGGTGGGAACGTCGATGGGGATCGTCCTCATGACGATCATGAAGCTCCCCCGCTGCCGGGCGATGTTCACGCGGAACCGGCCCAGGCCGGGCAGGCCCCAGGAGCAGTCCAGGTCCAGGAGGTCGTCGATGCCCTGGCGATCCCTCTCCCTGGGGATGAGCTTGAGGGCCAGTGCCCGGGTGGCTTCCTGGCTCATCCGCTCCCGGCCGATGGGGACGAGCTTCCCGTCGATGCGGGCCCGAACCACGTCCCCGGCCTTGATGTGGATGTCGCTGGCGCGCTGCTCGATGGCGGCCCTGAAGGTGTCGATCATGCTGCCGGTCTCCGGATCCTGAAGGGATCGTGCTGGGCTGTGATGAACATTAGGGGCGCGGGAGCCCGCCGTCCAACCCTCCGCCCAGCGCCGTGCGCCAGTCCATCCCCATCCTCCGCCGCACCTCGGCCATGGTCCCCCGGGCGATGGACCCGGCCCGCTCGGCCCCCCGGGCCAGGATCTCCAGGACCTCCTGAGGCCGCTCCCGGTAGAGGGCGGCGCGCTCCCGGAAGGGACGGAACTCGGCGGCGATGTTGTTGGCCAGGATCCGCTTGCACTCGACGCATCCCCTCCGGGCGGTCCGGCACTGGTCGGCGATGTCCGGGAGGTCGGCGGGATCCGTGAAGAACTGGTGGAGGCTGTAGACATTGCAGACCTCCGGGCGTCCTGGGTCGTCCTTCCGGACCCTCTGGGGATCCGTCACCGCCGTGCGGATCTGGGACCAGATCTCCTCGGGCTCGGCCAGGATCCCCACCGTGTTGCCCAGGGACTTGCTCATCTTCGCCTGGCCGTCGAGCCCCATGATGCGTCCCGTGCCGCCCACGATGCCCTGGGGCTCCGGGAAGAGCTCCCCATACTTGGCGTTCCACTTCCGGGCGATCTCCCGGCAGAGCTCCAGGTGCTGGAGCTGGTCCTCCCCCACGGGCACCGCCTCGGCCAGGTAGATGAGGATGTCGGCGGCCTGGAGGACTGGGTAGTTCAGGAGCCCGGCGGGAATGGAGGTGAGGCGGGCGGACTTGTCCTTGTACTGGGTCATCCGCTCCAGCTCCCCCACGGGGGTCACGGCGTTGAAGAGCCAGGCCAGCTCGGTGTGCTCCGGCACCTCGGACTGGACGAAGAGCGTGCACTTGTCGGGGTCCAGGCCAACGGCCAGGAGGCTCACGGCCATCTCGAAGATGCGCCCCGGGAGGGCCTCCGGCTCGTACTCCCCCGTGATGGCATGCTGGTCCACGATGCAGAAGAGACACTCGTACCGGTCCTGGAGCTCCACCCACTGGCGGAAGGCTCCCAGGTAGTTCCCCAGGTGGGCCTCCCCGCTGGGCTGAACTCCGCTGAACACCCGCAGCTTCTCCGGTGCCGATGGTTTCTCTTCCGCTGCCGATGTCTTCTTTTCCGGTGCCGACGTCTGACTGCTCATGGGTTGGATCGATCCCGTCCGTCGTGATGGCACATGGCGCAAGGAAGCCGTTAAGTTATCGCCCTTCCCGGGGCCCTGGAACCCTGCGTCCCCCCGGGGGGCACCCGATCCCGAGCCCCGGCCCCGGCCAGGAGCGCCGGCGCCTGGTTCGGCTGGACCCGGGCGGGATCCGATCGCCGGCCCCGGGTCTCCTGGACCGCCGCAGGACCGGAGCTCGCACCGTCATCCACCCCGATCCGAGGTCGTGCCTTCATGGATCCTCTCGTCGCCACCGCCCTGGAAGCCGCCGAGGCGGCCGCCCGGATCCACCTCCGCCATTTCGGCCGCTTCCGCGTGGAGGATGCCCGGGAGAAGGGGCGGAGCGATTTCGTGTCCATGGTGGACCTGGAGGCCCAGGAGGCGGCCCTGGGCGTCATCCGTTCCCGATACCCGGGGCATCGGATCCTGGCGGAGGAGGAGACGGGCGGAGGGGGCGAAGCTGGGGGCAGCGGTCCGGGGGCCCCGGAGCCCGGTGACCCGGGAGGGGACACGGCGGCGCGGCGGTGGCCCGAGGACGGCTCCCACCTGTGGATCGTGGATCCCCTGGACGGCACCACCAACTACCTGCACCGCCATCCCATGTTCGCGGCGTCCGTGGCCGTGGGGAGGCTCGCGCCGGTGGAGGAGGGGGCGGGGGGGGTGGGGGTGTTCGAGGCGGGCGCGGTGGTGGCGCCCCGCACGGGAGAGCGCTGGTGGGCCCGTCGCGGCGGCGGGGCCTGGAAGAACGGGCAGCCCATCAGGGTGTCGGGGGTCCGCTCCCTGAGGAGCGCCCTGGTGGGCACCGGCTTCCCCTTCAAGGAGCCCCACCTCCTCCCCCGCTACGCGGAGCAGTTCCAGCGGGTCCTCCCGGCCTCGGGCGGGGTGCGGCGGGGCGGCTCGGCCGCCCTGGACCTGTGCTACTTGGCGGAAGGCATCCTGGACGCCTTCTGGGAGGAAGACTACCTGGCGCCGTGGGACGTGGCCGCCGGGCTGGTCCTGGTGCGGGAGGCCGGGGGCGTGGCGTCCCGGTTGGACGGGGACGGCTTCGACCTGGAGGACGGCTCCGCCCTGGCGGCGGGCTCCGCCGAGCTGCTGCGGGAGCTGGGGGAGGTGGTGCGGGGGGAGGGCACGCAGTGAGAGGCGGGTCCGAAGCCCGGCGGAGCCTTAGCCTTCCTCTCCCATCACCAGCCGCACGAGCTTGGTGGCCGAGCCCACCTCCAGCTTCTTCATCATCCGGGCACGATGCACATCCACCGTCCTCTGGCTGATGCCGAGCTCGGTCGCAATCCTCTTGCTGCTGCGCCCCTCCACGACAAGCTCCATGATCTCCCGCTCCCTCGGAGTTAGCCTGGCAAGACGCTCGGCCAGATTCCCCTTCACCGCTCTCCCCTCCAGCACCCTGGCGTTCTCCTGGAGAAGCGCTGTCACCCGGTCGAGAAGCTGCTGCTCCCGGAAGGGCTTCTGGATGAGGTCACGGGCCCCGGCCTTCATGACATCGACGGTGGTTTGCACGTCGGCGTGGGCCGTGAGGAAGATGATGGGATGGGTGGACCCTCGCTCGGACAGGAGCTTCTGCAGTGTCACACCGCTCGTCCCCGGCATTCGGATGTCCAGGATGATGCAGCCCGGCAAGGTTGGATCATAGGCTTCGAGGAAATCCTCAGCAGAAGGATGCAAGCAGGCTCGCAGCCCCACCGATTCCAGGAGAAACCCAATCGCGTTCAGCACGCGGGTGTCATCGTCCACGACCCAGACAATGGGCTCGGGCATCGGTACTCCTCAGTTCTTCAGCTCATTGGGGGACATGGGTCGGAAGCGTGAAGTGGAAGACGGTCCCGGATCGATCCCCGGGCGTGTACCAGATCCGCCCGCCGTGTTCGTTCACGATGGACTTGCTGATGGCCAGGCCCAGGCCCATCCCGTCCTCTTTGGTCGTGTAGAAGGGGCTGAAGACCTTCTCCTCATCCTCCTTCGCGAGTCCACGCCCGTCGTCCTCCACGGAGACCTGGACCTCGCCCTCCTGGGGTCTCCGACTCCTGATGACGACCCGCCCTCCTCTCCGCCCGGAGCGGCTGGCGACGTCGATCCCGTTCCGGATGAGGTTGAGGGCCACCTGCTGGATCTGCACGCCGTCCGCGTACACCGGTGGGAGGTCCGGGGCCAGGTCGAACGAGACCTGGGTGTTGTGGAGCCGAGCATACAGACTTGCCAGATGCTCGATGGATGCGATGAGAGCGTTCAAGTCCTGCTCCTCCCTCAGGCTTTGCCTCTCCCGGACCAGGCCCCTCAGGTGCCGGATGATCTCTCCGGCCCTCAGAGCCTCTTCGGCGATCCAGGCGAGGGCCTCGTCCAGCTTCTTGACGTCCGGCCTCTTCTGCCCCAGGATCCGGCGTGAGGCCTCCGCGTAGGAGGTGATGGCCGTCAACGGCTGATTGAGCTCATGGGCGATATTGGCCGCCATCTGCCCTGCGATGGCTACCCGGGTCAGGTGCGTCATCTTCGCACGGAGCTCTTCCTCCTTCTCCTGCAGTCGCTCCGCGTCCTTGATCCGCTCTGCCATCCGACCCAACCGCTGGGCGACGGAACGTATGAGGGTGCTCTCTTCCTCCAGGAGGGGACGATCGATGCCGCATCCGGGAAACTCGACGTACCCCACCTCCACCACCCCCGCGGCCTCCCCGTGGACCTTGATTCCCACACGCTCTTTCCATGCGGGATCGGTGACCGCCGAGGTCTCGTATCGCCTGCCGTCCAGGATGATTCGCGCGTAGGCGATCTCCGGGTATCGGAGAGCCCCCGGAAGGAGTTGCACCCACCCCTCCACGATTTTCGGAATGGACATGCCTCCGGTCCGCTCCACCACCCGAGAGATCTCGAAGAGGCACTGGAGCTCCCGAACGCGCTTCTTCAGGGCTCTCGCCATATCTTCATCCGCGACCTGGACGTCCGCCCGGCGCACCGGATCCGACACCGCAAGGAGGTACGCCTCGATGTCTCCATGGGCCCCCAGAACCGGGAGCCCCGTGCAGAGGGCGTGCTGCGCGAACCCGCCGGGGACATTGAACCGTACCTCCAAGGAGAACTCGTCGTGCGAAGGGCTGCCCATGGCAGCAGCTACAGCCAAGGCATCCTCGGGGTCAAGGGCCTTCAGCCATCCCGTCTCCACCACCTCCTCCCGAAGCGACCCTGTCATGTCCAGCCAGCCCGAGCTCACCGCGGTGCAATTCCCTTCGTGATCCACCCTGAGGATCCCCACCTTGCTCGGTCGCGCCAACGGGCCTCCGCCAGACCTGCTCGACGTCAAGCTCTCGCTAATGCTCACCATTCCTCCCGATCGGGGGCTGCTCATGCAACGCAGGCTCCCCATGCAAGTTCCGTGACAACGCAAAGGAACCTTGTACACTTCAGTTGGCATGTGAGACGGCGACTCGGCCGTGGGCCGAGCACGCCTCGAAACCTACAGGAGAAGTGACGTGGCCCTCAGACGAAAGCACCTCGTTCCCGCTGGGATCCTCCTGGCAATCCTGTCGATACCGGCCCTTGGAGCCGGCCAGTCATGCCCCGAGGGGCAGGAAGACATCCTGTCCCGGTTCGCCCGGAGCCTGGATGAGGAAGTGAGGGCCGACGGAATCGGCGGTGTCACGGCGGGGTTGGCGGTGGGAGGAAACCTGGTGTGGGCCCAGGGCTTCGGCTGGGCGGACCTGGATCGGGGCATCCCCGCCGGATTGAACACCATCTATAGGGTTGGCTCCATCTCCAAGTCCTTCACGGGCGTGGTCCTGCTCCAGCTCCTGGAGAAGGGTGTGGTGCAACTGGACGCCCCGGTGGTTGCGGTGCTTCCGGAGCTCGCCTGGCTGCCGTCCCCCCCTGATGCGTCACCCCCCATCAGCTTCAGGCAGTTGGCCAGCCACACGGCGGGCCTGGCCAAGGAGCCCGATCTCGTGGATGCCGCGGCCGGCCCTCTCCAGGAATGGGAGGCGAAGATTCTGGCGTCCATCCCCGTCACGGCCTTCGTAGTCCGTCCCGGGCAGGAGCACGCCTACAGCAACATTGGGTTCGGGATCCTTGGATACGCGCTGTCCAGGGCGGTGGGCGTTCCCTTCATGCAGCTGGTGGCCGGCTCCATCCTGCGTCCCCTGGGCATGTCGGCATCAGGCTTCGTAGTGACTCCCGAGCTCGCAGAGTACCTGGCGGTCGGGTACGGGAACGAGAATGGCGGTCCCGTGGATCGGGCAACGCCGGCAAGGGAGCACCAGGGCCGCGGCTACAAGGTGCCCAACGGAGGAGTCTATTCCACCGTGGGCGACCTGGCTCGGTTCATGGCCGGGATTTCCGGGCATGCATCCGCCCAGATCCTGGGAATCGAGGGTCGGAGGCTCCTGGGCGTCCAGCAGACTCGCGTGGACCCCACCCAGGCCTATGGTCTCGGCTTCAGGATCTGGGAGGGGCCGGGAGGCGCCAGGCTCCTGGGCCACACGGGCTCGGTGGCGGGCTACACGGCCTTCATGGCCCTCGAGCCGGAATCGGGAATCGGTGTGATCCTGCTGCGAAACTACAACCAGGGCTCGACGGACCTCGCATCGGCAGGGCTCGGCCTCCTGAGAGCGATCCTGGCGTGCGGGGATTTGTGAGGGCTCCGAGGGGGAGCCGGCATCCGGGTGGCCCGGGCTCTCCGGGCCACCCGGATCTACAGATCAGCGCAGGTTCGGGTTCCCTGCAATCTCCGTATCACTGAAGGGCAGACAGGTGGGCCGCCCCTCGGGGAAGGGCCTGAGGCCTTCCTCGTGGAATCGGTGCTGGTCCTTCAGCCGCCTTCCTTCCAGCCAGAGGGTAGCCCGCCGCTCCCGGTCCAGGACGCTCCAGGCCTCCGCCGTAGTAGCGGCGGACACAGGCCCAAGGCCGAAGGCATCCCTCACCTGACTGACCTTCGCCAGGAAGCCCGGGATGTTCCCACTCCGGAGCAGCACCTCGGCTTCGATGAGCCGCATCTCCCAACCCTTGGCCAGGGGCTCGTCGCTGTCAGCAGTGCCGTACTTCTGCTGGAGGTACAGGCGGGTCTTCCCATCGTTGCCATTCCTCTTGGCATCGGTCCAGCGCGTCCGAGGATCCCCTTCCGGTCCCAGCGCTGCGAAGTCGGTTCCGAACACCGTGAGCATCCGGTTGGTGTGGGATTCCAGCCAGACGAAGTTCCGCTCCCTTTCGGCGACGCTGCTGTGATGGGCAACCCAGACGAAGCCGTCAGGTACCTGGGAGGCCAGCTGTGCGGCCTGGGAGTAGTCGCCCAGAATAAGGTAGGATTGGGCCATTCCGGCGATGGCCGCCAACCTCAGGGAGTCCAGCCCGGATCCTGCCGCCATGGCCCGGTCCCGGGCGATCTGGAAGTGGTTGATGGCCCGCTGGTAGTAGGCCGAATTCGGCTCCGCCGGACCCGCGTCGAACACGGCCTCGCAGAAGAGGTCCCCCATGACCCGCAGGGAGTACCCGGCCCACACGTGGGCCGCGGTGATAAGGGGACTCTGGTCGGGGTCCGGCAGGATCTCGTTGAGCATCGCGATGCCGTTCTCCGCCGTCCAGCGCGCCCGAGCCGTATTCTGGTATGGCACCCGCACGTCGGCCGGCTCAGGCCTGCCGGCGTAGGTCATGTCGTACCACAGCCGGGTGCCCGAATAGCCGATCTCATCGGAAGTGGCCAGGGCGGAGTGAACGATGGCGCGAGTTACGCCGTACTCCAGATCCCCGACCAGCCCATTGAAGATGACCCCGGCGGCCTCGGGGGTCTTGAGCTGATCATCCAGGATCCGTCCTGACGGGATGGTGGGATTCAGCTCACATGCACCCAGGAGAAGCAGCAAACCCACCGGCAGCAGGTCGCGTCGAATCGTCAAGTTCTTCCTCATGTCTCTACCCTCCTAGAAAGTGGCCGCAAGGGTGAGCCTGAAGGAGGGGGACGCCGGGATGTGGTAATACTCCCGCCGTTCGATGCCCCTGTCGCCCCGGGTCAGCTCCGGATCGAGCCCGTCGTAGTCCGTCCATTTCCAGAGGTTCTGGCCGGAAAGTGTCAGTCTCGCCGACGAGGCGCCAAAGGCCATTCTCTCCGGGAGATCGTAGCTCACGGCGAGGCTCCGCAGCTTCACGTAATCGGCGGGCTCAACCCAGAGTTCGTGCGTCGGATTCACAGCGCACCGGGCCCGCCAGATAGCGGTCTGCTGGTCCATGGTGTCCTTTCGATCGTTGCATCCGGGCCACGTTTCGCGAACGTGGTTCTGCCGCGCGATGGTGTTCATGATGTAATGTCCGCCAGCACCTTCAACGAGCCCGTACACGGTGATTCGGTCGAACAGGTTCAAGGTGTTCCTCACACCCCAGTTCCGGGTGGGATATTGACCGCCGAGATAGGCGTCCTCGGCGAAGACGGGAGCGGCAACCTCGTTGGGATTCGTGACCTTGAACCCGAAGTAGGAGGGTACCGGGAATCCCTCTCGGGCGTAGGACTTGAAGGCCGCCCCGCCCAGGACGATGGACTCTCCCCCGAAGTCGATGCCCTCGTTCTCGTTCCACATTCCGTTGAGGCCGAGGGTCCAGATGAGGTCCCTCCTTCGCAGTGCGGTGACCTCCACGTCGAGCTCGACTCCCCGGTTCTCGAGCTCTCCGACGTTGCGGATCTGGGCGTCGTAGAACCCCAGGGAGGGAGGCAGGGAGACGCCGAGCAGCAGGTCCCTGGTGGTGGACCGGTACCAGGTGAAGCTGGCTCCGATCCGGTCGTCCAGGAGCCCCGCGTCGAAGCCCGCTTCGTACTCCCGCGTCCGCTCGGGACCCAGGTTCGGATCCCCCAGGGTATTGGGAGTGATGGCCGAACGGTTCTCGTAGCCCGACACCGATCCCCACGTGCGTAGGGCATCGAACGGCCCAGGGGCCTTCCCTGATTCACCGATGGCGCCACGGAGCTTCATGACCTCCCACCATTCCGGCCACATCCCGTGATCCGAAAGGACGTAGGTCGCGCTCAGTTTCGGGTACGCCTGGAACCCCAGATCCTCACCGAATGCATTGTTGCCGTCGAACCGGATGCCACCTGTGAGGAACAGCCGGTCCCGGATGCCAATGACTTCCTGCAGGAAGAAGCCGGTGTTCGTCTCCTTGCTCACGTTCTCGACGGATTGGGTGAAGCTGCCGGAGGCCAGCGTCTGGTCCACCCCGAACCCCGGGAAGTTCTCGGCGCTCCCTGAGACTTGATGGTAGTCCTCCTGGTAGATCTGGAAGCCGGCGGACAGGGCCGATGACACGTTGCGGGGCAGGTCCGCCGACCAGGTCGCGGCGAAGTCGGTGGTGAGGGTGAGGGTTCGCCAGAAGGCCGCGTCGCGCATCCCCAGCGTCGCAGTCGGAAAGCCCTGGGGGCGAGTCGTGTCATCCACGCCCTCGATCCAGTTGAGCCCGAAGCTCGCCCGGGACGAGATGGACCCTCCCGGCATGTACGTCAGCGTGACCCCACCCACCATCTGGTTCTGGGACGAGTTCGTGTCCTGGTTCCACAGCAGGCTGTCCGCCCCCGCCACGTTGTTGAAGGGGCTTCGGAGGAGGTTGGAAAGGATCCCTGAGGCATTGTCACCGGCCTGGAGCCAGTTTGTATAGCGGCGGGAGTACGCTGCGTTCAACTGAACCTGCAGCCCGTCCGCCGGCTCGAACCCCATGTTCGTCCGGAACCCCGCACGGCGTGTGTCCTGATCGGGAAACACCCCCTCCTGGTAGGAGTACTCGCCCGAAAGAAAGTAGGTTACGCCCCCTGAACCCCCGCTTACCGACCCGCTCAGAGAACCCATTCCGCCCGTCCTGAGGAAGGGTTTCATGTTCAGCAGCGTCTCATGGGAACCCACCACCGGACCGAGGGCGTTGCCGGTCATGATGTTCCCGCCTCCGCCCATCTCGAGCTTCCACACCGGATCCGTGCTGGTGCCCCGCTTGGTGAAGATCTGGATCACGCCACTGTTCGCCTCTGTGCCATAGAGCGTGGTGGCCGCGGCGCCCTTGATGACCTCGATGCGCTGGATATCGGCCGGATTGATGGCGTCCAGGGGACTCATCATCTGCTGCGCACCCGTAGGGCCAGGCCCACGCCGGTCCGTGATGCGAACGCCATCCACGTAGATGAGCGGACCCGTACCTTGCGTGACGCTGTTGATGCCTCGAAGGATGAGCTGGCTGCCACCCCCCACCTGGCCCGTGCCGCTCAGCTGCATCAGCCCGGGCACCTCTGCCTGGAGTACCTGGCTCAGGCTCTGAACGGGCTTGAGCTGCAACGCGGCCTCGTCCAACACGGCGATGCTGTTGCCCACTTCCCTCTGGCGAGCTGTGCCCGGCGTACCCGTCACCACCAGACCGTCCAGGGCTACCGGTCTCTCTCGGAGGCGAAGGATGACCACCGTGGGGCGGTCCGCCACCACCTCCAGCGATTCGCCCTCGCCGGCATATCCGATCATGACGGCCTCGAGC
>Ga0068714_10006047_pt1 | contig 12524 bp, 11 predicted proteins | sample MTBNYHSulfiMetaG_FD_62988 | JGI IMG/M metagenome (GOLD analysis project Ga0068714, IMG submission 62988) | Enrichment culture microbial communities from rom New York Harbor, USA that are MTBE-degrading - MTBE-NYH (New York Harbor Sulfidogenic)... | ecosystem: Environmental > Aquatic > Marine >... | reverse complement strand
TCAGGGTGTAGGCGGCCCCCAGATAGACCGCCCACACCATGAGGTACATGGAGATCTCCTCGGACCAGCCGATGGGGCGGTTCAATAAATACCGCCCCAACGCCGCGTAACCGACGATGAGGGTGATGGCCCCGGTGAAGACCCCGCCGATCACCGCGGTGATGGTGACCAGCAGGTCGATCGCCTTTTCAAGAGGGTCCAACACCCGGCCCATGAATCATTTCCCCATATCAGCTAACAGCCCGGCCAGCTGCTTTCCGCCCTCTCCCGTCTTGTCGTAAAAATATTTGAGCACCGGCTCGCGCATGACCTCTTTCCAGGCCGCGGCCTCCTCGTCGGTCTGGACATGGATGGTCATCTTCTCCTTGAGGCCGGCCAGGGCCTCGATCCTGGCCTTTTCGCTGTCCTGGATGCACTTCTTCTGAACGACCGCCGCACACTCCTGGACGACCTTCCTCGTCTCCTCGGGCAGCGAGCTCCAGAACTTGGGGTTGATGAACATGGGGTGGACCACGGTGAAGTCGCTCACCGCCGTACCGTACTTCTGGATCTCGTAGTAGTGCCTGGCCAGGGCCGTGTCGATGCCGGTCAGGCCGATGTCGATGGTTCCCCTTTGAAGGGCCATGTACACCTCGGGCCCGCTGATGGGTGTGGTCGCCGCGCCCATGGCCTCTGATCCCAGGTTCATGATCTTCGAGGTCCCCCGCATCTTCTTGCCCTTGAAGTCCGCGGGCATGATCAGGGGGCTCTTGTTGGAGGTGTAGAGGTTGGTCCGGCACTGGAGGTACCACATCAGGGGGACCACCCCCTTGGACTCCATGGCCTTGAAGAGGATGCTCCCCGGCTCTCCCTCCAGGGCCTTCTCGATAACCCCCAGGTCGGTAATCAGCCAGGGGATGAGGAACACGTCCATCACCGGGAGCATCCCGGCCCACTGGAAGTTGGTCGAGATCCCGGCCTCGATGCCCCCGGTGACCACCGCCTTAATGATCTCATTGGGCTTAAAGGCCTGGGCCGCGGGGTAGATCTCCACCTGAACCTGACCCTTGGTCTTTTCCTCGACCAGCTCCTTGAGGTGCTTGACGTTCTGGCTGATGTGATGGGTCTCGGGCATCTGATGAGATATTCTCATCTTATAAGGTTCCGCCTGAGCCCAAACCGTCCAGAACATCACCGCCAGGAAAGCAAAAACAACTCGCGCCGCCTTCATGGATTACCTCCCTCCCTTGAATGGGTTTTTGATTCTTACCGGGCCGCGGACCCCTCCCCGTGGAAACCGGCCTCGCCCTCCCTGACCCCGTCCGGGTCGACCAGCCCGGGTGTCTCATGAGCCATCCCAGGGAAGGGCTCAGGCTCCTAATCGATCCGGTTCAAGGGCAGCAAATCCCCCCGCTGGTCGGCTTTCCGCATGGCAAAGACCATCAGGACCTTCCCCGTCCTTTGGCCCACCGTCCGGGAGTAGTGGGGTTTGTCGGAGTTGAAGAAAAAAGAGTCCCCGGGGTTGAAGTAATACGTTTTCCCGTCGTAAAAGAACTCCTGGACCCCCTCGATGACATAGACGAACTCCTGCCCTTGGTGGGAAAAGGCCTTGGGAGGAAACTCGGGGCCGACGGTGATGAGGTAGGCGTCCATGAGCCGGTCGGGCTTGTTGTGGGCCACCGACTCGTAGTGAAACCCCTTCTCCCCGAAGGGCCCATAGTGGGCCCGGCCTTCCCCTTTCCGGACAAAGGTCAGGCTGGTCGTTTCGGGGGGCCTCATCTCGCCGCTGATCAGGTAGGTCACATCGGCTTCCAAGACGTAGGCGATCTTGGCCAGGGTGCTGATGGGGGGCTCCCGCTTGGAGTTTTCGATCTGACTTAGATAGCTTTTAGTAAACCCTGTTTTTTGAGCCAGGTCCTGCAGCTTCAAGCCCCTGCTCTTTCTAAGTTGCCGTATTCGTTCACCTATCTTTGTTAGCAGCTCGACCGTCTCGACTTCATACTCATTCATTATTATTTTTTGTACACTGCCAGTTAATTTTTTACAAGAAAGAAGTCAAAGCCTGTCCAGGGCCGCCCCTGAAGACCGCGGCCTTGGCCGCGGGGCGGGTTCAGGTTGGGCGCTTGGGGCCCAGGATGGATGGTTTTTAGCCGGGAATACGATGTCCCGGGCCGGCGGCCAAGGTCGAAAAATGGCTTGCCTGGCTCGATTGGATATTTTATACAATATCCATTATGCAGTTCAGCGAGCTGATCGCCCGGGCCGGATCGGCCCACCGGACCGTTCCCGACCACGTCACCGCCGTCCTCCGGGAGGCCATCCTCAAGGGGATCCTCCCCGGCGGCCAAGCCCTGCCCCAGGACCGTCTGGCGGCCGAGTTCGGGGTCAGCCGGATCCCCGTCCGGGAGGCCCTCCGCCGCCTGGAGGCCGAGGGCCTGGTGACCATCCGCCCCCACCGGGGGGCGGTGGTGACCCCCCTGGAGGCCGACGAGGTCCAGGAGATCGCCGACATCCGGATCTCCCTGGAGAGCCTGGCCTTGAGGCTGGCCATGACCGGCCTGACCGAGTCCCGGATAGAGAAGGCCGCCCGGGCCCTGGAGCGGTTGGACCGGGCCGCCGACGACCTCTCCGGCGAGCTCAACCGGGACTTCCACGCCGCCCTCTACGCCCCCTGTGGCCGCCCCCGGCTCCTGGAGATGATCGCCGACCTCCACCGCAAGTTCGATCGCTACATGTGCTTCCTGGTCACCGACCTGAGGTACGGCCGCCGCTCCCAGGCGGAGCACCGCCGCCTCCTTCAGGCCTGGCGGTCCGGGGAGACGGACCTGGCCCTGGAGGAGCTCACCCGGCACATCCAGGCCGCCGGCCAAAGGCTGGTCCGCCGGCTCAGGGAGATCAATCCGGCCGGACCGGGTAACCGCTGACCCGTACATCTAGGAGAGCTGGCTGATGACCGCTGAGAAAAAGGAAAAAGGGTTCGAGGTTCACGACGCCGTAATGTTGGCCCGGACCAGGGATCTCCTGGAGGAGTGCACCTCCTTTGCCGAGATGGCCGGAGAGGTGGCCACCGCGGTGGAGCGGAACGAGGCCTGGCGGGGAAGGCAGTGCCTCAACCTCCTGGCCCCGGAGGCGCCCACCAGCCCGGCCGTCCGGAGCCTGCTGGCGGCCGAGATCGGCACCCGGGCCGCCGAGGGGCACATCGGCCGGGACAACCGCTGGTTCGCCGGGACCCGCCATATCGACGAGGTCGAGGCCCTCTGCCTGGAGCTGCTCAAGAAGCTGTTCCGCTGCGATTACGCCGAGCACCGGCTCATGGGCAGCATGCTGGGCAACATGGCCGCCTACTGGGCCCTGACCGAGCCGGGCCAGGTGATCATGAGCGCGGCCCAGTCGGTGGGCGGCCACTCGTCCAACCGCTCCGACGGACCGGCCGGGTTCCGGGGCTTGAAAATCGTCGACATCCCCTTCGACCCCCACGAGCTGGAGGTGGACCTGGACCTGTTCGCCCGGATGGCCCCCCTGGTCCGGCCCCCGGTGGTCACCCTGGGGCTGTCCATGACCCTCTTCCCCTTCCCGGTCAGGGAGATGGCCGAGATCGCGGCCCAGTGGGGCGGGCGGATCTTCTTTGACGGGGCCCACCAGCTCGGGCTCATCGCCGGAGGGCTGTTCCAGGACCCCCTGGCCGAGGGGGCGGCCCTCCTGACCGGGTCGGCCGGGAAGACCTTCTCCGGGCCCCAGAGCGGGGTCATGGTCTGGAACGATCCGGACCTGACCGAGCCCCTGGCCGAGGCCGTCTTCCCCGGCCTGGCGGCCACCCACCAGGTCAACCGGGTGGCCGCCCTGGCCTACTCGGCCGCGGAGCTCTTGGAGTTCGGCCCGGTCTACATGGCCCGGATCGTGGCCAACGCCCAGGCCCTGGGCCGGGCCCTGGCGGAGCGGGGGATCGACCTGCTTTGCGCCCACAAAAACTTCACCCGGACCCACCAGGTCATCGCCGACGTCTCCCGCTTCGGCGGCGGGATCCAGGCGGCCCGGATCCTGGAACGGGCCAACATCATCACCAACAAGAACCTCATCCCCGCCGACCGGCCCGAGGATTGGGACCGGCCCTCGGGCCTCCGGATGGGAACCATCGAGGTCACCCGCCTAGGCATGGGGCCGGCCGAGATGGAGGCCGTCGCCGGGTTCATGGCCCGGGTCCTGGTCCAAGGGGAGGACCCGGAGAAGGTGGGCCGGGAGGTCGCCGACTTCCGCTCCTCCTTCCAGACCGTCTACTACTGCTTCGAGAACGGCCTGCCTGACCCGGATATTTCATGAGTGATCTACTGCGGGGTCCATCTCCTGGTTACGACGCTTGAATTCGGCATTTTGGTCCTCGACACACGTTTCAGGTATGCCTGCGTCCCAAAATGCCGAATAACTGCGCGTCCCGCCTACGGATCTGACCCCCTCGCTACGATCCCTCATGAAAAATCCGGGTTAGTTGATCACTCCGGCCGGATTATTTTAGAATCCACCTATCCCGCATTGAAAACCAGGCTTCCGGCCCCGGCCGGAAGCTGGCCGGATGCAGGTCCCCCATGTTTTGGGACGGCCCGCCTCCGCTCGGGTACACGCTCAGAAAAGATAGTGGGGTCTTGAATGTTATCGATCAAGGAAGAGGGACAAGGGCATCCCCTGGTTCTGCTCCACCCGGTGGGCACCTCGGGGGACATCTGGTGGCAGCATGTCCCCCGCCTGGCCCGCGGCTTCAGGGTGGTCACCGTGGATCTGCCGGGCCACGGCCGGTCCCCCGGACCGGGCAAGCCCCTGAGCATCCAGGGCATGGCCCGGGAGCTTCACCAAACCCTTGCCAAGAGGTCGCTTCTGACGGCCCACCTGGTCGGCCTTTCCCTGGGAGGGATGGTGGCCCAGGCCCTTTTCCTGGCCGACCCGGCCGCCGTAACCTCCCTGACCCTGGCCGACACCATCTGCGAGGTCGATCCGGCCGGGGCCGAGGCCCTGGAGGAGAGGGCCCGGGCGGTGGACCGGGGGGGAATGGCGGCCATCCTGGAGGCGACCCTGGAGCGCTGGTTCGCCCCCGGCTTCGCCCGGCGGAAACCGGAGGTGGTGGCGGCGGTGGAGAAGCTTCTCCGGGAGGCGGACCCGAAGGCCAACGCCCAGACCTGGCGGGCCATCGCTGCCCTGGAGATCGTCTCCGGGCTGGAGGGCTCGACCCCCCCGCCGACCCTTTTCCTCAGGGGCGAGCTGGACGCCGCCCTGCCGCCAAAGGTCGAGGAGCGTTTCGCCCGGCTCTACCGGGCCCGGACGGTGGTCCTCCCCGGTTGCGCCCACATGGCCCCCCTGGAGGCGCCGGAGGAGTTCCTGGATATCCTGGAGTCATTTCTGGCCAAGGCCGCCCCGCCCCGCTGAAATCGACCACGGCATAAAATAGGCCGGAGGCGGAGTTCATCCCGCCTCCGGCCCACTTTTGGGTTAAGACCTATATTTGCAGGGCGGTCCTGAAGCCGCTCTCGATGGCCTCCCCCACGCTGGCCGGGGCGGCCTGGTCGCCGATGGTGAAGACGGCCGGGGCCAGGCCGGAGAGCTTCTCCAGGCCCTGGGTCTGGGGGGTCATCCCCAGGGCCAGGACCACCGTGTCGGCCTCGAAGAACTCGGGGTAGAGGCCGGCCCGGACCACCCGGACCCCCTTTTCGGTCACCCCCACCACCTTGACCCCGGTCTCCAGCCGGATCCCGGCCGCCACCAGCCGGTCGATGACCACGTACCGGTTCATGGGTCCGTACTCGTGGCCCATCCGGCCCAGCATCTCCAGGATGGTCACCCGGCTGCCCTTTTGGGTCAGGTACTCGGCCGTCTCGCAGCCGGTGGGGCCGCCCCCGACGACGACCACCTTCTCCCCGGCTCGCTGCCGGCCGGACAAAATATCCAGGGCCGTGACCACGTTCCGGCCGCCGAGGCCGGGGATATCCGGCCGGGCCGGGACCGCTCCGGCGGCCGCGATCAGGACCTCCGGCCTCTCCGCCTCGATCTCCCTGGGGGTGCCTCTCTGGTTCAGCCTGACCTCCACCTTCAGCTTCTCCAGCTGGGTGGCCAGGTATCGGATCAGGCTGTTCCACTCGTCCTTGTGGGGCAGGACCGCGGCCAGGTTGAGCTGGCCGCCCAGCCTGTCCCCGGCCTCCAGGAGGGTCACCCGGTGGCCCCGCAGGGCGGCCACCCGGGCCGCCTCCATCCCGGCCGGGCCTCCGCCGATGACGAGAACCTTCTTGGCCCGGGGGGCCTTCCGGATGACCGACCGGGCCTCTTTCCCGGCCTGGGCGTTCACCGCGCAGGACATGAACTTCTCGGCGGCCACGTCGTCATAGCAACGGCAGCAGGCGGTGCACAGGCGGACGTCCTCCAGCCGCCCCGCCTCGGCCTTGGCCGGCAGGTCCGGATCGGCCACCAGGGGCCTGGCCATCCCCACGAAGTCGGCCTGGCCCCGGGCCAGGATCCCCTCCGCGTCCAGGGGGTCGCTTATCCGGACCGCGGTGATGACCGGGATGTCGACCGCCTTTTTGATCCCCTCGGCCAGATGGACGAAGACGTTTCGGGGGACGCTCATCTGGGGCAGCGGCTCCCGGGACTCGAACCACTTGGGGTAGATGTTCAAGGCGTGGCCGCCGGCCCGCTCGATCAGGGCGGCCATCTTCTGCCAGTCCTCCAGCCCCAGCCCCCAGGGAACCGGATCGAACCCGGCGATGCGGCAGATGAGGGGGAAATCCGGGCCCACCTTGGCCTTGATCCTGGCCATGGTCTCGGTAATCATCCGGGTCCGGTTCTCCAGGCTGCCGCCGTACTGGTCCCCCCGGGTGTTGGTGAAGGGGTTGGTGAAGCGGTGGAGGATGTTCCCCCCGATGCACTGCAGCTCCAGGGCGTCGAAGCCCGCCTCCTTGGCCCGGAGGGCGGCCTGGCCGACGGCCTCCTGGATCAGGCCGATCTCCTCCGCCTCCAGGGCCCTCTCCCGGGGCAGGTACTCGGCCAGGCTGAAGAGGGGGTGGACGTTCTCCCGGGGCAGGGTCACCGTCGAGGGCCCCACGTCCTCGGCCGTGCCCTCCAGGCCCTTCTTGGACCAGTAGCCGTAGGTCGCCAGCTGGGCGGCCGCCTTGCCCCCCTGGGCGTGGATCGCCTTGACCAGCTCGGCCAGGGGGGTGACGTCCGCGTCGTTGTAGAGGTTGAGCTTGCCGGTGCCCGTCCGCCGGCCCGGGAAGAGGGTCTGGAGGGCCCCGATGGTGATCAGCCCGGCCCCGCCCGCGGCCCGGGCGGCGTAGAAGTCCACCAGCCGCTGGATCGAGTCGTAATCGTAGCGGGTGGTCACGGCCAGCATGACGATCCGGTTGGCCAGCTCCAGGCCGCCTATCTTCCCCGGCTCGAACAGCTTCTCCAACTTTGTTTGGCTCATCTTAATAATTCCTTTACCATTCCCGGACACTCCCGGGACAGGGCCCCAACCCGGGCTAGTGGCCGAACATCTTGGACGGCAGCCAGATGGATATCTCCGGAAAGGCGATCAGGATTATCAGGATGGGAACCTCCAGGAGAAGGAACGGGGCCACCCCCTTGACCACGTCCATCACGCTGGTCTCGGTCCCGGCCGTGGCGCTGACCACGAACAGGTTGGCCCCCAGGGGAGGGGTAAGCATGCCCAGCTCGGCCAGCTTGACGAAGATGACCCCGAACCAGATGCCGTCGTAACCCAGGGCGATCACCACCGGGTAGACGAAGGGCATGGTCGTGACCATCATCGAGACCGTCTCCATGACGCAGCCCAGGACCAGGTACATCAGGCAGAAGAGGGCCATGACCGTCCAGCCGGGGATGATCCCGCCGCCGGTGCACAGCTCCACCAGGGCCTCGGTGAACCCGCTCAAGACAAAATGCCGGCCCAGGAGAAAGGCCCCGACCAGGATTATCATGATCGAGGTGGTCCCCTGGACCGTCTGGAGGCTTATGCTTTTGATCGTCTCCCAGGACAGCCGGCGCTTGGCCAGGGCCAGGACCAGGGCCCCGAAGGCGCCCACCGCCCCCCCGGCCGAGGGGGTGAAGATCCCGGCGTAGATCCCGCCCATGACCAGGAAAAAGAGGGCGAAGATGGCCCACAGCTGGGCCAGCCCCCTCAGCTTGGCCCGCCTGGAGAAGGCCACCTCCGGGATGGGGGCCAGGGTCGGGTTGATCCGGCAGCGGATGACGATGTAGGCCAGGTAGCACAGCGCGGTCACGATCCCGGGAATGATCCCCGCCAGGAGCAGGGCCCCGATGGATTGCTGGGTGGTGATGCCGTAGAGGACAAAGGTGATGCTGGGGGGGATCATGATGGCGAAGGTCCCCACCGCGGCGATGCAGCCCAGGGCGAAGGTCCGGTCGTACTGGTAGCTGAGCATGGGCGGCAGGGCGATGCGGGTGAACAGGGCCGCGTTGGCCAGGGAGGAGCCCATGGTCGCCGCCGAAAGGGCGCTGCCCATGGTGGTCGCCATGGCCAGCCCGCCCCGGGTCCGGCCGAAGACCTTGTAGGCCGAGTCAAAGGCATCCTTGGCTATCCCGGCCTGGGCCGCCAGATCGCCCATCAAAAAAAAGAGCGGGATCAGGGAGATGCCGAAGTTGGCCAGGACCGAGTAGGGCAGAGCCCCGATCATCCCGAAGGCCCCGCTGAGCCCCAGATCGTAAATCAGGCCGGCTATGCCCACGATTCCCGCGGCCACGGCGATGGGGACCCCGATCACGGCCAGCCCGATCATCACCCCCAGGCTGAGCACGCCGATGATGAACGGATCGATCATAATGACCGCCTGGTCCTGATCCCGTTGATGAGCTGGCCCAGGAGAACCAGGCTGACCACGATCAGGCTGAAGGCCAGGGCGGCCTTCCCGGGGAACCAGTAGACCGTGATCCCCACGTTGGAGGACTCCATGTTCCGGCAGCTATAGATGGCCTCCAGGCTGACCTGCCAGGCCACCACGGCGAAGAAGAGGAACATTACAAAGAAGATCACCAGGTCCACGACCCGTTGCTGGGAGGGAGAGAGGCGGTTCTGGATCAGGGTCATGGAGATGTGCTTCCGCCGGAGGGTCACGTAGGGCAGGGGCAGGGCCACGCAGATGACGTTGAGGACCTCGACCCATTGGACCATGCCCGGCAGGCCCCAGTTGAAGATCCCGGAGAAGACGTCGATGAGGATCCACACGGCCATGCCCGTCAGGACGAAAAACCCCAAAAATGCCATCCCCTTGGCACCTTGGTGGCCGACCGTCCCGGGAGATAGATCCATCCCCCCTCCTCTTCAAGCCAGAGTTTTTGAGCTTCAGGACATTGCTAAGGGACAGGGCAAGTTTTGAGCCTTCCGCCGCCGGGGCTGGTTGAGAGCCTCAAACCGTGATTCGAGGCGACCGCTCCCGTCTCAGGTTGTCGGGCCGGCTTCGGCCCCGCCCGGGGCGGGGCCTTCAGGCCGGTCGGCGGCCGGCGGCCGCCGCCGGCCCCTGGGAGTCTACTGGTAATCCCACTTCTTTCCCGCGGCCAGGTACTTTGTCTCGTACTCCTCGTTGAGCTCCTTCCACCGCTTGAGGAACCGGTCGGCCACCTCCTCGGCGACCTTGTTCTTGAGCAGGAACTCCCGGCAGTGGGCATAGGGGTCGCCGGCCTTGTCGATGATCTGCTTCCAGTCGTCCTGGCTGAAGTCCACGAACTGGACCCCTTTGCCCTTCAGCTCCTCGGTGAACTTGGCCTCGTTGGTCAGCATGTTCTCCAGATCGGCGGCTCCCCATTGGACGGCCGTCTCCCCAAAGACCTTCTGGGCCTCGGGGGACAGCTTCTTCCAGGTGTCCATGTTGATCGAGGTCGACCAGCCCAGGACCGAGCCCCAGGGGAAGCCGATGTACTTGCCGATCTCATCCAGGCGGTAGGTGGCGATGGCCGGAACATCCAGGAGGACGCCGTCGGTCACGCCCCGCATGAACCCTTCATAGACGTCCTGCATGGCCTGGAAGACGGCCACGGCCTCGGCCGCCTGGACGATCTTGGAGGGGTAATCCCCCCCGATGATCCTCATCTTCATCCCCTTGACGTCGGCCAGGTTCTGGACCGGCTTCTTGGAGACCATCTTGTACAGGCCCAGGCAGGACCGGTTGATGAGGTGCATGTTGTGGTTGCCGAACTCCTGCTGGAGCTCCGGCACGTCCCGGAACAGACCCCGCCAGGTGTAGACCGCCTGCTCCACCGTCTTGTTCAGGGGGTAGTACATCTGGAGGACGGCGTTCAAGGGGAGGAGGCTGGAGTAATAGACCGGCGGGGTGCTGATGACGTCGATGGTCCCGGTCCGGCATAGGCTGATGAGGTCCTTTGTCTCGGCGATCTCGCCGGCAAAGTACATCTTTATTTTGACCGCCCCCTGGGTCTTCTCCTCGACCTCCTTGGCCCATTTGATCAAGGGGGGCATGGAGTGAAGGTCCCTGGTCACGAAGACCGCCCACTTCAGGGACACCGGCTTGTCGGCGGCGGCCGCGGTCACCGCGGAGAAACTCAAAACAGAGAAGATGAAGAGGAGTATGGTGATCATACCCAACCCGTTTAAAGTTTTCCGGCTTCTCTCGTTTCTGGCCATTGACGGTTCTCCTTTTTGCGGTGGTGATCATTATTGAGGTCAGGGGATCGATCACCTCTCCCCTGACCGGGCGTTACCGCTGTTGAGAGCGCGACCGGGGGCCCCTTGGCCGGGCTTGCCGACCTCCTCCCAGGGCCTTCGGGGCGGTCCGGACCGAACGTCCCGACCTCACTTCTTCAAGATATGGACGCAGCAGGCCGGGGTGTCGCTGGCCACCCCTCCTCCGGAGCAGTGGGCCAGCCCGACCTTGGCCCCCTCCACCTGGCGCTGGCCGGCCTCGCCCCTCAGGTGCCAGACCACCTCGGCCATCTGGGCCACCCCGGTGGCTCCCACCGGGTGTCCCTTGGCCAGGAGACCTCCGCTGGGGTTGACCGGCAGCTGGCCCCCGATCTCGGACCGGCCCTCGTCCACCCACCGGCCGTACTCCCCCTCGGGGACCAGGCCCAGGCCCTCCACCCGCATGAACTCGGCGATGGTGAAGCAGTCGTGGACCTCGGCCAGGTCCAGATCCTCCGGTCCGAGGCCGGCCATCTCAAAGGCCTGCCGGCCGGCCACCTCCTCCAGCTGGTTCCGGGCGATCTCCCGGTCCAGGTCGTAGGTCCCGCTGCTCAGGGAGGAGGCGGCCACCCAGATCGGCTTGGTGGTGTACTTGGCCGCCACCTCCTTGGAGACCAGGATCGCCGCGGCGGCCCCGTCTCCCAGGGGGTTGCAGGAAAGGAGGGTCAGGGGGTCGGCGATCATGGGCGAGTAGAGGACCTCCTCCAGGGTGCACTCCTTCTGGTACTGGGAGCGGGGGTTGAAGCACCCGTTCTTGTGGTTCTTGACCGAGACCTTGGCCAGCTGCTCCCGGGTGGTGCCGTACTTCTCCATGAACCTCTTGGCCCGCAGGGCCCAGTGGCCGGGCATGGTCAGGCCCAGGTTGGCCTCGTACTCCACCTCCGTCCCCCCGGCCAGGGCCCTGGTGGAGAGCCTGGTGTCGCCGGCGTAGAGCTTCTCCGCCCCCACGGCGATGGCCACGTCGTACATTCCCGAGGCGACCGCCATCCAGGCCTCCCGGAAGGCCGACGACCCGCTGGCGCAGGCGTTCTCCACGTTGGTGATGGGAATCCCCCGGACCCCGACCTCCTTGAGGATGATCTGGCCCAGGACCATGGCCTGGCCGGTGATCATCCCCAGGCAGGCGTTGCCCACATAGCCGATCTGGATATCCTTGGGGCTGATCCCGGCGTCCTTGATGGCCTCCCAGCAGGCCTGCCGGCCCAGCTCCTTGATCGGCGTCTCCAGGAACTTGCCGAACTTGGTCATGCCCACGCCGATGACGGCTACATCTCTCATTTGGAGCTCCTTCTCGGGGCCAGCTAATTGGCCTCCGGCCTGAACTTATAGCTGGTGATCTCGTTGCCGGCCGCGTCGGTCCGCAGCGTTTCGATGACCATCTTCATGGGGGTGCCCGACTCCAGCTCCTCGGCCAGGTCGAACCCGGTCAGGACCGCCGGGATGCGGATCTTCTCCGGCTCCAGAATCACGAAGCCGAAGGCGTAGGGCGGGTTGAACTCCTTGCCGGCCACGTTGATCACGGTGTAGGAGTAGAGCTTGCCCCTGTTGCCCAGCTTGGCCTTTTCCACGCCCTCGTCGGTCAGGCAGTAGGTGCAGATGTAGCGGGGCGGGAAAAACGAGGCTCCGCACTTGGAGCATTTGGTTCCCACCAGGTGGGGCTCCCCGTCTTCAATCACGAAAGCGCCCGGAACCGCCTCTAGGACTTTCTTCTCTTGGGAGGCAGGCTTGGTCATGGGGACGGTCTCCTTGTATCAAATATCGTTATTTTTTCTTAGCTGCTCGATCTCCTCCGCGGCCAGGCCCAGGTCCTCGCTTAAGACCTGCTCCGTGTCGCCGCCCAGGCGGGGAGGGGTTT
>Ga0068714_10006046_pt1 | contig 12526 bp, 10 predicted proteins | sample MTBNYHSulfiMetaG_FD_62988 | JGI IMG/M metagenome (GOLD analysis project Ga0068714, IMG submission 62988) | Enrichment culture microbial communities from rom New York Harbor, USA that are MTBE-degrading - MTBE-NYH (New York Harbor Sulfidogenic)... | ecosystem: Environmental > Aquatic > Marine >... | reverse complement strand
GGGTTTCGATGTTCAGGCTGATATTCTTCAGGGCCTGAAAGTTCCCGTAGAACAGGGACAATCCGTCGGTTTCGATGAGGCTCATGTCAGCCGAACCGTCCCGAGATGTAATCTTCCGTCCGCCGGTCCGAGGGAGCGGTGAACATCCTCTCCGTCGGACCGACCTCCACGAGCTCGCCGGCCAGGAAAAATGCCGTCCGGTCGGACACCCGGGCGGCCTGCTTGGTGTTGTTGGTGACGAGAACGATCGTGTAATCGTTCTTCAGACTGCGGAGCGAATCCTCGATCTTCATCGTCGACACCGGGTCCAGACCCGAGGTCGGCTCGTCGAGAAGGATGTAATCCGGCTTGAGGGCCAGAACCCGGGCGACGCACAGCCGCTGCTGCTGGCCGCCGCTGAGCTTCAGGGCGCTCTGATTGAGACGGTCCTTGACCTCGGTCCATAGGGCGGTCTGCTCGAGGCAATTCCGGACCAGGGCGTCGAGCTTCTCCTTGCCGCGGGCTCCGGCCAGGCGGGGTCCGAAAGCCAGGTTCTCGTAAATGCTCCTCGGCAGGGGCACGGGAACGGCGAAGACCATGCCCAGCCGCCGGCGCAGCTCCACGAGGCTCGTGCCGGGACGGGTGATGTCCCGGCCGTCGATCTCGATCACCCCCTCGGTCCTCGATCCCTGGACGAGTTCGTTGAGCCGGTTGAGGGAGCGCAGGAAGGTCGACTTGCCGCTGCCCGCCGGGCCGATGACTCCCAGGATCTCGTTTTTCTCGACCTCGAGGTTGATGTCCTTCAGAACCCGGACGGGTCCGAAAAAATGGCTCAAGTCGCGGACGCGGATGCCGGTCACGAGTACTTCCTGATGAAACGGTGCATGAGACGGTAGGTGACGATGTTGACCAGCAGTATGGACAGGACCAGCACGGCTGCCGTGCCGTAGGCGTTGGGCATGGAGATGCCCTCGCGGGCCAGGATGTAAAAATGGACGGACATCGTCCGCGAGGAGGAGAAGATCGAGGTCGGAAGACGCAGGGCGCTGCCGGCGGTAAAAATGACCGCCGCCGTCTCGCCGATGCTGCGCCCGACGGAAAGGATCACGCCGGTGACGATGCCCGGCAGGGCCGAGGGCAGGACGACGCGGGTGACCATCTGCCACTTGGTGCTCCCCAGGGACATGCTCACCTCCCGGTAGGACCGGGGGACGCTCCGCAGGGCCTCCTCGCTGGTGCGGATGATGGTCGGCAGGATCATGAACGCCAGCGTCAGGCCGCCGCTCAAAATCGACCAGCCGAACCCCAACTTGATGACGAAGAGGATGAAGCCGAACAACCCGAAGATGATGGACGGGATGCCGGCCAGACAATCGGCCCCGAAACGGATAATCCGCGTCAGGCGGCTCTCCCAGGTGTATTCGTTTAAAAAGATGGCCGTTCCGACGCCGAGAGGCGTGGCCACCGCCAGGGCCATGGCCGTCAAGGCCAGCGTGCCGACGATCGTGGAAAAGATGCCTCCGGTCCTGCCCATTTCATGGGGATTTTCCGTCAGGAAGGAAAGGCTGAGGACCGGAAGGCCGCGGCGGAGTATGTAGGCCACGATGAACAGGAGGACGAAAACGGTGATCGCCGTCATGGACCACAGCACGACCTTGACCAGCCGCTGCTCCAGGCGCGGATGAACTCGCATCAGCCCTTTTTTCTCCTCGCCCGCCTCGAGGAGCTGACGTTGGCCAGGGTGTTGAGAACCATGATGATGACGAACAGGATGACCCCCGTGGCGAACAGGGCCTCCCGGTGCTCGCCGCTGGCGTAGGACATCTCGAGGGCGATGTTCGAAGTCAGCGTCCGGACGGGTTCGAGCGGCGTCCGCGGAACGGCGGCGGCGTTGCCGGCGATCATGATGACGGCCATGGTCTCCCCCACCGCCCGGCCCATGCCCAGGATGACGCTGGCCACGATTCCCGAGCGGGCCGAGGGAAGGAGCACCATGCGCACGGTCTGCCAGCGCGTGGCGCCCATGGCCAGGGCGCCCTCGCGGTAGGACGGCGGGAGAGCCTGGAGGGCGTCGATCGAGATGCTGATGACGGTCGGGAGAATCATGATCCCCAGGACGATCGAAGCGGCCAGCACCGAGAAGCCCGGCCCGCCGAACGTCTCCCGGATGAAGGGCACGAGAACGACGACCCCGATGAAGCCGTATACCACGGACGGGATACCGGCCAGAAGCTCGATGACCGGCTTGAGGATGTTCCGCAGGCGGGGCGAGGAAAATTCGGTCAGGATGATGGCGCAGGCGAGGGCGAAAGGAACTCCGATGATCAGGGCGCCCAGCGTGACCTCGAGCGAGCCGACGATCATGGGCAGCAGGCCGAAGCGGCCCTCGCCCGGAAACCAGTTCAGGCCGAACAGAAAACGGCCCACCCCGCGGCGGAACATGACCGGCGTTCCTTCGGCGAATATGAAGACGGTGATGACCGCCAGAACCGAGACGGCGGAAAAGGCCGCGAGCAACAAAACCGCACGGATGAAATTTTCTTTGCGGTCGATGCCGGTCACGAGCCCCTCTTCCGCGCCGGCAGCAAGCCTTCCCTTTGAATGATCTCCTGCCCCTCCGGGGAGAGAATGAAGTCGATGAAATCCCGGGCGCGGCCCCTCGGCTCATCGGAAGCCACGAAAAGGAAGGGACGGACAAGGGGGTATTCATGGTTTTCGATGGTTTCTTCGGTCGCCTCCACGCCGTTCAACCTGAGCGCCTTGACGCTGTCATCGACCAGCCCCAGAGAGATGTAGCCGACGGCATTCGGGTCGCCGGCCACGATCTCCCTCACCGTTCCGTTGGAATCCTGGACGATAGCCCCCCTGTAAATTCGGGCTTCCTTCATGACCAGTTCCTGGAAGGCTCCCCGGGTTCCCGAGCCTTCTTCGCGGGTGACGATATGAATGGCTCCCCGGCGGCCGCCCAAAAGACTCCAATTTCGGACCGATCCGTCGAAGACGGCCCTGATTTCTTCCAAGGTCAGGCTCTCCACGGGATTGCGCGGATGGACGATGACCGCCAGGCCGTCGCGGGCGACCTCGATCTCCAGGAGATCCTTCTCCTCGGGTTTCAACGGCCGGGAGGACATGCCGATGTCCGCCGCGCCGCTCCGGGCCGCCTGAATGCCGGCGCTCGACCCTCCTCCCTGAACGTTCACGACGCAAGAGGTGTTCTTTTTCATGTAGATTTCCGCCCAGCGGTCGCAGAAGGGCTGGATGCTCGTCGAGCCGGCCACGGTCAATCCCCCGCTGGAAGCGCTCCGCGAGCATCCGGACACGAAAACGATCGACAGGCAGCCAAGAACCGCGAGCAGCTTTCGGCGCGCCCCGCCCGACAAACCCTCGCCTATCGTCATGGAATCGTTGCTCTCTTCAGCGCGCCCTCTTCCCCTAGAAGGCGAACTCTGTATAGCACAACCCTCGAAGACCGGTCAAACAACGCGCACGCCGAGGTCCTTCCTTCCGGCCTGATCACTTAAGCCGCATTCTCAGGGGCGGCGACGTATCGCCGCCATGAAAAGCGGTCTCATGCGACCGCACTCCAAAGCGGCGACATGTCGCCGCACCGAAAGTAACTCACGCGACCCGATTACTTCCGCCATATGAAAGGGCCAAGGGGAAAGGTCGAGGCGACATGCGGGATTCAGCAAGGAAGCGACGGATTTCGAAGGTCACCCGGCATATCCTTGCCGGCCGGCTGAGCACAGCTCCCCGGAGGGGAGCGGATCGCGAAGCCGACTGAGAAACCCGGAGCTTCCGCAGCGATTCGAATCCCGCCCGGCGCCGAGACCATCCCCTTGGCCCTATTTCCACACAGCGCGGCCGACGTGCCGTCGGAATCCAAAGCGGCGTCTTGCCGCCGCCCTCCACCGGTTGCAAATGCCCAGGCGGAAAAGTACAATGAGCCGAAAGGTCTACAGCATGACGACACAGATTCTCATCGTTTTCGGGGTCATGGCAGTTTCTTACACAGTGGTCAAGATCCTGAAGCGCCCCGTAGAAACCAGCATGCTCGCCGCGGCCGTCCTCGGCGGCCTGACCGGCGTCCTCTTTCAGACGCCTCGCCTGGCCGAGCTTCCCCGGCATCTCGTCGAAGGCGCCTTCACTTACCTGGACGTCATCCTCGTCTTCTCCACGGCGACGATTTTCATGGCTATCATCAGCGAATCGGGCGGAGTCAATTACGTCGTTCGGGGAACGATGCGCGCCCTCGGCCGTTGGCGGGCGCTGGCCTTGCTCGTGCTCATGATCATCGTCCTCATCCCGGGGGCCTTGACCGGAGCGGGAAGCGTGTCGCTCCTCGTCGTCGGCGCGCCGGTGGCCCTGGCCCTGTCCTACTTGGGCATCGCCCCCCGCCGCGCGGCGGCCCTTCTTTTCATCGTCGCCGGGCTGAGCGCGGCCGCGCCGCCGGTCAACATCTGGGCCATGGTCCTTTGCGCCGGGACGGCCATTCCTTACGTGGGATTCGACCTGCCGCTCGGCATTCCCGTCCTGATTCTGGGATCGTTCACCGTCCTCGTCCTGGGATTGAAACGGGAAAAGGGCATGGGCCAAATCGCCCTGCCGGAAGCCCCGAAGGGCATGATCTGGTGGCGCATCGCCCTTCCCTTCCTCGTCTTTTTCGGCCTGATCGTTTCCTACAAGGTCTGGCCGTTCAGCACGCCCATACTCGGATTGCCGCTCATGTTCGTCATCGCCGGCCTGACCGCATGGGCCTTGAGCCCGAAAAAGATCAAAATCCTGGACCTGTCGTCCGAGACGATGAAGCGCCTGCTGCCGCTCCTGGCCTCGATGGTCATCGTCGGCATGCTCCAGCAGGTCATGACCGTCACGGGCGTGAGGGGCTTGATTTCCTATGCCGTCCTCATGACGCCGCTCGTGCTGCTGTTCATCAGCTTCGCCGTCATCATCCCCTTTTCCGAGGGCGTTCTGGCCTACGGCGCGGCGGCCATCATCGGCATCCCCCTCATTTGGTTCCTGGACTCGATCGGCTTGCACGCCACGGTGGCCATCGCCGGCCTGAGCATGCTTTGGCCTCTCGGCGACGGCCTCCCGCCGGTGGCCATCATCGGCCGCCTGAGCGTCCTAGTCACGGAATACAAAGGCACCTACTGGAGCTTCCTGCGGACGACCTGGCTGCCCTGGATCGTCATCACCCTGACCGGCATCCTGATGGTCGTCTTCAGCGCCAAGCTCGAGTTCCTCGTGCGCTGGAGCATGTGAGAAAGGGAAAAAGAGATGATCGTCATCAACACCGTCGTTATGGTCACGTATTATCTCATGAGCGCTTTCCTGGGATTCCTCCTCCTGAGGAATTTCCTTAAGGAAAAAAAGAATGTCGATGAGATGCTCATGAACCTCATCGTCCTCCTCCCGCTGTTTCTGCGCCTGCTGAGGGTCAAATGACGACCGGAAGGAAAGATCGCATGCCGAAGACTCTGGCTTGGAAAATCCTGTTCGCCGCGGCCGTGGTCCTGCTGGCGGCCGCCGCGGCCGTTCCCATCATCCGGCACGGACGCCATCGGATCGAGGTGGTCGCCGGTCCGGGCGTCACCCGCGTCGCCCGCTTGAGCGACTTCGGCCCGGGTCTCAAAGGCACTCGGGCCGACACGAACGTTTACGTCCTCGAAGGACGCGAGCCGGGAGGGAAAGCCCTCATCATCGCCAACACACATCCCAGCGAGCCCTGCGCCATCCTGGCGGCCTTGATTTTCATCGAGAACACCGTCGTCGAAAAAGGGACCCTTTTCATCATCCCCAATTTCAACCGCAGCGCCAGCCTCGACACGAAGCCCGGCGACGGATATCCCCTTTTCTACCACATCGAAACGCCCTGGGGGCGGAAAAAATTCCGCTACGGGAGCCGCGATGCCTCGCCCCTCGACCAGTGGCCGGATCCGGACGTCTTCATCCACTATCCCGACCGCCAGCTCCTGTCGTACATCGACGCCCGCAACACGAACCGCACCTGGCCCGGCCGGCCGAACGGGCTTCTCATGGAGCGGGTGACTTACGCCGCCATGGAGCTTTTGCGCGGAGAGAACGTGGACGTGGCCATCGACCTTCACGGCGCGGAAACAATGTTCCCCGTGACCAATTGCATCGTCGCCCCCGACTCCGCCGCCCGCCTGGCGACGCGCGTCTCCCTTTATGTCAAAGCCCGCGAAAAGTTCGACAGTCACGTCGAGCCCTCGCCCTACGGCTTCCGCGGCCTGTCCCACCGGGAGATCGGAGATTATTCCGACACGCTGCCTTTTCTCCTCGAGGCGCCCATCCCCTTCCTCGACCAGCCGACGGGCCCCAAGACGGAAAAGCTCCTCCTCGACGGCAAGGATCCTTTCCTCCTCAAGCTGGCCGCCAAGGACAAGCTGTTCGTTCCGTACGACGAAACCGGCTGGCCCATGGACAAGCGCGTGGGGCAGCATGTCTCGGTGATGCTCGAAATCTTTTCGCAATACTCCCGGCAGAATCCCGGCCGCGCCCTCTCCCTGAGCAATGTGCCCCGCTATGCCGACATCGTCAGGAACGGAACGGGCCGTTACTTTCACGATCCGAAAAACGCCGACGCCTCCCGGCTCTATTACGAATAGGAACGCGGTCTGTCTTTGACGGACGCAGAGGACAACATTGAGAATGCTCCGCTTCGGGACCATAAAAACGAACGTCATCCCGACCGAACCGCCACGTTATCAAAGGAGAAGGAACTCATGAACGGAAAAAGAAGGGGCTTCGTTTTCGGGCTCGGCCTTGCCGCCGCCCTGACAGCCGGTTTTTTCCTCCTGCGCTCCCAGCCCTCTTCGCCAGGCTCTGTTCCGGAGGAGGCCTTTTCGGAATTTCCGGAGGCCTGCACGGTGGTCATGGTCGGCCGGGAGGCCTCGACCGACGGCTCGATCTTCACCACCCACACCGCCGACTGCGGAACGTGCGACTGGACGTTCCGGTTCATCCCGCCGGCCGACCACGAGCCCGGGGCGACCCGAAAGATTTACCACATCAACCAGTTCAAGTCCTGGCCGCCCTCCGATGGCCTCAAATGGGACGTCTATGTCAACGACTTCACCGGCCTCGAAATTCCCCAGGTCGAGCACACCTTCGGCTACATCCTCGGCATGTTCGGATACATGAACGACCAGCAGCTCGCCATCGGCGAGTCGACCCTGGGCAACGTCCGCAAGCTCAACAACCCCACCCCCACGGCCAAGTTCGACATCACCATGCTGACCCTGCTGGCCATGGAGCGCTGCCGCACGGCCCGGGAAGCGATCACGCTCATGGGCTCCCTGGCCGAGGAGCACGGCTACGGCTACTCCGACAGGGGCGAGATGCTGGCCGTGGCCGACGGCAAGGAAGTCTGGGTCTTCGAGATCATGCCCGTCGGGCCCCTGTGGATGCCCGAGAGCGGCAAGCCCGGCGCGGTCTGGGCCGCCCAGCGCATCCCCGACGACGAGGTGGCCGTCTGCCCCAACGAGAGCCGCATCGGCGAGATCGATCTCTCCCGGCCGGATTATTTCATGGCCTCCCCGAACTATGTGGACTGCGCCGTTGAGAACAAGCTCTACGACCCGGCCTCCGGCAAGCCCTTCTCCTGGAAGCACGCCTACTCGCCCTCGGAGGGCTCGGTCGCCAAAAGAGGACGCTGGGCGCGAATGTGGCGCTTCCACAACCTCGTGGCCCCTTCGAAAAACTTCGCTCCGGATCTGCCCAACATGGATTATCCGTTTTCGGTCAAGCCGGACAAGAAACTCTCGGTCTCGGACGTCATGGCCCTCACCCGGGACAAGAGTCAAGGCACGCCTTTCGACCCGGTGCGCGGCATCCGCGGCGGCCCCTTCGCCAACCCGAATCTCTACCGCGACACCCGGCTCATCAGCGTGGCCAACGCGGAGTACACGACCATCACCCAGACCCGGGACTGGCTTCCCCCGACCGTGGGCGGGATCGTCTGGCTCGCCCTGGGCGCCCAGGACACCTCCTGTTACGTTCCCTTCTACGCCGGCGTCACCGACATCCCTCAATCTTATAAGATCGGCGACCACTGGGAGTTCAATCGCGAGTCGGCCCGCTGGGCCTTCGATTACGCCGACTTCCACGCCCAGCCCGTCTACTCCTACGCCATCCAGGACATCCGGGAAGCCCAGGAAAAACACGAACAGTCGGTCGTGGCCCGCATTCCGGAAATCGACAAGGAAATCCTGACCCGCTTCGAGAGCTCCCCTCTCGAGGCCGCCGGTTATATGACCGGCTTCTGCCTGAGCAACGCCGAAGACGTGATCAAAGCCTGGTGGACCTTGGGCGACGATCTGCTGGTCAAGTACAACCACCTCGGCTATTACGACGCCGCCCGCCGCGTCCGCGACCGCACCAAGCCCCGCCCCGTCGAGCTCTGGCGCAAGGCCGTGGACATGATAGACATTTTCACCGAGACGGCCCCGTCCAGATGAATTGTGGTAAAATCATAGTGACAAGGAGCACGCTGATGAAAAAATCCTCTATGGCTCTTAGCGTCCTGGCTCTCGCAGCCTGGACGGTGTCAATCCTCATCCCCGCCTCGGCGGCCGCCCCTCCCAAGGCCAACCTCCCCATCCTGACGACCTCGGCCGGCCAGAGCCAGGATGTGACCACGGTCAACATCGTCCTCGAGGAGGCGGGGCTGACCTATGACTACTGCGACGTCCCCACGCCCGAGATCGCCGCCGCCGGCGTCGGACTCGGCGGCCGGGAGTCGAGCGAGGGTTTCCACGCCGAAGTGTACACCGACATGTCCCGGTTCCCTAAGGGCACGCCCTACAAGACCATGATCTTCGCCATCGGCGCCAGCATGAAGGGCATGGGCGCCTCGGGACTGACCGTCGATTCCGAGGAAGCGAGGCTGAAAAAGGTCATCGACTACTGCAAAAAGAACAAGATCACTGTCATCGGCGTCCATGTCGGAGGCAAATCCACGCGGGGCCCCAAGGGGAGCGACCATGAACGGATGATCGATGCCGTGGCTCCCTCGGCCGATTATCTCATCGTCACCAAAGAGAGCAACGCCGACGGCCGCTTCTCCGCCATCGCCAAGGCCAAGAACATCCCCTTGACCGAAATCGAGGCCGCGCTGGACATGGTCGAGCTCATGAAGAAAATCTTCCAGCCTTGACATGGAGCGATCCAAGCTCCGTTGGAGCGGCCGGGCCTTCCTGAGCATCAACCTGACCCTTTCCCTGGCCGTTCTCATCGTCTCGAGCGTCGTCCTCTACATCGTCCCGCCGGGTCGGGACGCCTACTGGACGGACTGGCATCTTTGGGGCCTGGACAAGGACCAATGGGGAGCCCTCCACACCGTCGGAGGGTTGGCCTTCGTGATTTTCGGATTTCTGCACCTCATTGTTTACAATTGGAAAGCTCTATGGGGCTATGTCGTCAGCCGCGTCAGGAAGCATCTTCATCGCAAGACCGAGCTCGCCGCCGCGCTGGCTCTCAACATCCTCATCGTCGTTTTTTGCGTCTTCAACTGGTTTCCCGCCTCGACGATCATGAATTGGGGCTCGTCGCTCAAGTCGAGCTGGATCCCAGCCGAGCGGAGATCCCCCCTTCCCCACGGAGAAATGGAAAAGTTCTCCATCCTGGCCGACAGGCTCGACATCGACCTTCCCGCCGCGCTTGAGGATTTCAAGGCCCGGGGGATGTCGGTCGAACCGGACAAAACCGTCGGCTTCAACGCGGCCCAAAACGGAATGACACCCGCGGATTTCTACGTCTTCCTCCGTCCCTTCCGCAAAGTTCACGAAACGGAATCTCCGCTTCCCGAAGGAGGCGGCTGGGGAGCGAAGACGGTGAAATCGTTCAGCCTTGAGCTCGGCCTCGACCTCGCGTTCGTCCTGGAAAAATTAAAAAAGGAGGGGATCGAAGCCCGGGGCGACGAAACCCTGAGGGAGCTCGCTGACAGGAAGGGCATCTCTCCCCGTGAGCTGGCCGAGATCATCCGCTGATCGGCCTCCGGCGCGCCTCCGCCTTCCAAAGGAGCCGGAGCGCGGATCTTTTCCTTGGGAAAGAATTGTGTCCTTGAATTTTCCATGCTATAAAATCCTCTCATGTCCGAACCGGAAACATCCCGTATCCAAAACCTCGAAGTTATTTCGTCTCCGGAGGCATCCCATGAATAAGCCCGGACCGCTCCCGGCCGCATGTCTCTTTCTTCTCCTGATCGCCTTCCTGGCTCCGGCGCTGTCCTCATCCCCCGCCGTCACCACGCCCAGACAGCAATTCGGGTTCGACATCGGCGAGGATTACCGCTTGGTGAACTACGCCCAGCTCGCCGCCTACTGGAAAAAGCTCGAGGCCGAATCCGGACGCGTCAGGCTGTTCGATATCGGAAAAACCGCCGAGGGACGGACGATGCTCATGGCCGTCGTCACATCGCCCCGCAACCACTCCCGGCTCGAGCGCTACAAGGAAATCTCCCGGAGGCTGGCCCTCGCCGAGGGCCTGACCGACGCGGCCGCCCGACGCCTGGCCGCCGAGGGACGGGCCGTGGTTTGGATCGACGGCGGTCTTCACGCCACGGAAACGCTGGGCTCGCAGCAGCTCATAGAGCTCGTCTACCGTTTGGCCGCGGGAAACGACGCCGAAACGCGACGCATCCTGGACGACGTCATCCTCCTCGCCTGCTGCCCCAACCCGGATGGCTTGGACCTCGTGGCCGCATGGTACATGAGAGAAACGGATCCCAAACAGCGGTCGCTCAGCGGGCTCCCCCGCCTGTACCAGAAATACATCGGCCACGACAACAACCGGGATTTCACCATGGTCACCCAGCCCGAAACCGAGGCCGTAGCCCGGATTCTATACCGGGAATGGTTCCCCCAGATCGTCTACAACCAGCACCAGAGCGGGCCTGCGGGCACGGTGCTCTTCGCCCCTCCTTTCCGCGACCCGATCCATTATGACTTTGATCCTCTCATCCCGGCGGGCATCGAGCTCGTCGCCTCGGCCATGCACAACCGGTTCATCACCGAGGACAAGCCCGGAGCGACCATGCGTTCCGGCGCCGGTTATTCGACCTGGTACAGCGGCGGGCTTCGCACGACGGCCTATTACCACAACATGATCGGCATCCTGACCGAGACGATCGGCAATCCCACGCCCATGGACATTCCCTTCCTCCCCCGGAAGCTCCTGGCCTCGACCGACCTTCCTTATCCCGTCATCCCCCAGACGTGGCACTTCCGGCAATCGGTCGACTATATGATCACCGCCGACCTGGCCATCCTGGATGCGGCTTCCAAGCACCGGGAAGATTTTCTCTTCCGTGTCTACCGCATGGGCCGCAACTCCATCGAGCGCGGCAGCCGCAACCACTGGACCGTCCATCCCCGGGACGTCGAACAGGCCGAGAAAGCCCTGACCGCCGATAAAATCTCTCTCACAGGGATGAGCCGCTTCCGCGGCTTCCCTCTCAAATATTACAAGTCTTTCTCCGATCCGGCCAAGCGCGACCCGCGCGGATTCATCATCCCTTCGGATCAAGCGGATTTCCCAACAGCCCAAAAATTCGTCAACACTTTGATCAAGAACGGGATCACGGTCCTGCGCGCCTCTGAGGATTTCGCGGTCGGAGACAAAAGTTACGCGGCCGGCTCCCTGATCGTCAAATGCAATCAGGCTTTCCGCCCCCACATCCTCTCCCAGTTCGAGCCGCAGAATTATCCCCACGATTTCCAATATCCCGGCGGGCCTCCCGTCCCCCCCTATGACAGTGCGGGATGGACGCTGGCCTTTCAGATGGGGGTCGCCTTCGATCGCATCTTGGAGGGCTTCGACGGCCCGTTTGAAAGATTGAGTGGTCCGATCAAACCCGGCCCCGGCAGAATCCTCGACCCGACATCTCCCTCCGGACCGGCGGCAGGGTATCTGCTCAGCCACCGGGTCAATGACGCCGTGACCGCCGCGAATTTCCTCCTCGCCGCCGGGGAGGATGTTTTTTGGCTGAAGGACGCCCTGACGGTGAACGACAGGCTCTCCGAACCCGGGGCCGTTTATGTCCCCGCCAAGACGACGACGCGCGGCTCAATGGAGGCGCTGGCCCGCGAGCGGGGTCTGGAGATTTTCGCTTTGTCCTCCCCTCCCCCGGGGAAGGCCTTACGAATCCGTCAGCCGCGCATCGGCCTATGGGACACTTACGGCGGCTCCATGCCTTCCGGCTGGGTGCGCTGGCTCCTGGAGCAGCACGGATTCCCCTACAAGCTCATCTTCGCCCCGGAGCTCGACGCCGGCGGCCTGCGGGAGAAATTCGACGTCCTCATTTTCGTCGGCGGCGCGATTCCCCGGCCGCGCGGAGAACGCGAGGATGAGGGGGAAAGGTACTGGAGGGAAACGGCGCGCATCGACCCGGAGCGCGTTCCCCCGGAATACAAGTCCATGCTCGGCTCGGTCACCGCGGACAAGACCGTGCCCCAGATCCTTAAATTCATGGAAGAAGGAGGCACGGTTCTGGCCATCGGGAGATCGACGGCCCTGTCCCATC
>Ga0068714_10006043_pt1 | contig 12531 bp, 14 predicted proteins | sample MTBNYHSulfiMetaG_FD_62988 | JGI IMG/M metagenome (GOLD analysis project Ga0068714, IMG submission 62988) | Enrichment culture microbial communities from rom New York Harbor, USA that are MTBE-degrading - MTBE-NYH (New York Harbor Sulfidogenic)... | ecosystem: Environmental > Aquatic > Marine >... | reverse complement strand
CAGGAAGACTACCGGCGAGATCCTGCGGCAATTGCGCGCCTCGAAGACGGCGCCGGGACAGAAGCGCATCTATACCGCCGGAGAGAAGGAATACCTGGCCTGGCAGGAACGCAGAGTGAAGGGCATTCCGCTCAACCATGTATTGCAGCGACAATTGCGCGAGATGCGCGACGATCTGCAGCTCACGCAGTACGCGTTCGATTTCGAGTAACGCTCATTCGGATTGACGAGACGAAGCCCCCTGTCTGTCACGGCAGGGGGCTCGGTTTTGCCCCGCTTCCGCCGGCGAGCACCTGTTCCAGATCGGCCACGGTGAAGTAGTCGCCGGGTGTTGCTGCGCTTCTGTTTTCGATCACTTCGCATGTTTCCGCGCCGGGATCACCCAGGCAAGTCAGCACAATCGCTGCTTCGCTGAAATCCTCGTCGCGCGTGTAGCCGTTTACGGTCACGATCACCTGCATCCCAGCCGCGTGGGCCGCTTCAAGACCGTTGCGCGAATCTTCCACTACCACGCAATCTTCAGGCGGGACGTCCAGCTCGCGGCAGACCATCTGGTAGATGTCCGGTGCGGGCTTCTTGGCCTTGACGACGTCACCCGCCAAGACGACTGAGAACTGTCCCGCAGCTGCTTCACCCATCACGTGGCGCAGCACCGTCACGACCGCTTCCCGCGCGGACGTCGAGGCGACGGCCAGCAACCAGCCGCGGCCCAGGGCCTCTTCGGCAAGTCGCTTCACTCCCGAGCGCGCCGGGATCCTGCCCGAGTCGATGATGTCCTTGTAGATGGCCGTCTTGCGCTTGTGCCACGCCGCGACCATGGCGTCGCGCTCCGCGGGGTCGAGCGGAGGACGGACCGTCTCCAGAAATTGCGGATCGTTCCACAGGCTGGCCATGCGTTCCTTGCCACCGCCGATCTTCAGCTTGCGCCCGTATTCCTCGACGGACCACTCCCACGGAACGCCCAGCTCTGCCCACATCTGATTGAAAGCCGGCAAGTGGCCGAACTGCTCGGTATCTGCCAGTACACCATCACAATCGAAGATCAATACTTTGCTCATCATGCCTGCCCCTCGCTTCCGAACACTTTCATGAACTTCACGGCCATGCGGATGACGTCTTCGCGCACCGCTTCGAGCAATTTCAACGGGTTGTACTCCACCGGATGCGCGTTCAGGTACTCGCGGTAACTGTCGGCATAGACGATCTTGAGCTGCGTCGAGATGTTGATCTTGGGGGCACCGCGGGCGATGAGCCCTCTGAAGACGTCGTCGGCCAATCCGGTGCCGCCGTGCACGACTAGCGGGATGGGTTCAGTGGCGACGATCTCGGACACTCTGTCGAAGTTGATCTGTGGAGTCCCTTTGTACATTCCGTGGGCGGTTCCGATTGCCGGGGCAAAGCTGTCGATGCCGGTTTCGCGGATGAACTCGACCGCCTTCTCCAGCGAGACTATTGGGCTCCCATAATCGCTGCCGACGCCGTCCTCGACGCCCTTCACTGCTTCGAGCTCGCCCTCGACGGCTGCGCCGACACGGTGTGCTTCGCGTACCACTTCGCGCGTCTGCTGCAAATTGTCCTCGTAGCTCAGCTTGGATCCGTCGAACAGCACGGAATTCCAACCCGCCGCCAGGCATTCGCTGATGACGGCTCGGTCCGGACAATGGTCCAGGTGCAGCGTCGCCGGAATGCTGACGCGGCCGGCCATCTCGGCGAACATGAGCTGGAGCAGTTTCGCCCCCGCCTGCTTGACCGTCTTGACCGAAACCTGTACGATAACTGGCGCTGTCGTCTGCTCTGCCGCCGCCAGGATGGCCTCCATCGTCAGGTCGTTGATCACGTTGAACGCCCCAACTCCATAGCGCCTTTCGAAGGCGGGTTGCAGAATTTCGGGCATGGATACGACTGGCATGTCTCTTACCTCCTTGTGCTATTCTTACAGCAGACTCCTGTCGTTCTCGCGCGCTGGCGTTTCACTTTAACGTCTACAGGCGGCGGGCCTTTCCGGCTTCGCTGCCTCGCGTGGACCCGCCGCGAAGCGATGCGTGCCTCATTTTCGCACGAGTTGCCTCCAAGTTCAAGCGAGAGTCTCACCAGCTTGCGGTTAATCACGCGCGGTTCGTCAAGCCCACGTACACCCAAAAGCAGCGATTTGCCCTTTTCGGAGTGACGTGGTATAATGACTATATACAAAATGTCTATAGTCATTCGAACTGGGAACACACGATTCGAATAATGGGGGGGAAGGGTATCTGTGGGAAGAAAAAGGAACTCACCGCAATGCCGGCGGCACATTCGTGGTTTTCTCGAACCCTGTTTGTTACTGTTGCTGCATCTCAGTGATAGTTATGGTTATGACCTGACCTCCGCATTGGCGTCATTCGGACTGGGGAACGTGGATTCCAGCCTGGTGTATCGGATGCTGCGGGATTTGGAAGATGCGGGTCTGGTTGAATCGACCTGGGAATCGGCAACGTCGCTGGGTCCGGCGCGCCGCTTCTATCGTATTACGTCGTCGGGTGAGTCTCACCTGGCGGGTTGGATCACGGACCTGCGTGTCACTGATGAAGTGCTGCATTATTTTCTCGAGGTCTACGACCGGCATGTTGCTATGGGTGAACAGGAGTTTCGATCCGACGAAGTGGGGCTGTGTGAAGGTGCGATGGAACTTTGCTCTGCATGTTTCGAGCACGGCTGGCAGACAGAAGCAAAAGAAGAGGTAAGAGGAGGCAAAACGGAAATGAGAGTAGTTGTCAGTGCGAATGGGTACGACCTGGATGCAGAATCCAGCCCGGTGTTTGGGCGCTGTGCGGTTTATGTGTTCGTGGATATCGAGACTTTGGCGTTTGAAGCCGTAGATAATCCTGCGGCGAACGCCGGAGGTGGAGCCGGGATTCAGGCAGCGCAGTTGGTGATCGAAAAGGGGGCTAAGGCCATTCTGTCCGGCAATGTTGGGCCGAATGCGTATCAGGTCTTCGAGGCTGCCAACGTCCCAGTGTACATAATTACCGATGGAACAGTGCGGGATGCGGTCGAAGCGTACAAGGAGGGGAGTCTGCGGCAAGCTGGCGGAGCCAGTGTCAGGGAACATGCCGGTATGCGTGCGGGAAAGCGCAGTCAGATGAGTTCGGTTGCCATGCCAACTGCGCCATCCGTCGACAGGACACAGGAACTGACCGAACTCAGTCAAATTGCGGCGGACCTGCGACGCCAGTTGGCTGATGTAATGAACAGAATCGAGAAATTGGAGGAATTGCAGTCATGATAAGGATAGCTATTTCCGCAGAGGATGATCGTGGCCTGGAGAGTGTGGTGAGTCCGCATTTTGGGAGATGCCCGTATTTCGTCCTGGTTGATGTGGAAGGACGGGATGTGAAAGCGGTTGGAGCCGTCGAGAATCCGTTCTACGGCAGCCACGAGCCTGGGCAGGTACCGGCCTTTATTCACAGCCAGAATGCCCAGGTGATGCTGGCCGGAGGGATGGGAGGTCGGGCGATTCAATTCTTCCAACAGCTTGGCATTCAGGCAGCAACCGGGGCGAGTGGCACAGCTCGGATGGCTCTGGAGCGCTATCTGGGCGGTGAATTGGCGAACGCCGAGGCTTGCGCATCCAGCGAAGCACATCATCACGGTGAGGGCGAATATGAGCGAGACGAGGTCGGGCGTCTTCGGGAAGAGGCTGAGATGCTCGATCGGCAACTCGACGAAGTCGTATTTCGTCTCAAGAAGCTGGAAAACGATTAGAGACACCTCCATGGGAATGAGTGAGTATTTCGCGCGGTTGCGGCGTTGTCTGGGACACGACTTGATTCTGAATCCGGGAGCTGCAGCGTGTATTCGGGACTCCGAAGGCCGCATTCTGTTGTTGCACCGCAACGAAGAGGGTGGGTTGTGGAGTTTCCCTGGTGGCGCGATGGACCCTGGTGAGAGCATCGCGGATGCGGTCGTCAGGGAAGTGCGCGAGGAAACCGGGCTGCAAGTCGAGCCGGTGGCCGTGATCGGAGTGTATTCCGCTCCGGCTTTCAGTATTACCTATCCGAATAGCGATAGAGTGCAGCCGGTGACGATTTTGTTCGAGTGTCGTGTGTTAGGCGGTAAGTTGCGGCCCGACCAGGATGAGATTCTGGAGGGTCGATACTTTGCTCGTAACGATGAGCTTCCTCCGATGTATCCCTGTTGTGTCGCCAAGATAAAGGATGCATTCGAGTTTGATGGACGTGCTGCGTTTCGGTAGGGCAAAAGAGCAGATATGTGCTTTTGGGGGGACAGCGCTCGAAAACAATTGTCTTCTCAGGGACAGGGAGGTAATTGACATGTTTAAAGGTCGTGGTGGTAGTGGAACTGGGAGCGGTCGAGGTGGCACTGGTACACGTGGACGGATGGGTGGTTCCGGTGCCGGACCCGGTGGGGAATGCGTCTGCCCAAAGTGCGGGCACCGGGAACCGCACGTTGTCGGACAGGCGTGCATGGATAAGGCATGTCCCAAGTGTGGTACGAAAATGGTTCGTGACTGAAACGTTCGATGGGAGGGAAACAATGATTATTACAGTCGCCAGCGGCAAGGGTGGAACCGGGAAGACGACAGTGGCGGTCAATTTGGCTTTGTCGCTCAGCAATGAATCGCCAATGTACCTGGACTGCGATGTCGAAGAACCCAACGCGTTTCTATTTTTGAATCCGACGATCGAGGAACGCCGGGAGGTGGGGCAACTCATCCCGGAAATCGACACGAGGCTCTGTACCTATTGCGGGCGATGTGCCGAGGTGTGCGCCTACAACGCGCTGGCGGTGGTGGGCAAAAAAGTGTTGGTCTTTCCCGAGCTGTGCCACGGCTGTGGCAGTTGTACACTCAATTGCCCAACCGGAGCGATTTCCGAAAGACTGGATGTGCTGGGGGTGATCGAGAAAGGGCGCGCCGGGCCGGTCCAGTTCGGCCAGGGTATTCTCAACGTCGGTGAAGCGATGGCAGTGCCAGTTATCAGGCAACTGAAGAAGTGGGCTATCCCGGAGGTGCGGGACGGGAAGATTATCATTCTCGATGCTTCACCTGGTGCATCCTGCCCTGTGGTCGAGAGCATGCGGGACGCCGATTTTGTCCTGCTGGTCACGGAGCCGACCCCGTTCGGATTGCACGACCTGCGTGTTGCCGTGCAGGTGGCCCGCGACGAATTGGGCAAGGTCATCGGGGTGATTATCAATCGGACGGGTGTTGGCGATGATGGGGTGGAGTCATATTGTGCTGTAGAAGACATTCCGGTGTTGATGCGTATTCCACTGGACCGGCGTATTGCGGAAGCCTATTCGAACGGCATCCCGTTGGTTGAGGCGTTGCCCGAATACCGCACGCAGTTCCGAACGCTCTGTGCGCGAATTGACGAATTGTCCGTTCAGCGAACCTTCCCAGTACAAGAAGAGGTGTCCTGATGAAACAATTGGTCGTGCTGAGCGGGAAGGGGGGAACCGGGAAAACGATCACCGCAGCCGCGCTGGCCCATCTCGCGTCACGTGAGATGTCTGTCGTCCTGGTGGATGCGGATGTGGATGCAGCAAACCTGGGGTTGGTCTTGAATCCGACGGAAATTGAGCGGCACGAGTTCCGATCAGGACAGGTGGCGATTATCGACGATGCGGCATGTATAAGCTGCAACCGGTGCGTCGAGGTTTGCCGGTTCGATGCGATCGCAGTGAATGGCCGTTATCAGGTCAGTGCTCTGGACTGTGAGGGCTGTGCGTCGTGCTTCTACCAGTGCCCGGCTGAGGCAATCACCATGCAGGAATCGTTATCCGGAGAGTGGTATCGCTCTGACACACGCTTCGGTCCCCTGTTTCACGCGCATCTCTTTGCGGGGCAGGAGAATTCCGGCAAATTGGTGACATTGGTCAAACAGCAGGGTCGCTTACTGGGTCTTGATGAAAGGCGAGACGTTGTTATCATCGATGGCCCTCCCGGCATTGGCTGTCCGGTTATCTCGGCCTGTTCGGGAGCGGATTTTGCGTTGCTGGTCGTCGAGCCGACTGTATCCGGTATCCACGACTTGGAGCGTGTCCTGGCAACTACGAACCATTTTGGCATCGGGTCTCTGGTGGTCATCAATAAGTACGACATCAACCTACAGCGAACTGCGGAAATCGTCGCCTATTGCCACGCGCAAGGAGTGGAAGTCGTCGGGCGCATTCCCTATGACGATGTGGTGACCGAGGCAATGGTGCATGGTCAGCCAGTGACTGCATTCAGTGCCGGGCCGGTCAGCCATGCCTTGCTCGATGTGTGGTCCCGGACGAAGCAGTACCTTTTGGAGAAGGAGAACGGGTGTGATGGAGCAGACACTACGTGAGCAAATTCTCATGAAATTGACTACCGTCATCGATCCGGAGACCGGTGTCGACGTCGTCCGCATGCGTTTGATCGAGGGTCTCCGGGCGGATGATGAGGGGACAGTCCGGTACGTCTTTCGTCCTTCTTCGCCATTGTGCCCGCTGGCCGTTTCGCTGGTCCTGAAGATCAGAGAAGCAGTCGCTGAAGTACCTGGTGTGGTCAAACAGGACATTGTAGTCGAAGGGTATGTGGGAGCAAATGAGTTGAATGCTTTGTTGAGAGAAGGTGAGAACGCCAGATGAGTCAAGTCTATGGGCCGGTTCCTTCGCGGCGTCTGGGACAATCGTTGGGTGTCGATCCCATCCCGCTCAAGACCTGTAATTACAACTGCGTTTATTGCCAGTTGGGACGAACCCAACCGTTGACGAATGCCAGGCGTGATTTCTATCCGCCGGAGGAGATTCTCGCGCAGGTGCGTGCCGCGATTATGCTACACAAGCCGGGTGATATCGACTATATCACATTCGTCGGACAGGGTGAGCCTTTGCTTTGTGCGAGTCTGGGTTGGTTGATCGCGGGCGTCAAGGCAATGTCCGGAATCCCGGTGGCGGTGATTACGAACGGGGCACTGCTTCACCTCGCTGAAGTACGTACGGAGCTGGCGCCGGCTGATGTGGTGATGCCCACTCTGGATGCAGCCGAACAGAATCTGTTCCGCAGAGTCAATCGACCGTGGCCCAAGCTACGGATTTCTGATTTGATCGACGGAATGTTTCAATTCCGGGAGATGTTTCCCGGGCGGTTGTGGGTTGAGGTCATGTTGATCAAGGGACTTAACGACCATGAAGGCAACTTGTTTGCCTTGCGTGATGCATTGGCCCGCATCCGGGCGGACCGGATCCACATCAATGTCCCCGTGCGCCCTCCTGCTGAACCGTGGGTGGAGATACCGGCTGAGGAGACCATCCTTCGAGCGACGGCCATACTGGGCGAGGCAGCGGAAGTGGTTGCGCCCTACGAGGGGCATTTCGACTTGTCGGGTTATGCCAACGTGATGGATGCGATTGAGGCCATCATCCGTCGTCACCCGATGCGTGAACGACGGTTGGTCGAAACGTTGCATCTTCATTTGAGTGCATCCGCTGCAATTTCCGCAGAGGGTGAGGTCCAACAGGTGTTGGCTGCTATGGAGGCCAGCGGACGTGCTAGACGACGCGTCTATCGAAACGAGACGTTCTGGGAATATGGAGAAGCCGGGTGAGGGCTGCGTTGGCATGGTTTGAGAAGCCAACTCACAGCATACTTGTCATATTGTGCACTTGACCTGCGAAGCGCAACTGCATGGCTTCTTCTTGGCAGCCCGGACTGGCCAAAGCGGGGCGTGCTCTGCCGGCATGGCGTTCCCCGTGACTGGGAAATTCGGCGCGCACAAGCTTTGGGCGGGGATTGGCATAGTCTGGAACCGCGGTCGTGCTCTCCAGCGGACTGGGCGCGCTGAAAGGACGGTCAGTTGCCGCCCGATGCACGGATGCACCCGACGAACGCCGCTGCATCCCGAAATTTTGGGGCTGGTGAGCAATGGACAGGTCGTGTCTTCAGCGTGATCTGCCAGGTTCACACGACTATCTGCGTGGCGGTCGAGACTTTGCCAATCTTGGACGCGTTCCGTTTGCGCGGAGACCCCCCGGGAACGGGCCAGCAGACCCCCGCATGGCCTGAACGCAGATTGGCCCAGTCAGACTTCACGCCTACGACTGGGCCAATCTCCGATGCTACCATCGTTGTCCCGCGAGTGCTGTGCCTGGATAGACCGTGCACTGGTCTGCACCGCGGTAGATTGGCACAGTCTGTGCTCCAGTGGATGTGCTCTCCAGCGGACTGGGCGCGCTGAGAGGACGGTCAGTTGCCGCCCGATGCCCGGACGCACCCGACGAACGCCGGTGTCTTGCATTTGGATTGTCGCTATGGTATGCTATGAAAAGAGCAGCGCACAGATGGAGGTCGCCGCAGCGTGCTTGGCGGCTTTCGGTTTGTTTCAGTTGCTGCGCATTGCTCGAATTGGTGTGTAAGACTGACGGGGATCTCCGTTCGGCGGATCGGTTTGTCGCGACGGGTGGTAGCAGCACCCGTGTGTGTCGAGTGCCAGATGATTGCAGTCGCATCACCAGGGACGGGCGGGGTGTCTTCGCCGCTACCTGCTGCTATCGATTGGGGCAGTTGGATCGTTGTGGTAGCTGGTGCGTTCTGTTGAATGTGTCGCAATTGTGCCAGAGAGCAACATCGTGTGGATGTGTCGGGAGTTGGCGTCGTTTCTCCTGTTGGAGACGATACCACTGAAAACACGGTGGACAGCGCGAGGGAGTAACGGACATGAGCAATAGTAAGAGATTTCGACTGGTGTTCTATCTGGTCCTGACGATAGTGTCGCTGTTGTTGCCATTTGTTGCTGCGGAGGCGCAGGAAGAAAGCCTTTCAATCGCTTACGTGCTGGATGCGGACGGGCCGGTAACGCCGTCCATGCAAAGCTATATCGATCGCGGGATCGCGCAAGCCGAACTGGACGGCGTGGAAGTGTTGGTGATCCGCCTCGATACGCCAGGCGGATCGGTTGACCTGACGAAGGAGATCGTCCAGCGCATGGTGTCGGCGCGCGTTCCTGTTGTCGTGTACGTCGCTCCGCGTGGGGCGCATGCGGCTTCGGCAGGGACCTTCATCACGCTGGCGGCTCATGTCGCTGCGATGGCTCCCGGTACCAGCATCGGCGCCGCTTCGCCGGTCGGAATGGGCGGTGAGACGCTGACTGACACGTTGAAAAGCAAGGTGACGAACATTCTGGTGGCTGATATCGAAGGGCTGACTCGCCGGCGGGGTGAACGGGCATTGGAATGGGCGCGGCGGGCGATCAACGATGCGGAGGCAGCTTCTGCGGAACAGGCATTGGAGCTGGGCATCGTCGATTACATTGCGCCCGACCTGAGCACGTTGCTGCAGGACATGGATGGCAGGACGGTCGAATTGGCTGAGGGTCCGGTCACCCTGCATACAGCGAACGCCGTCCCCGAAGAAGTCCCGATGACCTTCATGGAGGGTTTCCTGCACGTGATCACCAATCCCAATATCGCCTTTATTTTGATGATTATCGGCGTCAACGGGATTCTTTTCGAGCTATCGAGTCCGGGCGGGTGGTTCGCCGGACTGGTGGGCGTGGTCTGCCTGTTGCTGGCGCTCTATGCGTTCGGGACGTTGCCCGTGAATTACACCGGGTTTCTGTTCATTATCCTGGCCTTCATCTTGTTCTTTGCTGACATCAAGGCGGCGACACACGGCGTGCTGAGTGCGATTGGTGTGGCGGCGCTGACTTTTGGAGCATTCGTGTTGTTCGAATCACCTGCTTTCGCGATATCCCGTGTGCTAATCGGTACCGTTGCCCTGTTCACGGGCGTGTTTTTCGCGTTTGTCGTCACCAAAGCGCTGCGCATCCAGATGCGCCCTGTCGTCACCGGTGGCGAGGCGCTGATTGGGGCGATAGCCGAAGCGCGAACGGATCTGGACCCCAGGGGAAGCGTCTTCATCGCTGGCGAGTACTGGGATGCTGTGGTTCAGGAGGGTACAGTGCAAAACGGGGAGAAGGTCAGAATCGTCGCCAGGGACAAACTGCACCTCACCGTCCGAAAAATCGACCCGGCCGATCACTCGAACTAGGCTCGATGGGTTTGGCTTGTTTACAGACAGAGTGCTCACCACAAATCTTGGTTGTGTGGTGAGCACTCTCGTGTCTCGGGTGGCGAGGTCTTGCACGGGGGGGCAGTCGCCGAGCGCCCCACAGTGCATGGACAAAATCACGCGGTCGTATTACAATATTGAGAGACTGCATATTATTCAGGGGGTTGTGGTATGCGACACAATGAAGTTGAACAACGAGTCTTGCGCAAAGGTCCTTTGTCTGGGGAGTTGACGCATTGTACCGCCGGGCCGAATTGCGCCGGCCATTCGAGAGAATCGAGGAAGTGGCCCCATGTCTGATTTTCTGAACCGTAATGACGTGCGTTTTTTCAGTGGCAGGTCCAATCCTGACTTGGCGGCAGGCATTTGCGCACAATTGTCCGTTCCTTTAGATCAGACTTACTTTTCCAGGTTCAGTAATGACAATCTGCACGTACAACTTGGGACCAGTGTCCGTGGCCGCGACGTGTACATTGTGCAGTCATTGACCCCCCCAGTAAGCGATCACCTCTTGGAGTTGTTGATGATGTTGGATATCGCCAGAGGCGCGGCGGCACGTGAGGTCCACGCGGTAATTCCCTATTTTTCATACGCCCGTTCAGACAAGAAGGACGCGCCCCGTGTTTCGATCACGGCACGGTTGATCGCGGACCTCTTGCAGACATCTGGTGCGACGCAAGTGATGACCATGACTCTGCACTCGCCCCAGGTCCACGGTTTTTTCAGTTTGCCTACTGACCCGCTTACGGCACGTGGCTTGTTCGTCGATTATATCCGCGAGAAGCAATTGGACCGCTGTAATACGGTGGTGGTGGCCCCGGATGCGGGAATCGCCAAAGCGGCAGCGAAGTTTGCCGAACGGGTGGGGTTGCCGCTGGCTGTCGGGAACAAGATACGTCTGTCCGACACGTCGGTGTCGGTGAATGACCTGGTCGGCCGCCAAGTCGAAGGGTTCCAACACGCGATTGTTTATGATGATGAGATCGCGACAGGTGGTTCGGTTGATGAGGTGTGTCAGATCATGGTCAAACACGGGATCACGGAAATCACCGTGATCTGTACACATGGTCTGTTCCTGGGACGTGCCGTGGAACGGCTTTCGTCCATTCCCGAGATCGTGGATATTGTCACTACCGACACGGTCGCCATTCCACAGGAAAAGAGGCTGCCGAATATGACGGTTTTGTCGGTTGCAACGGTGTTTGCCGATGCCATCAGGCGCAACTACTTCCGGCTTTCGCTGGGAGACCTTTTCACCTATGGCGAAGACGTAGAAGTCACAGGCGTGCAATGCGCTCCCTGATCTGAGAATAGAGGTTGCTCAGTATATCGGTGATTTTACTTCTGAAGTTGACTGCTGGCACGCGAGAGCTTGGCGAAACAAGCATGCGGCGAAGTTGCCCTTACACGTAGGAGGATGAGAACAGCATGGCTGATACGATTACTCGGTTAAAAGAGCTGGAAGCAGATGTCCGGTACCAGGAACCCCCAGGCCCGGGTGAACCGCAGTGGGGTTATACGCCAGGGCGTATCCCTATTCTGATCTCCGCTCCTCATGCTGCCGCCCATGTGCGTGCTGGAAAAGCGAAAGAGGAAGATGAGTTCACGGCGGGCCTGGCGCGCCTGGTTGCTGAGCGTAGTGGCGCGCACGTGCTGTATGCGCGGCGAAAGTCGATGAAGGATCCCAACTGGCATGTCGATGCGCCCTACAAGGCCTATCTGACGGAGATTGTCGAGCGTGCGGGTATTCGTTTCGCATTGGATATTCACGGCGCAGTCAGTCACCGGGACTTTGGGATGGCTCTCGGGACGAATGATGGACGAAGCTGTCCCGGCGAGCTGGAGTTGATCATCGAAACGCTAGGCAAATTCGGTTTGAAACCGGATGCGGAAGGACTGAATCGCCTGGACGTAGACGATGCTTTCCCTTCCAGGTCCTCTGGGTCGGTTGCCCGATTCCTGTCCGAAAAACTGGGTGTGCCGGCAGTGCAGATCGAGATCAACGCGCATCTGCGCATCCCGGAGCGGCGGAGCGATTCGACTAAGACACAGCCTTTCCGTGCTGTGCCGGAGAGGATCGAGAACGCCGTCCAGGCGCTGGTCGCACTGGTAAACGCACTTTCCGAATCGCTGGGTCTTTCGCCCGTAGATGAACTGTTGTCTACTGAAGACCTTGCACGTGCAAACGAAGCTGCTGCGCGGCTGCATGTTGCGCCAGGACGGCATCTATCGGGGAAAGTGGCATGGGTGACCGGCTCCTCACGGGGTATCGGAAAAAGCATTGCACAGCATTTGGCTTCCTGTGGCGCGGCGGTCGTCGTGCAGGGTACCAGTCCCTACTCGACACGTGCCTTCGACGAAGCGGACTCTCTCGATTCAGTTGCGGCCATGATCGCGGATGAATGCGGCGTCGAGACGCTGCCTGTCTATGGGGATCTCACCGACCCCGGCGAGGTCAGCCGTATCGTCGGAGAGATCCGCGCACGCTTTGGGCG